>ERZ779852.3665-NODE-3665-length-10709-cov-4.926225_pt1 | contig 10709 bp, 6 predicted proteins | sample MGYA00511559_ERZ779852 | MGnify/ENA primary metagenome ERZ779852 (study PRJEB29588, sample SAMEA2157977) | human gut metagenome | biome: human gut; feature: human-associated habitat; material: faeces | place: Denmark | collected 2008/2010 ...
TCGGCGGGGGCCATCGCGCCCAGATCGCCATCCTTGCGGGAACGAACGGAAACCGTACCGTTTTCCACGTCTCGGTCACCGATAACCAGCATGTAGGGGATCTTCTCCATCTGGCTGTCGCGGATCTTCTTGTTGATCTTCTCGTTGCGGTCATCGACCGTCACGCGGACGCCGCGCTGCTCCAACGCCTTTTTGATCTCATTCACATAGTCGAGATGACGATCGGCAATGGGCAGCAGCGCCACCTGTGTGGGAGAAAGCCAAGTAGGCAAAGCGCCGGCATACTTTTCGATGAGGTAGGCAAGGGTACGCTCGTAGCAGCCAAGAGAGGTGCGGTGAATGATGTAGGGACGCACCTTCTGACCGTTCTGGTCGATGTAGGACATATCGAACTGCTCGGCGAGGAGCTGGTCGATCTGAATGGTGACGATGGTGTCCTCCTTGCCGAATACATTCTTGTACTGGATATCCAACTTGGGACCGTAGAAGGCGGCTTCATCAATGCCGATGGTGTACTTGATGCCGAGATGATCGAGAATCTTGCCCATAATGCCCTGCGCCTCGTTCCACTGCTCCGGTGTGCCAATGTACTTTTCGGTATTGTTGGGATCCCACTGGGAGAAGCGGAAGGTGCAGTCCTCCAAGAGACCTACGGTTTCAAGGCAATACTTCGCCAGCTCCAGACAATGGCGGAACTCCTCCTCCAGCTGGTCGGGGCGCAGAATGATGTGCCCCTCCGAGATGGTGAACTGGCGCACACGGATCAGTCCGTGCATTTCGCCGGAATCCTCGTTGCGGAACAGCGTGGAGGTCTCGCCCAGACGCATGGGAAGGTCGCGGTAGCTGCGGGCGCGGTTGAGGAACACCTGATACTGGAACGGGCAGGTCATGGGGCGAAGGGCAAAGCATTCCTTGGTCTCATCGTGGGGATCGCCCAACACAAACATACCGTCCAGATAATGATCCCAGTGGCCGGAGATCTTATAAAGCTCACGCTTTGCCATCAAGGGGGTCTTGGTCAGCAGATAACCGCGCTGCTGCTCGGTATCCTCCACCCAGCGCTGCAAAAGCTGCACCACGCGGGCGCCCTTGGGCAGCAGCACCGGCAGACCCTGACCGATGACATCAACGGTGGTGAAGTACTCCAGCTCGCGCCCCAGCTTGTTGTGGTCGCGGCGGCGTGCCTCCTCCAGCCGTGCCAGATGCTCCTCCAGCATGCTGCGCTTGGGGAAGGCGCAGCCGTAAATGCGGCTGAGCATCTTGTTTTTTTCGCTGCCGCGCCAGTAGGCGCCGGTGCAGGAGGTCAGCTTGACGGCTTTTACGGCGCCGGTGGACATCAGATGGGGGCCGGCGCAGAGGTCGGTGAAATCGCCCTGACGGCGGAAGGCAATGTCCTCGCCCTTTCCGGCGTGCTCCTCGATCAGCTCCAGCTTATAGGGCTGGTCGGCTTCCAGCTTCTTTGCTTCCTCGACCGGCAGGGAGAACCGCTCGATGGGCAGATCCGCCTTGGCAATAGCGGCGATCTCCGCCTCCAGCTTTTCCAGATCCTCCGGCGTAAAGGGGGTGGGGACATCAAAATCGTAATAAAAGCCGTCCTCGATGGCTGGGCCGATGGCAAGCTTTGCCTCCGGGAACAGGTGCTGCACCGCCTGCGCCAGCATATGGGACGCCGTGTGGTTGAAGGCACGCTTGCCCTGCTCGTCCTCAAAGGTGAGGATCTCCACGGCGCAGTCGTGATCCAGCAGGTCGCACAGGTCGGCCACCTTGCCGTCTACCAGAGCGCAGCAGGCATTGCGGTACAGCCCCATGCTCAGCTCCTTGGTAAAGTCGGCGATGGTCTGCGGGGCGGTCAGCTCCCTAACGGAGCCGTCCTTCAGGGTGATTTTCAGCATAAATAAACTCCTCCATTTCCGGTCAATGATAAATTGATAAACTGAGAAATCCCAAAGGTAAAACAAAAACGGCTGCTTTCTTCCTGCGAAGAAAACAGCCGGGGTGAGACGAAAATATCCCACGGTTCCACCCGAATCGGGTCATAGAGCGACCCACTTTCTTGCGGCGGATAACGGTGTCGGGCCGGCGGTGATTTGGCACCGCGCTGGAAAAGGCGGTCGCATTCCTCTTTCTCCTGCGGACGGTTGCAGCCTGTGCCGTCCGCTCTCTGGCAGGATTCCGGGGGTGCGGTAATCTTTTCTCGTAACGCTTTGGGATTTATGCGAGTATTGTAGTCCTTTCGGCGGGCGATGTCAAGAGTTTTTCTCCTCTTTCTCTCCCGCTTCGATGATCTCCTCCACCGCTTCCTCCACGGCTTCGGCAGCTTCAGCTTCCACTGCCTCGACCGTCTCGACGGCATCGACCGCTTCCGCCTGCGCAGCCGCTGCGGTAGGCGCCATACCCTGTGCCGCCAGACGCTCGGCGCGGCGGCGCTTCATGGCATCATAGGCGTCCTGCATTTCCTGCCGGCGCTCCGCCATAACCTCCTGCCGCAGACGAATGGCCTCCTCGCGCTCCTGACGGTAGATCTCCTGCTGCTCTTCGCTGCTGTCGCGCTTGAGAGCAACGATACCGAAGACGAGCAGCACCAGCAGAATGATGAGCATAACAAAGTGAAACCATGTGAACTCATATTTGCCGATCACGAGCTGCGGCTTCAATTCCACCGTACCGTTAATCACGGCGGCAGCGACGCCGACAACAGCGAAAAAGATGATGAGAACGGTATTCCAGAGCTTTTGACGCTTTTTGTAGCCCTCATATATTTTTTTATCGTTTTTTGCCATGCTATTTCTCCCCGTAAACCGAAAATTTGGATATATTATAGCATAATACAGGCACCGTTGCAAGGAAAAAGTCCCCGCCGAAGCGGGGACCTGAGGAAGCAGAATATCAGCCGGGAGGCCATGTCATATCCCTGCCGGAGAGAACATGGAAATGCAGGTGGGGCACCGTCTGCCCTGCCTGCTCGCCGCAGTTGTTCACGATGCGGTAGCTTTGCCAGCCGTGCTCGGCGCAGATTTTTGCGATGACCTCAAAGATATGAGCGATGAGGGTGGAGTTTTCCGGCGTGATCTCGCCCGCGGAGGCAATATGCTCCTTGGGGATCACCAGAAAGTGGATAGGTGCCTGCGGGTCAAGGTCGTAAAAGGCAAGCACCTTTTCGTCCTCGTACAGCTTGTTTGCGGGGATCTCTCCCGCTGCGATCTTACAGAATACACACATGAGGAAGGTCTCCTTTCGGTTGGTAATGGGGAAATTCAAGGCGGCTCCGCCGGTGGCAATGTCCGGCAGGAGGGCGCGACGGAGGGAGAGCGTTCCCTGCCAGAAGCGCCCGCAGGCAGGCTGTTGTACGATGAAATCGTACTTTTGCCTGTCAAGGGCAGCGACGCCGCAGGGGGCGGTCTCCACGGAGGAGCGCCGTAAAAAGGCGCCGAAAAAATCAGATCAGTTCAGACAGATGGGTGAGAGCTTCCCCGATCTTGGCGGGATCACCGGCGCCGCCCATGGCGCTATCGGGACGTCCGCCGCCATTGCCGCCGGTGAGCTGGCAAAGGGCGCGAACCAGTTTACCGGCATTGACGCCGGCTTTGACGGCATCGGCACCGCAGGCAACCGCGATAGTGCCCTTGCCGCCGAACACGCTGCCCAAGGCGATGACGGCATCGGGATTGTTGCCGCGCGCTTCATCGATCATCAGGCGCAGCGCATCGGGCTTCATTTCGCCCATTGTGCCGGTGACGACACGCAATCCCTTGACGGTGACGGCATTCCGGAAAAGATCGGCGGCGGCAGAGGCTGCCATCTTGTTTTCCAGCTCCGCCAGCGCTTTTTCCTTCGCCTTCAGCTCGGTCATGACCTGAGCGGTCTTTTGAGGAAGCTCGGCAGGGCTGCCCAGCTTGAGGTTCTGGGCAGCGGTATTCATCAAAGTCTGATTTTCCGCCATTAGTTCCAGCACACCGCGGCCGGTGACCGCCTCGATCCGGCGAATCCCGGCGGCTACACTGGATTCCTTGAGGATCTTAAACAGCCCCAAACGGGCGGTATTATCCACATGGGTGCCGCCGCACAGCTCGATGGACTTGTTATTGGCGTTGACGACGCGAACCGTATCGCCGTACTTTTCGCCGAAAAGCGCCATTGCGCCCATCTTCTTGGCTTCCTCGATAGGCATTTCGGTGGTGGTGACGGGGTTCGCCTCCAAAATCAGCTCGTTAACGCGCGCCTCTACCTTTTCCAGCTCCTCCCGGGTCACAGCGGAGAAGTGGCTGAAATCGAAACGGCAAACCTTTTCATCGACCAGAGAGCCTGCCTGATGGACATGGTCGCCCAGCACCTCCTGCAATGCCTTTTGCAGCAGGTGGCAGGCAGTGTGGTTGCGCATAATATCCATACGGCGGCGCTCATCAACTGCGGCAATAACGGTATCTCCCAGACTGAAGGTACCGTGGGTAACGGTGCCGACATGAATAAAGTGACCGGAGCCGGATTTGCGGGTATCGGTGACGGTGAATACATTTTCGCCGCAGGTGATGGTGCCGCTGTCGCCCACCTGACCGCCCATTTCGGCGTAGAAGGGGGTACGGGACAGAACGATCTGAGCGGCATCGCCCTCGCCGAGCGCTTCGACCCGCTCGCCCTCATAGACAATGCCGAGAATCTCGGCTTCGGCGGTCAAGCCGTCGTAGCCGACAAAGTCCTCGCCGCCCTCAACGCCCTTGAGGACATCTTCGACCCATGCTACATCGCCGACATTGCGGGCAGTGGCTTCCCGCGCGGTTGCACGCTGCTTTTCCATCAGGGCCTTATAGCCCTCCTCGTCCACGGTGATACCGCGCTCCTCGCACAGCTCACGGGTGAGGTCGATGGGGAATCCGAAGGTATCGTAGAGGCGGAAGGCGTCCTCACCGGAGAATACCGTTTTGCCCTCGGCAGAGAGCTTTTCCAGAATGGAATTGACCTGATCGAGACCGGCATCAATGGTGCGGGCAAAGCGCTCCTCCTCGACGCGAATGGTCTTGACGATGTAATCACGGCGCTGGACAAGCTCCGGATAGGCGCTTTCGTTTTCGTGAATAACGGTATCGGCGACCTTGTACAGGAACGGCTCCCGAACGCCGAGCAGACGACCGTGACGGGCGGCACGGCGCAGCAGACGGCGCAGTACATAGCCGCGGCCCTCATTCTGCGGAACGACGCCATCGCAGATCATAAAGACGGTGGAACGGATATGGTCGGTGACCACACGAATCGAGACGTCCTTTTTCTCGTCCTGCTTGTAGGTAACGCCGGCGATCTCGCAGATCCTCTTCATAATGTTCTGGACGGTATCGACCTCAAAGAGGTTATCGACGCCCTGCATGATGCAGGCAAGGCGCTCCAGACCCATGCCGGTATCAATATTCTTGTGCTCCAGCGGGGTGTAGCCGCCCTCACCGTCGGAATTGAACTGGGTAAATACAAGGTTCCAGAACTCGACATAGCGGTCGCAATCGCAGCCGACATGACAGTCGGGACGCCCGCAGCCCTTTTCGGGTCCGCGGTCAAAATAGATCTCGGAGCAGGGCCCGCAGGGACCGGAGCCGATCTCCCAGAAGTTATCTTCCTTGCCCAGACGAACCATATGATCGGGGGCAACGCCGCGGCGCTTGGTCCAGATCTCATATGCCTCATCGTCGTCCTGATAGACTGAGACATAGAGCTTATCGACCGGCAGCTCCAGCTTTTCGGTAATGAACTCCCATGCCCAGCGGGTGGCGTCCTCCTTGAAGTAATCGCCAAAGGAGAAGTTGCCCAGCATCTCGAAGTAGGTGCCGTGGCGGGCGGTTTTGCCGACATTCTCGATATCGGGGGTACGAATGCACTTCTGGCAGCTGGTGGCGCGGAAGCTGCCGTTCGGCAGGAATTTCTGGCGGGGAAAGTATTTTTTGAGCGGCGCCATGCCGGAATTGATGAGCAAAAGACTTGCCTCGTCCTGCGGCACCAGTGGTGCCGAGGGCAGACGGGTGTGCCCCTTGCTGACAAAAAATTCGAGGAAGGTTTCGCGCAGTTCGTTGAGTCCTGTCCATTTCATGGTGGTAAATTCCTTTCTTTTTGGCATTTTTGCGGGTGTTTTTTCGCTTTGCGGGCAGCAAGCGGAAAATAAAAAAGCTCCCCTCCCCTGCTCCGTCTTGTCGGAGACATAGGGACGAAAGCTGATCCTTCCGTGGTACCACCCAGTTTGCAGCGCCGCGGGACGCTGCCGCTTTTTGCCGGTTTAACGCACCGGATACGCCGGCGTTCTTCACGCCGATGGCTCGGGGGCGGCTGTGATGCACCGGAACTGCCGAAAGCCTTTCAGCCGGGGGCTTTCTCTCTGGGGGCGGCGGTACAAAACTGACCCTGTCAATGCCTTTTTTGCTGTTTACCAACGTATTATAAGGCGGCGGGCAGGGATTTGTCAAGACCTTGCGCTTGACTTTTGCGGGGGGCTATTGTAAGATGAGAAAGGTTTAGCCCCATTCTGCGCCGCTGTGGCGGAATCGGCAGACGCAAGGGACTTAAAATCCCTCGGTGGAAACACCGTACGGGTTCAATTCCCGTCAGCGGCACCAAATAAAAAAGAGCCTTTTGGCTCTTTTTTATTTGGCGTTCAAAAGGAACACATACCTTTTCGCAGGGGACAGCCCCTGCTTTCCCGAAGATAAAAGAGGAGCCATGGGACGGCTCCTCTTTTGATGGATCACAGGCCGCTGTTAAAGCCGCTCTTATCCGCCATGCGCTCTAAAAGCTCGGTCTGGCGCTCCATCTCTCTTTGGATCTCCTGCAGGGTCGACAAAATGTTATTAAGAATTATTTCTTCCATCATGGCGGTGCCTCCCTTTGTTTTTTCTTTAGAATACCATAAATCTCCAGTCTGTGCAATACAGCGCTTGACTTTATTCCTGTGGTATGGGAAAATAAGTAGGCTGAAAAATGGGATTTTATGCTTTTTCTTCATACTATCGTCACATTCCACCGCTATAATGAATGGGACGCATTCCCCGAAGGAGGTCTGTCATTTGGATTTTTTGCACTCCCTTTATGATATTGTAAGTGGACTGGGCAGTTTTTTGCTGATCCCCGTATTCTTCTTTTTAATGGGGTTGGTGACCCACGCCGGCTTTCAGCGCTCCGGACAGTGCGCACTGGCTATGCTGGGCAGCACGGTTGCTATTCAGCTGTTGATCAACACGCTGAGCGGACGGCTGACCACGCTGGTGAGCGCCATGGTGGATAACTATTCTCTTTCCACCGGCGCCCAGAACCTGCCCTGGCAGACGGCTGCCGAAATGACCCTGAACAGCGATATTCTGTACTGGGTGCTGCCGGGGGCCGTGCTGCTGAACCTGCTGATGCTGGCGACCCGTGTGACCCGTGTATTGAACATGGACCTGTGGAGCTTGTGGCAGGCGGCTTTTGCCGGCGTGCTGATACAGCAGCTGACCGGTGAGATGTGGTACGGACTGGCTGCGGCACTGCTGATGGTCATATTGCAGATCATTCTTGCCGATGTATTTGCCGCGCCGGTTGCCCGACTGACGGGTGCCGCACACCTTACCTACACCCAGAGCTTTGCCGTGGGCGCCGCCCCGCTGGCATGGCTGGTGAATTTTATTATCAGCAAGATCCCCGGATTGCGTGACCGGCGTTTTTCGCTGGAGCAATCCCGACGCAGAAACTTTTTGATGGAGCCGAGCCTGTGGGGACTGATCGCCGGGATCATTATGGGGCTTGTTGCCGGGCTTACCATCTACGATGCGGTCTCCTTTGCGCTGGTGCTGGCGGGCTGTCTGTTTGCCTTGCCCCGTCTGCTGCGGGTCTTCTGTCGCGCGGCTTCTTCGGTGCTGGAGCCGATGGCGGCAAGAAAAGTCCAAAACGGCAAGCTGCCGCTTATGGTCGCAGTGAATGCCGTTACGGGCACTGCCAATGCCACCACGCTGCTTTCCGCAGTTGTTCTGGTGCCGGTTACAGTGCTGCTTGCCTCGGTGCTGCCGGGCAATTTGGTGCTGCCGCTGGGTGACTGTGCCATGCTGCTGTATCTGATGATTTTTGTAACGGCGCTTTCCGGCGGGTGCCTGCTGCGCAGCCTTTTTACCGGTGCGGTAAGTGCGGTAGCGATGCTTTACTGCGGCACGCTGCTGACCTATCTCTTTACCAATGCGGCAAGGGCGATGGACGCCGCTGCCTATAGTGCGGGGCAATATAATACCCTGTGCAATACCGCCAACCCTTTGAGTCTGCTGTTTGTGGAGGGCGCAAGCTATGGCATAGCAGGCATTGCGGCGCTGGCGGTGCTGGTACTGGGGATTACATTCCTTGCCTGCAGGCGACTGCGTCGGCTGACCCTTCACCTTGCCACGAGCAGCACAGCTGCTGCCGAGACGGAGGCTCCTGCTGCCGAAGAAAACTAAACACAGAAGCCGAACCATGCTCCTCCGTACTGCGGGGGAGCATTTTTGCGGGATATTTCAGCGGAAGCGGCAGCCCCAACCGACGGTTTTTGAGTTTCCGCACCGCTAAAGCGGGAGGGAAAGGCAGGGCGGACGCGCCGCAGCCGGGAGGGCTGCCCGCAATGGAATTGCGGGTCAGCACGATCGGGCGGAGGCTGCGTCCGCCCGTTTTTTGTGCGGGTGATTACCGAAGCAACAGGCGGACGCCGACCAAACGCTCCCATGTGCGGGGGCCCACGATGCCGTCGGCGGCTAAGCCGAACAGCCTTTGGAATGCTGTGACGGCGTTTTCGGTGGCGGAGCCGTAGATGCCGTCTACAGTGACCCGCGGCAGTGGATAAGCACCTGCCAGTGCATTCAGGTATTCCTGCACCAGACGGACATTATCCCCGCGGCTGCCGATTTTTAGCGGAGTGCCGGGGTAGGAAACGGCAAGACCGGTGGCTTGGTTGATTCCAAGGAATCGCTCATACAGGGCATTCCACGTGGCGGTGCCGATGATGCCGTCCACGGTGAGTCCCTGCATCTTTTGGAACGTGCGAACGGCATTTTCGGTGGCGGAACCATAGATCCCGTCGATGGTGATGGGCGGAAGCTCGTCATCATACAGGGCGATGACGCGCAGAAAATACTGCGCCAGCCGCACGGTCTCGCCGCTGCTGCCGCGCCGCAGCGTTCCGGCAGGTCGCTGACTGGGCAGGGGGATATCCTCGCCGCCCAGCTCCGCCAGCCGCATGACTGCAACATAGATATAGGCGATTTTGTTCCATGTGGTCGCCCCTACAATGCCATCGGGGGAAAGATTGAAGATACGCTGAAATGTCTGTACCGCCCGCCGCGTTTCGTCATTGAAAAGATCTCCGCCGGCGGCGCTGATGGAAGGAATGGCGGGATAGTTGATGCGAATGCGGTTGAGCCATGTGCGGATCGTGCGCACGCCCTCTCCCCTACTGCCGACGGTAAGCGGTGTGCCGGGATAGGAGGAGCTGATGCGGCGCTGCACGGCAGCAGTATCTATAACGATGTCGTCTCCGTAATAATAGCGCAAAATCCCCAGCGGGGTATAACCGCTATTGGCAAGAGCAACGGTGCCCCATTGGGAAAGCCCCGCACAGGTAACGGTGGTACCATTGCAGTATTGCGAAAAGATGGGATTCACCGCACCGCTGCGACGGATATAGCGGTCGAACAATTCATCGACCAAACGGCTGATGTTGGTAAAGATATTGCGCCCATAGACGAAATACTGGTCGTAGGCGGTATTATTGGTGATATTAAAGTTGTAGCCTTGGCTGGGATACCATTCGGTAAAGATACGGTTCTGGGCGAAGGTGATCTGCGCCAGAATATTGGCGCGCAGAGCAGCCTCGGGCCATGTGGGATAAATCTCACTGGAGGCAACGTTTTTAATATAATCCCGAAAGCTGACGGTGACATTGCGGGCGGAGGAATTATTCGGGGCTCCCAAATGCACCGTGATGTACTTCGGCACATAGACCTGCGAGGCTGCACGGGGCCCCGTAAGAGCTTCGACGGCACGACTGGCTGCATTTTCCTCCGCCAGATCGCGTGTGACCGGCATGGGAAAGGCCGCTCCGGCAGGCTCCGGGTCGCCTGCTTCGGACGGTGCATCCTGCGCAGCGGCAATGCCGGCGGCGGACGTCAAAACCGGAACAGTCACCGGCTCCTCCGTGATTGAAAGCTCCTGTTCATCGGGTATTCCGGGCGGCTGGGTATCCTCGGCCGGGGCATGGGAGAACCGGGCGGCTGCCCAGTCGTTCTCCAGTGGGTCCTCCGGCTCTCCAATGATCTCGGGGGGATCGGCGGCGCCCTCCTCCTTCGGGATCATCTCCACCGTTTGCAGCGACTGCTGCCCGAAAAAGACCTGTATGCCGGTCAGCCGCACCGAAACATACCCTTTTGCACGGATATCGGCATGATAAATACCGTACGGTCTACCGTTGTTGCCGGGAGTCTGGCTCCATGCCAGCGGCGGCGCGGTAACGCACAGCACCCGTGTACGACCGCTTTGGTCGGTCGTCAGGCGGGTGACACCTCCTCCAACGGGGTCGGTAACAAGAATCGATGCGCCCTGCACCGGCAGTGCCGAGCGGGCGGTGGAAAGCTGAAAAACCAAGGTGGCATCACAGAGCATAGCATTTCCTCCCTATGTACCTGCGATCTGAGGCAGGGCAGGCGGGGCGCTCCGCAGCGGGCGAGGGCTGCCCGAAAGGGTCAGCCCGA
>ERZ779852.3679-NODE-3679-length-10681-cov-5.302466_pt1 | contig 10681 bp, 8 predicted proteins | sample MGYA00511559_ERZ779852 | MGnify/ENA primary metagenome ERZ779852 (study PRJEB29588, sample SAMEA2157977) | human gut metagenome | biome: human gut; feature: human-associated habitat; material: faeces | place: Denmark | collected 2008/2010 ...
TCGTCGGCGGCTGCGGAGGGTATCTCGGCACCGCCGAGGCTCACCGTCGCACCGGCGATGCCGGCAGCGGCCAGCGCCGCCTCCACAGCCTCCATGCAGTGGCGGCACACCATCCCTTTGATCGGTATATAAGTGGTTGACATCCTTTTAGCTACGTGTTGTTTATCCCCGTCAGATGCGCTCCAGCACGGTGGCGATGAGGTCGCGGATGGCGGTCTTGTAGTTGGGCGTGGCGTCGTGGCGCATACGGTTGGCGATGATCGAGCAGACAGTCATGGCGCGGTGGCCCATCAGCCGCGAGAGCCCCTGCAACGGTGCGCTCTCCATCTCGTAGTTGGTCACCTTGCGACCGTTGAAGCGGAAGGTCTCTATCAGGCCGTTGAGCTGCGGATTGGCCAGCGGCAGGCGCAGCTCGCGCCCCTGCGGACCGTAAAAACCTACGGCCGAGATGGTGTTGCCGCGCACCATGTCGCTCCCGCCGATCTGGCTGACCAGCTCCTCGTCGGCATTCACCACATAGGGCTTGGCCCAGAGCTCATTCCACTGCGTATGCTCGCAGAATGCCTTCTCAAACTCCCGGTCGGCCACCTCGTTGCGCCCGGCGTAGTAGTTGAGCACGCCGTCGAATCCTATCGCCTTCTCGGCTATCACCGGGGTGCCCACTATCAGCTCGGGCTGCAGGGCGCCGGAGGTACCGATGCGCACCATGGTGAGCCGGCGGTGGCTGTCGCGCACCTCGCGGGTCCGGAAATCGATGTTGGCCAGGGCGTCGAGCTCGTTGATCACTATGTCGATGTTGTCGGGCCCGATGCCGTGGCTCAGACACATGATCGGCTTCCCCTTGTAGGTGCCGCCGATGGTGTGAAACTCGCGCGACTGCACCTCGAAGGTGCGCGAGTCGAAGTGCTCGGCCACAATGTTCACTCGGGCGGGGTCGCCCACCAGGATGATGCGGTCGGTGAGCTGCTCGGGGAGCAGATGCAGGTGAAATACCGACCCGTCGGGGTTGATTATGAGTTCGGAGGGAGCGATGATCTTCTTTTCCATATCTATCTTTTAGTTTTTTCAGGTAATAAAATCAGTAGCCGGCCGTCCCCGCCCTTTTTCGGGCTTCTCAGGGCCTTTTTCGGCTAATATATCACAAACTTAACGTATTTTTTCGTGCTATTGTTTTCATGCCGGACGATATCGCGCACCCGGCAGCGCCATCACCAGGCCGTTGAACTCCATCTCGGTCAGCAGCGCCATCAGCTGCCCCACAGGGATCCCCAGCGTGGCGGTGAGCGTGTTGATCTGCCCTTCGCCGTTGCGTCGCAGATAGTCGAGGATGGTCTGCTGCTCGGCCGAAAGCTGCGGGAAGAGTTCCTGCTGCTCCCCTATGGCCGGGCGCGGGGTCCAGCGCATGGTGGCTATCAGGTCGTCGGCCGTCTCTATCAGGTGGGCTACATTGGTCTTGATCAAGAGGTTGCACCCCGCGCTGTAGACGTCGGCCGTGCGCCCCGGCAGGGCGAAAACGTCGCGGTTGTACATCTGCCCCAGCCGCGCCGTATGCAGCGCTCCGCCCCGCGGTGCGCCGCTCTCGGCCACCACTATGGCATCGCTCAGCCCCGCCACTATGCGGTTGCGGGCCAGGAAGTTGCCCCGGTGGGGCGACGTGCCGTGCACATAGTCGGTGACGATGCCTCCGCCATCTCTCACCATACGCGCAGCATAGCGCCGGTGCTCCGAGGGGTAGAGGGTGTCGAGCCCGTGGGCCACCACGGCCACCGTGGGCACCCCCGTGTCCATCGCCTTGCGGTGGGCGGTGATGTCGCACCCCATCGCCAGACCGCTCACCACCAGCAGGTCGTCGAGCTTCGCCGACAGATCCTCTACCAGGCGATTGATGAACGCCACTCCGTAGTTGGTGGCGTTGCGGGTCCCCACGATGCTTACCACATGGCGCGCATTGAGGTTCACCGCGCCAAGGGTGAAGAGCATCAGCGGCGCGTCGTCGCACTGCAGCAACCGCTGCGGATACTCCCCGTCGGTGTAATACAGACACCGCACATTGTTCGTCAGGCAAAACTCCTCCTCCCGCCGCGCACCCTCCAGCACCGCCGCGCGGTAGTCGTCGTCGAGCACACGGTGGGCATTGCCCGTCAACCGGTGCAGCGACTGCGCCGGAAGCCGGAAAAACTCCTCCTCCGTTCCCACGCGCTCCAGCATCTGCTCCGCCACCTTGGGGTGCATCCCCTTCACCTGCGAGAACGCTATCCTGTAAAGCAACTCACTCATATCTCTCTGTCTATTCCATCTTCCCCCTCCCCCTCCTATCGGGCCTATTGGGCCTACATCCCCGCCATGTTTCCATCCACTTGTAGGGACGCACCATGGTGCGTCCGCCCCCCGCATGGCTCCTCTAAGCTCTATGACCTATGACCTATGACCTAAGACCTAAGACCTAAGACCTAAGACCTAAGACCTAAGACCTAAGACCTAAGACCCTACACTCTCAGCATTGCCGCAATCTCCTCCCCGCGCGACAGGCGCCCGCGTTCGATGCTCACCACCGTCACCTCGGCCCGCACCGCCGGCGCCCCCGCCGCCGTAAAGATATCCTGATGGAACACAAACCGCGGCCCCCGCCGCTCTATCCACAGCTTCGACACCATCGTCTCTCCCAGCCGCAGCGGCGTGTGGTAGTCGATCTCTATGCGGCTCACCACCGGATCTATCCCACGCTCCTGCATCGCACGGAACGTCATTCCCCGGCTTTCGCAAAACTCATGTCGTGTATGCTCCAGATAGTGCAGATAGTTGGCATTGTTGACTATCCCCTGCGAGTCCACCTCATAGTCCCTCACCTTTATCGGCATCTCAAACACATACCCCTCCCCCCTCTCCTTCTCTTTCCCTTTCTCCCCCCTCTTTTCCTGCATCTTATCTTGCATCTTATCTTGCATCCTATCTTGCATCTTATCTTGCATCTTATCTTGCATCTTTTCCTGTATCATTCTCTTTCCTTTTTTAGCATCGTAAAATTACAGAAAAAATGCTTCACTTCCAAATCCACCCATTTAGCAAACTTCACGCAAACTTCGCTAAGTATTGAACCATTGATCAGTCAATGCCCGAAGCAATGCCTATCGTTAAGCCAACTAAATCGTCGATGCATTTTCAAAAAAAAACATTAGCAAAGGAACGATCCTACCTTTGCCACAGCATCAAAATAATCAACTGATGCACTGCATTTTATTTCTCAGACGGCATTCCACATAAGGAAATCTTGTAAGGTTATTGGCAAATTACATATTTCTTTATTTAAGAGTAAATTCCAACACCTCGTTAATATTGGCATATGATCCAATTTAGATTACGCTATAATCATTCTGTTTCTCTTTATTGAGAAGAGGCGTAATTAAATTTTTAAGCTCCTCAAAATTTAGATCGGGACGAAACTTAATTGAAGAGTCACCCCACCAACATTTAATGTTAGCCTGACAATAACCTTCTATTGTCCTTCGTGGAAAGCGAGCAAGAATACTATTCCAAAAACTTGGAATAATGTCATAGTTGGAATTAGTACTTTCGAAAAACGGATTCCAATTTTCGCTTATTTCGTTTTCAGGTTTTATGTCTATAATTTCTATTTTATCAAATTTTCTGAAATTTGAATTAAACGCAACTTGCATTGCCTTGACTGCTTTAATATCAGAGGAAGGAGCGCTATAACCAAATACTGTCAATATGGTACACCCTGCAATAACTTCCAAAAAGGTTCGCCAGGCATTAGATATATATTCATCATCTGTATAACTCTTATCCTTTACGGGGAAAAGCAGTTTTGAACGAATTAAACTCTCACAACCACATGAAATACATTCTGAATTAAACGAATATTGAATTTGACCACAATTATCACATTTTGCCATACCTATATTTCCATGAAGGAATACCATTAAAGGAAGATTGTCCGTGATATTACTTACCCTCTGATACGCTTGAATTAACATCGGATCCCAGTTGAAAGTAAAAACATAATCCTTTTTACGCAGAGAAAGCAATAAATAATCGTAAATAGTAGGAGTATCAGGCAATTTAAGGTTACCAAAATATGTCGTAATCTTATCCTCAATTACCATTTTCAAAAGTTCACAGTCTTTCCGTTCGGCAAGCTCTGAATAAATAGCTTCAAGATTGCCTGATTTCTCTTTAATATTTGCAGCTAATAATAAATCCTTTAACTTAAGAGCATCTATACAGTTGGCCATTGTAATAGAATGAACCCCATATTTATCTTCTTTGGGAATAGTCGCTACAGAAGCGCCCGCCCCTAGGATCACAACATGCGGTCTTTCAGCAAGTTGCTTATATAACCCTTCTGTTGAAAAATCAATCATATGTTCAGTTTATCGGTTAAGCGAAAAACGCAGCTGTAATGCAAGCTTAAGAAAGTATCTATCACCTTCTTTATAAATCACCATATCTTTGTGTCGACTGTGGGACGGACCTTCCATTATCATTTTCGCTACAAGAAAATCTTTGAACTCGTCTGCGATGGTTGAATGAAAAGCTACTACATCACCGTTGTTCTTTACGACAATATAACCGCCATTGACTGCCTGTCGCCCATTCCAAGGCGACCCGAGACGCATACCTGTAAATGTGTAAAGCAGCAGATGTGCTATTTTACCGTGATAGGTTTCTTTCAAATCATCAAACCCATATCCAACCACATCGTTTTCTGCGAGGTACTCAATGCAATCTTGAACAGAGGTTGTACCTCCAAGATTTTCAAAATAAAACTTCTTGAGCATACCGGCTACAATACCGGGCATCTCCATGCCTCCGCATTTGATTAAGTTTATTTTGGAAATACTTTTTGCCGTATCAACGAAGTTGATATCACAACCGATTTCATGCAGATATTGCATTCTATCGGTGGTGGCAACATCATAACACGTCTCTCCTTTGCGCTTAACTTGTTTGAAGATGCTGTTAAACTTGTTCATCTTCTCATCGTCCATCGGGCCCGTAATCTCAAAGACGAAATTTGTATTGTCACCACTGGCATTGAGCAAGGTTGAGTCGCCGCCGAGTTTAGAAGCTATGATGTTATCGACTTTCGATTTTGTTCCGGCATAAAGATTGTGTATGACAATGCGAATATCGGACCTGTCATCACTATTATCATTATCAGAATCATCGGATATCCTTTCCAGAATTTCTTCAAGCGCAGGAAAACAATTTGTCAAGTCCTTATGACTGCGTATAAATTTAAGCAGCTCTCCCTTTTTAGAGAAATCAAATGAACGACTCTGCTCAATTAATTTTTGAAATAACAGAGCAATGTTATTGCTTTGCTCGCTTATCTCTTTTTGTAGAGATTGTAGAAATTCAAGCGTATGAAGTGCTGGTAAGCGAAATAATGGTTGCCGCTCTATTGACTCAAAAACTAATGAGCATTTATTAGCATCAGGACGACCAAACAGACAGTCACCAATAAAACTAATGATGGCTTGAATATTATGTTCGTTGAATAAATTCTTCATGGTGTAAAGCTAATAATTCTCTATAAGGGAAAAAACGATCAGGGAGATAAATTTGGGAATTGTTCCTGTAAGAAAAGTATGCTCGAAATTTTTCGTCAGTACAACTCTCAAGAAATAAATCCGAGAAGACCACTTTATAGTCAGGCGTTATTGACATAAAAAGATTGTCAAAAGCTGCATGAAGCAATGGATTTAAACAAATACCATTAGACGGGTCAGTTCGCAAACTCTCATTGTCTGCCCAGCTGGTAATATGACACGCTTCTAATAGCTCTGAATTATTTAAGCCTGTAACGCAACAGCGGTTATTATAGGATGAAAGAACGGCATCACGAAAAAATGATTGATTAATACGTCGTTTAGCTTGATAGTATTCTTCTGAACCAGGAGGAAAGTCTATAACAGCAGAAATATCTGCATTAGATAAACGCCCAATAATAACCTGAGAGTCTGCCACCAATTGTTCCCAATTCCCGTAATATTTGTTCCAAACCTCTTCATCAATTCTTGATGTCCCAGTTAAACCCACTACTCCTCTTTGTTTAAGATCTGGGTCAAAAGCACCAAGATTTCCTATTTTCATTTTCACAGCCGCAGGCGTACGCGAAATGAGGTTAGCAATTTTTACAATCCAAGGGTTGGTATTGTTCGCCTTATTAAACGGGACATGACAATATGCGTATAACGCGAGCGTCACTTCGTCTATGGTCCATTTGCGTATCATTCCGTTATGATTCGTTATCAAATGCGACTAATGCATAGTTTGATAAAGGATTTCCTTCCTTCTATTGAAATTTCCTCTTCTCGGTCTTTGTCAGCAGTTGCCGCGCATTATGTTGCAAAATTACGAATATTTTTGGACATTTTACAACCATCACAAAGATATTATCGATATGGGCAACGATTCAGCATCCCCGCGTTAAAAATCGCCAAAAATCGGCGAGAGGAGGCCGCCACCCCTGTAGGGACGTACGGCCCGTGCGTCCTCGGGGTTCGTTGACAACGTATTGATTTCCATGGCATTGCCGGCATCCCACGCCAGGGCCCGGACGCACCGGCATTGCCGGAAGGCCACGCCCACAGCCAGACGCACGAGCCGTACGTCCCTACACCGTCAATCCGCCCCGCCGCCCCCCAACAACGACAAAGAGCAGGAGGCGCTGCGAGGCGCTTCCTGCTCTTTGCCCTTAAATTACTGATCGGAAATTATTCAGCGGCTGACGACTGATATGCGTTTTTCACCTCATTCGCTCTTGCCGGATCGTCGGTGGTGACGAAGTCCACACCGAGGTTCATCATGTCGGTGAGGTCGGAGGTGGAGGTGACGGTCCAGGCATTGGAGGTCATGCCGAGGGTGCGGCACTCCTCCACCCACTCGGGATGGTCGCGAAATTCCGCCATGTGGTAGTCGATGCCGGTGTAACCTTTCTCCTTGAGCGTAGCGGGGGCTATGCCGCCTCTGAGATAGGCCACTTTGGCCTCGGGGTCGTTGGCTATCACTGCCTCGCAAGCCACCTGGCTAAACGAAATATACTCTACCTTGTCCTGCAGACCGGCGGCACGGACGGCCTCCACGGCAGCCTTGGCGCAATCCTGGTTGCGGGCCACGGTGCTGTGCTCCTTGATCTCGATGATCAGTTTGCAGCGCGAAGTCGAGGCCTTGAGCAGGGAGAGCAGGTCGCTGAGCTGCGGCATGGCTTCGCCGTTGCTCAGTTTCAGATCCTTGCACCGGTCGTAAGTGGAGTCCTGAATGGTCACGCCGCTGAAGGTGGCGTCGTGATTGACCATCAGATGGCCGTCGGTGGTGAGCCATATGTCGGTCTCGGCGCCGTAGAGGTCCATGGCGGGATCAAAGGCAGCCTCCATGGCGGCACGCGAGTTCTGGCAGCCGTTGGCAGCCTTCCAGTAGCCTCGGTGGGCAATCACGTCGGAGCCCTTGGGCATCTCGGTGACTACCGTGAAGCGCACTATGCCCAGCTCCTGCTTGCTGCCGCCGCGGTTGAGGGTGAGGCGGTAAAGTCCGCTCTCGAGCGCCTCGGGCAGAGTGACGGTCACCATCCCTTCGCCCACGGTGGTGGCGAGCTCTACGGGCTCGGCATCGCTGCCCAGAGCCTGCATCACCACCTTGTCACCCTCCTGAAATCCGGTGCCCTTCACCGTGAACGGGCTGCCCCCCTTCACTGCCAGACCGGAGATAAACTCCACGTCGGTGACCATGCTGGGGGTAGCGGCCTCCACGCCGGCCTTCACCTGGCCCCAGAGCACCTCCACCTGGCGCTGGCTGAGCGGCTCATCGTAGATGCGCGCGCTCACCACGTCGCCCTTCCAGCCGAGCTGACCGCCCGAGGGGCCGGCATCGCCGCCGATGCATACCCACCAGAATTTCTTGTCGGCATTAAGGTGCAGGTCGCCTTCGGCTGCAACGGTGTTGCACAGCTGGCCGTTCACATAGATGCTGGCGGTGCCTTTCTCCTGATCCCATACGCCTACCAGATGGTAGTAAGCCTTCTTGGCGGGCACCACGCCCGAAGTGGCCCATTTCCACGAGCTCTTGCCGTTGGTGCTCACATTGGGCAGGAAGGTCCATTCGTTGGTCTTATTTTTGCCGTTATTGGTCTTGCACACCATCATGCCGGTGCCACCGGCCTCGTGGGAGGTAAACCATTTGGCCTCCACATTGTTGGCTGCGTCGGTGATCTCGCCGGCATAGTCGGCCATCACCACGGTCTCGAAGGTGTGACCGTTCTTGAGGGCTGCGAGGAAGTCGGCATTGTCCTTATAGTCGACCTTGTAGTACGACGAGGCGTTGCCGCTGCCGTAGCTGTTGTCGAAGCGGGCCACGTAGCGGCCGAAGCTGTCGTTGTAGTAGGTGAAGAGGGCGTCGGTCTTGACGGTCTCCACCTCGTTGTGCATGGCCGAGACGTCGGTGGCGGTGCCATCCTCGTTAAACTGTATGTCGAGCACGTCGGCCACAGGCACTTCCACCTCGCCGGCGATGTGGTCGTACATCATCTTCACGTCGTACTGCGTCAGCGGAGCGTCGTAGATCTTCGATGTCACCAGCTCCCACTTGCCGCCAAACTGGCCGTTGGGGTTGCCGGCGTCGCAGCCGATGGCCATATAGTGGGAGTTGGGCTTCGATTCGTTGAAGTGGAGGTCGCCTTCGGCTGCAACGGTGTTGCACAGCTCGCCGTTGACATAAATATAGGCCTTCCCCTCCTCTTTGTTCCACACGCCTACCACATGGTAGTAGACCTCGGGCTGAGGCACCACGCCAGAAGTGGCCCATTTCCACGAGCTGCCGCCGTTGGTGCTCACGTTGGGCAGGAAGGTGATCTCGTTCTGCTTGTTCTTGCCGTTGGCTGTCTTGCAGATCATCAGGCCTGTGCCGCCCTGCTCGTGGGAGGCAAACCATTTTGCCTCCTCGTTCTCGATCGGGGGCGTGTAGCGGGCCTTGAAGATAGTCTCGAGGGTGTGGCCGCTCTCCAGCCCCCGGCGCAGGGCCTTGTTGTTGAGAAACTCCACCTTGCCGTAGTTGTTGTTCGCGCCGAGGTCGCCCTTGCCCCAGTTGTGGTCGAAATTCGCGGTGTAGCAGCCGTAGATGGGGTTGTAGGTGGTGTTGAAGCGGCCGTCGTTGCCGAGGATCTCGATGGGATTGTGCATCGGCGACACGTCGGTGGCGCTGCCATCCTCGTTAAACTGTATGTCGAGCAGGTCGGCCACCGGAGCGACATATTTGCTCGAGATGCGGTCCACGCCCGTGGCGGCAGTCTTGAAGAGGCTGTTGCCGTCGGCGTCGTAGATATTGATGGTGGTGTTGCCGTCTTCCTTCACGATGCGGTCGATGTTGTCGGCCTTGGTCATGTAGACGATGCTGTTGTTGTGGTACACGTAGATGTTCTCGCCCTCCGTGGCGCCGTGTGCCTGCCCCGCAGCCATGGCCACTGCTGCGGTTGCTATCAGTGTTTTATAAAGATTCATGATGATGCCCGATTTAAAGGATAAATTTTGAAACGGTTGTCTGCTTGTCCGACACGGCGCGTACCACGTACACGCCATCGGCCAGCCCTGCGGTGTCGATCGTTAGCGAACCTGTCGGCGACGACAGCTGCGCCACCACCGCGCCCGAGGCGGTGACGATCTCCACGCGCTCTATCGGCCCTGCGGCCGACACCTTCACCAGACGGCCATCCTTTACGATGCTGATGCCCGCGGAGGCGGCGGCCGCGGTCGAATCTATGCCGTCGAGCGACTTTTTCTTAAACGAAAGCATGTCGTACTTGCCTGTCTCCACGCTCTGCGTGGTGCCGTCGTTGAGGTCGATGGTAGTCAGATCTGCGGCAAAACTGACGGTATGCGCATCGGTTGCCGCCAACACTTCTGCGCCCATAGTGGTGTCGTAGAAGTACACGTCGAAGCCGTGGGCACACAGTGCCGGGACGATTGCGACGAGCGAAATTAGTAATTTTTTCATGGAATAAAACTTTGGTTTTGTGTATCGCAAAGATACGCCGCCCGCCCGTCTGCGTGCTTGTTTATTCGTGCAAAAGATGTGTCAAATTATCCAGCCCACGCCCTCCACTACCCGTACATTTGTGCAAAAAACATGTCAAAACGTCCACACACCCCTCTCCAGCCCCCTCTTTCCGCCCTTTTCCGGTCCCTTTCCCGTCCTGTTTGCGCCCCTATGCGCAGCTGTTTTTAGTCATCAGAGCTCCAGCTCTAATCTTTCCCCTGATATTCCGAGGGCGATGTGCCGAATCGCTTCTTAAACATCTTTGAGAAATGCGCCGGGTCGGAAAAGCCGGTGGCATATGCCGTCTCGCTCACCGTGTACCCCTTCTTCAGCATCAGGCACGCCTGCTCCATGCGGTGCGACCGCAGCAGGTCGGCCGGAGCCATCCCCGTCAGCGCCTTCACCTTGGTGTAGAGCAGCGAACGGCTGATGCCCAACTCGGCGGCCATCTCCACCACCGAGTAGCTATTGTTTTCGAGGTTTTTCTCCACCAGCGCATGGAGCTCGTCGAGAAATTTCCGGTCGGGCTCGCTCATCGCCGCCTCCCCGGTGGCCTCCGGAGCTTCCGCAGCCTCCTGTGCCTCTGCCCCCTGTGCTTGCGGCGCCTCCGCAGCGCCCTGCGCCGGCTTCC
>ERZ779852.3680-NODE-3680-length-10681-cov-5.020892_pt1 | contig 10681 bp, 7 predicted proteins | sample MGYA00511559_ERZ779852 | MGnify/ENA primary metagenome ERZ779852 (study PRJEB29588, sample SAMEA2157977) | human gut metagenome | biome: human gut; feature: human-associated habitat; material: faeces | place: Denmark | collected 2008/2010 ...
TTTGCGGATCTCCTCGGCGAGGCGCTTGTCGCGGTTGTAGGCGGGGTTGTTCTCGAAGACTTCTATGACGGTGTTGTCGTCGAACTGGTCGGGACGGAGCACGATGTAGCGCTGCAGGTTGCGTGCCTGCTCCATCTGCTTCACTTTTTCGGCGCTGTAGGCCCCGGCAAGTATCTCGGCCTCAGCCTTTTCGCTGGCTTCGGTGTCGGCTGCTTTGCGTTCGGCGGTGTGACCCGGCATGCCGAAGGGACGGGCGGCCTTGTCGTTCTTCTCGCCGATATAGTTTTTCTCGGCTTCACCCTTGATGGTCAGCGGGAAACCGGTGGCCAGGATGGTCATCTTCACCTTGTCGCCGAGCGAGTCGTCGAAGCAGATGCCGTAGATCACATCCACATCCTTGTCGATCTTGGAGATGAAGGCGGTGAGCTCGTTGACCTCCGACATCACGAACTTGCGCTCGGCATTGCGCGAGAAGTAGAGGTTGAAGAGCAGGCGCTTCGAGCGCGATACATCCTTGTTTTTCAGCAGCGGGGAGCTCAGCGCGTCCTCTATGGCCTTTGTGACGCGGTTTTCACCCTCGCCGAATCCGGTGGAGATGATGGCTGCACCGCCGTTGCGCAGAGTGGTGTCCACGTCGTTGAAGTCGAGGTTCATATACCCGTCGCAGGTGATCAGCTCGGAGATGGAGCGTGCGGCGTTGGTGAGGGTGTCGTCGGCCTTGCCGAAGGCGTTGATGAGGTCGAGGTCGGGGTAAATCTCGGTGAGCTGCTCGTTGTTGACCAGCAGCAGGGCGTCGACATATTTGCTCATCTCCTCGGCGCCGTCGAGCGCCTTGAGGATCTTTTTCGGACCCTCGAACCAGAAGGGGATAGTGACGATGCCCACGGTGAGCATCCCTTTCTCCTGGGCTATACGGGCCACCACGGGAGCGGCGCCGGTGCCGGTGCCTCCGCCCATGCCGGCGGTGATGAACACCATGCGGGTCTCGTCGTTGAAGAGCGCACCGATCTCCTCGGCGCTCTCCTCGGCGGCGGCGCGGGCCACCTCGGGGTTGTTGCCGGCTCCCAGGCCGCGGGTGGTGTTGGGGCCGATCAGCAGTTTGTGGGGCACGATGGAGTTTTTCAGTGCCTGACGGTCGGTGTTGCACACCACGAACGACACTTTGTTGACCTCCTGCTCGTACATGTGGTTGACGGCGTTGTCGCCGCCTCCTCCCACGCCTATTATCTTGATTATCACATCGTCGTGACCTTCCTCGATGAACGATGTGCTGTTGTCGATATCTTCTATGCTCATTGTGAGTGTATGTTTCTGATCTGTATTGCGGTTGTCTTGTCTGAAGCTCTGTGTATCTGAAGCGCCCTGAAGCGGGGTGCGTCGGAGGCGATTACTCGTCGTCGTGTTCCTCGGGCTCCTCCATCATGTTCTCCATGCGGCCGATGAGGTTGCTTATCAGCGAGCCGAATCGCGAGCCGCTCTTCTTTTCCTTGGGCTTCTTCTCCTTCTCTTTCTTGCGGCGGTGCTCGCTTTCTTCGTCGGGATCGTCGTCGAGTTTGCCGATGCGGCTCACATACTGCTCGTCGCCGCCGGCGGCATCGGTGGTGGTTTCGGGCTCCTCATCGGCGGGCTCTTCGGCCGGCGTGTCGGGGAGCTCGGTGCACTCTTCGGCTGAGCGGCGCGAGGCTTCGAGCAGGATGGCGATGACATCGATGGCCTCGGTGCCGTGGATAGAGCCGTCGGAGATGCGCACGCGGGCGTTGGGCGCTCCCTGGCGCACCGGCATGCCGCTCACCTGAGCCAGCAGGTCGTTGAAGCCGCGCAGACGGGCGCCGCCCCCTACCACTATGATACCCTTGGGGAGCTCGTCCTCCTTGACGTCGGCATAGCGGAGCTGCGCCATGATGTTGGCCACTATCTCGTCGGCACGGGCATGCACGTAGTTGTTGATCTCCGAGTAGTCCACCCCGTCGGCGCTGCCGCTCTTGCGGGCTGCGGTCTCCGAGGTCAGGGCGTTGCCGCTCACTTTCTTTATCTCCTCGGCGCGCTGCTCGGTGTAGTTGAGGCGTGTGAGGTCGAGGGTGATGTTGCGCGAACCTATCGGGAGGGTGGCCTCATAGATGCAGGCGCCGTTTTTGAAGATCGCCACCGAGGTGGTCTCGGCACCGAAGTCCACAAACATGCATCCCAGACGGCGCTCGTCGTCGGCCAGCACCATGTCGGCCTCGGCCAGGGTGCGGTTCACATAGCCTAAGATGTCGATGTGGGCTTTGTCGGTCACCACTCGGCGCAGCATGCGCTTGAGCTTCTGCGAGCAGCTCACCACGGTCATTTTGGCTTTCAGCACATTGCCGTAGCTGCCCACGGGGTTCACCTGATTCTTGCCGTCGACGCTGAAGCGCACCGGGAGCACATCTATCACGTCGCGCTCGGCGTCGACCGTGGCCATCGCCTTCTGCATCAGCTCGTTGATGATCTGGCGTGTGATCTCCGTCTCGCCGGGGAGCACCAGGTCCACATCCACTGTGGTGCTCATCACCGACCGGCCTCCCAGCCCCATGAAGCCGCCGCGGATGATGCGCGGAGCCACACGCGGATAGTTCTCCAGGCGCTCGGTCACAGCCTCGATGGCGTCGCTCACCTCCGAGTTTTCGATCACGCCGTAGCGCACTTTGTCGATCAGGCGCTCCTCTTCGGTAGCCACCACATCCACCACGCCCGTAGCGTCCACGATGCCTACGGCCCCGCGGATTTTCGAGCTTCCTATCTCGTATGCCACTATGTAGCGTTCCTGTTCTTTCTCTCCCATAAGTGGTTCAGTATATCTTATTTGTGTTTCACATTAGTTTCTGTTTCGTTTTCCTTCCCACGGGGTCAGCGGCCGGTGCCCACGGTGTCGGTCTCCACCGACACGAGCATGGAGTTGACATCCTCTACTTCTATCTCGTCGCCGGCCTGATCAAAGCGGATCAGCGGCTCGGGGATGCTCTTCTGTCGGCGTGTGGCCACCACCTGTCCGGCCCATTTCACCGAGATGGTGTCGTAGTAGTTCCACCCCTTCACCGGCATCACCTTGTGATACATCAGCATCACGCGGTCGAGCTTGTCGTCGAGATTGTCGGGGTCGCCGATGTTGATCACATGTCCGCGGATCATCGGCACCAACAGCACATCGCCGGTGCGCTTCTCCACCGCCACATGCGACACAATAGCGTTCCACGCCGAGTCGCGGGCTATGCGCTCCACCAGCGGCAGGAGCGCCACTGCGCTGCTGCCCGATGGGAAATCGCCGGTGATCACCGGCACATCCAGGCGGTAACGGGCGTTGGCGGTGAGTTTCTTCCCCTGACGGTTGATGTAGTAGGAGCGGCCGCGGCTGTCGAAGATGCGGGCCACAGGCTGCATCGGTTCCACCGTAAGGCGCACATGGCCGTTGGCCAGGCGCTCGGCAAGGGCGTGCTCTATGTTGCTGTTGGCTTCGAGATTCTCCTCCATCCGGCGGGTGTCGACGCTCTGCATCGGCACGCCGGTGCGGTCGAGACCCCACTCTTTGAGCAGACGGCGCACCTCCTCGGCAGTGACGAAATTGCGGCTCGCGGGGCTTTCGATCACCTGCACGTCGATGGCGTCGCAAGTGGCGCGGGCGGCGGACGAGTTGGCCCACACCAGCGCAAACACCGCGTACCCTGCCAAAAGCAGAGCCAGCACGCATCGTATTACCGAGATTTTTGTCATCTTTGCTCCTTTCTTTTCAGTGTCCTCCCCCTAAGCACTACAATATACAATCTAAGACCTAAGACCTAAGACCTAAGACCTAAGACCTAAGACCTAAGACCTAAGACCTGTACGCTATATCCGCGATATCTCCGGCGCCGGCCGTGAGAAGTATCTCAAAGTTACCTTTTTTTATCGTATCGGCCAACTCTTCTTTGGCCAATAGACGTTTTTTATCGCATTTTATCTCATTGAGTATCAACTCCGACGTCACTCCCGGCATCGGCAGCTCGCGAGCAGGGTAGATCGGCAGCAGCATCACCTCGTCGGCCTCCGACAGCGCGTCGGCAAACTCCCGGTAGAAGTCCTTCGTGCGGCTGTAGAGGTGGGGCTGGAAGATCACCGTGAGCCGTTTGCCGGGGTAGAGCTTCTTTACAGAGCGTATCGAGGCGCGCAGCTCGTCGGGATGGTGGGCATAGTCGTCGATGATGGCGCGCCCGGGCTCTTTGAGGTGAAACTCAAAGCGGCGCTTGGCTCCCATGAAGCTCCCGATGGCCTCGCGGGCCACGTCGGGGTCGAGCTCCCCGGTGAGCTGACATGCTGCGAGGGCTGCCACGGCGTTTTCGATGTTGATCTCCACCGGCACACCGAGGTTGATGCCGTCGATGCGGCCGCCGGGATATATGAAGTCGAAGCGGATCTCGCCCTGGCCGTACACCACGTTTTCGGCATGGAAATCGCCTTCATCTTTCGAGTAGCTGAAGACTTTCACCCCCTGCTGTGGGCGCGGCTTCAGTTTGAGGCCGGTGTGCACCACTAGATAGCCGTCGGGGCGCACCAGTTCGGTAAACCGTGCGAACCCTTCGAGGTATCCGGCCTCGTCGCCGTAGATGTCGAGGTGGTCGGGGTCGGTGGCGGTCACCACGGCCACATAGGGGCGCAGATGGTGGAACGAGCGGTCGAACTCGTCGGCCTCGGCCACGGTGTATTCGCTCCCGGGGTCGAGCAGATAGTTGGAATTGTAGTTGCGAAGCACTCCTCCCAAGAAGGCGGTGCATCCGCATTTGCTGAGGTGCATCACATGTGCGGCCATGCTCGACGAGGTGGTTTTGCCGTGCGTGCCCGAGAAGCAGAGGGCTTTGCTCCCTTTGGTCACCTCTCCGAGCAGCGCGGCGCGCTTCACCACCTTGAATCCGCCGTCGCGGAAGTAGCTCAGCACCCGGTTGTCGGCGGGTATGGCGGGCGTATACACCACCAGCGTGGTCTCAGGGTCGCGAAAAGCCGCGGGGATCGCCTTTTCGGGGTCATCCTCGAAGCATATGTGCGCACCTTCCTTCTCCAGAGCGGCGCAGAGCTCGCTCGGCGTGCGGTCATATCCGGCCACAGGCACCCCTTTGGCGAGATAATACCTCTCCAGGGCTGCCATCCCTATTCCCCCGGCTCCTACAAAATATATCTGCTTTATTTCCATCGTTCGTTCGGTCTTTTTCCCTTCCTCCGGTCAGAAGTATTCCCCTCAGTTGCCTTTCACTATTTTGAGAATCTCGTCGACAATGCGGTCGTCGGAATTTTCCATCGCCATTTTGCGCACGTTGCGGCTCAGAGTGTCGCGCAGCTCTTTGTCGCGGAGCAGCTCCACAACTTTCTCCCCGAGCTGCTCGCGGCAGTCCTTGTCCATGATCATGATGGCGGCGTCGCGGCTCGAGAGCGCCTCGGCATTCTTGCGCTGATGGTCCTCGGCCACATTGGGCGAGGGCACCAGGATGGCGGCGGCTCCCACGAGCTGTATCTCGCTTATAGTGCTGGCTCCGGCGCGGCTCACCACCACGTCGGCGGCGCGGTAGGCCACATCCATCCGACTAACAAATGCTGTAGCCTTGAGGTTCGGGTCGCCGATGGCTTTCGCCTCGGCTTCACACTCGGCGGCGTAGTATTTGCCTGTCTGCCAGAGGATCGACGCGCCGCTCTCGAGGATGCGGCGGCAGGCGGTCTTCATGCTGTCGTTGATGGTGCGGGCGCCGAGGCTGCCACCTACCACCAGCACCAGCGGGCGGTTGGGGTTGAAGCCGAGTTCGCGCTTGGCCTCCTCGCGGCTCATGGTGCAGCTCACTATATCTTTGCGCACGGGGTTGCCGGTCTTCACTATCCGCTCTTTCGGGAAGAAGCGCTCCATGCCGTCGTAGGCCACGCAGATGCGCCGGGCCTTGTCGGCCAGCAGTTTGTTGGTCACTCCGGCGTAGGAGTTCTGCTCCTGGATGAGTGTGGGCACCCCTTTTTTCTGCGCTTCCTTGAGCATCGGCCCGGAGGCGTAGCCTCCCACGCCTACGGCAATGTCGGGAGCAAAGTCGCGGAGCACGCGCTTGGCTTTGCGCATGCTTTTCATCAGCTTCCACAGCACGGGCACATTGCGCCACAGGCGCTTGCGGTCGAATCCGGCCACGGGGAGCCCGGTGATGGTGTATCCTGCCGCCGGCACACGCTCCATCTCCATGCGCCCTTCGGCGCCGACAAAGAGTATTTCGGTCTGCGGGTCGCGGCGCCGCAGCGCGTTGGCTATGGCCAGCGCCGGGAATATATGTCCTCCGGTTCCTCCCCCCGATATCAGTACTTTCATGCGATTTCCGTTTTTACAGTTTTCCTAAATTGGCGGCTCCCATCTCTTCGGGTAGCTCGTTGAGCTCGGCTTTCACCTCCTTGGGCTTGTCGCTCTGCACGGCCCAGCGGCTCACGCTCAGCATGATGCCGAAGGCTATCGACGTCACTATGATCGACGAACCGCCCTTGGATATCAGCGGCAGCGGCTGGCCCGACACGGGGAACACATCTGTTACAATAGCCATGTGAAACAGGGCCTGCAGCACTATCATCACCGCCATTCCCATCACCAGCAGGGCAGGAAAGGCTCTGGAGCATCGCGAGGCTATCGCTCCGGCTCGCCCGAGCAGGGCGAGGTAGAGGATCAGCAGCCCTATGCCGCCTACCAGCCCCCAGTCCTCCACCACTATGGCGTAGATATAGTCGGAGAAGGCCAGCGGCAGGCGTGAGGTCTCGCGCGAGTTGCCGGGGAGCACTCCGGTCACTCCGCCGTGGGCCTGAGCCATGTAGGAGTACATCTCCTGGCGGTTGGACGATGTGATCTCCTTCATGTATTTGGGCACGGAGTCGCCCCACCAGTTGGCCAGTCGTCCTTCGTGGATGTTGGTGCGGTCGGCGGTGGTTTTACCCTCCTCGATGGCAGCAGCCTGCTCCATAGCCACGGTTTCGGCGTCTTTTTCGTGCATATTTTTATATCCGTAGTAGGCGCCGCCGGCCAGGAGGTAGATCCCTACCACTATGGCGAATTTTTTCCATTGCACGCCTCCGATGAGCATCATGGCGAACGATACGCCCATGAGCAGCAGGGTGTTGGTGAGTCCCTGGGTGAACAGCAGTCCGCCGCACACCAGCACGGCTCCGGCGCTCCATATCACGGCCGATGTGCGCACTCCGCCGCTTTTCAGCTGATTACGCGACATGATAAAGGCTATGAAGAGCACCACGGCGAGCTTCAGTATCTCCGACGGCTGCAGGGCGATGCCGAGGATGGTGGTGCTTCGGCGCGCGCCGTTGATGATATCGCCGGCAAATAGCACATATGTGCCCAGTATCACGGCAAATATGCCGAAAAGGGGCGTCAGCGGTATCAGCCACTTATATTTCATGCGCGACAGGCACACTGTCAGTATCACGCCTATCACCAGCAGCCGGCCGTGGCGCAGCAGCGGGGCGTAGATATTGGTGGCCTGCACCTCGCGCGACGAGGCGCTGAAGAGCTCTACCACCGACACCAACAGTATCAGTATGTAGATGGCCCATATGTATTTGTCGGCCTTGGGCAGCGGGGCTTTCGCTGCCGGCCGGAGCTCCTGAGGCGTCGGTGTGGCCGTTGCGTCGGTTGCGTTCATTCTTTGGTTTCCTCCCTTGGTTTGTGTGGTTCGTTCGGTTCGTTTCCCCTTCCCGCTCCGGCGTCAGAGCTCTTTCTTCTTCAGCTGGCGCACTGCAGTCTTAAATTTCGTGCCTCGGTCCTCGTAGCCGAAGAAGAGGTCGAAACTTGCGCAGCAGGGGCTGAGCAGCACAGTGTCGCCGCTCTTGGCTATGTCGCGGCAGGCAGCCACGCAGTCGGCCAGCGAGTGGGTGTCGACAAGTGTCTCCACTTTTCCGGCGAAAAAGTCCATGATCTTGGCGTTGTCCTTGCCCATGGCCACGATGGCTTTCACTCTCTCGTTGACCAGCGGCAGGATCTCGTTGTAGTCGTTGCCTTTGTCTTTGCCGCCGAGGATCAGCACTGTGTGCTTCCCTTCGGGCATCGACTCGAGGGCATACCAGCACGAGTTGACGTTGGTGGCCTTGGAGTCGTTGATCCAGCGGGCGCCCCCGATGGTCTCCACATGCTCCAGGCGGTGCTCCACACCCTCGAAGTCGCTCAGTGCGCGGCGGATATCCTCTTTCTTGACGTCGAGGATGGCGGCGCTCAGTCCGGCGGCCATGGAGTTGAGCATATTGTGCATGCCGCGCAGGGCCAGCTGCGTGCGGGGCATCTCCAGATTCACCTTTCCGGCTTCGAGGCAGAGGTTGCCGCTGTCGTCGAGCCACGCGGCGGAGTCGTCACGGCGCTTCTCGGCGAAGGGGTAGCGGCGTGCCTCGGTGGTGACGCTTTCGAGCTGCTTGGTGATCACGGGATCCTCCTCCCAGTAGACGAAGGCATCCTCGGGGGTGAGGTTGCGGAGTATGCGGAATTTTGCGTTGATATAGTTCTGCATCTTATATTCGTAGCGGTCGAGGTGGTCGGGGGTGATGTTCATCAGCACGGCCACATTGGCGCGGAAATCATACATATTCTCGAGCTGGAACGAGCTGAGCTCCACCACATACACGTCGTGATGGTCCTCGGCCACCTGCCATGCCAGCGAGCGGCCCACGTTGCCGGCCAGACCCACATTCACTCCCGCTTCGCGCAGGATATGGTAGATGAGCATGGTGGTAGTGGTCTTGCCGTTCGAGCCGGTGATGCACACCATGCGTGCGTCGCTGTAGCGCCCTGCCAGCTCTATCTCGCTGATCACGGGGATACCTTTGGCCACAATCTGCTGCACCATAGGTGCCGTGGGGGGCACGCCGGGCGATTTCACCACCTCGTCGGCGTTGAGTATCAGTTCGGGGGTGTGTCCTCCCTGCTCGTAGGGTATGCCGTAGCGGTCGAGAGCCTCGAGATAGCGGGGCGGTATCTTGCCGTTGTCGCTCAGAAACACGTCCATCCCCTTTACTTTTCCCAATACGGCGGCTCCGATGCCGCTCTCGCCTCCGCCAAGTATCACGAGGCGCTTTTTCGATGTTTCGTTCATCGTCGTATATCTCTTATGTCGTCTTGTTGCTATATGTTATTGTCAATCAGTGCGATTGGCTGTCGATATTATCTGATTTTGAGTGTCACGAAGGTTATCACTGCCAGGAAGATGCCCACGATCCAGAAGCGGGTCACGATCTTCGACTCCGGGATGGCTGCCAAAGGCTTCTGTATCAGCGCTTCGATGCCGGCGTTGCCCGGTTTCTGGAAGTGGTGGTGCAGCGGTGTCATCTTGAAGATGCGCTTGCCCGTGCCGGTGCGCTTTTTGGTCCACTTGAAGTAGGCCACCTGCATCATCACCGACACATCCTCCACAAAGAAGATGGCGCAGAGCACCGGTATCAGCAATTCCTTGTGTATCAGGATGGCGAGCACGGCTATGATGCCGCCGATGGTGAGCGAGCCGGTGTCGCCCATGAATACCTGCGCGGGGTAGGCGTTGTACCACAGGAAGCCCACAAGAGCGCCGATAAATGCGGCGCAGAACACCACAAGCTCCTCACTGCCGGGGATATACATGATGTTGAGGTAGCTCGAGTAGATCACCGACGACCCTAAGTAGGCCATGATGGCCAGCGCCACCGCTATGATGGCCGAGCACCCCGTGGCCAGGCCGTCGAGCCCGTCGGTGAGGTTGGCGCCGTTGGAGGTGGCGGTGATCACGAATATCGTGATGATGATGAAGAGTATCCAGCCGCCGGTGCGGGCGTGGTCGCCCATCCATTTGGTGAGCGAGGCGTAGTCGAAGTTGTTCTCCTTCACGAAGGGGATGGTGGTCTGGGTCGACTTGATGTTCTGGCTCTCGTAGATCACCTCCTCCACCTCGTTGGTGGTCACATTGGTCACCTCATGGTTCTGGCGGATGACGATGTCGGGGCTCAGCATCATGGTGAGGCCCACGATAAGGCCGAGGCCCACCTGCCCGACGATCTTGAATTTGCCGCTCATGCCGTCTTTGTTGTGGCGGTGGATCTTGAGGTAGTCGTCGGCAAATCCGAGCGCTCCCAGCCACACTGTGGCCACGAGCATCAGTATCATGTAGATGCTGCTTAAGTTGCTCACCAGCAGGCACGGAATGACGGTGGCCACGATGATGATGATACCTCCCATGGTGGGTGTGCCGGTCTTCTTCATCTGCCCTTCGAGGCCGAGATTGCGGATGATCTCACCCACCTGCATCTTCTGCAGGCGGTCGATGATCTTGCGGCCGAACACCATGGCGATGAAGAGCGACAGTATCAGCGCCGCCCCCGAGCGGAAGGTGATGTAGTCCATCAGTCGCGCTCCGGGCATCCCCGATTCCTCCAGATATTTGAATAGATAGTAAAACACTTCCTTAGGTTTTGAGTTGTCTGTTTACTTTTCTGCGTCGTTGGTCTGCTTTATCTTGCGGCCAATGCTCTCACTATCTCCTCGCGGTCGTCGAAATGGTGCTTCACTCCGCGCACTTCCTGATAGTCCTCGTGCCCCTTGCCGGCCACGAGCACCACATCGCCCTGCCCGGCCATGGCTGCGGCGCGCTCTATGGCGGTGCGGCGGTCGGTGACGCTGATGCAGCGGGTGCTCAGCGCGGGGTCGTCGGCGATG
>ERZ779852.3681-NODE-3681-length-10681-cov-2.939676_pt1 | contig 10681 bp, 10 predicted proteins | sample MGYA00511559_ERZ779852 | MGnify/ENA primary metagenome ERZ779852 (study PRJEB29588, sample SAMEA2157977) | human gut metagenome | biome: human gut; feature: human-associated habitat; material: faeces | place: Denmark | collected 2008/2010 ...
TCTCTCTTACCGAGGTCGAATCCGATGTACGGAGCCTGCTCCTCCAGATACAGACGAAGGAATTCGCGACGATGATCTACGAATAGCAAGGGGGCCAGGGCGGCCCCCTTTCTTTTTGCACGGCGTATTCGACCTGTACACGCGTATCCCCCACGAGCAATCTTTTCGCGGAGGTTTCTGTTATGCCAGTGATCCAGCCGGTCAATGCTACCTATATCGATGAGGACATGCGCTTGTGGCAGGGGTACAAACGCAGCCCTACCCCTGGCAATCTTGGCAAGTTGCTGGACAGGTTCAGCGGGGTCATCAATGCCCAGGTCAACAAATGGGCAGGCCCGATCCCGCGCGAGGTCCTGCTCAATGAAGCGAAGCTGCTCGCCCGCAAGGCCATGGATACATACGATCCGAATTCCGGTGCCGCGCTGGCCACATGGGTGACGAACTCCCTGCTCCCGCTCAGCCGTATCGTCTACACCCACCAGAACACCGCCCGGATGCCGGAAAACATCACCATGAAGGTCAACACCTTCAATACGGCTGTGGATCAGCTCACGACCATCATGGGACGCGAACCGACGACCGACGAGCTCCATGACGAGCTCGGCTGGACGGCGGCCGAGATCACGAGATTGCGTGACTACAACCGCAGGGACCTCATCGAATCCGGGCCGAACGTGACCGGGGACTTCTATGCTTCCCGTGATGACGGTGACGACGACATGCTGCTGTCGGGTATCTATATGGAGCTCACGCCGGACGAGAAGCGTCTGTTTGAATACACGACAGGCTACAACGGGGCCGCCGTCCTTTCGAATAGCGAGCTCCAGAAGAAACTCGGCATCACGCTCGCACAGCTCTCTTACCGCAAGAACCTGCTGCGCAAGAAGATCGACGGGATCATGGCACGCCCCGGCATCCGGCGCAGATTTTCATAGTTGGTGGCCAGTATGAGCATCGCCTCACCTACAGACATAGTCAAATATCTCGGAGCCATGAGCTCGATGTTGTCAAAAGGCGACAGGACAGCAGCAGGCGAAACGGATGACAAGACACCTGGGGAGGCCCCTCAAAAAGAGGGGATGCAGGCGCTGTCCACGGATGGGCGCTCCATAGCCAATGCGGTCTTCACCTCTGTCCATGCAAAGATGCCCGCGGAGCTCCTTGCCATGGCGAATGCCTACGACACGACGCAGGCCTGCACGCGGATGGCCAAGCTGTATAACCGGGCCCGCAAGGACTTCTATGACCTTGCTTCCCGGGATCTCGACACGAGGAAGTCGCGCATCGCGTACAAGCAGGGGCTCATCCTGGCCATGCTGAAGAACTCCCAAAAGGCCAAAGAAGCCCAAATCACCGAGGAGTAACCGGTTTGCTCGATCTTCGCCTGTACAGTCCCACCGGCAATTATGCCGACCGGAACAATGTCAGTGAATACATGCAGCTCGTACGTCCTGACGATCCTTCGGCGCTCGATATCGAAGTCATCGCCGGCAAGGTCGTCAAGTTCCTGCTCACGTCGCGCGGCTCGGATGCCTTCACCCCGGAGTACGGGGGTGTCTCCATGCATCACCCCCAGATATCCCAGGCATTCATCCCGCAGCTTACCCTTGAGGTCCACGACGATGTCCGCCGCTGTACGGAGTTCATCAAAAGCACGGACGGGAACGAGCAGGAGCGCCTGCTGCGCATCAACGTCCTTGATATCCAGTACAACGCCCTCCTCTCACCGGACAGGGTGGACGTGTACCTTGAGATCCTGACCACCAAAAACAACAGGGCTGTCGTGGCCATTACTACCAACCAGCCACCGGCGTAGCGAGGTTCTATGAGCGATCTTGTCCTTTCCAGGGAGCGCTTCGATTCTGCCACCAACATCATCGTCCAGTTCCTGCGTGATTCCGGCTACACAGGGTCTCTCGAGGACGGTACCGGTCTCCATGACGTCGTCATCAAGCCGAATGCCATCATCTACGGACTGTTCGCCCAGATGGTGGACAGGGCCAGTGCCTACCAGAGTCTTCAGAAAGCCCTCGAGCTGAAGAACACCATAGGACAGGAAGACTACGACAGCGCTGTGGACTGCATCCTGTCAAACTGGTTCGTGACGCGTAACGACGGGAAACCCGCCTACGGCAGCATCAGGCTCTGGTTCCTGCAGCCTGTGGACTTCCTGCAGTACCGTGACGGCCAGACGGTGGGGACGGTGACGAAGCCGGCCACCGCGTTGCCGGATGCCGGTACTACCATTTCCGTCGTGGCCGATGGCGAGCAGGTATTCACAGAGGACAGCTTCGGCTGCATCTTCAACTCCACGGACAGCATCAACGAATACTATGTGGACGTTGCCGTACGCTCGGCCACCAACTCCGATGCCGCTCCGAACATCACGGACACCGTCTCGGCCTCTGTCAGCGATATCTACTTCCTGCGTGCTTCGGTACCGGCAAAATTCGTCGCCGGCATCCTCGTGGAAAGCAGCGAGGATTTCATCCGCCGTACCGAGAAGGTCATCACCACACGGGAACTCATCACGGACAGGGCTATCAACACCGTCCTGCGGGAGGAATTCGACGAGATAATCGATCTCTATGTGGCCGGGCATGGCAAGAAGGAACAGCTCCGGGACATCGTCGATTTCCAGGACGTGCGCGTTCATGTGGGCAACAAGGCCGATATCTGGATCGCGACCGGACTCACGCGCCAGATGCACGCCGTCGCAGCTGACACCGATGGCGCCATAAGCATCGACCAGCTCCCTGCCGATGTCTCCATCGCCGGGTTCTCTGGCGCGTATATCGATGGGGAGCCCGTCACCCTCGAGGTCACATGCTCGGAGACATCGTTTGGAAGCGCCGGCTATCTGCCGGAATCCATACATGTCCAAGGGGTCACGGACATGGACAAGGTGACGCTCGAGATACTTACCGACCCCGTCCTCATGCAGGTGAGCGACTTCGTACGGGCAACCGGACAGCGCGTCGTCTGCTACGACCCGCTGGTGAAGCACAAGATTCCCCTTGTCCTGCGCCCCACGCTCGACATCGCCCTCGCGTCTTCCCTATCCGGGTACACGGACGATGCCCTCGCCATCATCTCGCGGCGTATCAGGGAGGCTGCGACAGGGTATGTCACCGGCCTCGTGAAGACCGGGGCCCCGTGGGTCGCGTCGGAACTGGTCGCCACCATCCACGAGACCGTGGCGGAAGTCCACAAAATACGGCTCCCCGTCTCTTGCAGGGGGAACCTTTTCGACCCGCTTGGCGGACGGGTCCTCCACTTCGACGTCCCCGACAAATTCTCTGTCTCGGACATACAGGACAGCCACTCCCGGCAGCTTTCGGATAATACGGTCCAGCTCTACACGGATGAAGACCTCGTGACCGTCAACCTTCTCCAGGCCTGATGGCTGAAGGAAAGGTGTAACCTATGGCCATCATCCCATATACGGCGGACGGGGTCTCCCCCGATGTGACCTCGCGTCTTCTTGAGATAAGCACGTACTCCCTGCAGGCGCGTTCCATGCTCACCGCGCTCGGTGACTACTGGACCGCGTACTACCGGGACCTCGTACCGGTCTCTATCGCGTCTTCGGGGAGCATGGCGTCCGTGTCCAGGGAATATACGCGCCTCCTCGACCTCGTCAGGGCATCGAATATCCTCGATGTCCCCATCACGGATGCAAGCCAGTTCGAGCTCCTCGTGCTGGATGCCTCCGACCTGCACCCTGTCTACACGGACGAGTACCGGACGGAGGTGGCGTACTACGAGATCGATTTCCAGGGCATCGTCGATACCGCCTACCTGACGAACTCGCTGTTCGAGGCCAGTGTGGTCCTTGAACGTGGCAAACACTTCGATGTCGTTCCAGGCAAAGGGTACAGATTCTACGTCGACCTGTTCGGCGACAGGGGCATCGCTGATTACTCCTACGAACTGGTTATCGGCGGCCGTAAGAAGATACTCCTCTGGGCTTGTGACCTCGCACTCTCGAGTACCGTCATTTTCAATCGATACGGCAGGTTCCTGTACAGAAGGGCTGATGACGGGGAGCAGTACAAATGGTTTGTCTCGGCACTTATGCGTTTCTACGCCAATGCCAAAACGACCAAGAGCATCTCTGACGTCCTGAATATCATGTACGGTGTCCCGTATACGCGGTACAAGGACGAGACAGTTCTTGACAGCTACTATGTCAATGCGAATCTCGAACGTGGCATTATTGATGAAGCACCGTATATCTGCATAGAGACGGACAAGTCCAAATACTACACATATGCCTTTTCTACTCTCACCGCCCAAAAAGGAGATACGGTTCCACAGTTCACGCTTCTCGCCTCATTCAATGAAGTTCTTGACTATGTGAGTGCGCCCGGGTGGTGGGAGACATCCATATTCCCCAACGACCTTATCGCCGGGGATAGCGAGCTGACCCATGAGCAGAAAATGGAGCTCATGGACAAAGTCCTCAAATACAACACAGTGTATGTCAAAATCGGTGTTTCCTTTGAAACCTACCAGACATACCTGAGACAGGTTCAAGAGTTTTACAAGATTATAGAATCAGGCTTCCCTGTCTATCTCTATCCACTCGTTGAGCCACTCTTCAAAGCTGTCTTTGTGGATTCCGAAAATGCTGAAGACGGTGACAATGTCATGAATTCTAACATGTTCATGGCATCATCCTACGACTACGGACATGCACGGCGCTTTGACGGAACGTATTACTATTACATGATCCCTGACCAGACGCACGGAAAGGATGCCGTAGCCGTTCCTCTGCGCTTCGATGGGGGCCTGTCCTACGAGTATTCACCGGAAGAGCAGACAACACATCAGGAAAAGCACACGAACGTGAAATATCTTGGTGGGGAATCTGTATACAGCTCGGACTGGGAGCTGTCCCATGATAACACGAATGACATCCTCGAGATACTTGCCAGGCACAGGACTCTTGAGGATACGTACTCGTGGGAAACATCCCCCTACCTCGATAAGTACATAGTGTTGACGTACTCAGGGATGGCATTCGCTGACGAGACGTACCGTTTTGGAGAGAACCACATGCTCTTTGGCAACGACATCTACCGCGGGCACATCACGCTTGGCATGGGAGCGGATAACTGCAGCATGCTCCGTGACGACTTCCGTATGACGATCAAGCGCAGGCCTTAAGCCACAGGATCGGCATGCCCAATATTTAGCAACACGAATTCACCTATAGAGGCTGCCATGTCTGCTAAATTCTCGATTCAGGACAAAACCGCCCCGCTCCACGGAATTTTCATGATGCGCGTCATCGACCGCGAGGGGAAGGTCATCCGCGAGTACAGCGATCATAACATGATCGTTAATACCGCCCGGGAGGCCCTTGCCAAACTGGTAAGCGAAGGGGATCAGTCCAAACGCATCACCAGGTTCGCCGTCGGTACGAGTGACGAAACACCTACTCCGACTGATACTGTCATCACAGGCATGTACCGCAATGAGATCATTGGCCATACATTTCCCGAGCCTGGTGTCGTCACGTTCAAGTGGCAGCTGGGCTACGAAGAGGCAAACGGCATGAACATCGTGGAGTACGGCCTGCTGTGCGAAGATGACAGCCTGTTCGCAAGGAAGACACGGGAGGCCATCTATAAGGCGAATGACATAGCGTTCGACGGCGAATGGACCGTCATTTTCTAGGGAGGCCCAATGGACGTTCTCAAAGAGTCGCCGATCTGGGTAACTCCGGTCTACTCCATCGAGCGCACCGACCCGCTCATGGGTGGCGAGTTCGGCATCAACAATGTGCAGGCCCGGCAGCTGGCGTGGCGCACGCAGTACCTTCGGGCGCTGCTGGCCATGGACCATCAGCCGGACGGATCGCACCTGCTCTGTGAGCACCACGTCTCGAAGCTCGCGGCCATCGCGGAGAGCAAGCTCCGGCTCTCCGTGCCCACGAGCCGGATACATGCGGACATCGAAAGGCTCGGTGTCATCCTGGCCGGCGTGAAGCAGGGGCTCGACAGCATCTCCGGAACGATGGGCACGCCGCTCAGGGCCATCTATGATGCTCTGATGATGTCCTGGGAATACGGCTACACGCGCTACGCCTTTGAGCTGTTCACCGACAACTTCTCTCTCCGTGACGCATTCCAGGATGTCCCGGTCATCGAGACCGTTGCCGGTGACGATTCCATAGACCTGAAATCCACAGCCACCGTATCCTCCGGGGAAGCCTATCTCATCATCGACAGGCAGACGGGTGCCCAGCAGCAGGTCACGATCAGGGAAGTGCTCACCGAACAACGTGTCCTGCTGCACGAGATCATGCAATTCTCCACCAACGATACAGCCGTCCTTTCCAAGAGTGCGTGGGAATACACCGGGAACAAGGCGGCCGCTTCGGCTGGTTCTACATACATGACCACGTTGACGACCCTGCTCGACGGCATCGAACAGGGGAGCCTCATCATCAGCCACAAAAACGACGTACGGTTCACCGTGGAATACCACAGGGAAGCCGACAGCCCTACCGACTGGACGGAAGTGCCCTGCACGCGGACGTACCTGGATGACGCGAGCGGTGACTACCGGTCCATCTACGACGTTCCTGGCGGGCGCCAGGCCTTCAGGATCACGGCCCTCGGTGCCACGGACGTCGACCACATCGTTCTTATGTCCACGACTACCGGGGTGCTCCCCAGTACGGTGCGTACCCCTGTCGTCATTGCCGCCGATTTCCAGCTCCAGCGTTTTGGGGCCTTGTACGATGCAAAGCATACAGGCACGGAGATCCAGTTCTCGGCAGACAACTACTTCGCCGATTCTGTGGAGACCGTCAGACTCCCGGCCTGCAGTGACCCGGCGCCCGTATGGAAACTCAGGGATGCCGTGCTCGCCGAGCATCCTGTGAACCAGGGCGAGTCCGTATGGTGGCGTGCCCGCTACAGCGCTGATGACGGCAACGTATCCCTTTGGTCGGGAAGCGCCCAGTACAGCCCGGAGGACGACAATGCCTGAGCCGCGGATATCCTACACCCTCCCCTGCGAACCGAACTGGGAAGAATATATCAGCCAGCTGGCCGTCACTGACAGGGTACTCGGCTACGATCCTGTCACGGGTGAGGACGGTCCGTCGAACATCCAGTGGCTCCAGCTCGGGAACCGTACCCTGTACCTGAAGAAGTTCCTCGAGACCGGGCATGATGCCAGTGGCCATCACTCCCTCAGGGATGCCGACTTCAAGCCCGGGATCAACATCCCGGAGAGTTTCCTTGCCCTGGATCACGGCACGAAGGAGCTGTACGAGGCCATAGGCAGGACCCTCTTGGAAGCGGACGAACTCAGGAACAGGGCCGAGCAGATGCAGGATGTGAGTCTGTCGTTCTCCGGTGCCATGTTGCGGCTCATCCCGCTGAGCCAGGAATACTCCGGGAGTCGAAGCGCCTACGAGCTGTTCACGGACAGCGTGACCTCCATGGCCTTCACGTCGACAGCACTCCTTGGCGAGATCGAGGGGGACGAGTCGCTGGACCTCGAGAGCACTGTCGGCCTGGAAGCCGGGAAGTCGTACATCGTATGCGACGAAGACGGTGGCCGGCCGGAAGAAGTCGTCATCATGTCCATCCTCACCGACAGACGCATCCGCTGCACGGAACGGCTCCATGTGACACGCGACAGAGGCATCTTCGCTGCAACCAACCTGCTTCCTGATGAAGGCAGCCTGACAGGGGCCATAGCCACCGCTGACTTCACGTACATCTCGAAAGAGCTGGCTGCCCTTGCCGATGCCTCTTCCGGGATGCTCATCGTCTGCCGGGACAGTGGCGACATCACCGCCATCGCCGAATACCGGCTGGCCGGCAGTACGGAATGGCGACGTGCGGAAGCCATGCCTTCCAGGGAATATCCCGACGGGACAGTGGATGACTGCTTCGAGCTCCCCCAGGGCATGATGACCATCCGCCTGCGCTATTCCGGCGGGACGTACCCGTTCAAGGTCCATTACATCGTCGTCAGGCCTGTTGTTGCCGTTACCTGGATAGAAGACGTCAAACAGCCGGTGATCCGGTCAGCCTCTGTTTCGGATGGCATGCTCACCCTGAACGGCAGCACCTACGGGACGCTGTACGGCATCCCCATGTCGTCGGTGCAGGCCAGCGTGTCGACGTCGCCGTACATCACCGAAGACGACTACACCGTCAGTGTCCCGGCTGGGGACGTACAGGACGGAAGCATCTCCTTCCCGATCGCCGAAGAGCTTTCAGGGGCACCAGCCCTGTACCTGCGCATACGGCATGTCGACGTGGAAGGCAGCATCTCGCGCTGGTCGGATATCTTCATCCACACGCAGGAACCAACGGAATAAGCTATGGCAGAGATTCGTGAAAAAGCCAGGTGGGTAGACGAAATCTACCGTATCCAGAAGACGGACGCCATCCTTGGAGGTGATGACGGTGTCATCAACGTCCAGCCAACACAGATCACGGACAGAACGGCCTTTTTGAAGCAGAGCACAGAAAGTGAACATACTGCTGGCGGGCATCACCAGGTCACCAACAGCATGATCGCTGAGGATGCGGCCATCGACGAGAGCAAGCTGCTTTTCGAGATCCCTCTGACGACCGTAACTTCAGCCTTGGAAGGCGCGAAGGCTGAAATCTCCGCGCTGCAGAAGGATGTCGTCGACGTGATCGGGGATGACGGTATCCTGATCCACGGCCTGACGAAGACGGTCCTCCTGGACTGGAAGTATGCCGATTTCGGCTTCGACTTCGAGATGTGGACCGGTAATCTCATCATGCGGGATATCGAAAACCGCGTCGTCACCTGTGCCGTTGCGGATGATGACAGCATCGACGTCACGGACTCCTCCGGTCTGCGCCAGGGCATGCGACTCCTTCTTTCTGACGGGGACAATGCCGAAGAAGTCGAGATCAAGGAACTTCTCGACAAGGGTCGTATCATCCTGAAAGACGTGTTGCGGCATACCTACCGTACTCCGGCGACCCTCGGGTATACGAACTGGGAAATCGCCGAAGGGCTCGGCACGGGCGCTCCGGGGAGCATCTACTACTCGAAGATAACGACTGTCCTCGCACAGTCGCCTCTCGGCACGCTCGTCATTCGGCGTGATACGGGATCAGGGAACCTGTCTGTCCAATACAGGGACGGGAACGTGTCCGGCAACTGGAAGACAGCGACCATAGGCAAGGTAACTGTCACGGCAGACGAAGAGTGGTTCGATGAGTATTACCTTGTGGAAGGCGGGCTCACGCAGCTGCGCATCGTCGTCGACGAGAACAGCGCCGGGGTCTCCGTCAAGCACATGGCGCTGTTCTCCACCCCCGTAAAGCAGACGGTGAACACAATTCGTACTCCAGACATCACGAGCCCCGCAGCGAACCAGTACGTGTTCCGTGACATGCTCACACTGGACTGCACAGGATATTTCAACGTCTATCGTGACCCGTTCACCAGGACGGAGTACCTGATCGCCGACAAGGAGACCGGCACCCCTCTCGTCACATTCTCGACCGACAGGCAGGAAGCCATCGAGCTGATCGATCAGAGCCAGCTCCCCGTCAATGGGGCATACACCGTCTCCTGCCGGCACGGATCCGATATCGGTGAGTGGTCATCATGGTCACGGCCGGTCGACTTCAGTCTTGTCCCTATAGAGGTATTTTTCGGTTTTCTTGGTGCGCTGCGCTCCATGGGATTCAACGACGCCAACTTCTATACCCTGGCTGCCGCCCCTATCAAGTTCGGTTTTTACGGGGCGCCCAAATCTGCCGGTTTCGGTGCCGCATCGTTCACAACAAAACGTGAGGATTAAACATGCAGGACAATGTCATCTGGGCGTCAGGAGCCCCAGAAGCAAATATCGCAGCACCCAGCTCAGACAAGCAGGTGCAGGGGTGGACGAAAGAGACACCGCCGTTCGAGTGGTTCAACTGGTATATGAACCGTACCGACAGCCGCCTGACGCAGCTGGAGGAGCCTTGGACGGCGAGCGTCTTCACTTCCGCCGCAGGCATACGCCCTGAGGTGCTCCAGGCGGGAGAGAAGTTCCAGCTGCCGGCCAAGTACGTCGTGGGGGCTGGCCAGCTACGTGTGTTCCTGGACGGTATCCTGTGCGAAGCGGGATCCGGGGAGCAGTACGTCGAAGCTGGTCAGATCGGCGAGCTTTCGGACTACATCCGTTTCAACGATGCTATCGACCCCACGCATGACATCAGGATCGAGATCCCGGTGAGCGGTATCCAAAATGTCGGCGTTCTCGACGGGAACATCATCACCGTCAAGGATCTCATGAAGTTGATTGTCCAGTCTGCCATGCTCGACTATGGCCTGGGCGTCGTGACCTCGCGTGAGGACTCCCTGCCCGGCACCCGCCTGAAGGACTATGCGAGTGGAGACAGCTACACCGTACCGAAGTACCTCACAGGCACCAACAGCCTGCAGGTCTTTGTAGATGGTCTTCTGTGCGTACGTGGTGTCGATTATGACGAAGCGCCAGACGACGGTCTCCCTGCCGTTACCATCACCTGGCGTCGGGACGTCCCTGTGGCATCGACGGTCTCCGTGATTGCCCAGGATGTCCGCGCAACGATCATTTCCGACTAGCCGGATATCACTATGTTTCAATCCACAGTCGCCCCGTCCGCCGACTGACTCCGCAGCCGACGGATAG
>ERZ779852.3683-NODE-3683-length-10676-cov-2.434705_pt1 | contig 10676 bp, 9 predicted proteins | sample MGYA00511559_ERZ779852 | MGnify/ENA primary metagenome ERZ779852 (study PRJEB29588, sample SAMEA2157977) | human gut metagenome | biome: human gut; feature: human-associated habitat; material: faeces | place: Denmark | collected 2008/2010 ...
GGGCGATATCGTCGAGTTCGATGTGTACGGAGTCGAGGCGGTTGGCGAGTTCCTGCGTCTTCGGATAGACGCTGGCGATGGACTGCAACTGCTGTGCGGCCATGCGGACCTGCATCACGGCGCCCCGGTCGTCGCCGGAGAGAAGGTTGTCGGCAGTATAGATGGCTGTCTTGATGTCGCCAGCATGGTTGAGCGTCTCCCCTTCCTGCTCCAGTTGCTCTTGCTCTCCCTCCACCAACTGGGCGGCGGAGAGCTCGTTGTATTGAAACTGGAGGAAATCGCGGTTCTGCTCACTCGCCTCGATCTGCTTCTCAAGACTGCGCAACCGCTGCTCAGCCTCGCGATAGCGGGCGAAAGCCTCGGAGAAGGCTGCCCGATCCGGGCCGTTGTCGGCGATGATATCGACGACGTTCAACTGGAAGTCGTCCTTCTGGAGAAGCAGGTTCTGATGCTGCGAGTGGATATCGATGAGCTGTTCGCCCAACTGGCGCATCAACTGCTGCGAAACGGGCATGTCGTTGATGAAGGAGCGCGACTTGCCCGTGCTGGTCAGTTCGCGGCGGATGATGGTGTCGTCGGGGTCGAAGTCGAGGTCGTTTTCCTCGAAGAACGGCGCAAAGTCGTAGCGGCTGAGGTCGAAATGAGCCTCTATCGTACACTTCACCGTCCGCCCGTCGTCGCCCTGCGGACGCTTGACCAGTTTGCTGTCGGCCCGGTTGCCCAGCAAGAGGCCAATGGCCCCGAGGATAATGGACTTGCCCGCTCCCGTCTCGCCCGTGATGACGGAGAAGCCAGGGTGGAAGTCGATGTCCAGCTGGTCAATCAGCGTGAAATTCTTGATATATAAATGTTTCAGCATTGCTTATGGATAAATCATTGTACGGAGAGGGGCAACCCAAGCAGCCCCACAAGCGGGCTTACTGCTTGATCTTTGCCCATGTCGCATCCTACTGCTTGTTCTTCTCCCATGTCGCATTCTACTGCTTGATCTTCTCCCATGTCGCATTCTGCGACGCGTTGATGGCAAACAAGATCTCATAGACCGACTCCTTCTCCTTCTGCGTGCCTTTGCCCTTGTAGATATTGGCCAGTTCGTCCTTCTTGTAGTCCGTCCAGATCTGTGGCAGCAGACTCATCGGCTTGTCCTCGTGAGCCTTCTTGAGATTGGTTTCGAGGGCGGTAGTGACATTGGTGCGGCCTCGCTCCACGTTGTTGGACATCTCGTCGAGTCCCAGCCGATAGTAGTCGTACTGCAGCTGCCGGAAGGGCTTGAGACCGCCATCGAGGTAGTCGTTGATGATGGCAAAGCGGTTGCGGTCGCTGTCAAAAGCCTTCCAGCCCGTGAAATTGAGGTTCTGCGCGTTGTTGGCCAGGTTCAGGCAGCGCTGGAGCACGTCCTCGCCCCCCATCGGCGAGAAGGAGTCGAGGTCCATGCCGATGATGAGGTAGGCGTAGTAGGCCATGAGGGCCGTGAGCTGGTTGTCAACCGTCTCCTCGTTGAACTCGATCTGGTCAAACTGCGCAAACTCGAAGTTGAAGTCGTTGTCCTGGGTGTTGAAGAGCGTCGAACTGTAGGAAGCCCCATAGACGGGACGGTTGGCCTGGATGAGGGCCGAACAGGTGAAGAGGTTGGAGGACTGGTCATACTTCTTCACGGTGATGTTGAAGTTGCAGACGATCCGCTCGTTGCGCTGAAACTGGAGGTTGGTCCATTGCTTCTCGTTGACAAACTGCTCCAGCGTCTGCTGGAGGTTCTCGAAGATGGAGGCGTCCGTACCCTGCACCTGGTTGTGGTTGATGGTGATTTTCGCCTGGAGTTCCTGGGCGTGGACTGGCGTCGGCCTCAGTACGAGGGAGAGGCCGAGGAGGCAGACCGTTGCCAATATGATTCTTTTCATGATCCTTTTCTTATCTGAGGGTTGTCGTGTCGGCGAGAAGCCCCTGGAGCACGTCGATGATGTCGGAGGCCACCTCCTGCTTGCTCTTCTTCGGATAGGACCGGACGCCCTCGCGTGTGACGACGGCTATTTGGTTGTCGTCCGCGTTGAACGTCGTCCCGGGAATGCGCGTGGAGTTGAGCACGACAAAGTCGGCGTTCTTGCGCTCCAACTTGCCGCGTGCGTTGGCCTCCTCGTCGTTGGTTTCGAGGGCAAAGCAGACGAGGCGCTGGCCCGGACGCTTGCGCTGGCCCAATGTCTTGGCTATGTCGTGGGTCGGACGCAAGCGCAGGACGAGGTCGTCGGCCTCCCGTTTGATCTTGCTCTCCGCCTTCTGTTCCGGCGTGAAGTCGGCCACGGCCGCACTGAGGATGGCAGCGTCTGCCGTGTCAAAGGCTGGCAGGCAGGCCTCGTACATCTCCTGCGCGCTCTCGACATTGACCCTCCGGATGGCCGCGTCGCATTGCAGGGCCGTCGGGCCCGCCACCAGGGTAACTTCGGCGCCACGCCTTCTGCACTCTTCGGCGATGGAGAATCCCATCTTGCCGCTGGAGAAATTGCCGATGAAGCGCACGGGGTCGATCCGCTCGTAGGTAGGACCAGCCGTGATCAGAATGCGCTTGCCCGCCAAGGGGAGCATTTTTTCCTTCTGTGCGGCCTCCTGAGTCATTTTCTCTTGGTCCTGTGCCCCCTTCTGCGTCGTTTCCTCCTGGTCCAGGCTATCCTCCTGCGTTGTTTTCTCCTGGCCCTGCGCGCCCTCCTGCGTCGTATCCTTCAAAGGATTTGCAAAGAAGCGCTCCAGTTCCTCCACGATCAGATCGGGCTCCTGCATACGGCCCTTGCCCTCCAGGCCCGAGGCCAGGAAACCACTCGTGGGTTCGACAAAGCGATTGCCGTAGCCCTTGAGCGTATTGATGTTAGCCTGTGTGGATGGGTGCTGGTACATATCCAAGTCCATGGCGGGGGCGATGAAAACGGGTGCCTTCATCGACAGATAGGTCGTCACAAGCATGTTGTCGGCCACGCCATGAGCCATCTTGCCCAGCGAACTGGCGGTGCAGGGGGCGATCAGCATGGCGTCGGCCCAAAGCCCCAGATCGACATGAGAGTGCCAGGTGCCGTCGCGCTGGGAGAAGAAGTCGCTGATGACCGGATGGCGACTGAGGGCCGAAAGCGTGATGGGCGTGATAAACTCCTTGCCAGCAGGCGTGATGACCACTTGCACCTCCGCCCCTCTCTTGACGAGGGCACGGATGATGAGGCACGACTTGTAGGCGGCGATGCTGCCCGTGATGCCCAGGACAATATGCTTACCCGACAGGGGCGATGGGCCCGCGGCAGGATGGGTCGGGGATGGATGTTGAGGATTTGCCAATTTTGAGCAGGTATGTTTAGATTGAACTTCTATTGAACCTTGAGTTGAGCCTTGATACAGAACCTTGTGTTGAACCTTCAGCTGAGACAGACAGGGCGAAGTGGTTGACACGCAGCCACTTCCACCCTGTTCTCTCTACTTATTTTTGTAAGCCTCGCGCAGGCGAATGCGGTTGACCACGTTCTTCGTATCGTAGGTGAAGTCGCGGGAGAGCATCCAGGAGATGAAGCCCGGATCGTTGCGCACCACGTCGGCGACGGCTTCGCCACGATGCTGGCCGAAGTTGAACACCTCGCGTCGGCAAACCTTGCCCTCGGCGTCGGTAAACTCCTTCCAGATGATGCGGCCAGCAAAATCGACATTGTCGTTCATCTTCGAAAACTCGGCCAGTTCCTTGATGTCGTTGTTGAGCACACGGTCGGCCTCGTCCTGCACCCCGGGAGCATACATGTCCAGTTGCCCCTTGAGCACACGAAGCGTAGCCTCGGCGTCCTGATCGGCACGATGCGACTGGAAGTCGTCCTCCATCTTGTGGCCCGTATAGAACTTGTAGGCTGCAGCGAGGTTGCGGCGCTCCATCTTGTGGAAGATGTTCTGCGCATCTAGGAGCAGGCTTTCGGAGAAATCGAAAGGCACCTGGGCGCGAGAAAACTCCTCGGAGAGCATCGGCACGTCAAACTTATTGGAGTTGAAGCCACAGAAGTCGCAGCCCCGGAAAGTCGCGGCCAGTCGCGGGGCCAGTTCCTTGAACGTGGGCGCCCCCTCGACATCCGACTGAGCGATGTGGGTGAGCACCTGCACCTCCTGCGGTATCGGCTTCTGCGGGTTGACGAAGAGGTTGGCCCGCTCCTCCTTGCCGTCGGGGAAGACCTTGATGTATGAGATCTGAATAATGCGGTCGTTGACCAGGTCCAGGCCCGTCGTCTCCAGGTCGAAGACGACGAGCGGACGCTTGAGGTTGAGTTCCATTCTTTTTTCTGTGTTATATTCCAATCAGACGGGCCATCGCCCGACGGAGTCCGCCTCTTGGCGTCCCGACAAGCCATGGCCGTCAGCGTGTGGTTCTATACTTTTTCTAATCTGATCGTCTGTGCTTTCTCGCAAACTAATCGTCTGTACTTGCTTGCAAACTAATCGTTGAGCAGCATCGGCATGATCAGCATCAGCACCTCCTGGTTCTCCGGCTGATCGACGGGGATGATGATACCCGGGCGTGAGGGGTCGGCCAGTTGGATGGTGATGTCGCCACTCTCCAGGTTGTTGACCACCTCCAGCATGCTCGATCCCTTGAAACCAATGGAGATGGGCGTACCACTATAGGAGCAGACCACGTTCTCCACGGCATTGGTGGCGAAGTCGATGTCCTCGGCACGCAGCTCCAGGTTGCCATTCTCGAAGTGGAAGCAGACCAGCTGCGAGGAGTTGCTGGAGAACGGGAGCACGCGGCGGATTGCGCCGACGAAACTCTTGCGGTCGATGGTGACCACGTTGGGATTGGTCTGCGGGATGACGCCGTTGTAGTTGGGGTAGCGGCCCTCGATGAGGCGGCAAGCCAGGTAGCCCTCGGCAAAGCGGATGGTGGCCTGCTTGCTGTCGAACTCGATGGTGACTTCGCCCTCCGTCTGCGGCAGGACGCCCTTGAGGAGCGTGGCCGGCTTCCTGGGGAGGATGAAGGAGGCAGGTGTCTCAGACTGGAGGGAGAGGATGTTGTTGCGCACGAGCTTGTGGCCGTCGGTGGCCACGATCGAGAGGCAGTCGGGCTTCAGGTCGAAGTAGATGCCGTTCATCACGGGGCGAAGCTCATCCTGCGCCGCAGCGAAAAGGGATCGGCTGATGGCGCTGGAGAGCACCTGGGCGTCGAGGGCAAAATTCGAGGCGTTCTCACCCATCTCCTGCTCGCGCGGATACTCCTCGGCACTCTGCACGGGGAAGTGGTACGAACCGTTCTGATAGGTGAGATAGATGACGTGCTCGTCGAGGTTGACATTGAGCGTGAGCGGCTGCTCGGGCAGCTCCTTGACCGCGTCGAGGATGGTTTGGCTCTGCACGGCAAACTCGCCATCGCCGTCATGCTCCGTCAGTTCGATCGTCGTCTTCATCACGTTCTCGCTATCAGAGGCGGTGATGGTCAGCACATTGTCCTTCACCTGGAAGAGGAAGCAACTGAGGATGGGCAACGAGTTCTTATTGTTGATGACTCTCGAGAGGGAGAGCAGGCGGCTGCTGAGCGCCGAGCTGGAAAGGCTAAATCTCATGGGTACTATATTCTTTTATTTGTTTATTCTTATTCCTAACCGATTATGCGTCCCGCTCGACGGAGCGCCGAGAAGCGGGCGAAAACCAAGCACAAAAATACGAAAATATACCCGCTCTGGCAAAAATTGGGGCTAAAAGTTTCTCAATTCGCCCTAAAATTCGTAATTTTGCTCACCCGATAACGAGGGAAGGTCTATTTCGCCTTGGAAATCATATCCACGCATATCAGAAAATATTTACAACTATATATCAGACATGGAAATAACAGGAAAAATCACTTATGTGCTCCCCGAGCGCAGTGGAACGTCGGCTCGCGGCGAATGGAAGGCACAATCTTTTGTCGTAGAGACAAAAGACCAATATCCTCGCAAGATGGTCTTCGACGTGTTTGGCGCAGAGCGCTTGCAGCGTTTCAATATCAAGTCAGGCGACGAAGTGACGGTCTTCTTCGATATTGACGCCCACGAATACCAGGGCCGCTGGTTCAACAACATCCGCGCATACGATGTGGCCCATTTGGATGCTGCCGCAGCCCAGGCTGCTGGCCGCTGCGGACCCACAGACGACACAGGCGGCACCGGCTCCGTTCCCTCCCGCTCAGCCCGATGCTGCCGGAGAGTCGACCGACGACCTGCCCTTCTAAGCATTTTCCGTAGAGAAAACCCTACGCGCTATTCGCGCAGGAGAAAACATGCTCATGACGAGCATACTACTACAAAAACGGGAGCGACCCTTTGAGGCCGCTCCCGTTTTTTGCAAGACCGATGCTATCGCAGATCGATAATCTCTGCTCCGGGACACATCCGCTTGTTGAAGCGGAAGGTGGCGTCGCTTTGGTTCTTGGCCTGGAAGCGGGAGAGCGTGATGGTGGTCCATCGCCCACCCTGTAGATACTGCACCTTGCTGGGCACGTAGTTGCTGCCCACCGTGACGACGATGGTCTTCATGGCGCGTGCGCGGTTGGTGGCTTTCATCGTCACCACATAGCCCCGGCCTGCCCGCTTCATGCTCAGCTTGTAGCCCGACTTATAGACGGAGAGAAACTGATAGGGATTCATCTGCGCCTGCTGCGCCTCGGTGGGGGTGCTGATGTTGACTTCGCCCGTCGATTTCAGATAGCTCCACTGGGTGCGTCCGTCATACCACACCTTGCCTTGGGCGGTGGAGGCGTAGAATTTGCGCCCCTTGATGGCGATGGTGCCCGAAAAGGATCGGCCCTTGCCAGCGCTGAGGCTAAACTGTGCCGAGCATCCGCCAGGGCGACCGACGACCGCCGCCACCTTGTCCAGCACCTTTCGCGCCTGGGCGGCGGACTGGGCGTGGACGGCTACCGCTGCGACTAATAAAAACAAAGTGATAAGTTTTCTCATTGTTTTATTATTTTATAGTTATACTATCCCTTGATGCAAGACAGGATCCTACTCAGCGAGTTTTCGTCGCCGATGAGCACCTCGCGCGGCTTGGCACCCCTGGCCTCGCCGACGATGCCCGCCTTCTGTAGCTTGTCCATCAGGCGTCCCGCGCGGTTGTAGCCGACGCCAAACTCGCGTTGTATCTTGCTCGTGGATCCCTGCTGGTTGATGACCACATAGCGTGCCACCTTCTCAAAGAGCGGGTCGAGGTTGTCGGTGTCGAATCCGCCCCCGATGCCCGGCGCATCCTCGGCAGCCGGCTCGGGGATGAGCAGCGGCGTGACGGGGCCAGGCTGGTCGGCGATGAAGCGGCACACCTTGACCACCTCGGGCGTATCGACAAAGGCACACTGCACGCGGACGGGCTCGCCACCATTGAGGTAGAGCATGTCGCCGCGACCCACCAGCTGCTGGGCTCCCGACCGGTCGAGGATGATGCGTGAGTCCATCATGGATCCGACGCGGAAGGCGATGCGGCCCGGGAAGTTGGCCTTGATATTGCCCGTGATGATACTCGTCGTCGGGCGCTGGGTGGCGATGATCATGTGGATGCCCACGGCACGCGCCAGCTGGGCGATGCGGGTGATGGGGATCTCTATCTCCTTGCCCGCCGTGAGCATGAGGTCGCCAAACTCGTCGATCACGACCACGATATAGGGCATGTACTCATGGCCCTCCTCGGGATTGAGGTGGTGGTTGAGAAACTTCCTGTTGTACTCCTTGATGTTGCGCGCACCAGCAGCCTTGAGCCTGTCGTAGCGCTCGTCCATGAGCACACAGAGGCCCTTGAGCGTATTGACCACCTTCTGTACGTCGGTGATGATGGGCTCCTCCTCGTTTTCCTCCACGGCCGCCATGAATCGGTTGGCGATGGGGCTGTAGATACTAAACTCCACCTTCTTCGGATCGACGAGCACGATCTTGAGCTCGTTGGGGTGCTTCTTGTAGAGGAGCGAGGTGATGATGGCGTTGAGGCCCACCGACTTACCCTGTCCCGTGGCACCTGCCACGAGCAGGTGGGGAATCTTGGCCAGGTCAACCATGAAGACCTCGTTAGAGATGGTCTTGCCCAGGGCGACGGGAAGTTCCATGTCGGTCTCCTGGAATTTCTTGGAGTTGAGGATGCTATACATCGAGACGACGCTCGGCGTGGTGTTGGGCACCTCGATGCCGATCGTGCCCTTGCCGGGGATGGGGGCGATGATACGGATGCCGATGGCAGCCAGGCTGAGGGCGATGTCGTTCTCCAGGTTCTTGATCTTGGCGATGCGCACGCCCTTGGCCGGCGTGATCTCGTAGAGCGTGATGGTCGGGCCGACGGTGGCGCGGATGGAACTAATCTGCACGCCGAAGTCGTCGAGCACCTTGATGATGCGGTTTTTGTTGGCCTCCAGCTCCTCCTTGGTGGCAAAGCTCGGGCGGGCGTCGCTGTCATACTCCTTGAGCAGGCCGAGCGTGGGAAACTTCCACGACACGAAGGGCTCGCGGGGGTTGATGGGCGTAGAGAGGTCTGCCGTGCTGGCCACGGTCGTCCCGCTGGCCTTCTCGTCGCCCTTGGCCATCTCGACGCGCATGCTCACCTCCTTCTCGCCGGCAGCTTTTTCCTCGTCCTTCGTCTCAGGATCGTGGGAGGGATTCAGCGGCTGCTCGTCGGTGTCCTTGCCAGGAAGGTCGTCGTCCAGAAACTCCACCGTTTGCGTCTGCGGGTCGTCAAAGACTTGCGGATCCTCGCTCTCGGCAGGACTGCCAACAGGATTCTCTGCCGTGTCGTCCTCCCGCGCGTACTGGTCGTGGTGGCGGTTTTCCTCGACCGTAAACTTCACCTTGCGCGAGAGATAGTTTATGGGGTTGAGCATCTTGCGAATGACGTTGATGGTCTCCGTGGTGACGTAGGTCATAAACGAGATGGCCACGACCAGGAGAATGGCGACAAGGCCCGGCGCGCCCACCACGTTCTCCAGCCATTGGCAGACGTATGCGCCATGGTCGCCGCCCGGATTGAACACCTCCTCGCCCATCAGGGGAGAGAGAAACTTGGCAAAGGTGACGCTGCCCCACGCCATGATGATCGCCATGCCGAAGAACCATTTCAGGAGGTTCAACCGCGGGAAGGCGCCCATCATCCGCAGGCTGCAAAGCAACAGGAAGGCGGGGATCAGAAAGGCAGGGATGCCGAAGCAGCGCCCTATAAGATAATAGGAGGTCAGCGCGCCCAGACTGCCGCAGTAGTTGGCAAACTCACGATTGCGGTTCAACAACTCCCCTGGACGCAGGCTTACGAGGATGCTCTGGTCGATGGCACCCGTCTTGAAGTAGCTGACCATGGAGATGATCGCCACCAGGGCCAAGGCGGCCAGGGTCAGTCCCAGCACGAAGTTGGTCGTCTCGTTGAGTATCTTGTTGCATCCGATTGCGTCCCAGAAAGTCTTAGACTTAGTGGCGGTTTTCTTTTTAGCCATATTGTCGTTTATTCTTATAGTGACGGGGCGGCCTCTCTCGGTGGAGAGGGGCTTCCCGCGCTTATGTGCTTGATTATTTGGGAAATGCGTGGCCCTAAAGCCCCCACTTCCCCGTTTATTTCTGCAAAAGTAAGAAAAAAGGAGGATAATTCGGCCATAGATTTGAAACTTTTTTCCTAATTTTGCACGGTCTAATAAGAATCAATGAAGAGAATCATATACAGCAAGTTTGACAAGTCTGCCATTTCTGAGCTTCCGCGCGTGACGTTTCCTGGCGAAATCGTCACGGTCACGAGCGAGGAGGAGGCGGAGAAAGCGGTAGAGGAACTTCTCCACCAGCCCATCCTGGGCGTCGATACGGAGACGCGCCCCGTCTTCCACAAAGGGCAGCACCACTTGGTCGCCCTGCTCCAGGTGAGCGGGCGGGACAAGTGCTACCTCTTCCGTCTCAACAAGATGGGCGTGCCCTCGTGTATCATCCATCTCTTGGAGGACACGACCGTGCCGAAGATCGGCCTTTCCCTGGGCGACGACATGAATATGCTCCACCATCGCGTCAAGTTTTCCCCCGGCCGCTTTATTGATCTGCAGAAGATGGTGAGCGACTTCGGCATCAAGGACCTCAGCCTCCAGAAGCTCTACGCCAACATCTTCCACGAGCGCATCTCCAAGCGCGAGCAGCTTTCCAACTGGGAGAGCGACCACCTCAACCCCAAGCAGCAGCTCTACGCCGCCACCGATGCCTGGACCTGCATCAACCTCTATGAGACGTTGACCGAGCTTCGGCAGACGGGCGATTATGAACTTGTAAAAACAGACGAAGAAGATCAGCATGTATAAGTCGGTATATTTGAAGAAAGGCAAGGAGGAGTCGCTGCGCCGTTTCCATCCTTGGGTGTTTAGTGGTGCCATTGCCCGCATGGACGACGGGCTCGAAGAGGGCGACGTGGTGCGCGTGATAGGCTTCGACGGCAGTTTCCTCGGCGTGGGCCACGTCCAGGTGGGATCCATTGCCGTCCGCATCCTCTCGTTCCACGACGTGGCCATCGATGACGACTTCTGGCAGAGCCGCCTCGCCGCGGCCTGGCAGGTGCGCCAGTCCATCGGCATCTATCGCACGGAGGAGGCTTCCTTCGGTGGCGAGCATTTCGGCCAGGGCGCCAATACGACCTACCGCCTCGTACACGGCGAGGGCGACAACCTCCCCGGACTGGTCATCGACTGCTATGGCAAGACA
>ERZ779852.3688-NODE-3688-length-10660-cov-6.144083_pt1 | contig 10660 bp, 8 predicted proteins | sample MGYA00511559_ERZ779852 | MGnify/ENA primary metagenome ERZ779852 (study PRJEB29588, sample SAMEA2157977) | human gut metagenome | biome: human gut; feature: human-associated habitat; material: faeces | place: Denmark | collected 2008/2010 ...
CCATCGTGGAGCGGCTGGACGGATACATCAGCCGCAACAGCGAGGACGGTGCGTTCACCACCGAAATACTGCTTCCGCAGGTATGAGAATTGCAATTCATCACCCGAAAACAGCGATTCGTCCCCGAAATCAACCGGGGACGATTTGTTTCTGCTATGCTATGCTCGTGAGGTGAGGCAAAATGAAAACCAAAGAAAAGCCCAAATATAACACCCTTCAAAATGTCGGGTGGATGGTAAATATCGCATGGAAGAACGGAAAACGAACGCTCCTGTTCTGCCTGCTGACCGCTGCACTGGAGGTCCTTCTGAATTTGGTGCAGCTATACATTGCGCCGGAGGTTCTTGCCAAGGTGGAGCAGCGGGTGCCCGTACGGGAACTGCTGGTGACCATCGGCATATTCACTGCCGCATTGTTCCTGATTCAGGGCTTTAAGGAGTATATCAAGCAAAATACGCTGTCTCCACGTATAGATGTCCGCTCCGCGATTGTCGGGAAGATTGCGAATAAGTCCATCTGCACCTCGTATCCCAACACGCTGGAGGAGAACTTTGTAAAGCTCCGTGAAAAAGCACACTTCTCCTGCAGCGGAAACGATCAAGCCGCAGAGCACATTTGGGAAACATTGACGAGGCTTCTCAAGAATGTGGGCGGTCTGCTGGTGTACCTGACGATTCTCTCCCGCATCGACACGGTGCTTCTGCTGGTGGTCATTGCGACCTGCGTGACCGGCTTTCTTGTTTCCCGATCCGCAAACAACTGGCATTATCGGCACCGGGAGGAGGAAGAAACCTATTTTCAGAAGAGTCACTACATTCGCACCAAAGCAGAATCGGTGGAGTTTGCAAAAGATATCCGTATCTTCGGGCTTCAAAACTGGCTGTCGGAATTATTGGATCAGGTTCATAATCTTTATCTGGATTTCAGCCTGCGGTATGAACGGGTGGCGGTGCTGGCAGACATTACGGAGGCAGTGCTGACCATGGCTCGCAACGGCATCGCCTATGTGTATCTGATCCGCATGGCGCTCAATGACGGCCTGCGTGTTTCCGAGTTCCTGCTGTACTTCACGGCGGTCTCCACATTTACCGAGTGGGTCATGGGTATTCTTCGAGAGATGAGTACATTGCAGAAGGAAAGCCTTGATATTTCCCGCATTCGTGAGTTTTTGGACTATCCGGAGCCTTTTAAATTTGAAAGCGGGGAAGAGATACCAAAAGCGGAAAGCTACGAGCTGAAGCTGAAAAATACTTCCTTCCGCTATCCGGGCGCAGCTGCCGATACCATTCACGATCTGAGCCTGACCGTGCATCAGGGAGAAAAGCTTGCAATCGTGGGCTTAAACGGCGCCGGCAAGACAACACTGGTGAAGCTCCTGTGCGGGCTGTTGGACCCCACGCAGGGCGCGGTGCTGCTGAACGGAAGGGATATCCGGGAGTTTGACCGCAAGAAGTATTACGCGCTGTTCAGCGCCGTCTTTCAGGAATTCTCCGTGCTGGATGTGACCATTGCGGAGCAGATTGCCCAGACAGCGGAGAATATCGACTATGACCGGATCACAGACTGCGTGGAGAAGGCCGGATTGACCTCCATGATAGAGAAGCTGCCAGAGGGCTTGCAGACGCACATGGGGCGGGAGGTCTATCTGGACGGTGTACTGTTTTCCGGCGGCCAGATGCAGCGGCTGATGCTGGCGCGGGCGCTGTATAAAAACGGGCCGATCCTGCTGCTGGACGAACCGACGGCAGCACTTGATCCCATCGCGGAGAATGATATCTATATGAAATATAACGATATGACCGCGGGCAAGACCTCTGTGTTTATCTCTCACCGGTTGGCATCCACCCGCTTCTGCGACCGCATCATCTTTATTGCAGATGGGAATATTGCAGAGGAAGGCACCCATGAGAGCCTGTTGGCACGGGGCGGGGCGTATGCAAAGCTCTTTGAAGTCCAAAGCCGCTATTATCAGGAAGGGAAGGCGTTCTGAATATGAAGGAAAAAGTAACGATGCGCCGTGCCGCTGCAACGCACCTGCGCGCCATCAAGGAACTGCATAGTGTAACGCCGCGGTTTTTCCCGGTTTTGACCATATACTGCCTGTTCGGTGCAATTACACCTTATGTGACCGTTTTCTTCTCGGCAAGGATTCTGACGGAGCTGGCAACGCTGCGCCGTGCGGAGATTCTTTGGCGGTGGGTACTGGCGGGGGTGCTGTGCATTGGACTTGCGGCAATCGGAAAAGCACTTCTCTATCGGCGCTATAATACGCTGCTGGAGGACCTCTACGGGCGCAAGGATATGCTCTTTGTCAATAAAATGTTCCGCATGGATTATTCAGAGCTGGATAAGCAGGAAAACCACGACCTTCGGGAGCAGATCAAGCAAAATGAGAATTGGTCGAGCTGGGGGCTCATGCGCGTTCAAGAGATTTATTGCGGCGTAGTGACCAGCGTCCTTGGTCTGTTCAGCGGTGCGGCACTGACTGTTAGCCTGTTTACCGCCCCCGTGCCAAGCAGCGCCGGCTGGCTGGTCGTGCTGAATAATCCAATTTTTGTTCTTGTTCTGGCTTTCGGGATCCTGATCATCAGCGTCCTTGCCGGTCGGCTCAGCGCCGGTGCGGTGCAGTGTTGGGGGGATTTTTCGGAGGAAGCGACCTTCGCAAACCGAAAGTTCAGCCATTTCGGATTTATAGGTCAGGATAAGCGGCGCGCCATCGACATTCGCATGAACGACCAGCAGCGGCTGGTCCGCGCCTACTGGAGCGGCGGTTCCGTTTTCGGCGCCCACGGTGTTTTTGCAAAGCTTGCAAGGGGGAAATTGGGCGTTTATTCCAGCTTGGGCGTTTGTATCACAACGCTCACGACCGGTATGATCTACCTGTTCACCTGCTTAAAAGCGCTGGGCGGCGCATTTGATGTGGGAAGCTGCACCCAGTATATCGGTGCAGCCACGGCGATGGTCGCCAATGTGTTTGCACTCACCGATATGGTCGGCGTTCTGAAGACCAACACATCATACCTGGAAAAGACCTTTGCGTTTTTAGATATTCCCAATACAATGTATCAGGGTAGTCTTACCACCGAAAAACGCTCCGATCGGCGTTATGATGTGGAGTTCAAGGATGTCTCCTTCCGTTATCCCGGCTCAGATATTTGGGCGCTGCGCCATGTGAATATACGGTTCAAGGTTGGCAGGCGCCTTGCCATCGTAGGTGAAAACGGCAGCGGCAAGACCACCTTCATTAAGCTCCTATGCCGCCTGTACGACCCGCAGGAGGGGCAGATCCTGCTCAATGGCATTGATGTCCGTAAGTACCGCTATGACGACTACATGCGCATCTTCTCCGTTGTCTTTCAGGATTTTCAACTTATTTGTCAGCCTTTGGGCAACAATGTGGCGGGCAGCATGGTTTATGACCACACCCGGGCAAAAAGGGCATTGATTGATGCAGGATTTGGAGACCGACTGGCAACGATGGAAAAGGGATTGGACACCGTGCTTTACAAAAACCTATCCGATGACGGTGTTGAGGTTTCCGGCGGCGAAGCACAGAAGATCGCCATTGCCCGTGCGCTCTACAAGGACGCGCCGTTCATCATCTTGGACGAGCCGACCGCGGCGCTCGATCCCATCGCTGAAGCGGAGATTTATAGCAAGTTCGATGAGATCGCAGGCGATAAGACTGCAATTTATATCTCCCATCGCCTATCCTCCTGCAAGTTCTGCGATGAGATCGCCGTGTTTCACGAGGGCGAGATTATCCAACAGGGCAGCCATGCCGAATTGCTCGCCGATTGGGGCGGCAAATACTATGCGCTTTGGAATGCACAGGCGCAGTATTATACGGAATAAAGTACAGATAGAGCAGTTCTCGCCTTTGAGGACTGCTCTATTGGATTCTCCGGTAATATTTTGTTGAGAAACCTGCTTTTGCAGAAAACCGCTTTAACAAGTCTTGTATCAGATGCTAAATATGGTGGAGAAAAGGAGATGATAGCGACTGCATCAGCACATAACAGGCAGCTTCCTCAAGGGGATAGCGGTTACCCGTCGCCTGCAGAAAAGCTCCTGCGGATCTCTTTGGGAATTACTACTCTCCAGCGACTGTGTGATAATTGGATCAACACCGAAAAATCGCTTGTTCAAGCCTCTTTTTCGTATCCACAGTTCCTGTATGACCAACAAATTAGCGAAAATTCAAAAAACGAGGAGTGAAATAGGGCATTGGACGACGCCCCCATTGTAGGCTTCTACAGTCATTTCCAAGCGCCATTTATAGAGAATGGTCGACATTCCTATAAACTGACGATTTCCTGACGAATTGTCCGTGCTTCTGATGAATCAGGGCTGACCCGATGCAGTTGGTAGTTGTCCAAGCGCTTTAGGACAACTTGATTTGGTCGATGCTTTACCTGTACTCAGTATTGGCTGTTTTCGGCTGAGGCGAAAGAAACGATACAAATACATAGCGGCGGGTCAGCTTCTCTCCTGCCCATGAAATGCAGCGCCCCATGACAAATGCGCAAAATACCGTCCCAACCCCGATACCGCGAATATCATGCAGGAAAATTAGCGAAAGGGTTACCGTTAGGGTGAGACAGCCAAGGTCGAAACAGGTCTTTACGGTTTTATAGGGCTTATTCAAAATAGCCGCCAACTCTCGCGGAAAAAGATCGGTGGGGATAATTGGCAGCTTGCAGCAGTTTGAAAGAGCAATGCCAAGGGTCAGCGCTGCAAAGCTGATAAAAAAATATAGAACCCGCAGCATCGGAGAAAGCGGTAGCTTATTGATCCACAGTGCATGGACGTCCATCATCTCGCCAAAAGCAAATCCCACCAGAAATGCCAGCAGATAGCTGGGAACAAACCTCCGGCGCAGCAGCATCAAGGCCGCAACTAATGAGGTTTGAAAAATATAAGTCCAGGTTCCAAGGCTCCAGATTGGCAGAACCTCCGAAATAACATATGGCACCGAGGAGATGGAGGAAATCCCAGCACCGCTGTAAAGCATCAAATAGACTGCAAAACTGTTCAATACCGCAATGATACACAGCGCCAGCTCTCCTCGAAAAATGTGCTGGGGACGGTGCCGACTTTGGGTTTGGGTGGACATAAGAATACCCGCCTTTCGGATATTATTTTATACGAAAAACACGCATCGGAACGCTGTGCCCGATGCGTGCTGTGCCGTGCGTCCCCGCGGCTCCCCCTACCGGAAGCCGCAGGAGAACCTGCACGGGCAGAGATACCATATCGTTTCCGTAGTATTCTTTGAGGAGGAAAGGATCAGATGGAAACGACCATGTGGGAGATGGTGAAAACAAGAACGATAAATGCGGTAAGGAAGCCGCCCAGCCATACGGAGCCTGTCTTTTTGTGCAGGACACGGCTCATCACAGCGGTGATGGGCAGAATGAACAGCAGACCGAACAGCATGATGCCGGCGAGCGCGGTGGGGAAGGACATACCCACGGCGGCGAGCCATTCGGGGGAGGTGGTGCCGGGAATGTACTGGATTCCACGGACGCCGGTGGAGAACAGCTTACCGTAATCATAAGCAAACATTACAGCCAGACCGCCGCAGGAAACAACGGCGCAAAGCAGGTAATTCAGCCAAGCAGGGGCGTTATTGATGCGGGTAAGAGAATTATAGATCACGCTGCACAGCAGGAAGAACAGTAGCCAAACGGGCAGATACTTGAAGAACGCGACCCAGTGGGTGCTGTCCATCGGCATGATGTTGAACTTGAAGAAGGAGAAATTGGTGCCGGAAAGGGCGGAGCAGGCATACACAACCGCATAAACCCCGCCAAAGGAGAGAACTGCCAGCAGTAGGCTCTTCAAAATCTGTGTGAAGGGGAGCTTCAGCCCGGTATTGTCAAGCGTTGCGCCCTTTTTACGACCGATAAGGAAGAATACCAGCAGATAAAGCACCAGGAATACCCCGCCTACAACGCCGTTAAACAGCATCAGGGAGTTCATCGGAGCCATATTGAAGAAGCTGTTGGGCATGAACTTGGTAAGGAATTTGAACCACTGGGGCTGCATGTAGTAGGGATATCCCACCAACCAGTAGTACAGCAGCGGTGCAGGCAGCAGGAAGATGATGTAGGGAATAATATAGCCGATCACACCCTTAGCACCGTGGACGGTGCTCATGGAAGGTGCCGCAGGACGAACGATAGTGGAGAAGAAAGGAACACGCAGCAGGGTGAGCGCCAGTGCAACGAAGGCGACCAGCGTAGCAATCAGCCCGATTAGACCACAGGCGGCACGACCGTGCCATACCTGCTGGGTGGGGTCAATGGTAGCAACGCCGCCCCGCAGGGTGATATCAAAGAAATCGATGCCGTAGCTGATGGCGGTCTCGTCATAATAGGTATCGGAATGGGTACCGTCAAAGCTATAAGCGGCACGAATGGGCTTCATGGTCACGGCAGCGCTGGCAGCAGCAGTCACCGCTTCCTCACGGGTGAGGGGCGTGGCGCTGGCATCGCCGTACATAAAGTAGGTGCCGGAGGAAACATTGGTAGCGCCGCCGGTGCCATAGGCGAATTTAAAGCTGGTGGTGTATTGGCTGGAATCCTCCACGCCCCACAGAAGACCGGAGAATTCATCGTAGGTGCCTTGAATGGTGCAGATATTGACCGGTGCGGCATACAGCGGGAAAACGCCGTTTTCAGCAGTAACGCCATTGTAGGTCAAGTCGTTGATGTTGCGGACATTGTAATTATAACCGGTGAGTACCATAGAACCGGGTAATACAATCCCGGAGTTCATCGCTGCGCCGTAGGCTGTGTAAGCAGCGGTTGTTTCATCAGACCCTGCCGTAAGCGCTGCAGTATAGGCTGCAGTATAGGCTGCCTGCCATTTGGCATAGGCAAGATAAGCGCCCTCCTGAATAGCGGCGGTACCCATCGAGTGACCCAGCATGCCGATCTTGGTCAGGTCGATAAAGTCATAGTTCTTGAACTGTTGCAGGGCAGAGAAGCTGCCAAGGTCGGGCGCATAGTTTTCCACATTTCCCATTTCCGCCTGTTTGTATCCGTCAGGAGGCAGGGTGCTTTCTCCGTGACCATACATATCCAGCGCCATTACCACATACCCGCGACGGCTCAATTCAATGGCATTTGCCTCCATGGCATCTTCGCTGGCGGTATAGCCGTGGCACAGCAGGATTGCCGGGGCCGGGGTTTCCGCAGTAGCTGTTTCCGGGATAAAGAGCTTTGCGTGGCTGGTGGCGCCGACATCGGTAGTAAATGTCAGCTCCTCGGTGCGGACTGTGCCGCCTGCGGTTTGGATGTTGTGACCGATGACCGAGGTAACGACCATCAGCACCAAACATACAGCCAGCACAATGGCGGACGCCCGCCATTTGATCGGGGGTTTGTTCATTGACTGTTCCATATTAAGCCTCTCTTATTGATCTTCAAATCCCTTCGCAAAGCGGCGGCGAAGGTTTGAGCAGTGCTGGGAAAGCCCGCTTTCGTGCCCGATTATAGCGGGAGGAAAACGGTTTGTAAATAGGCATAAATAAAGTTTGTCAAGTGCGTGGGGTTCGGACGGATATTTTTGTCTATTTTTTGTGGGACAGATATCTCACCGCAGTACACTGTCGAAGCTTCTCTTTGAGGGAAAACAGAAAACGGCCTTGTGCTTTGATGTAAAAATGCAACAACTCATTCTCAACCATTTTCATTGTATTAAGTTTTTTCCTTTAGACTAGTGCATTTTCATCATTTTATTAAAAATATATGAACGCAAATTGCTGATGCAAAAGTGAAACAAGTTGCAAAAATAAAACACCCATATTTCCTTAATGGGTGAAGCCCTAAGAAACTCCTGCTCTCGTGCCCAAAGATAATGTACAACAACTTGCGCAAATAGAGGAGAGCATGCGAGGAGGATTTTTAAGATCACAATTTGAGTGGGTTGTGCACCAATGTAACACATGTATATATATTTGGCTTTGCCGGGGTCATTCTACTGGGTGCGCTGCTGCTGATGCTGCCGCGACCTTCCGGCAGCGGGACAGCGCCCAATTCTTTGGGCGCAGAGTCGATTGCGGTGCCGTCAAAACCGCCGCGACCATTCTGACGATGTACCTTGCGCTGTTCTTTGGTGGAGGCGTTTTTATCAGCGCATATGAGAATCTCCCACTGTCCTCCTGCATGTATGAAGCATCGTCGGCTGTAGGCACGGTGGGACTGACATTGGGTATTACACCGCAGCTGCATATTTCCTCGCAAATGGTATTGATTGTGCTGATGTATCTGGGTAGAGTCAGTGGGCTTACGCTCATTTATACGACGGTGTCCAGCAAGAAAATCGGCAATGCAAAGCTACCGCAGGAAAGAATCACGATTGGATAAGCAAAGGAGCATCTATCCCATGAAAAATGTTTTATTGATTGGAGCAGGTCGCTTTGGGCGGCATATCGCCATGCAGCTCTCTCAACTGGGGCATCAGGTCATGGCAGTCGATACCAATGAGGAGCGGATCAGCGATGTGCTTCCGTTTGTCACCAACGCACAGATCGGTGACAGCGCCAATGCGGAGTTTCTGCGTTCGCTCGGCATCGGAAATTTTGACGTTTGCTTTGTGACCATCAGCGGCAACTTCCAGAACTCGCTGGAGACCACCTCACTGCTGAAGGAGCTGGGGGCCAAATGCGTGGGATCTCGCGCCGAACGCGACGCGCAGGCGAAGTTTCTGCTCCGCAACGGCGCAGATAACGTGGTCTACCCCGAAAAGCAGATGGCAAAATGGGCGGCGATCCGATTCACTGCCAACCACATTTTCGACTACATAGAGATTGACGAACGGCACGCCATCTTTGAAGTGCAGGTGCCGGGAGCGTGGGTCGGAAAAAGTGTTGGAGAGATAGATGTCCGCAGAAAGTTTGGCATCAACATTCTTGGCATCAAACGAGCCGGGAAAACGGATGTTTCCGTTACACCGGACACCATATTGCCCGATGACATTACGATTTTGGCATTGGGTGAGTATAAAGCTCTACAAAAGTGCTTTCGGATTTGAAAGGGCTTCCCATACCGACGGAAAGGAAATACATGGAGAAAAAACCACAAAACACAGCCGGTGACAGAAACGAGGATCCCGCGCCGCAGGGATTCTCGTCTGCGGCGACTTGGAACGGGCTTTCCGCCATGCAAAGGACTACTGGATTATAGACGGGGCGATTGCCGCCGGAAAAATCTGCCTTTGCGCTCATGCGCTGGGTTTTGGCTCAGTGTGGCCGGGGACGTGACCGCAGATGGATCAGGTGCAGCGCCAGTGGGAACTTTTTGTCCTGCCCGATACCGTGATCCCTCACTCGATCATCGCCCTCGGCTACCCGACAGAGGACACCAAGACACCCCATGAGAGCCGCCATGAGGAAGACCGGGTACATTTTAACAAGTGGTAATGACAGGGAACAGGAGCGAAAAAATGAATCCGCCGGGCGAAAAAAATGGCGGAAATGCCGGCCAAAAAGCTGCTTCTCAACATGTCTCAAAATAGCTCCGCGATGATGTCCACACACTTGTCGATTCCCAGAACACCGCTGTCCAGAGTCAGGTGGTAGTTCTGGGCGTGACCCCATTTCATGTTGGTGTAGAAGCGGTGATATGCAGCCCGGCGCTTGTCCTTATCCCGCAAACGCTCCTCCGGGGACTGCTCCCGCTCGCCGTAGACCTCCACGATGCGCTTGGCACGGAATGCTATGTCAGCATGGATAAAGACCTTCAGACAGTCCGCCGTGTCCTGCAAAATGTAGTCGGCGCAGCGGCCCACGATGACGCAGGGGCCTTTTGCGGCAAGGTCCGTGATGACCTTGTACTGATGCTCCCAGAGAATGTCCTCGTTGGTGGGGCCGAACATCCGGTTAGAGAATGCTGCCGAAAGAAAACTTCCGGGGGTGTATTCTCCTGCTTCCTTCACATAGTCCGGCGCAAAACCGGTCTCCGTCACCATCTCATGGATGATCTCCGCATCATAGCAGGGGATGCCCAGCTTTTCCGCCACCTTTTTGCCGATGGTGCGTCCGCCGCTGCCAAACTCGCGGCTGATGGTAATAACTCTGTTTTTCATGCGTTCCGCACTCCTTCTGTATTCAATTCCCGATAGGTTTTCACGATGATAATCGCCGAGATGATAAAGGTCAGAATATCCGACACCGGCATGGAATACAGCACGCCGTCCAGACCGAAGAACACCGGCAGCAGTAAGGCAAAGCCCACGCCAAACACCACCTCACGGAACATGGACAGCAGCGTAGATGAGAGCGCCTTACCGACTGCCTGCAGGAAGATGAAGCACGCCTTGTTGATGCAGGCGAGGATCATCATGCAGAGATAGGTGCGGAAGGCTTTAATGGCGAAATCGGTGTAGTAGCTGCTCTCGTTGTCCGCGCCGAAAATAGCGATGAGCTGACGGGGAAAGCCCTCTGCCAGCACAAGCGCCACCGCGCCCACCAGCGCCTCGGCCACCAGCAGCTTGGTGAACAGCTCCCGCACACGGAGCTTTTTCTCCGCGCCCATGTTGTAGCCCACGATGGGGATGCAGCCTGCCACCATGCCCACCACGATGGAAATGACGATTTGGAAGAACTTCATCACGATGCCCACCACCGCCATGGGGATCTGCGCGTACTGCT
>ERZ779852.3699-NODE-3699-length-10626-cov-5.256646_pt1 | contig 10626 bp, 8 predicted proteins | sample MGYA00511559_ERZ779852 | MGnify/ENA primary metagenome ERZ779852 (study PRJEB29588, sample SAMEA2157977) | human gut metagenome | biome: human gut; feature: human-associated habitat; material: faeces | place: Denmark | collected 2008/2010 ...
CTTTTTCTTAAAAGTCAAGGCCGCGTTCCACGGACTTCCGAGATGAACCAAAAAATAGTCTTTGCGAGGTTGGCTGCCAAAGAGTCAAGACGGCGAAGAGCGAGAGAGGGAAGGCAGATGTTCAGGCGCTCAGTCTTGTCAGACAGCTTGGACATGTCGATGTCGACAAGCATCCATGCGCAGTCCTGATGATCTTTGTTCTGCAGATGTTTTTCGATGTCGCTTGGCAACGGAATGGCTCTGCCGTCGTCAAGCTCGCCCTCCATCCAGCCGGATGCGGCGTCTCGAACCATGGCTTCTTCAAGGGCAGAAATTGCCGAGCTAACGCTCGGCCCGCTATCCATCCCCACCCAACGCTTCGCATTGGATGGGGAATTCCGCGGAAGTTGTTAAACTTTAAGCCGATAGCCAACACCCGTTTCCGTCATGAAGTATAGAGGTTCGGTCGGGTTACTCTCGAGCTTCTGACGCAGTCGTGCCATGTATAAACGAAGGTAGTGCGGACGTTCTACATACGCAGCCCCCCAGACATCGGCGAGGAGCTGTCGGTGCGTGAGTACGCGTCCTCTACCGGCAATGAGTACGCAGAGCAGTCTAAATTCGAGCTTGGTGAGATGAACTTCATCCTTGCCCTTGAGCACAACGCCGCGTGCCTGATCAACAGTTACGTCACCGAATGTAAATACGGCATTGCGGCAACCATCGCCAGCCGCGCGCCGCAAGTGTGCGCGCACCCGGGCGAGCAATTCCATCATGCTGAAGGGTTTGGAGATGTAGTCATCAGCGCCAAGGTCAAGCGCTTCGACTTTGGCGTCGTCGCCCGAGCGCGCCGAGAGAATGATGATCGGTACGCTACTGTAGGAGCGGAGCGTACGAATGAGATCAGTGCCGTCTCCGTCTGGTAATCCAAGGTCAAGAATCAGAAGCTCGGGAGAGCGTGTTGCCGCTTCGACTCGTCCCTGCACAAGCGAGTTGGCTCGAAAGACTTCGTATCCGGCGTCTTCCAGACTCGATTTGATAACTCGGGCAATGTAATCTTCGTCTTCAACAAACAAAATTCGGGGCTTGGGCATCACGGACTCCGATGGTTTTACGGCAGGGAGGAGGCATCAAGTTTGGCAAGAATGGCGTCCTCGTCTTCCATATCCGGCGGCTCCACCAAAGGAAGCATCAGCAAAAAACTGGCTCCGCCCATGGGCGAAGGAAGTGCCAGAAGATCGGCGTTGTGAGCACGCGCGATCGAGCGACAGATGGCAAGTCCAAGTCCCACGCCGGCTATCTTGCTTTCTTTTTGCCCTCTGCGGAACGGATCAAAAAGTTTTTGCGGATCACCTGCCGGAAGTCCGGGACCATTATCGTGCACGGCCAACATGATGGTTGAAGCACGCCTTGCGACTTCCACGAGGATTCGACTGCCGAACGGACAGTATTTGACGGCATTGTCAATGAGATTGTAAAGAAGTCGTTCCAAAAGCACTTGATCCCCATAGAGCAAGGGAATATCGGTTTGAAGTCGAATGTCGAGATGGAAGTCCCGAAGTCGTTCTTTGAGAAGACCGATGCTTCCGGCTACTAGTTCATCCGCAGGGAAAAAAGTCATATTGGGTTTGAAGCTCCCGCTCTGAAGCTTAGCCATGTCGAGCATGTTATTCACCATGCGGGACATGCCTTCCGATGACTTGATGAGCTGAATGGTCTCGTCAAACGCACGGTCCGTATCCTTGTTCTTCAAATGTTCGAGGACGCTTTCGGCGCCAAGCGCGAGCGTTGTAAGCGGCGTTTTCAAATCGTGTGAGAGCGAACGGACAAGGGTGTGCCGCAGGCGTTCGTTTTCGAGATTTGTCAGGGATTTTCTCGCTTCGTCCTGATTGAAGAGACGTTCGAGGGCTTGTCCCAGCAATGTGAGAAGTGCCTCAATCAGACGTCTGGAAAGAGCATCCGTCCACTGATCTGGGCTGTTAAGGCGGCAGACAGCGACAGCAATGACGTCTCCGGTGGATCCCACCAGCGGAATATAAAGGTATTCAGCCTCGCTCAACGTTGTGGTGGCACATCCTGTCGGGCGATGGTGATCGACGGCCAACTGCATGAGGGCGGGATCGGCATTCGCCAAGGCATGGTTCATGCGAATGAACCCATTGGTCGAGTCAGGCTCCCAAATTTCAAGCGCAATATCCAGCCGCGTCGTCATGACTTCATGAGCCTCTCGATAGAGCGACTCGCGATCCATGAAGCCGGCAAAGGAACGGGCGGTTTCGTAAAGCAGGCTCATTTGAGCCTCGCGTTCACGTGATTCTCGGGCGATAGTCTCACTTTTAGCGACAAGGCGGGCGGACACGATGCCGACAGTGAGCATGACAAAGAAGGTAAAGAGGTACTGTAGATCAGAAACCGCAAACGATCCCAAAGGCGCGACCGCCACCAGGTCAAAGCAGACGATCGACAGAACGACTGCGAATGCGGCGGGACGCATGCCGTAACGGATGGCGACCAAGAAAGAAACGAGCAGATAACACATCGCAAAGTTGGTCGGCTGAATCCATGGCATCAACCACGAAAAGAGGCCGGCCAAGAGTACGTTGGAAACGGCGGAAACAACATAGCCGGAGTAATTGACGTCGTCTGCATCCGTTCGAAAAGCGCTTGTGAGTGAATCCCAAATAGATGGCTTTTCGGTGTTGCTCGAGAGAATAACAAACGTGATTTTGGGGGCGACATGTCTCAACAAATGACGACGCCGCATGGTGGCGAGCAGTCCCATGTCAGCAATTGCGATCATGGAGAGATTGTGCTCCCGCACATAAGCGGACACTTCGGCTGCAAAGCTGCCGCTCGTCATGGCCGTCACGGCACCCAGACTTTCCGCAAAGGCGAGCGTTTCGGCAACTCTGCACCGGTGTTCACGGGATTCTCCCGGCTTGCCGAGCCAAAGGACATGCCAATCGCCAGAGAAATTCCGAGCCAGTCGGCTTGCTTCTCGAATCGCCTCCTGTACGTCTGGACGCTCGACGACCAGCACGAACCCCGTAACAGCATCGCGAACCGCAGGATCCGCAGAGAGAGTACGGTGCTCTCTGACTTCGCTCTCCAGCCTTTCAGCCATCAGGCGAAGGGATAGTTCACGAAGGGCTATGAGATTGGATTTTCTGAAGAAGTGATTTTTGGCGCGTTCGATGAAGCCCGGAAGATAAATTTTCCCCGCCTCAAGGCGACGCAGCAAATCGTCCGGTGGAAGATCGACAAGGCGCACCTCATCGGCTTCGTCGAAGAAGCGGTCCGGGATGGTTTCCTTTACCGCTACGCCCGTCATGGCTCCAACCATGTCGTTGAGACTTTCGAGATGCTGGATGTTCATCGCACTATAGACATCGATCCCGACATCGAGAATGTCTTCAATGTCCTGCCAACGTTTCGGATGACGAGATCCGGGCGGATTGCTGTGAGGAAGCTCGTCGATCACGACAAGCGCAGGCCTGCGGCGGATGACGGCATCAATATCGAACGCCTCCGCAAGAAATGCCCCACGGCGAACATTGGCGCGTGCAAGGACGTCGAGACCGTTCAAAAGCGCCTCGGTATCTCGACGGCCGTGTGTATCGACCCAGCCGATGAGAACATCAAGTCCTTCGCGGCGTTTTTCATGCGCCTCGGTCAGCATGGCATACGTTTTACCAACACCGGGAGCCGCCCCGAGAAAGAGTTTCAGGCGGCCCCTGGTGCGTTGTTGTCCGACCTTGAGAAGGCTGTCTGGGTCGGGGCGTCGGTCTTCGTCAGAGTGCATGGAGGATAGGTTAAGAGGCCTTGCGCAAGAGAGATTGTACGCCGATGTTGAGGTTAAGAACATTGACGTAGTGGTGTCGTCCGAAAAGCCCGGATTCGTCATGCTCCTCAATAAGTGCCGTAAGGGCGGCTTCGGAGAGCCCCGTCCGCCGCGCCACAACGGGCACCTGATAGAGAGCGGCCGCGCGGCTGATGTGCGGGTCAAGGCCGGACCCCGATGTCGTCACAAGGTCCCCCGGGACAGGCGTTGTATCACCTCGAAGAGTCTGCCATGCTTTGACGCGGGATTGCACGTCGTTGATGAGCTTCGGATTCGTCGGCCCCAGATTGGACGCACCGCTCGAAGCTCCGTCGTAGTCAACAGCCGAGGGACGGGTTTGGAAAAAGGGCGTCTTTGTCCAATCCTGTCCGATCAAGCTGGATCCGACAACACGTCCGTCATGGAACACGAGGGACCCGGAGGCTTGATCGCGCATCATCGTTTGGGCAATACCGGTCGTAAGTGCCGGATAAAGGAGGCCAGTGACCGCGGTCAAGAAGACGAAGGCGACGGATGTCTCGAGGAGACTTTTGCGAAGACCGACAGATGCGGTCGTGTAAGAGGTGGACATATTCACTATTTCTTAAAAAACGTTGATCACCATGTCAATCAGCTTGATCCCAGCAAAGGGAATAATGACGCCGCCGAGGCCGTATATCAGCAGATTGTGCTTAAGAAGACGAGCGGCTGACCAAGCCTTGTAGTGCACTCCTTTAAGGGCAATTGGAATCAGGGCAACGATAATGAGGGCATTGAAGATGACCGCCGAGAGCATGGCCGATTCCGGCGTTTCAAGCCCCGTGACATTGAGAACCGAAAGAGAGGGATAGGTTGACGAAAAAGCGGCGGGAATGATGGCGAAGTATTTGGCAACATCATTGGCAAGCGAAAAGGTTGTGAGTGCCCCACGCGTCATGAGCATCTGCTTTCCAATGCGGACGATGTCGATGAGCTTTGTAGGACTCGAATCGAGATCGACCATGTTCGCAGCATCCTTGGCGGCCTGCGTGCCGCTGTTCATGGCAACGGCTACGTCGGCCTGAGCCAAGGCGGGAGCATCATTGGTGCCGTCACCCGTCATGGCAACGAGATGGCCGTTTGCCTGTTGATCGCGAATGAATCGCAGCTTGCTTTCCGGTGTGGCTTCGGCAACGAAGTCGTCGACACCGGCCTCGGCAGCAATGGCTGCGGCAGTAAGCGGATTGTCGCCGGTGACCATGATGGTTTTAATGCCCATTTCACGCAGTTCGGCAAAGCGTTGTGCAATACCCGGTTTGACGATGTCCTTGAGTTCTATCACGCCGAGAGGGCTTCCATTTTCTGCAACCATGAGCGCGGTGGCGCCACGGCTCGATACGGCATCGGCCTGACGCTTCAGTTGTGGCACAACAGCGTGCCCCGTATCCTTGGCCCAACGGACAACGGCATCCGTTGCCCCTTTTCGGATCTGACGCGATCCAAGGTTGACGCCCGACATACGGCTCTGGGCTGTAAACGGTATGAAGGTGGCGTCTTCAGCTGCACCCAGAGACGAAAGTGAAGGTTCTTCCTTCAATGCGAGTTCGACAATGGATTTTCCTTCAGGCGTGTCGTCGGCAAGGCTTGAAAGGAGCGCAGCTTCACGAAGAGCTTCAACCGTGATGCCTGGCGCCGGATGGAAAGCGCTTGCGCGTCGATTGCCGAATGTGATCGTACCAGTCTTGTCGAGAAGAAGGACGTCAACGTCACCAGCCGCCTCAACAGCACGGCCCGAACGCGCAATGACGTTGGCGCTCATGAGACGACTCATGCCCGCAATCCCGATCGCGGATAACAATCCCCCGATCGTAGTGGGGATGAGGCAGACGAGCAGCGCAATCAGCATGGCGGGCGTCACGACTTCTCCGGTACCGTTCGCGTTGACGCTGTAAACGGAAGCCGGAAGCATGACGGCCACGACAATAAGAAACAGAACGGAGAGCGCGAGGAGCAGAATGGTGAGTGCCACTTCGTTGGGCGTACGCTTGCGTGCTGCACCTTCGACCATGGCGATCATGCGGTCAATAAAGCTGTCGCCTGGATCACTTTCGACTCGAACAACGATCCAATCCGACAACACGGTCGTCCCACCGGTAACCGAGGAAAAGTCCCCGCCCGACTCGCGAACGACAGGAGCGGACTCGCCGGTAATGGCCGATTCATTGACACTCGCGATGCCACGCACCACTTCTCCGTCGCAGGGAATGATTTCACCGGCCTTCACAAGAACGATGTCCCCCTTTCGCAGCTGAGTGGCATCGACAATAATGCCTTCAGTAGTGTCATTCCAGAGGTCGGGCTTCGAAGGGATGCGGCATGCTGGCGTGGCCGTTTTAAGCCCCCTCAGTGCGTTGGCCTGAGCCTTCGCCCGGCCTTCAGCCAGACTTTCTGCAAAATTGGCAAAAAGCACCGTAAACCATAGCCACACCGTGAGCCAACCCAGAAGAGAGGTTTGTGTCGCGGCGGTTCCATGGAGAAGATCAGAGATGAAAAGGGCGCCGGTGAAAATACTCCCCAGATATACGATGAGCATCACCGGATTTTTGGCTTGCGCTTTCGGAGAGAGCTTCTTCAGGCTCTCCTTCGCGGCTTCCCGGATCAGGTTTCCGGAAAGGAGCGGTTCGTTTTTCTTTAATGTCATGATTAAATTCTTGTTTGGCGTTAGAGAAGGGACAGCATTTCAGCTACGGGTCCCAATGCCAGAACTGGCAGGTAAGTAAGCGCACCGACAAGAAGCACAACGCCGATGAGGAGGCCTGCAAACAGATGGCTGGCCGTGTCCAATGTGCCCTTTCCGGACGGGACATGACGCTCCTGGGCGAGTGTGCCGGCTAGCGCAAGCGTAAGGACGATCACTATGAAGCGTCCGAGCCACATCGCAATCGCAAGCCCGATGTTGTAGAAGGCGGTGTTCGCATTCAAACCCGCGAATGCCGAGCCGTTGTTGTTGGCAGCGGATGTCCATGCGTAGAGAATTTCGGAAAGGCCGTGAGCACCGGGGTTGTTGAGGCTTTCTAGAGCTTCCGGCAACATGAGATTGATGCCGGTACCGGCGAGAACGATGAAGGGAACGGTCAACATCGTCAGCGCAGCCAGCTTCATTTCCTTCGGCGTTATCTTTTTACCGAGATATTCCGGCGTGCGTCCCACCATCAGGCTGGCGATGAAGACCGCGATGACAGCCATGACGATCATGCCGTAAAAGCCCGCACCGCCGAAAACGACTTCACCCAACTGCATGAGTACCATCGTCACCATGCCTGAAAGCGGCATGAGGCTGTCATGCATCACCGCGACCGCACCGCAGGATGCAGACGTCGTCACGGTGGAAAAGAGTGACACGGCACCTAGATCAAACCGCGCATCCTTCCCTTCCCAACTCAAGCCTTCCGCGCCGATGGCCTGCAAAAGCGGATTCCCTGTTGATTCGGTATAGACGAAAGCGATAAAGGCGAGCACAAACAAGGCGCCCATTACTTGCCAAAGCATCCAACCCTCACGTTGATGACCGACCATGCGCCCAAAGGCATAAGTGAGACCGGTCGGAATGGCGAAAATGGCAAGCGCTTCTAAGAGGTGTGTAGCACTTTAGTGCCACCCCCCTGCGCATGAAAGCGGGGAATTAAATTAGGGCGTACAACCACGGTTGTACGCCCTAAAATCTTATGGGGGACAGTAGTTGCTCGGTGCTGGATGTGCGATCCCTTCGCGTTTCTAAAATGAGCCTGCGAGTATCGATCCCCTGTCTGAGCGTCATTGCTCGAATACTAAATAGACCTTGTTGACAAAGTCTTCATAGGCTACTAACTCGCAGACTGCCCCCCATGCTTCAACTATACATCGGAGGCAGTTATGCGTGCCAAATGCAACGATGACCTCTCAACCGTCAACTTCAGCACGATAGGACTGGACGTTCACAAAAATCGTCTGGTGGCTTGCGCCGTTCATGTTCAGCACGACGCCAAAGGGCGCGAGGTCCATGAAAAGGAATACTTCGAATCCACCGGCACATACTCCGGTAGACAACGACTTACCGAATGGTGCTCTTCACAGAACGCCGACTTGATCCTTATGGAGAGCACCGGCATTTTCTGGAAGGCGCCTTTCCGTGATCTTGAAAAAGCTGATTTGCATCCAGTCCTCATCAATCCGCGAATCTTTAATCGTGGTTCGGACAAGCGCAAAACCGACAAAAGTGATGCCACATGGCTGGCCAACCTTGCTCGCCTTGGCCTCTATCGAGCCTCGTTTATTCCAGCAGAACCTTACCGTTCGCTGAGATTGGTTCAGTCCCAAATCAAATCGCTTGTTGCTGAACGTCAACGCCTCAAAAATCGCCTTGTGAAAGTCCTGGATGACTCCGGGTTCAGATTTACGGTTGCTTTCACCGACATCGGCGGCGCTTCCTCCCAAAGTCTCATCGCCGGCATTCTGGAAGATGCACCCCGAGAAGAACTCGCCCTCATGATTGATCCGTTGTGCAAAAAATCAATCGAGGAGATCCTGGATGCCGTTTCCGGAGAACTATCCCAAATTAACAAGGACATCGTCCAATCAATCCTGAGACTGATCGAGACGCATACCAAAGAAATCGAAACTCTCGAACAAACGGTCATCCGTGAATTGAAGAAGTGCGAGAAAGTCAAACAAAACATTCGCCTAATGACGACTATCCCGGGCGTCAGTGAAAAATCTGCGCAGTTGCTGATGTCAATGATCGGACCGGACTTCGTAGAAAATTTTTCCTCGCCACACGCTTTTGCTCGTTGGCTGGGCGTATGCCCGGGAAATAACGAATCGGCCGGACAAATCAAAAGCGGAAGGACTCCTCATGGGCAAAGGTTAATCAAAAAGGTGCTTACCGAATGCGCTCAAGCAGCGTGTCATACCAAAGGCTCACATCTTGCCGTCCTATTCGGAGGGTGGAAGCACAAGGGATTCTGCAAGGCCGTTATGGCAGTAGCTCACAAGCTGGCATTGCTGATCCACTGGGTGGTTGTGAATCAGAAACCATACATCGACAAAGAGTTCGATTACACAGGCGTCTTTAAACAGGATGGTCAACGCCGGCCTCGGTGGATTCGCGCGTTAAGGCGTTATGGGCTGATGACACTTGCAGACGTCGAAAAGGAAAAAGCCGCTCGAGGATGGATAATCGCTAAGGCATAAGCCACTTCATACTTGGAGTTGCCCTTAATCCTGAATCAGCACACACAATCGGGGACACAGGCCGGGCGAGTCTATAGTAATGCCCCATCAACATAGGAATCGAGTATTCCTACCGGGGGTGTTTTTTCTTTTTGGTTTCCGGCGCTTCCGCTTTCATACTAAGCCGTGCGCTTTCGCCTTCATGCGAATCAGGCAAGCGCACCAGCAAACAAAATGAAAGGTCCGAAGCTCACGCTTCGGACCTTTCTGCTTTTCCGCTGCGCTCCCGCCTCACTCGTGACGCACCGCCTCGATCGGGTCGAGCTTGGCCGCACGTCTGGCGGGGAAGAAGCCGAACACCACGCCCGTGAGGGCCGACACGGTGAAGGCGAGCAGATTGATGCCCGGGCTGAAGATGAAGGGCACGCCCATGTAGACCGCAAGGGCCTTCGAGACGCCCAGAGCCGCCAGCACGCCGAGCGCGCCACCCATGCAGCCGAGCATCAGCGCCTCGATCAGGAACTGGAGCAGCACCTCGCGCTCGAGGGCGCCGATGGCGAGTCGGATGCCGATTTCACGGGTTCGCTCTGTCACGGACACCAGCATGATGTTCATGATGCCGATGCCGCCCACGAGCAGGCTCACGGCCGCCACTGCGGCGAGCAGCGTAGTCATGATCTGCGTGGTGGATGCCACCTTGGCGGCGATCTCCGCCGTGTCCAGAATCTGGAAGTTGTCGTCATCGCCGTCGGAGAGGCTGCGCCTCTCGCGCATGAGCTCCGTGACGGCATCGCGCAGGCGGTCTCGGTCCGACTGCGGATTCACCGAAACCAGAAGGGCGCCGACTCGGTTCTTGCCGAGGATGCGGCGTTGGAGCGTCTTGATCGGCATGACGAGCAGGTCGTCCTGATCGCCGCCCATGGCGGCCGTACCCTTGGTCTTGAGAAGGCCCACGACCCTGCACGAGAAGCTTCCCGTGCGGATGGTGCGTCCGATGACCTCCGCTCCTTCGCCGAAGAGCTCCTTCTGAATGGTGCCGCCGATCACGCAGACGGCGGCACCCGACTGCATTTCGCCCTGCTCGAAGGTGCGTCCGTCGACGATTTCGCGGTTGTCGATCGTAAAGTAGTTGTTGTCCGTGCCGATCACGCTCGTCTGCCAGTTGCGCCCGTTGGCCACGACCGTCATGGTCTTGGAGGCCTGAGGCGCCACGGCGACGATGCCCGCGATCTGGCGCTTGAGCGCATCGGCGTCCTCGAGCGTGAAGTTCGGCGCGCCCACGCTCTGGCCCGGCCCCATGCGAAGACCGGGACGCAGCATCAGCTGGTTGTTGCCGAAGGACTCGATCTGCGTGCGAATGGCCTGCGAGGCCCCGTTGCCGACCGTCACCATCGTGATCACGGCCATGACGCCGATCACGACGCCGAGCACGGTGAGCAGGCTTCTGAGCGGATTTCGACTGATCTGGCGCACGGCCAGCACGAATGCATTCCCGATCATGACGCGGCCTCCGTCTTGCTGTCGCTGATGAGCAGGCCGTCCCTGAAGACAAGGTGGCGCTTTGCGTAGCGGGCCATGTCGGGCTCGTGCGTGACGAGCACGACCGTGATGCCGTCCTCGGCGTTGAGGGCCGAAAGAAG
>ERZ779852.3700-NODE-3700-length-10624-cov-5.585297_pt1 | contig 10624 bp, 9 predicted proteins | sample MGYA00511559_ERZ779852 | MGnify/ENA primary metagenome ERZ779852 (study PRJEB29588, sample SAMEA2157977) | human gut metagenome | biome: human gut; feature: human-associated habitat; material: faeces | place: Denmark | collected 2008/2010 ...
GGCTGCTGCCCGATGCCGAGCCTGCCCCTTATGTGGTGGAAATTCCCGCCGATCCCAAAAACGGCGATTTTTCCACCAATGCCGCCATGGTGAATGCCCGCGCCATGCGCAGCGCCCCCCAAAAAATCGCTGCGGTGCTAACGGATCACTTTGATTTTGGTGAGCTGCCGGTGGAGCGCTGCGAGATCGCCGGTCCCGGCTTCATCAATTTTTACATGAAGCAGGAGTGGTTCGGCTCCTTGGCAGCGGAGGCGCTGGAAAAGGGCGCACACTATGGGCGCAGCGACTATGGCAATAACGAAAAGGTGATGGTAGAATTCGTTTCCGCCAACCCCACCGGTCCCATGCACATGGGCAACGCCCGCGGCGGCGCCATCGGTGACTGCCTGGCGGCGGCACTGGAATGGAGCGGTCATGATGTGACCCGCGAGTTCTATGTCAACGATGCCGGCAACCAAATCAACAAGTTTGGTGCCTCCCTTTCGGTGCGGTATCTCCAGCTTTTTGAAGGGGAGGAAAAGCACCCCCTGCCCGAGGACTGCTATCAGGGCATGGATATTCTGGATCATGCAAGGGAGTTTGCAAAGCTGTACGGCGATAAGTATGTAAACGCTCCCGAGGAGGAGCGCCGGCAGGCACTGGTGGACTATGCTCTGCCCCTTAATATTGCCGCGCTGGAACGGGATCTGGGGCGCTACCGGATCCACTATGATGTGTGGTTCCGGGAAAGTGTGCTGCATCAAGATGGCAAGGTTGCCGCGATCTGCGAAAAGCTGCGTGAAAACGGCTGGGCTTACGAAAAAGAGGGCGCTTTGTGGTACAATAACATCAAGATGATGACTGAAAAGGCAAAAAAAGCCGGCAAGCCGCTCTCCGAGGCGGAGCTTGCCGAGCTGAAGGACGATGTGCTGGTGCGCGCCAATGGCGTGCCTACCTACTTTGCCGCCGATATTGCCTACCACTACAACAAGTTTGCCGAGCGCGGTTTCCACCGTGTCATCAATATTTGGGGTGCCGACCACCACGGCCATGTTGCCCGCCTGAAGGGCGCCATGGACGCTGTCGGCTTGAACGGCGACCGGCTGGATATTGTGCTGATGCAGCTGGTGCGCCTGATGAAGGACGGGCAGCCCTACCGTATGAGCAAGCGAAGCGGCAGAGCCGTGACGCTGACCGACCTGCTGGACGATGTGCCCATCGATGCCGCACGGTTCTTCTTCAATATGCGGGAGCCGAATGCGACCTTTGACTTTGATCTGGATTTAGCAGTACAGCAGAGCAGCGATAACCCTGTTTACTATGTGCAGTATGCGCACGCCCGCATCTGCTCGGTGCTGAAGCTGGTGCTGGCAGATGGGTTGACCGAAGAGGAAATCCGAAACGCCGACCTGAGCCTGCTGACAACGCCGGAGGAGCGGGAGCTGTGCCGCAAGCTGGGGCAGCTGCCTGATGAGATCGTGGCGGCGGCGAAGTATTACGACCCTGCCCGCATGACCCGTTATGCCATGGAGGTGGCGGCGCTTTACCACAAGTTCTACCAGAACTGCCGGGTAAAGTGTGAGGACCATGCCGTCTGCGCCGCCCGTGCCGCCCTGTGCCGCGCCACGGCAACGGTACTGGAGAATGTTCTCTCTCTCCTGAAGATCACCGCGCCGGAGGTAATGTAAAAGCTTTCGGTCTACAGCACAGGCTATTTCCGCTTACTCAGCGGAAGATAACTTTACAGAAAGCCCTGGCAAGGGGGGGGAACTCTCTCTTGCAGGCTTCCCCCTCTTGTCGGAACGATCCACCGGATTGTCCCGACAATTCAACCCCTTTCGGAGCGCCCTCCGGAAAAAGTATTTTGCTCTCCACGGAGAGCGACCAAAGACGCCGTCTTTGGAAACTGCAAGCCTTTTGCAAAAGGCTTGACCGAAAACTCCACTTTTCTCTGCTCATTCCACCCGAAAGGAAGTGACTGGATATGTCCAAACCGCTTATTGCCATCGTAGGGCGTCCGAATGTCGGTAAATCCACCCTGTTCAATAAGCTCACCGGTCAGCGGCTCTCCATTGTGGAGGACACCCCCGGTGTGACCCGTGACCGCATTTACGCCCCCGGCGAATGGTGCGGACGGGAATTTATGCTGGTGGATACCGGCGGCATCGAGCCGAAAGCCGATGATGTGATGCTTTCCAAAATGCGTATGCAGGCGCAGCTTGCCATTGATGCCGCCGATGTCATCATCTTTGTGGTAGACCTGAAAAGCGGCGTGACCGCCAATGACGCCGACATTGCCCATATGCTGCAGAAATGCGGCAAGCCGGTGGTGCTGTGTGTCAATAAATGCGACAGTCTGGGCGATGTTCCCCCCGATTTTTACGAATTCTATAGCCTGGGCTTAGGCGACCCATACCCCGTTTCCTCTGTCCACGGGCACGGCACCGGCGACCTGCTGGACGCCTGCATGGAAAAGATCGACTGGGAAAACCGCACCGAGTACCCTGAGGAATACACCAAGGTTGCCGTCATCGGCAAGCCCAACGTGGGCAAAAGCTCGCTCATCAACTACCTTGCCGGAGAGGAGCGGGTCATTGTCAGCGACATTGCCGGCACCACCCGCGATGCCACCGATACCGCCATTGAAAACGAGTACGGTAAGTACATCTTCATTGATACCGCCGGGATCCGCCGCAAGGCAAAGGTGGAGGACGCCATTGAGCGGTACAGCGTACTGCGCAGCTATATGGCGGTAGACCGCTGCGATGTGGCGATCATTCTTATCGACGCGCTGGAGGGCTTCTCCGAGCAGGACAGCAAGATCGCCGGCTATGCCCACGAGCAGGGCAAGGCCTGCATTGTTTGCGTGAACAAATGGGACGCTGTGGAAAAGGACGATAAGACCATGAAGGAATACACCGATAAGCTCAAGGTGGATTTCAGCTTTATGAGCTATGTGCCGTTCCTTTTCATCAGCGCTAAAACCGGTCAGCGGGTGGATAAAATGTTCCCCCTCATCAATGAGGTGGCAGCCAATTCCAAGCTGAGGATCCCCACCGGCCGCCTGAACGATCTCCTCAGCTATGCCACAGCACGGGTGCAGCCGCCCAGCGATAAGGGCAAGCGGCTGAAGATCTACTACATGACGCAGGCAAGCACCCAGCCGCCCACCTTCGTCTGCTTCTGCAACAGTGCCGAGCTGTTCCATTTCAGTTATCAGCGGTATCTGGAAAACCAGATCCGTGAAACCTATAATCTGACCGGCACCCCCATTCGACTGCTGATAAGAGAGCGAGGCGACTGAGATGAGAGAAAACCGCATAGACTGGACGCGAATTTTTAAGCCCATCTGCCTGCTGTGCATGGTGTGCGGCGGGCTGTGGCTGTGGTGGCAGGGCACGCTGACCGGTAATCCGGCAGGGCGCATTGCTGCCATTGCCGGCGGTGTGCTGTTCCTTCTCGGCGGGCTGTTCGGGCTGCTGGGTAAGCCCCGCGCTTTGGTTCCGCTTCTTGATTTTCTGGCACTGGCGGCAGCCCTGTTCGCACTGTGGAAGATCGGGCTGTGCTGGCAGGTCATTGCCGGCGTAGTGCTTTCCGCTTTGTATCTTGTCGGCTGCAATGCCAGCACCGCCATCGGGGACGAGGGCAGCGCCGAGGATCAACCCGATTACAGTGAGCTGCACCCCTACTGGGAGAACATGGAGAAGATCAAGCGGGAGTGGGAAAATAATAGTAAGGAAGCCTCCGGCCAAGCTGCCGAGGAGACCGATACATCAAAGACAGAAAACTGATACCGAAAGGAGTTGTCACCATGAATACTGTTGATTGCATCAAATCCCGCCGGAGCGTGCGGAAGTTCACCGAGCAGAAGGTACCCCACGAGGTACTGGAGGAGCTGGTGGAGCTGGCGCGTTGGGCACCGAGCTGGAAAAACACCCAGATCGCCCGCTATGTGGCGATAGAGGACGAGGCACTGAAAAACCGCATTGCCGAGGAAGCCACCATTCCGTGGAACGAAGGCATTATTAAGGGCGCACCGGTACTGATGGTGATGACCTATGTGGAAAAGCGCAGCGGCTTTGAGCGGGACGGCAGCTTTTCCACCACCAAGGGCGACCGCTGGCAGAACTTTGACTGCGGTGTTGCGGCGGCGACCTTCGGGCTGGCGGCGCATGAGCTGGGACTGGGCTGCGTGGTGCTGGGGATCTTTGAAGAAAAGAAGCTGGCTGAGCTGCTGGAGCTGCCGGAGGGCATGGGCGTTGCCTGCCTGATGCCGCTGGGCTATCCCGCCGAGGAGCCCGCTGCCCCCAAGCGCAAGGAAGTTGCGGATTTATTGAGCGTAAAGTGATAAGGCCGTAAAAATGCCCCTCTCCTGCCGGGAACGGTAGGAGAGGGGTGGCTTTTTGGGGGGTCAGTCGATTTGGTCGAAGTCGGCGGCGGGGTGCTTGCAGATGGGGCAGACATAGTCCGGCGGCAGCGTTTCGCCCTCGTAGACATAGCCGCAGATGCGGCAGACCCAATGATGGAGCTGTTTATTCTCCGGGGCGGGGGCTTGGGACTGGGGTTTTGGCTTGATATGGGCAAAATAGTAGGCATAGGTGGCGCTGGGCAGGTCGTTTTGGGTGCGGGCTTCGGTGACCTGCGCGATAAACAGGGTATGGCTGCCGCAATCGACGGCGGCGACCACCTGCCCGCTGATGACGGCATTGGAGACCTCCCCGGTGAGGTGCAGCAGGCCATTGGTGCTGCGGGCGCAGCCCTCAAAGCCCTCGAATTTATCGACCTCCCGGCCGCTTTGGAAGCCGAACCGCCGGAACAGTGCAAAGGGAGCTTTTTCGGTGAGGATTGAAACATTGAAGACGCCGGTACGCAGGATCATATCGTGGGTGAAGTTGGCTTTATTCACCGCGATCAGAATTCTTTGGGGATCGGCGGTGACCTGTATGGAGGTATTGATGATACAGCCGTTATCCTTTTCGCCCTCCCGTGCGGTGAGGACGAATAGACCGTAGCTGTATTTGAACATGGCTTCATTTTGCAGCAGCGCTGCATCGACGGGTGCGCCCTGCGGCAGGGCGGCGGTGACAAAATTCTCTTTCATGCTGTGACCCTCCTGTTCTTGCTTCTTTCATTTGGGGGAAACCCCTGATGACACCACTATACCATACTTTTCTGTAAAAATCAATAACGATTATTGATTTTATTTTACGGAAGAATAAAAAACCGTCCCCTGCTGCAGGGACGGCTTTTTGGTATTTTGGTTTGGCTTTTTTAGTTTTTTGCAAGGAATTAAAGTGCAGACTGAAATTACTTCAGCTCTACCTTGGCGCCAGCCTCTTCCAGCTTCGCCTTCATCTCCTCAGCCTCAGCCTTGGAGAGACCTTCCTTAACGGTCTTGGGAGCGTTGTCTACCAGATCCTTCGCTTCCTTCAGACCCAGACCGGTGATCTCCTTGACCAGCTTGATGACGCCCATCTTGGAAGCGCCGGCTTCAGCCAGAACAACATCGAACTCGGACTTCTCCTCGGCAGCGGCAGCACCGGCAGCGGGACCGGCAACCATAACGGGAGCAGCAGCGGAAACGCCGAACTCCTCTTCGATCGCCTTAACGAGATCAGCCAGCTCCATAACGGTCAGGCCTTTGATTTCTTCAACAAATTTTGCGATATCAGCCATGATATTAAATCCTCCTATTAAATAGAAATTTTGTAAGGATAGGCAAAAAATTCGGCGGGGACGGCGCAATTAAGCAGCCTCGCCCACCTTCTTTTCGCGAATGGCGTCCAGAGCCACGGCAAGACCGCGGATATTGCCATTGAGTGCCATGCACAGCATGGTGAGCAGCTCCTGCTTGCCGGGCAGCTTCGCCACAGCAATAACGCCTGCCTCATCGAGCACCTTACCGTCCATATAGCCGGCACGGATATCGAACTTGTCCTTGTGGGACTCGGCAAACTTATTCAGGATCTTAGCGGCAGCGATGGGATCCTCGGGGGAATAGGCAAAGGCGCTGGTGCCATACATATGGGCAGTCAGCTCACCCAGGCCAGCCTCCTCGGCAGCGCGGCGCAGAATGTTATTCTTGATAACAGCATACTCAACGCCTGCTTCACGCAGCTCGCGGCGCAGCTTGGTGTCATCAGCCACGGTGATGCCGCGGTAATCGACCAGGACGCCGGCAGCGGAATTCTTCATCTTTTCTGCCAGAGCAGCAACCTGCTCCTGTTTCTGTTTGAGAACATTAGCGTTAGGCAAAATGTTTCACCTCCCAAAGTAATATAAGGAAAACTAAAAAAGCTCTTTCCAACATACCTTGGAAAGAGCGATTGTTTCCTTAACGGGTGAAACCATTAAAGTAATAGCAAATCGAAGCTCATTTCCTCGGCAGGCCGGTTCAGCAAACCATTTACACGCCAAGGGCGTGCCTGCTGTCTATGGAACAGCTTTATTATTATAGCGGGTAGAAACGGGGTTGTCAAGGACTTGGGGTAAATTTCGGGGTGAATAATCGAAAAATTGGAAGCTGCATTTCGTATGCGAAAGTCCCTTTGCAAAGCTGCCGCCTGCCCTGTTCCGCTACGACAGCTCCACCGGCACAGTGCTGCCGTCGGTGAGGATCACGCTGACCCGATTGGGCAGGCAGACCGCCTGCTCGCCCTCTCTTGCCAACCAGCCGTTATGAATACATACCTTATCGGGGCAATCGGAGAAAATAAACGCAATGCGGTGATTTTTCACCTCCAGCAGCACCTCCTTGCCATATTCGGCAAGGGAGATCTCCTCCTCTGCCGCCTGCGGCAGATAAATGCTGCGCACCATTTTGCCGTCGATCCATATTTCGGCGGTGCAATCGGTGGTGCCGCCATGCGGCAGCAGCATCCACAGGGCGCAGCCCAGCACTGCCAGCGCTGCAATCGCCCACAGAATGATTTTTGTTTTCTTTTCGCCTTTCTGCATGGTCTGCTCCTTTTTTACTTGATCCGGCGAATGACCGCCGACTGACCCTCCAGCCGCCGTTCCTCCGCTCTGCCCACGGTAAAGACCGTTTCTCCGCCCTTGGCGGCATCGGGCAGAGGCAGCGCGCCCTCACCCGCATTGACGCATATGATAAAGCTGCCGTTTTCGTCCTCCCGGCGCCACGCCACCATGCCGGCGGCGCAAGCCATCGGCTCCAATGTGCCGGTTGCCAGTGCCGTATTGCCGTTTCGCAGCGCCGCCATCTGCCGGATACACTCCCGCAGACCGGCATCCTCTCTGCCCCACGGATAGGTGCCCCGGTTAAAGGGATCGGCATAGCCCACCAGACCTGCCTCATCGCCGTAATAGATGCAGGGCATTCCGGGCAGGGTCATGGTCATCAGCGTGCCCAGCATAAAGAGCTGCCGCCCCCTGTAATACTGCGCCACGGTAAGGGTATTGTGGGCGCGCTGCCAGTTACGATCCCGGTGCTCCATCGGGGTACCGCCCAGCACGGTGATTGCCCGCGGTACATCGTGACTGGAAAGCAGATTCATCATCACATTCCAGCAGGGGCGCGGGGTATGCTCCAGCAGCTCCAGCAGGCGCAGCCGGAATGCGGTACCGTCTCCCCGCAGCAGGTAGTCCAGTATCGCCTGCCGCAGCGGGTAGTTCATTGCGCTGTCCAGCTCGTGACCCATCAGATACTGCCGCTGCTCGCCATAGGCTTCCTTGCAGCTTGCGTCCTCCCACACCTCGCCCAAAATCAGGGCGTCCGGCTTTTCGGCACGTGCCGCCGCGCGGATCATCTGCACCAGCTCATCGGGGTATTCGTCCACCACGTCCAGCCGCCAGCCATCGGCGCCCAGACGCAGCCAGTGCCGCACGATGCCGTTTTCGCCACACAGGAATTCCCGCCAGCTCTTATCCCGGCTGTTGAGCTTCGGCAGGCTTTGGAAGCCCCACCAACTCTCGTAGAGATTGGCGGCGGGATCCTTCCAGCAGTACCAGCTGCGGTAGGGGCTGTGCGGATCACGGCAGGCGCCGCCTGCGCCGTAGCGTCCCTCCTTATTAAAATACAGGCTGTCGCTGCCGGTGTGGTTGAATACGCCGTCCAGAATGATCTTGATATCCAGCTCATGCGCCCGCCGGCACAGGGTGATAAAATCCTCCTCATCGCCCAAAAGCGGGTCGATGCGCATATAATCGGCAGTATTATAGCGGTGGTTGCTGTGCGCTTCAAAGATCGGATTGAGGTAGATGACCCGCACGCCCAGCTCCGCCAGCGCCGGCAGCTTTTCGGTGATCCCGGCAAGATCTCCGCCGAAGTAATCGTTGCAGCGGAATTCCCCGTCGGCATCGGGAGTGCTCTGCGGCTCCTCCTGCCAGCTTTGGTGCAGTCGGCGGTCGGCGGGAACGCCGGTCTTCGGCTTGCCGCTGCAATAAAAGCGGTCGGGGAAGATCTGATACATGACCTGCCCCGCAAACTTTTGGGGGACCTCGTAATCTTTATCATAGACGGTAAGCTGCCACAGCTGTCCCTCGCCGTAATCGGCGCTGCCGTCGGGGGCTCGGTGCAGCAGGGTTCCGTCCGAAAGGCGAAACCCGTAGTAATACAGTCCCGTCTCCTGCGGGGTATAGCGCAGGAGAAAGGCATCTCCCTCCCGCTGCATGGGCGTAAGCAGCATAGGCTGCGGCTGCCCTGCCCGGTACAGCAGCAGAGAGGGGCTGCGTCCGTCTCCGGCAGGCAGGGTAAAGCGCAGGGTCATTTCCTCCCCTGCCGCCACCGCACCGAAGGGCGTTTTATATTCCGCCAGCAGGCTGTTAAACATGAGTGTTCTGTCCTTTCTATCGGTAGATAATAACGAAAAATCGCCTTGCGGCGAAAGAAAATATGGCTTAGTCGGCTGTCGCCTGACGGCGGGGCAACGCCTTTTAGACGGCATGGTTCGTACGCCTATCCGGCGGGGACTTCCTTTTGCTCGTGCGCGTCGTCACGGGCTGTGCTCCATGTCGGGTCGCTATTCCTACGGAATAGACAACCCTCCAACGCTCCGCCGCTCCTCCTTTCCCCAACGGGTCGTGCGACCCTTCGGGGTCCCCAAATGCAAAACACGCTCGGGGGAACCCCGAGACCCCGACGCACCGGAACGCCCGCTCGGAAAGCCAAAGGACGGCTTCCCGAAGCGTGGGCTAAACGGTGCTTATAGGGTGCCGCGGGCGCATCTGCCCCCTTCCCATCCCCTCCCCCGCTTCGGGGGAGGGGGATCCTGTCCCACTCTCTGCTTACCTTAATTCAGCGCTCGGCAAGTGCAGAATGCTATGTCCGCTCCTCGGCAAATCTTGTTCCCGCACCCCAACCACCGCGACCCATTGTTTGTGCCATGGTTGAAAGATCCTTCTATTAAGAAAAACCCGCCCAAGGCAGATCTCCCTGCCCCGGACGGTAAACTTGATACTTGTATTTTTGGTGGGACTGGTGCTTAGTAGTACAGCGTGCCGTTGCCCCATTCCAGCACATAAATATCCACAGTACGCAGGCTATTCAATGCGCTTTCCAGATAGGTCTCATAGAAAAGATCCACGTCAACATCTACCGTACCGGAAATAAAGCCGCCGGTATCGCTGGCAAGGGCGTAGCCGTAAACAAAGCTGCCGTCGCTGCTGCGGATATACAGCTTGGTGCCGTAGGGATACTCATTGGGATCAACGGCAATGGTGCCGTAATAGCAGTATCCGCCGCTGCTGCCGTAGCTGTTCTCTCCGGCAGAATAGCCGGTCGCCTTTTGACCGCTCTTGACCTTCTTGTAGCTTACCGGTATGCCGTTAGCGTCCAGCGGGAACTCCTCGCTCCAGTCCAGACGGGAAATGGCGGCGCCCCGCTGTCCCTCTATGACCAGCGCGCTGTGCGGAGCGGCAAGCTCCTTGGTGCTTACCAGTGTGCGGGAAACCAGCGTATCTCCGTTCCACAGCTCCTCGTAGGTGTTTTCCGCCAGACCATTGCTGCCGGCAGAAACCTGTACGCTGCGTCCGCTGCGCAGCAGGCTGCTGGATTTGTAAACGGTATCGCAGGGGATAGAAACCTGCTCCTTCACAATCTTTCGTTCCACCCGCTGCACGGTGATGACGTCACCGTCCTCCAGCAGGGCGGAAGGCTCCTTGCTGCAATGGTCGTTTTCGCCCAGCGTGATGTTATTTTCCGCCAGCAGCTCCGCAACGGTGCCGCCGGTGACGGTGCAGGGGATCTCATGGCCATCGGCAACCAGCGTTACCGAAAGCCCGCGGTTAATGCTTACCCGACTGTAAGCCAAAGCGGTCTCGCGGGTGGTTATGGTGTCATTTTCATTCAAAACAATACCGGCACGGCTCAGTGCCTGCTCGGTCGGATCGCTGCGCAGCGCCAGAGTGACGCCGGTTTCCGCCCCATCAGCGATATATAAGATCTTGACATTTTCCGCCACAGCCCATAGTGACAAACCAACTGCCACGGCGAGCCCCGCTGCGGTAAATGTCCTGCCCCGCAGCAGCTTCCCGATACGACGGAACCATACATCGGGTCTGAATTTACTCATCTAACGTCTCCTTTTGGATCAAGTTCGGGTTGCATTATACAGGTTTTTTGCCGACTTGTCAAATCCCGTATCATTTTCTTGTGAAATGCACACAAAATTGAAAGGATTTCTGCGGA
>ERZ779852.3708-NODE-3708-length-10614-cov-5.180320_pt1 | contig 10614 bp, 9 predicted proteins | sample MGYA00511559_ERZ779852 | MGnify/ENA primary metagenome ERZ779852 (study PRJEB29588, sample SAMEA2157977) | human gut metagenome | biome: human gut; feature: human-associated habitat; material: faeces | place: Denmark | collected 2008/2010 ...
GAGATACTGTGTTTAAACAATATCTCGCAAAAATGGGCTTTTTAAGGGACGACTATTTAGAAACAAGAAGTTTAGGAAATCCTTGCTGATCTCTTTACATGTTATTTTTGAAAAGACATCTTTAAGTCTCGTTCTAAGAGACTGATAAAGTCCAGCAACAGAGAATTTCTGAATAATCTGCTTGCTCGAAAGGAACGATTGAAGTTGCTCAGCTTCTTGAGATTCAATGTCTTTAAAATAATCGTTCGATATTGCCAAACAACAACCATTAGGCATCCAACTTTCTTGAGTCATAGCATTCCATTCCTCATCTTGTTTGAAAATCGTTGCTGTTACTGCTGTCCTAAATTCGTTACGTCCATCAGTGGTAAGGACAACGAACTTTGAACGCATTAAGGGTGTGAAATTGGTTACATAATCCTGAATATTGGAAAGATATCTGTAGAAGTCAATATTTGACTTATTTTCATAAAGTAATGCTGCTATCTCTGGAACAAGTAAATCGTTTGCTATGAACGACTTGAAGCAATCACCAATAGTCAATTCCTTAATCTTGCATTTTGCCTCAAGATAGAGTTTAACATTCTCTACGTCTCGCTCAAAATAGTCATTATGAAGGAACTTAATCCATTCGTTCTTTATCCAGTTATGAGATCTAAACTCCTCACCGATATCATTCTTCTGAAATAATCCGTTATTACCTATTATCATTTGACCTTCTTCGTCGAAGAAAGGATAGTTCGCAGGAATGCTATCTGCCATGCTAAGAAGCGACAGAAAATGGATAAAATGAACGCTGTTCTCCTTTATCTGTAAAAGTTCTTCGTATTTTGAAAAGTTCTGGAAGATATTTCTAGTGAAAACATAATCATTGAATGCCTTAAATCGGCTCGTGTTGCTTGCCCACGTATTATAATTCGCCGCAAGTTTATCTCGCAGCGAAACGTCAAGGCGTGGTAAGTCAGATGACAAAAAACGAATGTCATCAATATATTTGTCTATGTCATAATAGATCGAATTTGCTCTCTATACGGCCATCTTCAGTAAGGAATATCTTGTAGTCCCAATAATTCATGATGTAGCCGCTTTCCAACAAGAATCCAATGAACTTGTAATCGTGATCCTCTGTGGAGAGCCAATTCTTGAAATCGTCCTCATAACATAATTGTGCTAAGTCGATATCACCGAAAGGAATAGAACAATTGAAATGGGACAGGAGCGTTTTGAGTTTTTCATTACATCTCACTTCTGGATGTGGAAGATTTCCTGTTGTGTCAGAAAACTCATATAACTCCTCATCTGACAAGATAGGTTTATCGCAAGCAATAAACCCAATTTTATCGTATAAGGCATCTTCCAACTTAACAAGATGGTATACTCCATCTCGTAAAGTCGGAATACATGGAATTTCAAGGATTCGCTTAGAAAAGCCTTTCAAGAACAAGATTGCGTATTTATCTCTTGTGTTAAACTCAGGTAGAATACTGAAAACAGAGTTCAACTCATATTCTCCCTCGTTTTCCAAGAACGAAACCCACCAATCAGCAAACAGGCTTCCGCATTGTTCCATGATTCGGTCATTCCAGTTCACATCGTGTAAGCCACTACGAGAACCATTTGGCACGAAATCTGCGTTAAAAAGGAAATTTAACCCTAATCTTAATTCTGTTGGCAGATAGTTGTAAACTCGTGCGTTTTCAACAGGGAGGAGTTTCTTTCCCTCTCGTCCTACTGCAAATGAGATTCGAACCTTATCAATATCCTTGAATTTTTCTGGGATTTTATCGCCAGAATTAATGTTGTCCTCTACCCATTTCTTTAAATCAGCAGGAACGTCGTATTTATAATCACTTACAACCCATTTTGAAGCATCCTTTTCTACCAGATGTCTTATTTCTCCATCTATTACGACTTCAACCTTATAGACATTAGGGATAAATAAAAGAATCTGATTATCGCAAAAAACCTTATCCAATTGTTCAATATTCTTGCGAGCGTCAAATTTGTGGCGAAGAGCAAACTGAACACGCATGGCTTCTTTTGAAATTACCCCACGAGCTTCTTCTTCCAATTCAGACACATCTGTTGGAATAGGCATGAGAGCCCATGGGCAATCTCCATAAAACTGCCGCTCAGAATATTTTCGATCAAATCGTAGACTCCAATCTCCTGATTTTAAGAAGACATATTCGTTGTTTACAAAAACGGTTTTGAAACCTATTCCTTTATAGCCAATGGTTCCTGTATTCTTCTTTTTTTCTCCTTGATTGATACTGCTAATGCCTACCACATTTCGAAGATTGAAGCATGCACCACTATGCATAAAGAATAGATAGTGGTCTGTAAGAATGAACTTTACACTTACGTGCTCTTTGTTGTGTGGATAGTCGTTCGCATTCTGCAGTAATTCATATATATGTATGCTGTGCTCCAGTTACTTCATTGAAGATAGTCTTTTGGAAGTTGTTGAACAATTCAAGATTGCTGCCACTCAATCTAAGACGTGCATCAAATAGTCCAGCCAAGAATTTCTTGTTTTCCACTTTTGATGGTTGCCCGACAATTACAATAGAGTTGTCCTCTTGCAAATGCCATAGAAAGGAATAAAATACTCCTACTTCCAGAATTGGACCATTGTATTCAACTTCTAAATCATAATCCGGGGTGAAAGGGTTCTTGACCAAATCACCCTCTCCACCTCGAATATCAGTAAAATAGGCTTTACCATTCTCCTTTATTGTATAGCAACCAAGCAAATGATCTGAGCCTATACGTCTTCTAAGACCTTCTTCTATGTTTTTCATTCTTAAATTTCTTGACTTTTGAATTTGTATTGAACAGTCTTAGTTATAAACTAAAAAGTAGACTGTTTTTACGTTCAACCTAAGGGAGTAACAAAAATCCGAAATCCTCTTTGCAAATTGCGAATCGTGAATCAACTGATTTGCAATGAAAATCCGAACACTGTTGTAGATGCAAAAATAGACAAATAGAACGAGCTTACCAAGGCTTTATCTGTTTAAGAACTAATCCAAGATAACTTGTAGTCGTTATGTAGGGATTAAGCTTGGTAAAATCATTCAAAAATCCAAGTAAAAGAGGGTACAAGGCTTTACTTTGCACATCTTTTTTTTCGCTCCTCATCGTACGCTTATAGATGAATGCCGGTGAGAATAACACTTGTGCTATTCTTGATGGTACGACCATCTCATAGTCAGTAGTGCGGAACAAGTGGAATTTTAACATCTGCCAAACGCTATTTTACTGCTAAAAAAAATGGGATGTTTAATGATTAACTTTGTAGGTGATACGAGGCGTGTATCAAACGCTGATAGTTATAATTGAAAGTAGAAGTAATATTATTAAACAATCAGTGAGGTTTGATTGGTAATGTTGCCATCCAGTCATTACGCTTGAAACAAGAAAAAAGACTGTGCTCATTTGTGTGTACACTAAAAAGGTCACAATTCAGACGAGATTGCGGTTGAAGTCCATACACTTCACATACACCAGCTATTGTATGGGCTGATATACAGCATTCAATTGCTGCCGTCCACGCTGCAGTTGTAGAATTCTGAATTTAGGCCGATTTTAGAGCGAAGTGAACGTAAAACGCATACACTATACATACACTAAATCAATAAGTTAGTGATTATCAGATGCGTTTTAGAGCAGCTCAAGCCAGCGTGGAAGAAATGTAATTATCTATCAGATAGATAATTAGCAAACTATAATAAGAGGTGGGAATCGTTGATTACTCAATGGTTTTCACCTCTTATTATTGGACAAATACATTGTATATTCAGGTATTTATTTTGACAGATTGTTGATTTCTGATTGTATTCCATCTAGAAAACGAGAAGCGTGCGCTCCATCCATTTGGGTATGATGGAATTGAAAGGAAACGGTGAGCGTGGTCTTGAAGAAGCCGTGTTTGTATTTTCCCCAGATTAGAAAAGGATTATTGAATATACCGCTATACATGCCTACTGCACCATCAATTTCATATTGTGTCAGAGCAGAGGTGCCAATCACCATGCTGTTTGTCAAATCATGATTGACGCAACTGTCTGCGACCTTTTGGGTCAGCTGAAGATAGTTTTGATTGAACAAGGAGAGGTCCTCAGAGAAAGGAATGTCACAAGAACTGACTTCTCCTTCTTTGTTGGCTACAATGGTATTTACGGCTATGCTGTCGTATTGCATCAGTTTGCCACCGACGGGAAGCAGATAAAACTCCTTGATGCGACAGGCTGCCTTGCCGATACAGTAACACATGAGCATATTGAATTTCAGTCCTCTTTTCTTACTGACTTGAACGAGACGGGCCACATGGAGCATTTTAAAGAATGTCACCATGGGCATGGGTGCGTTTATCCACATTTCGAATGCGAATGCTCTGCTAGTTTCTAGTGGGTTTACTTCTTTCATCATCACTGCTTTTGGGGTGCAAAAGTAGTGATAGCATCCCGTCTGTGATAGAACAAAAGGGACATTAAACGGGATGGGTGAATAAGTCTGAGTATGGACTTGTCATTTCAAGAAGTGACTTGTGAGTATATCCACAGTGCTTTTTAAATTCGCGAATATAGTGTGATTGGTCTGCATATCCGCTAGCTAATGCGATTTGTGCATGGTTTATTCCTGTACTTTTCTGATGCTGTAAGAAAGACAATGCTTTTTGCAGCCGAACGATATGCGTGTATTCTTTGGGGCCCATGCCTACAAACGTCTTGAACTCTCTCTCAAACTGTTTCCTGCTGAGACAAGCCATGGATGATAATTCGTTTACAGAAACTTGTGGAGTCTTCAGAATCTGGGCAAGAGGTTCGTTTATTCTTTGAAATTTATATTCAGTACCCATACGCATAGTAGAAGCCTGTGAAAGCAGCCACCTTTCGATGTACTGAATGCACAGATTGTTGTCTTCGCAGTCTAAAATCCGTTTGGATAATTCAATCAAGCTCTTATTCTCAATATCAAATCCGGATACCTCCTGATTATAGAAGGAAATGGTAGGTATATTCAAAAACAAATTCAAGGTATGTGATTGAAAGACAACAACAATCATTTCAGTATGGCCATTTGCATAGATGTGGGATGAGAAATTGACTTGTCCGCTGATAGTGAGGGTGTCTTGCCATATTCCCAATTCAGGTATAAGCAATGGAGTCTTTTTGTGAAATATGATTTGCGGACAGCCAATAGGAAAAGTAAAGGTATTTAAAATCTGGTCGCTTTTAAATACCCAATAGTATCTAATGTATGGCTGCAATGCCTGGCATGGTTTGTAAAAATGAAAGGTGTCTTGAATCATTTCATATATAACAGCTTAGGATGGTCATGGGATTAAAAAATAGAAAAGGTTATCTATGGTGAATAATCCTTTTCCTTGAATGACTTAACCATATCCTTAAACGGATAAGGGGCCATGAGGTACTTCCGATTGGCAGACTGCAATGATGGGTTCACCCAGTGCATCTTCAATGGCCATCAACTTATCGAGGCTAAAGTTGTAAGTACCTCGCATCCATCTGCTGATTTCGGACTCTTTCTTTCCCAAACGCAGTGCAAGGTCTTTCTGTTTCAGACCTTTCGCTTTCAGTATCTCGTGTATTCTGTCCACGATTTTGAAAGACAAATCGACCATGTGCCTGATTTTTGGATTCACCTTCCGGCGTCTCGCTTCGATGGGATTGCTCTTTTTCATCATTTAGGTAAGATTTATTTTATTATTTGTTCAATCCGGCTGATTATTTCAGGAGCGTGCATCAAGGGCTCGCGGTCGTTCATTTCAATGATGGTTCCGTCGGCAAAGAGACAGAACAATTTTGCTTCTTTGTACTTCAATGTACAACAGAGTTGTTTGTTGTCTTTTTCCTCCCAATAAACATGGAGTTGCTTATGCTGTTCTATTTCATGAGAAAGATAGATGGGTCTTCTCAGATGTTCTGCCAGCATCGTCCGGATCTCCACGAATTTCTGCAACAAACGAAAGAAGTGGATTGCCTTGAATATTTCCGAGTAATTGGCAATTTCATTCGCTACCGGTGTGTATTTACATGAGCGGATGGCATAATCAATCGCCTGTGCCCGTTTGGTGGTATCCATCAAGATATTCTCACGGAAGAACTGATTCTTCTGATAGTACCTGGCGGTTTTGTCATAACCGGGTAGAACTTTCTCTACAGCCGGGCGCAATGCTTCGTAGGTTTCGTAATTCGTACGGGCAAAACGGTCGGCCAGATGGTACAGAAACCAAAGTTCGATGCAGGGATGGCTTTCGATAAAGATAACTCCCTGCTTCTTGTATTTTTCTTTAGTTGCCAGATAGAGGTTGTATTGCTCCTTGTTGTTGACTAGCGTGTCCGTATCAATGACCAGGAACAACGCATCTGCCCGTTCCTGCGGCTTCTTCTTCAATTCCTTGTCAATCAGTTTCAGATTCTGCTTGTAGGAACTCCGGCTATTCTTGGGTACCTCGGGTACCATGGAGAAGCGGAACCGGTTGTTTGTTCTCAATCCGTCAAAGTAGAACCATTCCGTAAAGCCTTCCCCGTAGATTTTGATTGTATATTCCAATGGTCTCATCTGTTCCATACCTTCCCTTTTAGTCATTCATAAAAATGCTGCCCATATTGGGCTTGGCGCCAAGTTTGCCTGCACGGTAAGCATTCAGGATGGACACTTCCTTATGCAGACCGAAATCCTTGGCACGATAGACTTCCGTAGCGCCCGACTGATTCTTGTTGGCAAAATACACCATATCCCTGCGGATGTACTCCTCGTCCAGCAACATGAGGTTGTGGGTGGAAAAGATGAGCTGCCCCCTTTCAGAGTTGACCAGGAAGGTTTTCAGGATGTGGGTGAACAGGTCGTAGTGCAACGAACTGTCCAGTTCATCGCATACCAGGATCTGCTGGTTCTTCACCATGGTATAAAGCAAGGCCGAGAGTCCGTACATGCGGTTGGTTCCGTCCGACTCATCCATATTTGATAAATCTCCGGTATAGAAAGGAGTCTGGTGGGTGAAAAACAGTTCCTGCTTGGCCAGGTTGTCGGTCTGCGGTTCAGGCAAATGGAGAATATGCGCAATCTGTCTGACTTTTTCGAGTGTTTCTGCTGCCACTTCTCCTTTTTCTTCCTTGATATATAAGTCCGAAATGTTGAAGTCTGCCTTGTTCAGCATTTCACAGATAAACTTTTTACTCTCGCTGTCCAGACGCACCACATCGTTGGCAAACTGTTCCAAATCCATCCGGTTGTCGAGCATGGGTAGGATCGTTCTTTCCAGATATGCGCACAGATTGTCGAACAGCGCATTCCTTTCCACATTGGCATTCATGTAGGTGGCCAGCACACTCATATTGGGCAGGCAGTTGGATTCCACGAAAAGCTTTTGCGTAGCCGTCAGCTTCAGCAAGGGTCCGAAAGAGATGGTGGAGTTGCCTTTTTCTTCTATCCATTTACGTTCAAAGAACAGGGCACGGCGGCTGTTGGGATAGAAATAAAGTTCCTCCTTGTAGATTCTCATTCCGTCCATTTCCACAAAATACTCATAGCGGATGTCGCCGATATAAAATATCAGCGTAAAAAAGGAGCGCTGGTTTCGGCTGTCCGCATCCATCAAGAAAGGTGTCAGCCCCGTACCTGAAGTGCTTTTGCGCGGACGGTTCAGCAAAACGTAATAAACCAGCCACACTAAGGCTTTCAGCAGATTGCTCTTCCCCGAGGCATTCGGGCCATAAATCACTCCCAATTTGGATATACGCACGTTCTTAATCTTTACCACCGCATATTCCTCATAGGTCTTGTCAGCCGAAGCCGTAAAGTCCAATATCTGTTCTTCCCGTATAGAGAGGTAGTTTTTGACCTTAAATTGTAGAATCATATTCTTATAGCATTATTTTCGTAAGATATTTGCAAATATAGGCATTAAAAATAAGAATCACCAATCTTATCGCTATTTTTATCCGACTGGCTGGGCGATTTTTAATTCAAAATGCTGTGATTTGAACTTTAACATCTGCCAAACACCATTTTACTGCTGAAAAAGTGGGATATTTAATGTTTAATGATTAACTTTGTAGGTGATACAAGGTTTTGTATCAAACGCTGATAGTTAAGAAGTAATATTATTAAACAATCAGTGAGGTAGTGATTGGTTATGTTGCCATCCAGTCATTACGCTTGAAACAAGAAAAAAGACTGTGCTCATTTGTGTGTACACTAAAAAGGTCACAATTCAGACGAGATTGCGGTTGAAGTCCATACACTTCACATACACCAGCTATTGTATGGGCTGATATACAGCATTCAATTGCTGCCGTCCACGCTGCAGTTGTAGAATTCTGAATTTAGGCCGATTTTAGAGCGAAGTGAACGTAAAACGCATACACTATACATGCACTAAATCAATAAGTTAGTGATTATCAGATGCGTTTTAGAGCCGCCCAAGCCGCCGTTGAGGAAGCTTAAGTAGCATAACAATATCAAAGAATTAGGCTGTAATGCCCTGTATAACAGGCGTTACAGCCTAATCTGTTTTCAGACGGTTCGTACGCTTTGCAGCAGAAATCGAGCAGAATGAACGGCTTTTGCTTACAAATAGCTTACGAATTTCAGAGGGTACGCTTACAAAGAACTTACAAAAGTATTAACCCTGAAAATCAAAGGATTATGGCAACTTTCAAAACAATGGTAAGGTACAAAAGAGCCGATGGCTTTTATCAAGTGTACATCCGCGTTCTTCATCGTTCAAAATCGGGCTATATCAAGACCGATAAGTATGTAACCGATAAGCAGATTACAAAGTCTGGCGATATTAAGGACGCTGTCGTGAATAGTTTTTGTTCACAAGAGATTCTGCGCTACACAGAACTGATTAACCAAAAGGATATTTCGCACTTTTCTGTAAACGAGCTGATTGACTTCCTTCAGAACTCAGATGCAGATGCGTGCTTCAGTGATTATGCTTCCCATTTTATCAGTCGTATGGAAGCAGAAGGCCATGAGCGTAATGCCAAGAACTATCGTTTGGCAGTCAATCACCTCCAGCGCTACATGGGTACCACTCGGTTGATGTTTAGTCATCTTTCGACCAATGTGCTTAACAAGTGGATTGATAGTTTGTCGCTTACAAACAGAGCAAAAGAAATGTATCCTACTTGTGTGCGTCAAATTTTCAAGAAAGCATTGATAGAACTCAATGATGAAGAACGTGGAGTCATCCGCATCAAGTATAATCCTTGGATAAAGATAGCGATACCTGAATCTGATACCACTGAAAAACGTGCCATCAGTGCAGAGGCGTGTCGTGAGTTTTTCAATCGCCCGCTTCCCAAGTCAAAGATGCTTTCACCTACCCCAGAATTGGGCAGAGATGTGGCACTGCTCTCTTTATGTCTTGGTGGTATCAATACGGTGGACTTATATTTGCTCAAGAAGGAAGATTATCATGATGGTATTATTGGTTATAAACGAGCAAAAACCCGTCACAGCCGTCGGGATGAAGCCTATATGGAGATGCGTGTAGAGCCATTCATCAAATCTACATTTGAGAAATACCTTTCTACAGACCCCAATGAAGAGTATCTGTTTACGTTTCATAGCCGTTATCGTAATTCTGACAGCTTCAATGCAAATGTCAATGGTGGCATCAAGAAAATCTGTAGCGACATGAACATGAAGAAGACTGACTATTATTGCTTCTATACATTCCGGCACACTTGGGCCACTATAGCCCAAAACGATTGTGATGCCAATCTTTATGAAGTTGCATTCGGTATGAACCATAGCCAGGGGCTGAATGTCACTCGCGGCTATGTTAAGTTAGACTTCACTCCTGCTTGGGAGTTGAATGCCAAGGTAATTGACTTTATTTTTTATAGCGACAAGAAGAGCAAGCAAGGCAAGGCCCGTAGTCTGGATGCTCCTGCTGAAAAGCTTTTCCGCCTATCGAGAAAGATGATGGTCTATGGACGGGCTTATTTCAAGGGAAAAGTTCTGTCGGAGTTTACTGATATTGGTTTCAGTAATGTGGATGAAGTGATTGAACGTCTGGCTAGTGGCTTGCCCACAGATATTCCTGAGGGCTGCGCTGTCCAGTTCCGCATCACCAACTGTGATTCCCAGAGAGAAGCAGTGTATGAACGAACCAAAGGAAAAGGATTTTAAGTAAGATGTGTTGTTACGTGGAAAGCCATCCATTTCATTGCCTCAAATGAAATGGATGGCTTTTGCGTAGTACTATGTATGATGGGACTTCCCCCTTGGGATTTTGGTAAGGTTAAGTAGCATTTAACCAGAGGGAAAACACTTGTTCCTTCCCCATAAGCCACACTACCCTTTGCGGTAAATGCAGCTCGTTTAACCTCCGGTTACCTGGTTCTATTTCGGCGGTGGAGAGGAACGCAAACTGGCAAAGACCAGCACAGCGATAAACACCAACAGCTTCCATATACGGGCATGAAAACGAAGTGAGCAAAGGGTTGAGAGGGTGAAAGTGGTTGAAATGGTTGAATATCAATAGGTTTAAGTGTTAGGGTGGAAATGGGGTTTTTGAAACGAAACGTGCAAAAGGTTGAATTGGCTTTAATTCGGGTTGAATTTTGG
>ERZ779852.3710-NODE-3710-length-10609-cov-2.861759_pt1 | contig 10609 bp, 10 predicted proteins | sample MGYA00511559_ERZ779852 | MGnify/ENA primary metagenome ERZ779852 (study PRJEB29588, sample SAMEA2157977) | human gut metagenome | biome: human gut; feature: human-associated habitat; material: faeces | place: Denmark | collected 2008/2010 ...
CATGGTGCTGCCGGATGGCCGGATCATCACCGGCAAGACCTCCGGGACATTGGGGGCTGCGGCGGCGCTGCTGCTGAATGCTCTGAAGGCTTTGGGAAATATCGACGATCAGTTTGAACTGATCTCCAAGCAGGTCTTAGAGCCTGTCTGCCATCTGAAAACCACCTATTTGGATCACCGTAACCCCCGACTCCACACCGATGAGGTGTTGATGACCCTGGCGATCTCCGCCCTGACCAACCCGCTGGCGGACCTTGCCAAACGGCAGCTGCCCGGTCTCCGGGACAGCGAGGCCCACTTCTCCGTCATCATCAGCGAGGAGGATCTGAAAATCTTCAAGCGTCTGGGTGTCCGGGTGAGCTGTGAACCGAAGTATGAGACCAAGCGGCTCTATCACCGCTGAGAACATTTGCCCCTGCGCTTGACACATCAGAAAGGAGACGGCGTGTGACACCGAAGATCGTCTGCGTCGCAGGCCCCACCGCCTGCGGCAAAACCACACTGGGCGTTCTGCTGGCCCAGCGCTTTCACGGAGAGGTGGTCTCTGCCGACTCCATGCAGATCTACCGGGGCATGACCGTCGGCACCGCCGCCCCTACGGAGGCGGAAATGCAGGGGGTTCCCCACCACATGATCGCCGTGGCGGAGCCCAGCGAACAGTGGAGCGCCGCAGAATACGTGGCGAAGGCCACGCCCATCGTGAATGACATCCTTTCCCGGGGAAAGCTGCCCATTCTGGTGGGCGGCACCGGACTGTGGATGGACGCCCTCATCCGGGGACACGGCTTCGCCAGCGGACACGCCGGCGGAGAGGTGCGCCGGGAATTGGAGACCCGGTTTGACCGGGACGGCATTGAGCCGCTGCTGGCAGAGCTGCGGCAGGTGGACCCGGAAAGCGCCGCACGGCTCCATCCCGCCGACACCAAGCGCATTCTCCGAGCGCTGGAGGTCTATCTGGAAACGGGCGAGACCATCTCCGCCCACAATGCTGCCACCCGCCAACTGCCTCCCCGGTATGACGCAGTATGGATCGGCCTGCAATTCGCAGACCGGGCCGACATGAAGGCGCTCATCGACCGCCGTGTGGACAAGATGGCGGAGGAGGGGCTTTTAGAGGAAGTCCAAGCTCTGCTGGCCATGGGACTGCCCCGGAATGCCACCGCTATGCAGGCCATCGGCTATAAGGAGTTTTTGGGCGTGCTGGACGGGACCCTTACGGAGCAGGAGGCACTGGAGCTGGTCAAGCTCCGCTCCCGGCAGTATGCCAAGCGCCAGCTCACCTGGCTGCGGCGGAATCCGGCTATTCACTGGATCTATTGGGAAAAAGGCCGTGATTTTGCCCGTGCCCTCCAGATTTCGACAGAAATTTTGACCGCTTCTGGCTTAGGATAAGCCCAGGGGCGGCGGTCATCGACCAACAGAGACAGCGTACCGCTGGCACAGCCGCTCCCAAATAAAGAAGGAGCGGAATATTATGCAGAAAAAAATCAATTTACAGGATCTCTTCCTCCTGCGTCTTCGGCAGGAGCGGCTGCCCGTCACCGTGTTTTTGATGAACGGGTTCCAGATGCGGGGCACCGTTACCGGCTACGATCCCTTCGTGGTGGTGCTGGAAAGCGACGGCAGGCAGCAGGTGATTTACAAACACGCCATTTCCACAGTGGTCCCCCTTCGTCCGGTGGCCCTGCGGGAAAGTGAGGAGGAAGCTGCCCTGTAACGATACGAGGCGTACATGAATCGATCATCCTTTGTAAGCAAGCTGTTCACGCCGGTCATCACCCTTCTGGTGCTGGCCTATTTCGGCTATCAGATCTACGGCTATGTAAGCGACCCCTTTTCCACCACCCTGGCCTACACCTATCAGGTGGAGGATACGGTGGACATCAGCGGCTATGTGGTCCGGCAGGAGCAGGTGCTCACCGGCGATGCCGGCGGCCTTATGCGGCTGCGGAAAAACGAGGGCGAGCGGGTCGGCACCGGCGGGGCCGTGGCCACCGTCTACGCCGATCAGGCGTCTTTGGACCGGCAGAACGAGATCGAAACCCTGAATAACCGCATCGAGCAGCTGGAATACGCTCAGGAATCCATGCTGGGCGCGGAGGTCACGCTGAAGCTGGACAGCCAGATCGCCCGGTCCCTGCTGGATTACCGGACCGTTGTGGCGGCGGGACGGCTGGACGCAGCGGAGAGCCGGGGGCAGGAGCTGCGGTCTCTGGTCCTCAAGCGGGATTATACCTATTCCGGCACCGAGGATCTCAGTGGGCAGCTGCAGGAATTGAAAAATCAGTTGAAAACCCTGCGGTCTCAGGCTGCTAACTCCGTAAAGACCATCCGGTCTCCCCGGTCCGGTTTGTTTTCCGCCGTGGTGGACGGCTACGAATCCGTTCTGACGCCGGACAGTTTGTCCGCGCTGACTCCCAGTGCTCTGAATAAGCTGTCCCCTGCCGAGATCCCCGCCAACACCGGAAAGCTGATCCTGGGGGACAACTGGTATTATGTGGGCGTGGTCTCCGCACAGGAGGCCCAGACCCTTCAGACCCGCCAGAACCGTCTGGGAACCGGAGAGAGCCTGTCCCTCCGGTTTACCAAGAATGTAGACCGGGACCTGTCGGTCACGCTGTTGTCCGTGGGCGCGGAGGAAAACGGCCGCTGTGTGGTGACTTTCCAGGGGAATACATATTTGCAGGAACTGACGCTCCTGCGCCGCCAGAGCGCCGAGATCATTCTGGATACCACCGATGGACTGCGGGTCCCTCTGGCTGCGCTGCGTGTGGCCACCCAGACCGTTACGGAAAAGGACCCGGAAACCGAGGAGACTGCCAGCAAGGAGGTCAATGTCACCGGTGTTTACTGCGTCTCCGGCGCAAAGGCCCGGTTCAAGCCGGTAGAGGTGCTGCTCACCGGTGACGATTACGCTGTGGTCCGGTCTGCCGGCTCCACGGAGAAGCTGCGGCTGCGGCCCGGTGACGAGATCATCGTTGCCGCACGGGATCTGTATGACGGAAAAGTTGTTTCATAAAGAAAGAGAGGGATGTTCTATGTCCATTCAGACAAATATTCAGGAGGTCCGTCAGCGGATCGCCGCCGCCTGCGGAGAATGCGGCCGGGACCCCAAGGAGATCACGCTGGTAGGCGCCAGCAAGATGAATGACGTCGCCGCCTGCCGGGAGGCCATCGCCGCCGGGATCGACGTGCTGGGCGAAAACCGGGTCCAGGAGATGACGGAGAAGCTGAGCCAGAACGCCTATGACGGCGCGCCGCTCCACTTCATCGGTCATCTCCAGCGGAACAAGGTCAAGCAGGTGGTGGGCAAGGTAGCCCTGATCCAATCCGTGGGGTCTCTCCCCCTGCTGGAAGCCGTTGAAAAAGAGGCGGAAAAGCAGGACATCGTTCAGGACATTCTTCTGGAGGTGAACATCGGCGGCGAGGAGGCCAAGAGCGGCTTTGCCCCTGCTCAGTTGGAGGACGCCGCCAGAGCAGCTCAGGCCATGTCCCATGTCCGGGTCCGGGGATTGATGACGATCCCCCCCGCAGACAGCGACCGGGACACCAATATCCGCTATTTTCAGGAAGTCCGGGCACTTTATGTTGACATCAACGAGAAATTGTTCCATAATGAATTAAAGTGCCTTTCCATGGGCATGAGCGGCGATTTTGAGGATGCTATCCGAAATGGCGCCACCATGGTCCGTGTGGGCACCGCGATTTTCGGCGCCCGGTATTATCCCACTTGATTGCAGGAGGTTTTGGCTTATGGGTATTTTGGACGAGCTGAAGAAGCTGACCCATCCCTATGATGACGAGGATGAGGAATATGAGGATTTTGAGGAACCCCGTGAGCGCTCCTTCGATGACCGCCGCAACAAAGCGGAGGATCGCCGGAACAAGGTGGTGAACATCCATGCCACCACGCAGCTGAAGGTGGTGCTGGTGAAGCCGGACCGCTTTGAGAACGCCTCGGAGATCGCCGATCAATTGAAGGACAAGCGGACGGTGGTGCTGAATCTGGAATCCACCAACAAGGATGTGGCCCGGCGGCTCATCGACTTCCTTTCCGGCGTGGCCTATGCCGGCGAGGGCAAGATCAAAAAGGTTGCCGCAAACACCTATATCATCACGCCTTACCACGTGGAGCTGGAGGGCGATCTCATCGATGAGCTGGAAAACAACGGCTTATATTTCTAAGCGGGGAGGATATTGGATATGCTGACACCTCAGGAGGTTTCGACCCATTCCTTTGCCAAGGCGTCCTTTGGCGGCTACAACATGGCCATGGTGGACGAATTTCTGGATGAGCTGACTGACGATTATACCGCTCTCTACAAAGAAAACGCGGCGCTGAAAGCAAAATTGAAGGTCCTAGTGGAGAAGGTGGAGGAATACCGCGCCACCGAGGATTCCATGCGGGCCACCCTGCTCACCGCTCAGCGGATGGCGGATTCCATTGTGAAGGAAGCCGAACAGAAGCGGGATCAGATGATGACGCAGGCGGAGATCGACGCCAAGCTGAGGATCAACTGCCTGAAAAACGAGGCTGCCGCCGCGGAGGAACGTCTGCGGAAAGGCAAGGAGGAACTGGAGAAGTTTTCTGCTGCCGTCCGGGCTGTGTGCGATAAGGAGATCCAGCTTTTGAATGAGCTGCCTCAGGCCCCGGTGGAGCTGCCTCAGGAGGAAGCCAAACCGGAGGACTCCGTTCAGGAGATCGAGGACAGCGTCATGGCCGCGTTCAGCGAAGCAGCGCCGGAGGAGGACGGTGACGCGGCGGAGACCCAGACGGAAGCGTCTGAGCCTGTTGCCGAAGCGACGGATCCCGCCGCTGACACCAGCGATCCCTTTGGGGATTTTCCCGACCTTTCCAGCACACGCCAGATCAATCTGGACGAACTGAAATTCGGCCGTAATTACAATACTTGACAAAAAGCGGCCTGCAAGGCCGCTTTTTGCTCTTTCAGGAGGTAGCTATATGGAAACGCAAGCGCCGATCATCGCCTTCCTGTATGACTTCGACAAGACTCTGTGCACCACGGACATGGAGGACTACGCCTTCATCCCCTCCCTTGGGTATACCCCGGCAGAATTCTGGGGCAGGGCCAACGCCTTTGGCTGGGAAAACCGGATGGACGGCCTGCTGGCCTATATGTACACCATGATCCAGGAGTGCGCCGCGCAGAATATCAAGCTGGACCGGGCCTTCCTGAACCACTGCGGTGAGTCCATCCAACTGTTCCCCGGCGTCCGGGAGTGGTTTGCCCGGATCAACGCCTTTGGGGAGAGTCTGGGCGTTCAAGTGGAGCACTATGTCATTTCCTCCGGCCTCCGGGAGATCATCGAGGGCAGCGGAATCGCTCAGGAATTCCGGGAGATCTATGCCTGCGAGTTCTACTACAACGAAAATGGCGACGCCTGCTGGCCCAAGCTGGACGTCAACTTTACCAATAAGACCCAGTTTGTCTACAGGATCAATAAGGGGATTCTGGATGTGTCCCGGGATAAGGAACTGAACGACTCCATGCCGGACGATTCCAAGCGGGTCCCCTTTACCAACATGATCTATATGGGAGACGGTCTTTCCGACGTGCCTTGTATGAAAATGATGCGGGCCTACGGCGGACAGGCCATCGCCGTCTATCAGGCCAGCAACCGGCAGGGTGTGGAAAAGCTGCTGGCGGACGGACGGGTGGATTTCATTTTCCCGGCAGACTACCGGGAGGGCATGGAGCTGGACCGCACTGTCCGGGACATCCTCCGGAAAATGACCATCACCGACCGGCGGCTGGAGGTCAACACCCGCCAGCTCCGCAGCATCGGCGGCGATGTACTTCCCAATCAGGTGGGGCTGTTCTGAACACGGAATATCTGAATGATCGGAAAACCGGCGCAGAAAATGCGCCGGTTTTTTCTGTTTTTCCGGGAAAATCTCTTTACTTACAGTATCGTTTCTGTTAAACTATACGCTGTGTATTGAATCAATTCAGCCGGGGCAGCGCCCCGGCTGTTTCACGGAGGGTATCCATGGCAACAGAATTTTCCAGAACGCTGTCCCTGCTGCGGAAAGAGCGGGGCGTTTCTCAGCGGGTGGCCGCTGCGGATCTGGGGGTGTCTCAGGCTCTTTTGAGCCATTATGAAAACGGCATCCGGGAGCCGGGCCTTGCCTTTGTGTCCAAGGTCTGCGACTACTATCACGTCTCCGCAGACTATATGCTGGGCCGGACACTGGCCCGGGACGGCAGTATGCTCACCGCCGAGGAAATTTTGAACGCCGCTGAGCCGGGCAATGTGCTCCAGGGCAGCGTGCTGGCCACCCTGCGGGGCAAGCTCATCACCAGCGCCAGCGGCGTGCTGTTCGGCTGGGCAAGCTGGGAGACAAGGATGCTATCAACGCCGCGGCGGACAGTCTGGGCTGCCACATCTACCTGCTTTACCGGTTGCTCCACCGGGCCGCCGGAGGCAGCACCGCCTATTTTGCTTTGCCCGAGGAGGACTGCGCTGCAGGCGCCGCCTCCGCCGGGGCCTCTCTGGCCCGGACGGACTACGCCCGTGCGCTGGCGAAACTGTCCCGTGAAAAGGCCGCCTTTCCGGATATGTCCCATGAGACGCTTAACAGCGCCTTTCCCGGCCGGAGCCAGGGTATGATCCAAGTCCTCAGCACGGCGGACGGCCAGCTCAACCGCCTGAATCAGTCCGGCCTGAAATGAGTGTGCAGTCTCTGGCCTTTCTGGCCTTTTTGACCGTCACCGTCTGCGTCTGCCGTCTGCTGCCCAAGGAACGAATCTGGGTGCTTTTGGCGGCCAGTCTGGTGTTTTACCTCTGGGACGGCGCTCCAGCGGCTCTGTGGGGGTGCGGACTGCTGGCGGTGTCCTCTTTTGCCAGCTATCTTGCAGCCAACACGCTGCGAAAGCACCGCCGAAAAAGCGTCCTTCTTGCCGTCGTCTGCTATCACATCGCGGTATTGGGGATTTTCAAGTACACCGGTTTTTTCACCGGCGGCGCGGTACGGATGCCCTTCGTGCCCTTGGGTATCAGCTTTTTCACCTTCCAGCAGATCTGGTATCTTCGGGAGGTCTATGCCGGGACCTTTTCACAGGTCCCCACTCCGGCAGAATACCTGACCTACAGCTTCTTTTTCCCCACGGTGTCCTCTGGTCCCATCTTGAAGCCGGAGAATTTCTTCCCCCAGCTGCGGGAGGCCTCTCCCCTGCCCCAGGATACCGCAGCCGGTTTGTACGCCATCGGCCTCGGCCTTGCCAAAAAGGTGCTGCTGGCGGACAATCTGGGCGTGCTGGTGAACAACGGCTGGGCAGCCTCTCTGAGCTGACGGCCCTGACCGCGTGGTGCGTGATCCTGGGCTACACGCTTCAGCTTTATTTCGACTTTTCCGGGTATTGCGACCTTATCGCTGGGTGCGCCCGGCTGCTGGGACTGCGGCTGCCCATCAACTTCGACTCTCCCTACCGGAGCCTTTCCGTTACGGAGTTCTGGAAACGCTGGCACATGACCCTGACGGCCTTCCTCCGGGAGAACGTCTACTTTCCCCTGGGCGGCAGCCGAAAGGGCCGGGGCCGTACATACCTGAACATTCTGGTGGTGTACCTCGTCAGCGGCATCTGGCACGGCGCGGGGTGGACCTTCATCCTATGGGGCCTGCTTCACGGGCTGGCGCAGGTTCTGGAACGCCTGTGGGGAAAACGGCGGGACGCTCTGCCCCGCTGGGCCCGGTGGGCCATGACCTTCCTCTTTATCAACCTTGCGTGGATCTTTTTCCGGGCGCCGGATGTGTCCTCTGCCCTGCTTTTGCTGAAAACCGCCGTTACCGGCGGGATGGGCGGGATCCGCCTGTGGCTGGTGAACGGCTTGTTCCGCCGGGAGGTCAGCGCGCTGGAGCTGCTGCTCCCGGTCATCGGCCCCTATACGGCCTACCTGCGGGTGGCGCTGATCTTGGGGATCGGGCTGCTGGCGGCTTTGTGGCCCCGGAACGTCATCCGTCAGATGGATACGTTCCGTCCCAACTGGCGCAGCGGCCTGTATGTGCTGGCGTGGTCGGTATGGGCCATTTTGTCCTTCACCGGCGTGGTGACATTCATCTATTCCAACTTCTAAAGAAAGGAGGCCCCGCCATGGAACAGCGCGCCTATCAAAAATGGACCCGGGGCCTGCTTTTGGGGCTTGTGCTGGTGCTGACGGCCTGCGCCGCCGTGGTATACAGGGTGGACCCCTGCTTTTACTACCGGATGCCCACGGACCGGGAGCCTGTTTTCTTCAGCGAACGCTACCAGACGGCGGGTATCGTCCGCAACAACCCGGCGGACGTGGTGCTGCTTGGCTCCTCCATGACCGCCAACTGCTACGGCAGTCAGCTTGAGACCGTTTTCGGCGGCACGGGCCTGCGGCTCACCATTCCTGACGGCTATTTCAGTGAATTCGATCAGGTGATGGGCCTGCTGATGCGGACTCACCCGCCCAAGCGGGTGCTGTTCGCCATGGATACCAATATTTTCACCCGGTCTCCTGACGGTGTTACCGGTGCAATGCCCGATTATCTCTATGACGCCAGTACCATCAATGACGTGAAATACCTGTTGAATAAGGACGTGCTCTATTACAGCCTCTACGCCCTGATGGCCCAGCGCTGGGACGAGGGCGAAACGCTGGACAAGGGATTTTCGTGGATGGATACCGTCTGGTGGAACCACATGACCGCCTTGGAGGAATATACCCGGCCGGACATCGCCCCGGAGCCGATGCCCCGGGACGGCCTGCTGGCGGACGCCGCCAAAAATCTGGCGGTTGCGGCAAGCTGGGCGGAGCGGTACCCGGAGGTGGAATTTGATTTTTACTTTTCCCCTTACAGCATCCTCTATTGGGACAAGATCGGCCGCATGGGAGAGACGGACGCCGTGTTTGCGGCGCTGGAGCTGGCCTGTGAAACGCTGCTGCCCTACGAGAACGTCACCCTCCACGGACTGCTGTTTGACCGGGATATCATCGAGCACCTGGACTACTACTGTGACTACGTTCACCACTCCGACGAGGCGGGCGCGCTGGCGCTGGAAAAGATCCATTCCGGTACCGATCGGCTGACCGAGAAAAATTATCGGGAAACTCTCGCCAACTGGCATGACTTTGTGGTAAACTACGACTACGATAAATTCTGGGACGATTACTACTGGTATCAGTTCCATACACCGGCAGGCGCAAAGACCTGACCGTTTCACATGAAACCTGAGAATCCGTCCCTTGGGACGTTTGCCTACGGAGGTTTTTTCTATGACCAAGCAATCCAATATCCGAAATTTCTCCATCATTGCTCACATCGACCACGGCAAGTCCACTTTGGCGGACCGGCTGCTGGAGATCTGCGGCGCCGTTTCCCAGCGCCAGATGGAAAATCAGCTTTTAGACAACATGGATCTGGAGCGGGAGCGGGGCATCACCATCAAGGCCCGTGCCGTGAAGCTGAACTACAAGGCTCAGGACGGCGAGACCTATGAACTGAACCTCATCGACACGCCGGGCCATGTGGACTTCAACTACGAGGTTTCCCGGTCGCTGGCCGCCTGTGAGGGCGCTGTTCTGGTGGTGGACTCCACACAGGGCGTGGAGGCCCAGACCTTGGCCAACACTTATCTGGCTATGGAGCACGATCTGGAGATCCTCCCCGTGTTCAACAAGATCGACCTGCCTGCTGCGGACCCTCTGAAGTCCAAGCAGGAGGTAGAGGACATCATCGGCCTGCCCGCCATGGACGCCCCGGAAATCTCCGCCAAGATGGGCATCAACATCGGGGCGGTGCTGGAGGATATTGTCCGCAATGTTCCGGCTCCCAAGGGTGATCCCAAGGCCCCGCTGAAGGCGCTGGTCTTTGACAGCCAGTATGACAGCTATCGGGGCGTGGTGGTGTATTTCCGCATCATGGAGGGCACCATGCGCACCGGTCAGACCATCAAAATGATGGCCACCGGAGCGTCCTATCAGATCGTGGAGTGCGGTCATCTGCTGCCTCTGGGGCTGGAGCCCTGCGATTCCCTGTCTGCCGGTGAGGTGGGCTATTTTACAGCTTCTATCAAGACCGTCAGTGATACCCGGATCGGCGACACCATCACCGACGCGGCGAACCCCACGGCGGAGCCCCTGCCGGGCTACCGGCCGGTGCAGTCCATGGTCTACTGCGGCATTTACACCGAGGATGGCTCCAAGTACCCCGACCTGCGGGACGCGCTGGAAAAATTGCAGCTGAATGACGCATCCCTGAGCTTCGAGCCGGAATCCTCCGCCGCCCTGGGCTTCGGTTTCCGCTGCGGCTTCTTGGGAATGCTCCACATGGAGGTCATTCAGGAGCGTTTGGAACGGGAATTTGACCTGGATCTGGTGACCACCCTCCCCTCCGTTATCTACCACGTTTATAAGACCAACGGCGAACTGGTGACGGTGGACAATCCCCACAACTACCCGGACCCCTCCCTCATCGAGCGGGCGGAGGAGCCTTACGTCAAGGTGAACATCATCGCCCCCAACGAGTATGTGGGCAACATCATGCCCATGTGTCAGGACCGCCGGGGCGAGTTCAAGGACATGCAGTATCTGGACACCCATCTGGTGGAGCTGCACTATC
>ERZ779852.3735-NODE-3735-length-10546-cov-5.460204_pt1 | contig 10546 bp, 10 predicted proteins | sample MGYA00511559_ERZ779852 | MGnify/ENA primary metagenome ERZ779852 (study PRJEB29588, sample SAMEA2157977) | human gut metagenome | biome: human gut; feature: human-associated habitat; material: faeces | place: Denmark | collected 2008/2010 ...
GCCTGTCGATCTGCTGACATCGACTGGCTTTGCCGCAGTCCTGATGGGGCTGCAAAATGCCTACGCACCCTGTGATATAGGCTTTCAGCTGTCATTCTGTGCCGTGCTGGGCGTGCAGGCTGCGGCGGCTCTGACCGAGGCTGAGCGGCGTGCGGCGGCGCAAGGCAAGTCGGCCGCTTTGCGTTTGGTTTGCCGCCTTGCGGAGCCTGTACAGGTGGCAGCACTCGCCAGCCTTGCCACCCTGCCGGTGCTGGTAGCCCATGGCATGTCCACCAGTCTTGTGGGCATTGTCTGCAATGTGCTGGTCGTGTGGATGCTGCAGCCCGCCCTGCAGATGGGTATCCTGCTGCTGATTTTCAGTGCTGTGCCGTTTTTACTGCCGCTTGTAAACCTTACGGGGCTGGTACTCAGCCTTTGGCTTAAGGCAATGCTCGGAATCGTTGAGCGCTGTGCGGCACTGCCGTTTGCGTCTGTCTATTTACCGCAGCGGTACACGCTGTTTGTGCTGGCGGTGCTGGGCGCGCTGGCTCTATACTACTGGCATGGAAAAGGGATGCGGGTGTATCCGATTGCTGCGCTGATCTGCACAGCCGCCGCCGTTGTCATGGGGATATGGATGCAGCGGGATGTGGTGGAGATAAATCTTGTCGGCGCGTCCAACAATCCCTGCGTGGTCTGTGTGCAGAACGGGCAGGCAGTGGTGCTTTTCCGCGGCGGCGAAAGCAACCTGAGCGCCGTTGAGCGGTATCTTGCCGGGCGCAGCAGACAAAAACCTGCCCTGCTGGTGGATCTGCGCGCCAGACCTACGGCACTGGACTTTACGGCGGCGGAGGCCGTGACGATGCAGGTACAGCCGGGATTTGCTACCCGCACGGTGCTTGACGGATTGACGCTCGACCTGTATCATAATAAAAGCGCGAGTCTGGCGGTGCTGGGCATCGGCGACCGCCATATTGCGGTGGGGGCGGGCAGCATACAGTTGGCCGAACCGATCCGTGTGGATGTACTCTGTGCGCCGGGGGCGCTGTCCGATGCCGTGCAGGCAGACACGATCCTGACTGCGGTACGCCACCCCAAATGGCTGGATGAAATCGAAAGCTGCGAGCTACGCTATGGCGATGAGGCACCGGGCCTGACCCTGCGACCCGGCCGCAGCATGATCTGGGAGGAGGCACAGACGATTGCTATACAGTGAAAAAGAACTTGAAAAACGCCTGCAGTCCGGCTGCGCACTGTACTATTTTTATGCATCGGATGAGGCCCTTGTCCACGCCGCTGCACAGAAGGCCTTAAAATATCTGAACCGCGATGACCCGGAGACGACCGTGCTGGACGGCCCGACCCCCTCGGTGGAGGAGATCGTGCTGGCAGCGGGTACGATCTCCTTCTTTGGCGGCAAGCGGCTGGTGCTTATGCCGCTGATACGCCCATCGACCTACTCCGACAAGGACCTGCAGGAGCTTTGCGATACTCTGGCGGACACAGAAAATGCGATCTTCGTCATGACGGGGGTCGTAGAGGAGGCGTACGGCAAGCTGCGCCCTGGCAAGCGGGAGCAGAAGCTTATTGGCTGCTGCGAAAAGCTGGGGTATTGTGTGCAGATCAACCGTCCCACAGGGGCAGCGCTGCAGGCAATGGCCCGCGATTGGGCAAAGCAGGCCGGTGCTGCCTTTGCACCGGGGGCGGAGGCTGCCCTGCTGGTGCGCTGCGGTGAGGATCAGTTCCTTTTGAAAAACGAGATCGAAAAGCTGGCGGCTCTGTCCGGCTACGGCACAATCACACAGCAGATGGTTGGCCAGCTGGGCACTGTGACGCTGGATGCGGATACCTTTGACATGGTAAAGCTGCTTACCGGCGGCCAGACCGATAAGGCACAGCAAAAGCTCAAGACGCTGCTGGCGCTGCAGAATGACCCGATCATGATCACAGGCGCGCTGATCAGCAATTATCTGGATCTCTACCGCGTGCTGCTGGGCCGCCGCAGCCGCCGCAGTCTGGGGGATGTGGCCAAGGATTTCGGCTATAAGGGCAACTGGAACTACCGGCTCAACGCAACGGAAAAAACGGCGGCGCGGTTCAACCGCAGCCAGCTGGAAAGCTGCCTGCGCATTCTGCAGCAGCTGGACACTGATCTGAAAAGCAGCAAGCTGGACGCCGACCTGCTGATGCAGAAGGCATTGTGTGAGCTGGCGCTGGCCGGGAGGAAAGCATGATAAAACTAGAGCAGGCCCTGCTGGTGGAGGGGAAATACGATGCCGCCCGGCTCGCCAATATCGTGGACGGCACGATCCTGACAACGGACGGATTCCGCGTGTTCCGGGACGCTGCGCTGCAAAAGCTGCTCAAGCGCATAGCCGCTGCGCAGGGCCTCATCATTTTGACGGATTCCGATGCAGCAGGCTTTAAGATACGCCACTATGTGACGGCTCTGGTTGGGGCAGAGCATGTCCTGCAGGCCTATGTACCGGCGCTGCCGGGCAAGGAGGCACGCAAGGCAGAGCCCGGCAAAGAGGGCCTGCTGGGCGTTGAGGGTGTACCCGATGCATTGATCCTGCAGGGACTGACGACGGCGCTGGAGAGCGCTGTGCCCCGCGCAGACGCCGCAAAAAGCCGCGCCATCACCTACACTGACCTGTATGACTGGGGTATCTCCGGCACGGCCAACAGTGCGGGAAACCGCCGTGCGCTGCTGCATCGGCTGGGCCTTCCGCCGCGGCTGAGCAAAAAGGAGTTGCTGCAGGTGCTGAACACGCTGTACACCTATGATGCCCTCTGCGCAGAAATCAAAAACTTATAAAAATATCCCGGAGTCAAAATGACTCCGGGATGCTTTTTTGCTGCAGTCAGATCAAACCTCGAGCTTTTCCAGCTCGGCTATCCACAGGGTGTTGCAGGCATCGCTGGGCATACGCCAGTCACCGCGGGGGGACAGCGTGACCGAGCCGACCTTGGGTCCATCGGGCAGACAGCTGCGCTTGAACTGCTGGGCAAAGAAGCGGCGATAGAAGTTCTTTAACCAAGCCAGCAGAACCTCCGGCTCATACTTGCCGTCAAAGGCGGTGCGGGCCAGATGATAGATTTTTGCCGGGCTGAAGCCGAAGCGCAGCACATAGTAGAGATAGAAGTCGTGCAGCTCATACGGACCGACCAGCTTTTCCGTCTGCTGGGCAATGGTGCCGTCCTCGGCGGTGGGCAGCAGCTCGGGGCTGACGGGGGTGTCCAGAATGTCAAGCAGCACCCCGCGCAGCGTGTCGTTGCCGCAGGTGTCCGCTACATACTGCACGATATGCCGCACAAGCGTCTTGGGCACGCCGGCATTGACGCCGTACATGCTCATGTGGTCGCCGTTGTAGGTGGCCCAGCCCAGTGCAAGCTCGCTCAGATCGCCGGTGCCGATGACAAAGCCACCATTCTTGTTGGCGTAATCCATCAGCTCCAGTGTGCGCACGCGGGCCTGACAGTTTTCAAAGGTGACATCATATTTGTCGGCAGGCTGACCGATGTCTGCGAAGTGACTTTTGACAGTCTCCGTGATATTGATCTCGGCGAAGGTCACGCCCAGCGCCTCGCACAAAATCTCGGCGTTGGAGCGGGTGCGCTTTGTGGTGCCGAAGCAGGGCATTGTCAGCGCTACAATGTCTTTGGCATCGCGGCCCAGAACCTTGCAGGCGCGCACGGCCACCAGCAGGGCCAGACAACTGTCCAGCCCGCCGGAGATGCCGATCACACCGCATTTGGCGTGGGTATGCTCCATCCGCTTGGCAAGGCCCTCGGCCTGAATGCGCAAAATCAGCTCGCACCGCTCGGCGCGGGTGGCAGCGTCCTGCGGCACGAAGGGCGTGCAGGAGACAGGGCGCGTCAGGGCAAGGCTGATCGGCGGCAGATCAAATTCTACCGTGGTATAGCCAGCCGTTTCCGGCATAAAGGTCGTGTTGCGCTGGCGCTCCTGCACCATGCGGCCCAGGTCCAGCTCAGTCACGGCATCCTCGCCCGCAAACGGTGCAGCGTCGGCCAGCAGACTGCCGTTTTCGGCAATCAGATTGTGCCCGGCAAAGGTCATGTCGGTGGTGCTTTCCCCATGGCCGGCATCGGCGTAGAGATAGGCGCAGAGCAGCCGCGCACTCTGCCCGCAGACGAGCGCCCGGCGGTAGGCGGACTTGCCGACGGTCTCGTCACTGGCGGAGAGGTTTGCCACCACCGTGGCCCCGGCCAGCGCGTGGGCGCAGCTTGGCGGGACAGGCGCCCACAGATCCTCGCAGACCTCGGCGGCCAGCACAAAGGCAGGCATCTGCTTGCAGGCGAACAGCAGGTTAGTGCCGATCAGCGTTTCCTGCCCGGCCAGCTCGATGCACTCCGGCTCGCGCATACCGGGGATGAAGTGGCGCTTTTCATAGAACTCACCGTAGTTGGGCAGATGCAGCTTTGGTACAAGGCCCAGCAGCTCGCCGTTGCACACAACGGCGGCGCAGTTGTACAGCTTGCCGTTGCAGCGCACCGGCAGACCGACCAGAACCACAAGGTTGAGGCCCTGACTGGCATTTAAGATGGCAGCGAGGCCGTCCTCCGCCCCGCGCAGCAGGGTGTCCTGCAAGAATAGATCGCTGCAGGTGTAGCCTGTCAGGGCAAACTCCGGCAGGCAGAGCAGCTGAACATTTTTCTCGGCATATTCGCGCATGACGCCGATGATCTGCTCGGCATTATACACACAATCGGCCACGCGCAGGGCGGGGCTGGCTGCGGCGGCGCGGATAAAACCGTTTTCAAAAGCGGGAAAGCTGTACTTCATAGCCAAACTTCCTTTATCATAGTATATAAAATTATCATAGCACAGCGCGCGCCGGGCCGCAAGTGCTGCTTTTGCAAGCAAAAAATATCATTCAAAAAGTAATATATACTTGACATAATGTAAGGCGTATGCTATAGTAAAGCTACTGCAGGAAGAAAGGATAAGCGACATGGCAAAAAACTTAAAGCTGAAAGCCGCCCGCGCCGTGCGCGATATGACGCAGGCGGATCTGGCGGCGGCGGTAGGCGTGTCCCGCCAGACCATCAACGCCATTGAAAAAGGGGAGTATAACCCTACGATCAATCTTTGCCGCAGCATCTGCAAGGTGCTGGGCAAGACATTGGACGAGCTGTTCTGGGAGGAATGAGCGATGAACATAAAAGAATTTTTTAAGCGCGACAATCTTGATGAAATGCAAAAGCAGACCCTTTTAAAAATTGAGTCCTGCGGCTTCTGGGCGCTGTGGGTGCTGCTGCTGGCGGCGCTTATCATCGAAAGTCTGCTGGGCTTTACCCCGCGGGAGATGGCGGCAGAATTTTTTATCTTTATGCTGGGGAGTGCCTATTCGGTCATAAGTGATCTGCGTGCCGGTATCTGGGACCGCCACCTTAAGGCGAACACGAAAACCAATGCAGCTGTGTCCGCTGTGGGCGGTGCTGCCGTGCTTGTGTGGGGGCTTATCAAATTTACAGAGTTTGGCGCGGGCATTGCGGTGCTGCAGGCGGTCATCATGGGGGTCTGTACCTGGGTGCTGTGCTTTGCATTGCTGCAGCTCATCATGCAGGCTTACAAAAAGCGCCACGCAGAACTGGAAAACCCCAAGGAGGACGATGATGAAAACGAATAAACGCGAGCTGACCGTCTTTGCCGTTTGTGCCTATGCGGTGCCGTTTCTGATGATGCCGCTCTTATACATCTGCCTGCAAAACGGGCAGGATACAAGCATTTTTGCCAACGCCCAGATGTTTTACCCGGCGGCGGGTGTCATGCTGGCCTTCCTGCTGGCGCGGCGGCCGGATACGCCCAAGCGGTTTTACATATTGCACCTGCTGGTTACAGCTATTATGCTGATCATGAGTGTGCTTTCCGCCGCTGCGCCGCAGGGGGAGTGGTTATATATCGCCAACCTTGTTATTGTTATCGCATCGGTGCTGGGCTGGATTTTGCTGCTGACCGAGAAAAAAACAAAGCGCGAGGCCTGCGGCCTGCGCCTGCACGGCAAGCTGCTGACGGCTCTTGTCATCTGCGTCTATTTCCTTGCGGTCAAGACCGCTATGGTTTTTCTTTCGATGGCGATGCAGGGCGGTGATAGCTGGGCTGAATATCTAGCCTACTGGCGCACATCTGCACCGTGGGTTATGGCAGTGGTGCTTGTACCGAACTTCTTTCTGAGCTTCCTGCCGTTTTTTGGCGAGGAATACGGCTGGCGCTACTACCTGACGCCAGCTCTGCAAGGCCGCTTCGGCGCACGGCGCGGCGCACTGGCGGTAGGCGTGCTGTGGGGGCTGTGGCATCTGCCGCTGAATCTTTTCTTCTACAGCCCCGACACCTCACTGCAGAGCATTGCCGCACAGCTTGTTGTCTGCGTGACGCTCGGTGTCTTTTTCACCTTTGCGTATGAGAAGTGCGGCAAAAATATCTGGCTCCCCGTGGTGCTGCACTGCCTCAACAACAGCATGGTCTTGGTCTGGACCGGTACGGCGGATATTTCAAATCAGATCATCAGCTGGACCGATGTGGCAATCAGCGCCATCATGTATGGGGTTGTATTCCTGCCGTTTCTGGCAGCAAAGTGCTACCGCAAGAATAAATAAAAAACAGGTGCAGCCCTTTAAATGGGGCTGCACCTGTTTTTTGATTGCCGTCAGACTGCAAACGCCTTGTGCAGGGCTTCGAGGGCGGCGTCCTCGTCCTGCTGGCGGATTAACAGCGAAATGTCGAGGTCGCTGGTCGTGATAAGCACGATCTCGATGCTTGCCCCGGCCAAGGCGGCCAGCGCACGGGCGCCGACACCGCAGCTGGTGACCATATCCTCGCCAAAGAGGTTGATCTTGCTGTAGCCGCCGGAGACCAGCGGGGGATTGGCCTTGGCCGCAGCAGGCAGTGCCCGCATAACAGCGGCAAAGTTGTCATAGCTGGTCGTGAAGCTGAAATCCACCGCAGAGCCGCGGGGCGCACTCTGGCAGATCATATCCACCACGATACCTGCCTTTGCAAAGACATCCAGATGCTCGGCCAGACTCTGGGCACTGTACTGGGCACCCGGGAAGGTGGTGAGCATAATGTTCTGCTCACTGGTGATCTTGCTGACGCCGTACATAAACAGTCATCCTTTCTTTCAATCGAATGTAATAAACTGCTCGTCGATAGAATTGCGGAGCACGCTTTCAATGTATTCGCGGGAGAGGGTAAACTCGCCGTGGGCGGCACCCAGTTCATCGGTGTACATGCTGTAGGGGTAGACACGGATATTCTTATATCCGGCCTCATATTGGCTTATAACACAGTGCAGCTTGGGGTCAAGCATGGCAACGGTGCTGCTGCCGTCGGGCTGGGTGGTTTTCTCAAAGGTCATGTCCAAAATCGCGCCGATGACATTATCAGACGAGGACTGCGCATTGATGAAGTTGCCCAGACTGTATACGACAAGGGCAGTGTTGCCGTTGGCACCCGTCAGCCATGCGGCGTTTTGGGTCACATGGGGGTGGGTGCCGATGATCAGGTCAACGCCCTGATCTGCCAGCCACTGGGCAGTATCCTTCTGGAAGTCGTTGACCACATGGGTGCCCTCGGTACCCCAGTGCGCGCTGACCACCAGCACATCACAGTTGGGGCGCATAGCGGCGATCTGCCGGGCAATGGTATCACGGTCATCGAGATAAACCACGCCGTAGGTAGCCCCGGAAGGAGTTGGCAGCCCGTTGGTATGCTCCGTATAGGACAGGTAGCCGAAGGTGATGCCGTTGACGGTCTGATAGACATAATCGTCATAGGTGTCAAGATTATAAAAGCCCATCGAGACAACATCATCCGGCATGGCAGCCCAATGCTCACGCGAGGCATCAATGCCTGCAGCGCCCTTGTCATAGCTGTGGTTGTTGGACAGGCTGAACACCCGGAAGCCAAGGCTGTACAGCGTATCGGTGATCTCACCGGGGGTGGAGAACATCGGGTAGCCGCTGGGGGCGAAAGCGTCATTGACCAGCGTTTCCTGATTGAGCCAGTTTACATCGAACTGGGTGTAGAAGTCCCGCATGTTCTCATAGGCAAAGGAAAAGTCATAGTGGTCGCCGCCGCGCTGCTTGGCCTGCAGGAAGATGCCGTCATGGATCAGGTCATCTCCTGTGGCAGAAAAGCGCACGGTCTCCACGACAGGCTGCGGCTCGGGGGTAGGCTCCGGTGTGGCAGCTGGCTCAACAGCCGCCACCGGCTGCGGTTCCGCAGCGGGCAGGGCCTGCTCCTGCTTGCCGACACCCAGCAGAGAGCCGGCCAGCACACCGCCCACGCCCAGCGCAATCACCAGACAGGCGGCAATGTCGTTTCCCTTCATTCGCATAACAGCTTACCCCGCAGCAGATCAGTCATGGTATAGTAGCCCGGGGCAAGAGCCGCAATGTAGAGCGCAGCCTGCACGGCACCGTCAGCAAAGACACCGCGGCTTCCCGCACTGTGGCTCAGCGTGACGACCTCGTCAGGGCCGCAGAAAAGGACATCGTGCTCGCCCACAATGCCGCCGCCGCGCACCGAGCTGATGCCCAGCTCCTGCGCGCCGCGCTTTTGGCGGACCTGGGTGCGGTCGTAGACATACTCATACCGGCCGTCAGCCTCGGCGTTGATGGCATCGGCAATCATCAGTGCGGTGCCGCTGGGGGCATCCAGCTTGTTATGGTGGTGCTTTTCGATGATCTCGATGTCAAACTCGCCGCCCAGAAGCTTTGTAGCCTGACGCGCCAGCTCGATCAGTACATTGACGCCAACCGACATGTTGGCGCTGCGGAAAATCGGCGTTTTGGCGCTGGCGGCCTCCAGCACGGCCTCGTCCGCCTTGGAAAGACCGGTGGAACAGATCACGCAGGGCAGACCGTTGGCTGCGCCATACTGTGCTGCAGCCACAGCCCCGGCGGGAGAGGAAAAGTCGATGATAACGCCGCGGCAGGGCAGCGCATCAAAGTCGGAGAAGATGGGGATCTCGCCCAGATGCCCCGGCTCGCGGTCCACACCGGCGATGACACGGCAATCGTCCCGTACACCGATTTTCTCCAGCAGGGCGCGCCCCATGCGGCCGCAGATGCCCTGAATGATGATATCCGTCATTATTGCCATTCCTTTCACAAAAACACAAAAAGCCGACCCGTACCGGACGGAGGGTCGGCTGCGAATTATTTCAGCAGGCCGAAATCCTGCAGACCCTTTTCCAGCTGTGCCTGTACGGCTGCGCAGGGGGCCACAAGCGGCAGACGGCATTCGCCGGCCTGCCATCCCAGACGGTTCATGGCCCACTTGACCGGGATGGGGTTTACATCGGCAAACAGGGCCTTGATGAGAGGCAGCGCCTTCAGCTGCATTGCAAGGCTCTCATCAAAATCACCGGCAAACCACTTGGCGCAGATGTCGTGGGTGTACTGCGGTGCCACATTGGACAGCACGCTGATAACACCCTTGCCGCCCAGCGCCAGCAGCGGGACGATCTGATCATCATTGCCGGAGTAGAGGTTCAGCTCATCACCGCAGAGGGCGGCAATCTCCGCCACCTGACTGATGTTGCCGCTGGCCTCCTTAACGGCGTTGATGTTGGGGTGCTTGGCAAGCTCCGCCAGCGTGGCCGGGGTCAGGTTGCAGCCGGTGCGGCTGGGCACATTGTAGAGGATGCAGGGCAGATGCACAGCATCCGCAATGGCCGTGTAGTGGGCAATCAGGCCCGCCTGACTGGCCTTGTTGTAGTAGGGGGTGACCAGCAGCAGGGCATCGGCACCATCGGCCTCGGCCTGCTGGGACAGCCAGATCGCATACTTTGTATCGTTGGAGCCGGTGCCCGCCACTACGGGAACGCGCCCGGCCACTTTTTTGACGGCATAGCGGATGCACTCGGTATGCTCCTCGTCGGTCATCGTGGGGGACTCACCGGTAGTGCCGCAGATGACAATGGCATCGGTGCTGTGGGCAATCTGATCCTCGATAATGCGGCCCAGCTCGTCATAGTTGACGCTGCCGTCCGCGTGCATCGGGGTAATGATGGCCACAGCGGCTCCTGTAAAAACGGGTTTCTTCATACAAATTCTCCTTACACCAAAGCGTCGCTTTGTATCGAATCAGTCAAAATAGCCCTTGGCGGCCAGCAGCTCGGCCAGCAGAACAGCGCCGCCTGCCGCGCCGCGCAGTGTGTTGTGAGACAGGCAGACAAATTTGTAATCGTATTGGTTATCCTCGCGCAGGCGTCCGATGCTGACAGCCATGCCGTTCTCCAGCATACGGTCAAGCTTCGGCTGCGGACGGTCGTTTTCCTCAAAATAGTGCAGGAACTGCTTGGGAGCGCTGGGCAGATTCAGATCCTGTGCGGGGCCGTGGAATTCCTTCCATGCCTGCAGAACCTCTTCCTTGGTCGGCTTATTTTCAAAGCGTACAAAGACGGCGCCCATGTGGCCGTCAGAAACGGGAACGCGCAGGCACTGTGCCGTAAAGCGGGGAGCGTCTGCGGACACGATCTTGTCACCCTCGATATGACCCCACAGCTTCAGCGGCTCCTGCTCGCTCTTTTCCTCC
>ERZ779852.3741-NODE-3741-length-10532-cov-2.702014_pt1 | contig 10532 bp, 14 predicted proteins | sample MGYA00511559_ERZ779852 | MGnify/ENA primary metagenome ERZ779852 (study PRJEB29588, sample SAMEA2157977) | human gut metagenome | biome: human gut; feature: human-associated habitat; material: faeces | place: Denmark | collected 2008/2010 ...
AATAATGATGTCTTTGATACTCGGTAGCAGGATCCAGAACATAGACAGTACGATAAATATATTTGCAGGATTGGCAGATATAGTATCATTACTGTTGGTTGTTGTATTGATTAATAAAATAAAGCCATATTTGAAAGATCAGGAATTGCAAATAAAAAAATGGATAGATGCGTAAAAGAGATGACACTTTGGAGTAATTATACCAAGGTGTCATTTTTATTATAGCATATTTCTAATGGAGTAAATACGGTTTGATGAATACAATAATATATGATAAAATCTGATTATACACGTAGTATAAACTGAATATTTGGTTGCTTTGTTCATAATCAAAGGAGTAAATGTGCGTTTATATTAACAAAAATGAAATAGAAAGGATGAGTATATGATTGTAATTAGGTTAGATCGGGTTCTGGTAGATAGGAAAATGACTTCCAGAAAGCTTGGAAAGGAGATTCACCTGTGTTCGGGAAGTTTGTCGAAGTTTAAAACTGGCAAACTAAAGAATGTCAATTTGGATATACTTGATAAGATGTGTACGGTGCTTAATTGTGATGTATCTGATTTGATTGAATATGTACGAGATGAGGAGAAAATAGAAGGAGATAAAGGATGAAACGAACTATTTTAGCGTGTTGTGCTACTGGGGTAGTGATGGCATTAACAGGATGCGGATTTCAGATTGGAACAGAGAAATCTTTAAATGAGGTATTGGGGACAACAGAGACGGCTACAGTAATAGAAAATACTGTTATGGCAGAGACAACTACAGGAGGGCCTACAGAAGAAACAAATACTCCAACAGAGCGTACTTCTGAGAAATATTCGGAAGATACATCAAATGCGACTGGGATAGAGAAAAAATATCAGGAAGAATTAAATAAATTAGAAACGGACTACTCAAAAATATATTGGGGTAGTTCATATTCGATATTTGAAAATTATCCAGGTGTTGTTGTAAGTGTAGCTCCATATGTTGACTATGATAAAACTGGATTAGTTGTAGGAATTACAAACCTTTATGATGTGCCTATACAGATTTATGGCAATTTAAGCGCATTGTCGGCAGATGGAGGCATTTCAGGAACGGCATATCTATATAAGCCATGTATAGGCGCAGGGGATACAGCCATGGAATATATTCACTGTGATACAGCTCCAGATGGACGTATTTTGTGGGAGGATGCAGCTATAAGTGACTCTATATATCAGAGTGTGAATTGGACTTCAAATTACAAATTAAGTGGCAATCCTGCAGATGGACAAATAGACATTGCTTATAGCGTGCAGACGACTGGAAAAATAACAGACTCTTGCATTTTATTACTTGATGAAAAAGGAAATATTCTTGCAGCTACATATGACTATCCTGAAAATAATGCAGGATCATTAACAATATATGGGAATGCTGATGTTCTTGGTATGGCATCTGATATAGCGATGTTCATTAATCCAGTGACAGAGAATTAAATAACACAATGTTTTCGTAAAACTTGGGTTTAGCGAATAGAATTAGAGAGCGATACTTCCCCTATTTTAAGGGCAAATGGAGAGAAAAAATGGATTTTAATAATTTGGATTTAGATGGTTTTGTAGATAACCTTGATTTTGTACAACCTCCAAAAAATGATCCTGATGACGAACCATTCATATCTGCACCCGATGATCCTGGTGAAGATATGGGGATTGATGGTAAGGATAGTTATGAAAATGATGAGGCTATAAAGGAATTTCAAAATATAGGCGTGTCTACTTATAAAGGAAATGAGGCGAAATCTGAGAAAACAGATATTTCAAATGAGCCGAATGTTGATACGCAGGATGTCAATGAAGATATTGAAAATGGATCTCTAACACCTGAGGATAAAACTGTGGAGAATATGCAGGAAAAAGAATATTACAGGCAGTCTAATGCAACAAATGCTACCCAGGAGACCCCTCAGGATTATTACAAAAATAATTTTTCTACTACCCCGCCCCCAGTAATTCCGTTTGTGGACTTCTCCGGATACGAAGACCAAAGCAAGGATATAGATGAAAATAATGGCGGAAATCAAGGGTATAGTACGGGGATTCCAGACAAACAAGAATATCAGCCACAGATTCCGCCGGTGGCTGCACAATACAAAAAAAATAAAGATATCCCTTGTCAAAATATAAAAGAACCAGGGAAAAAGAGGACAATTGACAGGGTGATAGGATTTGTAAACAATATAATCAAATCTGAAAAATTTATGAAATTTATCGCTGTAGCAATAGTTACATGTGTAATAATTTTGCTACTTTTTATCATGGGTAAAATTTCGATTTCAAAGAAATATGATAACAAGGTAGAGAATACGGCAAATACCCTGAATACCCAGTCATCTAACATGAGTACAAGTTCAGAAAAATCAAAATATGAAGAAGATATTTTGTCTGAACTCATAGGACAAGATAATTCTTCAGATGCAGAACAAGAAAACATATATAATGATACCTACTCTTCTGCTACTACTCAGTCAACTCAAGAATCATCCAGATTTGCAAACTTGGACGAATTGACATTTTATATTAAAAGTAAGACGTCTGCAATCCTTGCAGACGAAAAAGCCCTGTATAATCAATATAATGGTGGCGGACTCAGTTCGGATGACTTTAAATCTAAAATACAGGAATATATAGATCAGGTAGATGGATTGAATCACCTGCTTGTACTTAACAAAGGATCATATGAGGACGAAGGGGAATTGAATACATATAATGAGTTGCTTGATAATATATCAACACTTACAGCATATGGAGATACTATTTTGTATGGAAATTAATAGCGATATAATGGAGGAAAATATATCATGTTTTTAAAAGATTTTTTAGTTTGCCTGGAAGAAGAAAATCCGGCATTGATGGATTGTGATGATTTTTGTATTATATCATTTCACACTAAATATTATGAGGTTGATTTTACTGCAGTAAATGTTAATGAGGATACATATGAGCTTGAAAGTGGCTCGTTTGATTCCGAGGCGTTTTTAAGGCGTATGCCAGGAATAATAGAACATGGGATTGATGGTTTGACAAATTCCACACTGGAAACATTTAAAAAATCACATCCTTATTTAGATGTGATTGGATGTAAAATTATGACGCCGGAGGAATTTTCAAATTATATACCTTTTATTGACACCGATCTAATAAGTAATTTGTTTAATCATAATAAAAATGCCCTTGTTGTTATGTTGTCACCCCAAAGTGGAGAAATCCCATCAGTTGAAGTGTGGGACATGATCAGACAGGGCAAAATTTCGGAATTAATGTGTGAGAAAGCAATACGGTCGATAGCCCAGAAAAAAGTTATTATAAATTTTAGTTTTATAGATGGAGATGAGGATCGGGGCAAGCTCTCCTACGGCCGGCTTGAGAGCCTTGAGGATTTTATTCAGTATTTCATCTTTGACAATAGAGGGAAATACCATGTATCACAATCAGAGGTAAAAAAAGAAGTAAGTTGGGAAACTCCAAGAAATACACAAGATGTTTATTGTGATGAATTTATAATGGCGATGGACGCTTGTTTTGAGGTATTTGATATGCGGCTTGCAGAACAGCACAATTTATAAAAAGGAAATACACCATCTCTGATTTCAGAAATGGTGTATTTTTTATGCAATAGTTTCAGACTTTTGATTGTGGATTGCTAAATTCTCCGAAAATCCATTTCTTGTCGTTAGTTCCGGCTATGATCCCCTGTTGATTTATCTCGTATAGGATATTTAATACTGCTCTATCTGTTCCACCCATTGAAATAAGTGTTCCAGAAGACATTTCCTGTACTATTCCCTGATTTGGAATTTCGGCTTTTACATTAGTATAAATGGAGTTCCTGGTGCTGAAAGTTATAAAAAGAGCATTGTTGTTTATTATAATTTTGTCAATGGAGCAGATTCTTGATTCACACAATTGATTCTGATCATTGTAAAATTTAACGCGTTCTCCAACGCGAATAGGAAGGGCAACAGTAGTTGCAGATTTATGCTTTTTTTCCATATTGATGATTCCTTTCGCATATTATTTTATCAAACTATAATAATATTGAATGTAATCATGCCTCCTTCCTATATTTTTGCTTAGAGGTGTGATTATCCTTTATCTTATTTAACCAAGTGTCAAACCAATTATCTGAATCCATATATTTACGCTTGCAACAGTGCAATATAAATAATGTCCCGCCTGATGTAGCGAATCCAAAGAGTGAGGATATAAGGAATAATGAGAACACGTATTTTGACAATATATTATTGTTGCTTGCCCCAAAGATATATCCCAGGGATATCCCGATTATGAAAAGTGCAGGATAAGCAAAAGTGTTTATTATTTTCCAGATGGTTTCATTTTCTCTATTACCTACAAAGCTCATTATTAGAATACAAATAATTAAAAATAGGGATATAGTGATAATAAATACAGGGGAGGATAAGATTGCAATGAATGTAAATGCATTTGTAATGTCATTTATTTTACCACTTTGCCTGTTGTATATTGATTGCCTGTAAGCTGCTGGACTGCCATAAATATACATTGCGCTTATTCCGCTTATATCCATCGTGTAATCAGTAAGAGTATCAATTTTATCGTCTGAGACAAGTTTAATTTTATTCTTGAATACATACTCAGATATAATACCTTTGACTTCTTCATAGCACATATCCTCATCATATGTATAAGCGTCAGAATTAGAGAAAAGTGCTGATACTTGCTCACACATTACCTTTGCAACACAATCTTTCATTCCCTGGCCAGACAATAGATCGGAACATTGGATCTCGGAAAATCCGGCATCGATATAATTGTCAAAGTAAGTTTCGTTCAACTGTACAGCATTAACATATTTATGAACGAGTATCTTTATTCCTCTGTTTGAAATACCCATATGGAGCGCAACAAAAAATATGAATAAAATAAATATTACAGATGAAATACTTTGAAATATAGTCAATGTAAAATTGTGCTCTTTCCGGAGTCTTTTTTTCAAATTTGTTCCCTCCAACATTAGAATTATAGATATAGTATATCACACAATTAATTATATTCAATATAAAACGATATTTACTCATATATAAAATAAATACTGTAAGTAAGTAATACAATTTATATTTTGTGAAAATTGTATTTCTATCAAGTATAAGTCTAGGGCGCAAAAAAAGAAAAAGGTAAAAATTCTTATTAGGAACGTCTACCTTTTTCTTTTTTATACATCCCGCGATTTCCATACTGTAAACCTTAACGCGGATAAGACTTACAACTTTTCCCTCTCTCCAAGAGGAATAAAAAATACATTGATATAATAACACGTTTATTATTTATAATCAAGTGTCCTAAGGAATAAAACGCTCAATATAAAAAAAACGACAAATATAATGCCCTCTATGATTGCGCTTAGAATCGGATAATTTCGTGGTTTATTCATTACAATTGAAACAATCGCTCTGATTGAGACAATTCCTGAAGGAATCATTAAAGTCAGAAATAATGATCCTGAACAATAATATGTAAAAAACATAGCCACTGCTGAAAGAGCAATAGTCCATATCGAAATTATTAATTGTGTAATATATTTTATCTTCATTATGCACCTATATTATCCAGTTCAAGGTCATCATCTTTCAACGTGGATTGAATACCCACCACAAGAGATTTTGCCTCGTCTGCAGAAAGTGTTATTCCTTTGCCGCACTTGTCGTAATTACTTGACCATTCTCTTATATCGTATTTAGGTGCCGCTCCATTCCAAGACACCATGCATAACTCCTTTTTCCAGCCGCTTTTGCTTTCGGATAGGACTTTTATATGATTTATTATTTCAAATGTTACTGACATCTAGTTCACCTCCAAGACCGTGTATAATTTTGTAGAATAGATTGGGTTATTGTTGGGTTTTAATACAAAAATCTCATATATAATACAAATTGGAATTTTTGTACAAATCGGAATACTATCCGTATTCTCCTTACTTTCAATGCTGAGTGCGCCTTCAGTTATACCAACATATTTACCAATATAGTTAAAAAAATGTGTATTAAAAATTCCTCTTACACATATTGTATCCCCTTGGCTTACTGGCACTATATTGCCTTGAGGGGATGACGGACGGAAGTATACACAATTTTCAAAAGGAGAAGTAATAACGCCTATTGGAAGTTGGGATTTTAATATTTTTTCTGCATTGCATCCATTTTCATAAAAGTAAGCCATTACTGTATGTTCATCAATATTCATTGCGGTTTGTAGAGTATAGATTGGAGCGAAATTACACCTGTACTTAATTTTTAACAATTCTAAATAGCTATCATACATACAAAAACCTTCTGCTGCGAGTGCCTTTGCAGTATTAACAGCTAGATCGTTATTTTGGGAAAAAAGACCGCATAGAATCTTGGATCCAGATATAGCATTAAACATTGATATCATTGCCGATATGTCCGATGTTGATATTCCGTTCAACACGGCCTGTCCAAGGCAAGTTATGGCACAATCGTCAAGCATATAGCTATACGACCGTTTCCGTGTAAGGTTGTGAGCTATGAATTTACTGAAGGCTTTTTTGTATTTACTATTCATTCATATCACCCCGTATTTCCTTACTTGAATGGTAAATCGTCTTCTATCCCTTCTGGAATGTGCATAAATCCTTCCTCCGGATTTGCGTTGTTTGGATCAGGCCTTCCTGTTGGCGTATTAGATGAATGATTGCTGGCAGCCTTGCTTTCTGCAAACTCCTGCTCTTCAACGACAACATCTGTTGTATAGATCTTGATACCATCTTTGTTGGTATAGCTACCAGTCTGGATTCTACCAGTTACAGCAATTTTGATTCCTTGTTTTAAATATTTTTCTGCAAATTCTGCGCTTTTTCCGAATGTGACACAGTTGATAAAATCGGCGGACTGATCGCCGTTCCGGTTGTACCTTCTGTCTACAGCCAGCGTATATCTACCAATGGCCATCTGTCCATCGTTTGTCTGTGTGTACCTGACCTCAGGGTCTCTTGTAAGACGGCCCATAAGAATTACTTTGTTCATATTATTTCTCCTTATATAAATTAAGTAGTAGTTTTTATAGTCCCTCTCCAAGGACTGTTACAATTTACTATATATGATTATACGAGTTATTCTGTCTGCCTCATTTTCCAGATCTGTTTTTGATTGGAAATCAGATAGTTTGGATTTGAATAGTTCTACATATTCATCGATATTAGTATCGTGTACTATACACATGTCAGATAGTATAGATATTTTGTTTGATATAATAGCATCAGAAGTAGGATGTTGTTTTGCTTTCCCCATATTCCCTCCTATCTACTGATAGAAAACAATAATATACTATCAATTTCTGCCTCTGAGATGCACCCAACTACCCGGCTATCAGTAGAGTGTTCCCGGTTATCCCCCATTACAAATACCTGACCTTGGGGTATCTGAATAGTCCCTTCTTGGGTGAATGATGTTTTCCCTATTGAGTAATCTTCGTAGAGTATTTTATTATTAAGAAATACATTGCCACCCTTAATCTCAATGGTATCACCTGCTATACCTATAACTCTTTTTACAATTCCCTCTTCTAAATACTCAGATTTTATATTTACAATATCACCCCTGGAGACATTGCAGAATGTTTTTTTAATAGAAACTTCAATATCTTTATCATGTAGGGTGTTTAACATAGAGTCTCCACTAACAACAGTTACTCTACAAAATATCTGCAATAGCATATATGTTACAATTACTGTTAATAAAAACAATCTGGTATTTGGTTGCCTGTTTTCTTTGTTGAAATTTTTCTATATCTTTTGGATTTATCATATACAAACCTCTGGACTACATACCTATCTGTTTTAGCCACTCTTCTGCTACAAGTTCTGCTGCTGGAGTAAGTTCTTCCTGGGATTTATCACTTTCCTGTTCTGGTTCCATATCTGAATCCGCTTGAATCTTTTTATCCTCAATTTTTTGTTTTATTTCATTCTGAGATTTACTCTCATTGGGATATTTGTAATTTCCCTCTTGAGCTGATTCTGGAGTATTCTCTGATGGATTTAAAGAAGAGGTTGGATCCTCCTTGCTGTTTGTGTTTGTCCCTGGCTTATTTTTCCTTTTGTTTTGAGCTAGTGGTTTATTATGACGATTGTTATCATTCTTGGAATTAGATTTACGGATATCCCCTGGATTTTGATCCCTTTGTGTTAATTCCGATTCGATCTTATCAAGTCTTGATTTGCATAAGTTCAATTCATGTATAACATCATCCATATGAACAATATCCAGTTTGATTTCACTTGAAAAATTATCCTTATCAAGTAACTTGGAATATTCCACTATAGAGGTTTTAATAAATTGGGTAATATTTGCCGAGGCAGGAAGAGAACACAACACTTCGTATACTTCTATGTCAAGAGGGTTGACATTTCTTGTTTTTCCCTTTTTATCAATCTCATCCGTCACAAGTTTAAATCCAATTGATTTAGATGGATTTTTGTACCTCCTTCCCATGCTTATTTCCTCCGTAATTTCATAGCTGCTATTTTCTCGTATCCTTTTGCATTAAGATGAATATCTGTATAATATGTGGACATAGGGAATATGTTTTCTCCACCAAAATTTTTGACAACAATTGATCCACCACCCAGGAATACACAAGGTAACGTGTCCACGTTATAGCCATTTTCATTGAGCACGTCATATAGCTCTCTTATGTAAATTTTTATATTTTCCACAATCAAATCCTCGTATTTAGGAGGAAGAACCCCGGTTTTCCCCTGCATGATTTTCTGTATCTGTTCTTCCATGACTTCCTTACCAGTCCTTCTGCGGATTTCTTCGTTGCATCTTAACATACAGGGAATTAATCCGGAGAGGAGGGATTTAGACTCGGCAATTATAGGCTTTCCTTCTATTACAAGAAGTACATCCATTGTCCAGCTCCCTAAGTCTATTACAACACAGGTCTCAGGGATGTCCTGTATTTTATCTATTATGCCGGCAACTCCCTGGGGATTAACGAATACCTTTTGGATATTGATTCGATACGGGATATCTTCATATTCAAAATTGATGGTTTTTCCCTGCTTGTAATATTTTTCATCAAATCTTTGATTTATTTCGATGCATCTTTCCAAAGGAAGTCCTTCAGAGAGAATTAAATTAGATGGATTTATGTGCCTGATCTTAAATTCTTCTCCTAATCCTGCTAGGGTGAGGATTAGAGCAGTATTATCTTCCTTTTGATCTGTCTTGGTTTTAGATCGTTTGCCGCCTACTGAATAATAAGAGCCTTCAAAGAAAATGGTCCTCTCCATTATAGATGGCTTGGTTTCACCATAGCATTTTACTGATGATGTAAATAGTGAGTTGACAGTCTTGGTCAAGCCGTTTCCGACATCAACTCCCACTATACATGGTTCCATATGACGTCCTCCTTTTTCTATTCGAGATAATATCGTTTATCATATATGATAATAATATACCATGTGTTCAATCAATAAACAATATATCAAGATAAATTTACTTGAATAATAATAGGTATTTACGCAAATTAAAAACCTCGGATTTTTATTCCGGGGTTTTTAATTTGTGAAAATGGTCTTTATTATCTAAAAATACTTTTAGCTCCGTAAACATCGACATATTCACGGGCTCTGGTAATTGCTACATAGAGCAATCGCATTGACTCCAGGTACTCCTTAGATCCCTTTTCAACATCGTCAAGTCTGAAGTCTGAAGTAACGACAAGAACAGCTCTCCACTCTTTTCCCTTTGCTCCATGAGCGGTAGTAAGAGTTATGGAGTTTTCATCTGAGGGCACAGTTACCTTATAGTCCAAATCGTAATCATGAATAGATGTCACATAAGATATCAGATCGTCAGCGTTGATGAAGTTCTGGGACTTGAGATTCTCTAAAAATGTATGGTAGACAATATTTGCCGGATTTTCGAGCGCCTCAAGGCAATACATTAAATATCCAAGCAGTTCAAAACCAGTTTTATTTTCCAACATGTCGGGTATCACGTTGACATTATGTTCTATGATATTTCTGCTATATTCGATATCTGAAATGTCCAAGTGCTGTACCTCTTCCAGGTATTTCATTAAAGATATAGTATCTTCATTATTCCTTACATATTTAATAAAGGATATAGCAGAGATAACTGTTTTGTCAGATAAGACCGATTTTGAGGTTTTTATATCTGCTTTTACACCAATGTTATCTAATAAATCCCATATTTTACAAAGTGTAGAGGTATTATGTGCAATAATTGCTATATCGCTATTTTCGTAATTTTGACACTGTCTTATGAAATCCTGTACAGCGTCTCCCATGACAATCTGACCGGCATCCGTCCAATTTGCAGCACCATTTGTATTGTTTGATATGCTGTGTCTTGATGTTGCCTGGCCACTTATATCTAGGATTTTTTCTCCTGCGTTTATTATAGCCTGGCCACTTCTAAAATTTTTCGATAAGTATATGGTTTTGAAATTTGACAATAACTTATCAT
>ERZ779852.3749-NODE-3749-length-10519-cov-2.537557_pt1 | contig 10519 bp, 8 predicted proteins | sample MGYA00511559_ERZ779852 | MGnify/ENA primary metagenome ERZ779852 (study PRJEB29588, sample SAMEA2157977) | human gut metagenome | biome: human gut; feature: human-associated habitat; material: faeces | place: Denmark | collected 2008/2010 ...
AAGTACATTTTCAGCAGAAATGATAAATCCGAACACATTACCCACTTGGATAATGTAGTTCGGATTATCATTGTTTGGTCCGAGTGGGGAGACTCGAACTCCCGGCATCTTGCTCCCAAACGGTTGAACTAAATTTTTTCTGTACGTTTCCGGCCATTTCCGGTGGTTTCTGCTCGTTTCAGCGTACTCTTCGCACCTCTTAACTCCACTATTTCCGTGTGTTCCGACGCTGTCTGTGGTCAAACATGTGGTCAAAAAGCCCTTCTTGACCAGGTGCGGCATCCGCTGCCGCCGCCTGTCCAGAAAGGCTCTTTTTCATATTCAGGTTTGGGGTATTGTACCTCTACCGGAGCAGAGATGCAAGGTATTTTACGAGTCAGGCGTATTAATTTTTAACACACCTATTCAAAGAATAAAGGCGAAAAGTTAAACTTGGGGGGGCGGCCGGAGCTGTTTACCTGTATCAAGGGGCAGAGCTTTGCCACAATGTCAAGTAATGAATTAAAAAAGCAACATAGAACAAATTCCGAAATTTGTTCTATGTTGCTTTACTTTACCAAATATTATAATTTAACGCCGATATCGAAGCTGCTGTTTGGTTTCAAGATTGTTTGTTATGTAACCACGTTCCCGTAACCCATTTATTACTTCAGAATATATATCATTTCCTAAAGGATCTTTAATTGTCACGATGAGTACAAACTCTTGTGGTGGGGCAATAAAGCCATTTCTTGGATTCATATCTATTCTGATTTTCCAACCATCTCCTGCCATAATTCCTTTATTGCTAATTCTTCTATAATAGGATTTTATTGGACTCCATTTAAAGCCATTTTCAACTCGTGATTGCTCATATTTTTCATCCCACGCACACTCCAACGGCACTTGTCCCGAATACTTAGGCTTTCCATTTTTTTGAATCTTATAAGTACCAAAGCTCGCATCAACATTAATTCTACAATATTCCTTTCCGAATCTTTCATCAAGAATAGGATTATAGGCAAGGGTCATACAAATTTCGCCAAAACACTTATTATTCCTGATTAAAGATGTGGGATAAGGAAAATCAATCATTTCTAAATGTGTACCTGCAGTTACTTTCTGCTTAAAAACAAGAGTAACTTCATCTTCACTACAATGAAGAATGTCGGATACGTTTATCGATGGCATACCAAAACCATAGTACTTAATATTATCCTGATCTTGTTCCAAAAGTTCTCTCGAATTCATTCTTGCTGAATGTATAATCATCGCTTTTGCAAGAAGTAAATCTTTGTCAACCATTTCATCATAAACGGAAGCAAATTTCTGTGCTAAGCGTGGAGTAGAATAGCTCGTTCCATTACCTTCAACAATTTTTCCATTAACATCCAGACCCTTCATCGCCAATCCATTAATAGAAAGCGAGCGGGAAATATTTCCACCGTAATCAACCACATTCGGTTTTACAATATAATTTGCTCCCGGACCACGTCTACTGAAAGGAGAGGGCTCATTGGACCTTACAATAGAATCCTTTGACTCATACAGTGCAACAGACCCTACAGTAATTGCTCTAACTGAATCTGCAGGAGATATTATGCGATCTCTTTCTCCCATGTCATCTTGTGGGGGCCATTCACGCAAAGGTAGCTGATTCAAATTTCCGCTTGAAACAAAAAATTGCACACTATACTTATCTTGAATATAGTCCAAAAATATTCCCAAGTCAGACATGGAACCATCACATACTTTGCTCTCAATACCCAAAGACATATTCCATATTTTTGTTGAAGAAGAATACTTTTCCATAACTTCTTCAATTATTTCCATTAATTCTTCTTCACCAATTCCGTCCGTAGGCCCCCACTTCTTATCACTATTAGGAATTGCTACAATATCAACAAATTTATACTTAGAATTAGCAGCTGTAATTCCATTCAGTTTGTTCCCATATTGAATTGTTGAAGCAATAAATGTACCGTGACTTTCGTTAATATAGTCTTTCGAAACATACTCTTCTCTTGCTATTATATATGGTTTTAAAAACTGATTTTTATCGCTTATTCCACCGTCAATAATCCCTATACTAATTTCACTTGTCACAGAATCATCTTTTAGCAATAATTGCAAATCAGTATTAATACAGTCTGTCAACGGTAATGAATATTTTTGAAAAAAATCAATAGACTTTACTCCATTGATGCTTGCTATTTTTACTATGTCTTGAAAAGACTTCACAGCCAGCTTAATATATTTAATTTTTTCCCCATAAGTAATGAGTTCATGACTATTGGAAAAACCAAGTTCATCCAACTGTTTCAGTACATATCCCATAATTTGAACATTATCAAAATCGTTATCAAAATCAAATAGTTTTATTTTGATCTTTTTGCATATTGATTCAAAATTTCCTTCTTGAGATATTTGAGTCAGATTGTCTGAGATTTTTTCTGAAGGTTTAATTGGTTGAATATCTTGGATTGTCGTCATATTTGCACGAAACTTTTCTGATGGAGGTTGTTTTACTAATGAAATCGTTTCTTCTATAGCCTTTTTGGTTACTTTAATATATATTTGGTTTAAGTCTTCTCCACCAATGATAGGACAACAACGGCAAAGATCATTCGGTTTATGGGATTTCGCAATAGCTTCAGGTTTTACAGTAATTTTCCCCACTGCTGGGATCAATTCATTTTCTCGAAAAATATCCTCATAAAAATCAAGAATACCTTCAAATTTAGCTGAAATATTATCTTGAAGTTCTTGGGTTACATCTCCAAAAAATTTGGTACTTCCGCCTCCTTGATTTTTTTGAATATCGGAGGATTTCTGCAAAACTAATTTAATCGGAAGATTCTTGTCTTTCATATACTGTCAACCTCCTTAACTAATTTTTGTATTGTCGTTTTCGAACTCTGCAAAATATCCGCAATTGCTTGTAGACTAAATACCTTATTGTCACATTCTCTTAAAAACTTAGCTTTGATACGTAGCATATCTTTTGCATTATTATAGTTTTGAGGCAGAATGTTTTTGAATGCAAAAAGTTCTTCATAAATACTCAACTTATCAAAAACTTTTTCATGAACAATCGCATTACGAAAAGCTTTTTTAATTATTTCTTCTATATTAGCTCCACTTAGTCCACTAAATGCTGTAGCTAATTCACGCTTTTCTTTTACTGAAAATTCTATCGAGCCATTTGTGAATAGATCAATCATTTCAATAATGGCATTAGCATCTGGAAGCTCAATTTCCAATTTGTAATCAAATCGACGCCAAACAGCAGGATCCAATAACTGTTCATGATTTGTAGCTGCAAGCAATAGGCTATCACTGCTCATTGCGTCAACATTTTGCAACAAACTATTGACTACTCTTTTTAACTCTCCTAATTCATTGCTATCATCTCTGGCTTTTGCAATAGCGTCAAATTCATCTAAGAACAAAACACATGGCATTTTCTGTGAAAATTCAAAAAGTGTTCTTATGTTTTTGGCAGTTGTCCCTAAATACGAGGAAATTAAACTATCTAATCTTGCAATTACCAAAGGAAGATTCAATTTCTTAGCAATTAAATACGCGCATTTAGTTTTTCCACAACCTGGTGGCCCATATAAAAGAAGCGTATTAGAAACGCCTATTCCCAAAGAGTTTAATTTATCAGCATTTTGATAACTCAGTATAAAAGAATCCACTTTTTCAGCGTTACTTCTTGATAATATAACCGACGTCTTATTAGAATCTGGATAAATAACATCAGCCAATGTCGTTCGTGATTCAGAATCTACAGGAACAGTAAGTTCTCTCGTACTCCCCATTGCCGATAAGGTCATTTCATTTTGCGTTTCCAGCATTTTTTTAAACTTTGCAGCTGCCCGCATTTCTCCATCTTCTTCTAACTTTGTAATTAATTGTTTAGTATAGTTAAGAACTTTGACTTGATCATGTCTTAAAGAACCTTCAACAATCTTGCCAATTTCTATTGAATACTTCAATGCCTCCACCTCCTTTTATATTATATGGGAACGAATTTCAAATGTAAAGAACTTTTCCTCTGCTTTATATATATTACCCGTTTTTTTAGGAACGATTATATGATATATAGGAACGATTTTTGTTTTTCGGTTTAAAAAGAGTGCTTTTCCTTTAAAGAAAAAACACTCCTAACAAACCATAATTTAAATCTTAAATCATTCCAACAAAGTTATAAACAATCTTGACTTCCTGCACCTTCTGCCCATCAACTTTCTTGACTTTACCCCCCAGAATCCGGCTAATTAGGCGGTTCAGTACAGTTTCATCCAACTCCAGAATGGTGGCATACTGCCGAATTTCCCGAATAAAGGTGCGGACTTCTCTTTCCTGAGCGTCAGACTGCTGAAGCATTCGCATCAGTTCCTGTAAACGGCGTTGATTTTCTTCCTGCTCCATATCAGCAGTCAGCTTCATAAACAAACCGCTGCTCAGAGAGCACACCTTTGGTCTTGTCAGTGTAAAGACTCAGGAACATATCGTCGATTTCTCAGCTTCTAGCTTCTAGGCGTCTACGCGCTTTCTGCATCTCGGAAGCACCTGCCATGTACCTGCGTTCCATCCGGCTGCTCAGCCGCTGATAAAAAGTATCAGCATCCTTGAGTGCGGCCTTTGCCAACTCCTGAATATCTGTATAAATCTCTGGATTCGATTTTATAGCCGGTACAAGCATTTTCCCCAACCGGTTGTGGGTCTGGCAGATATAATACGCCTTATCAATCGGCTCCTGCTGTTTGCCGGTAAAGTGGTTTTTTCCAGTTGTACCGACCTTCTCATACCGCACCCGCATAGATTTCTCACGGGTGGCACAGTAGATTATACCGCGGAACAGGTTGTAAACGGTTAAACTAAATTTTTATAGTTAGTCCTAATTGTTTTTAACCATTTTTGCTACATTCTCCCACTTTTTTACGTTCTTAATTCCACTATTTCCGAGTGCTCCAGCCCTGTCTGTGGTCAAACATATGGTCAACGAGCCCTTCTTAACCAGGTGCGGTATCAGTTGCTGCCACCTGTACAGAAGGGCTCTTTTTCATATTCAGGTTTGGGGTATTGTACCTCTGGAGATAGTGAATTGCAACGATCTTTCAGAGTCCTCCCAGACTCTTTTTTATGCCAAAAGAAGGAACTTTTTTTAGACCAAAATCGCCCAAAGCTTGCGTCGCTATATCAAAGAATAGGGCGTCGAGATTTCGTCTCAACGGGATGGTAATTTCTCCTAATTTTGAAGGCGTAATCCGTTCAATCAAAGCCGTCAAAATACGGGTTCTCCTCTGCCAGGCCCCGCAGCTTTTCCTTCAGCTCCGGCTCACCGAACCAGTCGCAGACCTCATACAGCATTTTCTGTCCAGTATCCCAGCAAGCACACTGGAAGATCTGCCTGGCCAGATGGTCGTCGGTTTTCAGCCGCTGTAGCAGCGGGCACTGGACGAACTGATCCCGCAGGAGGCCGTCCATGTCCCAGCCCAAAAACTGATAGGCAACTTCCTTTTCCTGCAGCTTGTTCCCCACTGTATCCAGCAACAGCTTCATCATATCGATGGCTGCCTCCGGGTCTTTCTCTCCGGTCTCTGACAAAAGATCCTGAGTATCCATGTTCTCCAGTTCCTCCACCGTCCAGCGGCTCACTGCTTCTGGAAAGGCCGCAATGAGCAGATCCCGGCAGGCCCATTCATCCTCGGAAAAATCCCACCGGCGCACCATATCCTCCAGTTCGGCACGGGAGAAACTACGTGGGGGCTCTTCTTCATCGGAAGTATCCGTTACTGTGATAGAAAGCCGAACAGAGGGCGCATCCGCATGCACCAGCTTTGCCTTTTCCGAGGGTTGAAGAGATGAAATCTCTCCAAAATCACCGCAATAACCGCACTCCCAGCGATTTCCCCGTACCATCACAGGGCTGCCGCAGTGTGGACAACGAATTGTTGCCACAGAAGACCCCCCTTCTTACCTGTTTAACATCCAAGCAATGCCGGCAGCTGTGCGTTCTGCGGCATGGTTATAGTGATTACCTGGATTCATCTGGAGTACCGTGTCAATGTCCCTGCTCTGGTAGAAAGCATGAATCTCTTCCGTGTTCTGTTGGACACTTTGAAGAACCGTGTTCCTGGTCTTGCTCTCCTTATCTCCCAGGGAAAAGTACATATGATCTGGCCGACGCTTTGGTTCATGGGAGAAGATGTACTCCTTCATTCCGGGAAACCAGAGAGATCCAGACATGCTGCCCACACGGGAAAATACATCCGTCTGGTAAATGCTGTACAGTGCAAACAGCCCGGCCAGAGAGTAGCCGGCAATCCCACGCCAGCAAGGGACTCCAGCAATTTTTTTCTCTGCCGTTGGGATAATTTCCTCAGTCAGGAGCCGCAGATAATCGTCTGCACCACCAGTGCATGGGTCAGCATTTTTAAAAGCAGGCGGGCTGTCCCAGGGAACCATATCGTGGTTCCAGCCCAGATCACTAATGGCTACCAGAGTAAATGGTGGGCAGCTAGCAGCCTGTGCAGCCTCATATACCTTCTGTCCTTCGTCAGAGAAAGTGTTGAGATAGATAATAGGGACAGTTGCTTCAGGACCTAGAAAAATGGATATCGTTTTGCCTTGAATTGAGAAGATGTACATTGTTTGCATCATCCTTTGACAGAGGATGGCATACAGAATAGTCCTGCTCATTGAGCAATGCTAAACTGATTTCCCAATAATGGGAATGAGCTACATCCAAGCTAGGCGGCTTTGTTTATATTTTCCAATAAGTCCTTGTCGGATTTTGGAATTTCAATTATACTAAGTATAATATACATCTGCAAAGAGCAGATAGGAAGAGTGAAATATAATGCTGCCTCCTGGCCTTTACGAACAAGTCATCAATACTGCCTTGAACCGCGAGCTTTCGGAAATTCCCGACGCCCGCAAATCAGTAGCACCCATTGACAAAGCGGAGGCCTCCAAGGTTCTGGCACAGTATTTGGCAGACGTGGTGCAGAAGGGCCTGGAGAATGTAGTGGACAACGGTGGGGATCTCTCCACACAGATTAGCCTTGCCAACCGAATCGTAGACCTCATTCAGAGCATCACCCAAGAAGCTGACTTTGCCGCACTGAACATCGACCAGCGGGCGGAGCAGCTTTTTGCGCTTTTAAGGGAGCAGGACCCCCGGCTGGCAGTGGGCAAAACGGCTACCGACCTAAGCCGGCCGGAGACCTCCATTGCCCAGAGTAGCCTGTTTACCGGAGCCATCCATGAGCCCCAGATGTACTCGGAACTGAAAAAGGAGATTATCTCCGCCGACCGCATTGATATGCTGGTATCATTCATCAAGTGGAGCGGTCTGAGGCTCTTAATGGACGAGCTGCGGGAGTTTACCCAAAACGGTGGCGAGTTGCGGATCATCACCACCTCCTACATGGGGGCTACCGATGTAAAGGCCATTGAAGAGCTGCGTAAGCTGCCCAACACCAAAATCAAGGTCAGCTACGACACCAAACGTACTCGCCTCCATGCCAAGACCTATGTCTTTTACCGGAATACTGGCTTCACCACCGCCTATGTAGGCTCCTCCAACCTGTCCAACGCCGCTATCTCCAGTGGTCTGGAGTGGAATGTGAAGGTTACCCGCAGGGATCTGCCGGAGACTATCGACAAGATCGCCGCCACCTTCGAGAGCTACTGGAATTCCAATGAGTTTGAGTACTACTCGGAAGATCAAAAAGAGCGGCTGGCTCGGGCGCTGAAGGCGGAAAAATACTTCGACGCAAACAACACCGAAGTATATACCATGGATATTGCGCCCTACTCCTACCAGCAAGAGATTCTGGACAAGCTGGAGGCAGAGCGCACTGTCCGTGGCTATACGCGCAATCTGGTGGTGGCCGCCACCGGAACTGGCAAGACAGTGATCTCCGCCCTGGACTATAAGCGCTTTTGCAAGCAACACCCCGGGAAACCCTGCCGGCTGCTCTTTGTGGCCCACCGGGAGGAGATCCTGCGGCAGAGCCTGTACACCTTCCGAGCAGTTCTAAAAGATGCCAATTTTGGAGAGCTGTTTGTGGGCAGCTACCGGCCAGAAGGCATTGACCACCTATTTTTGTCCATTCAGACCTTCAACTCGCAGGATTTTACCGCCAAGACCGCTCCGGATTTTTACGACTACATCGTTGTGGACGAGTTCCACCATGCGGCAGCACCCACCTATCAGAAGCTACTATCCTACTACCAGCCTCAGATCCTCCTGGGCCTGACCGCCACCCCGGAGCGTATGGACGGCAAGAGCGTGCTGCCCTACTTCAATAACCGGATTGCAGCGGAAATTCGCCTACCAGAGGCCATTGATCGCAAGTTGCTGTGTCCCTTCCAGTATTTCGGTGTTACCGACACGGTGGATCTGAACACCTTGAGATGGAGCGCTGGTGGCTACGACAAAAATGAGCTTTCCAATCTCTACACCCTCAGTGGCACCGTGGCCAACCGCCGCGCGGATCTGGTAGTGTCCTCACTGCTCAAGTATGTAACTGATATTGACGAGGTAAAGGGCCTGGGGTTCTGCGTGTCCATCGAGCACGCAGAGTTCATGTGCCGCTATTTCAACGGTCACGGGATTCCGTCCATCTTCCTGACCGGAAAATCCTCCGATGAGGAGAGAAAAACAGCCAAGGGACGTTTGGTAAGCGGTGAGATCCGTTTTATCTTCGTGGTGGACATCTACAACGAAGGCGTGGACATTCCAGAGGTCAATACGGTCCTGTTTCTACGGCCCACCGAGTCCTTGACTATCTTCCTTCAGCAGTTAGGGCGTGGCCTGCGGCTTGCGGAGGATAAAGAATGCCTGACCGTGCTGGACTTTATCGGCCAGGCCAACAAGCGGTATAACTTTGAGGACAAGTTTGCCGCCTTGCTCTCCAATACCACCCGCAGCGTAACCCGAGAGATCAAGGATGGGTTTGTCTCCGCACCCAAGGGCTGCTATATACAGTTGGAGAAGAAGGCCGCCAAGTACATTCTGGACAACATCCGCGCCTCCTATGGCAATACTGCTGGTCTGGTCTCCAGGGTGGCCAGCTTTGCAGAGGACACGGGCTTGGAGCTTACTCTGGCAAACTTCCTGGACTATTATCACTTGGATCCCAGGGCAATTTACAAGTTTTCTTCCTTCTCCCGCATCTGCGCCCGGGCGGATGCAATTGCGGACTTTAACGAACCGCTGGAGGATATACTCACAAAAGCCCTGGGCCGGTTGGCCTTGGTGGACTCCAGGCGCTGGATCTGTTTTTTGCTGGACCTGCTACCTCATCTAGACGATGTGGACTTTTCGGTGCTGAGCGAGCTGGACCAGCGGATGCTCCAGATGTTCTATGTGACTGTTTGGGGCAAGGTAGCAGAGAGTTGGGAATCCGATGAGGTTTTGGACAACCTGTATGCCCTCTCAGATAGTCCCGTGCTGATGGGCGAGCTTTTAGATCTGCTCCGATATCGGTATGAGCAGATCGACTTCATTGACGAGCCGGTGGAGCTGGGCTTCGACTGCCCGTTGGATCTGCACTGCACCTATACCCGCGACCAGCTCTTGGTAGCGCTGGACTTTATGAAGCCGTCCACCGTTCGTGAGGGCGTGAAGTGGCTGCCGGAGAAAAACATCGACGTGTTCTTTGTGACGCTGAACAAGGCGGATAAGGACTATTCGCCAACCACCATGTACAACGATTATTCCATCAATGAGAGCTTGTTTCATTGGCAGAGCCAGAGCACCACGGCGGAGAATTCACCCACCGGCCAGCGCTATATTCACCACGAAGATCGCGGCAGCAAGGTGCTGCTGTTTGTGCGTGAGTTTAAGTCAGACCGTGTGACCGGCGGTGCAGAGGCGTACACCTATCTGGGCACGGCGAACTACGTGAAGCATACGGGCAGCAGGCCGATGAATATCACCTGGCAGCTGGACCGCCCGATCCCGGCGAAGTTTTTGAAGAAGACAAATAAGTTGGTAGTGGGGTAAAGGAGTTTTTATGAAGTTTATTCACTTATCGGACCTCCATTTGGGGAAAAGAGTAAATGAGTATTCGATGCTTGAAGATCAAGAATACATACTCAAAAAAATCATCAATGTCGTTGACGCTGAAAAGCCGAATGGTGTGATCATTGCCGGAGATATCTACGACAAATCTGTTCCCGCGGCGGAGGCAGTTCAGTTGTTTGACAACTTTCTCGTTCAGCTGGCCAAACGAAAGCTCGAGGTATTCGTTATCAGCGGAAACCACGATTCTCCGGAAAGGATTGCTTTTGGTTCTCGCATTATGGATGCCAGCGGTATTCATATGTCACCGGTTTATAATGGGAAGATTGTACCTTTCTCCATGCAGGACGAATACGGTACGGTGGATGTTTATATGCTGCCGTTTATTAAACCGGCTCATGTCCGCAGGTTTTGTGACGATGAGATTACTACTTACACAGATGCTATAAATAGCGTCATTTCAAAGCTGAGTATCAATCATGTCAATAGAAATAT
>ERZ779852.3754-NODE-3754-length-10511-cov-6.917942_pt1 | contig 10511 bp, 8 predicted proteins | sample MGYA00511559_ERZ779852 | MGnify/ENA primary metagenome ERZ779852 (study PRJEB29588, sample SAMEA2157977) | human gut metagenome | biome: human gut; feature: human-associated habitat; material: faeces | place: Denmark | collected 2008/2010 ...
GAACTAAATTATAAACAATTGAAAATCAGCTGGGACTAAGTGCCCAGCAGTGGAATGAGTTATATAATCGATGGGAATTTATTAGCAATTATTGATAGACTATGAAAACTATTATTGTACTTCTCTTATGCTTTGTGAGTACATTTACTCAAGCTCAAAATATCCAACATTTGGAGGATAAGCCTTCTTTTAAGGGGGTAAGAATAGGAATGCCTATATCTGAAATATCTGATAAGCTGAGTTTTGAGAGAGAAACAAATGGCTATGATGTTTATAAGGTAATAGATGCATCTTATTATAGTGTGTTCAATATAGCAATGAATTATGTAAGGGTAATCGGGTTGAATGAAAAGGTGTATGCGATAGAAGCAATGAAAATAGTTAAAGCTACAAAAGAACATGCTACAATATTTGATGCAACCGAACTGGATATTATTCAAGCTGGGCTGACTAGATTATATGGTGAGCCGAAATATGCATTAACAGAAAATAATTCTCAATTTAACAGGATAGGGGTGCAATGGATCTCAAAAAGCAAGGAGGCTAATTGTTTTATTGACTTTTATGGAACTTTTGTCGGATATAAACTACAGTTCTCTTTGTGTGAACATATTGAGGATTTTTAATGTAATAATTAATATCAATAAGAGTAGGCATAGTTCGCAATGTTAATTGCGCCGGAGCCAATTACTTTAATTTTATTTCCAGGTTTGTGATAGCAGTGGTTGGAAAGCTGCTGTAAATAGGTGTTTAAGCATGAGTATAACATACCTTATCTTTGCTGACGATACGAAACCACAAATAAACTGATAAAAGATGTTCTACATTTTGTCGGCTTATTTGTGGTTTTACAGGATCTGGTTATCTTAACGGGCTTCCGCCTTCTTCTCCTTCAGATGGGTTTCCTTCTTCTTCGGTACCGGGTGTGGTCTGTGCTTTGTCGTATTCAATCCATTCGATATTTTTGCTTACCATGCTGCGGGTGGCTGACCCTGTAGAGGCAGGGTAGCTGGTTTCGGGGGTAAAGTTTACTTTTACATGTTGTAGTTGCGTCTGGAAATCGAAGTCTTCTTCGTTTGCTACGCCTTTTGTGTTTAATCCCAATCGGAAAGAGCCGAGGCCTTCCAGTTTTACACTTTTGCCTTGTGCCATGTATTGTGACATGACGTCTGCCATTTCTGTCAATACTGCTTTGACGTCTGTTTTGGTGACAGTGCTCCTGTTTGCTAAGGCTTCTGCTATTTGGTCAGTATTGACGGCGGAGCCTATTGTAATTGCGCGGGGATAATACACATTGGTTTTGGGGTTATATGCTTTTTTATAAAATGCCATATTCGTGTTGTTTTTAGGTTAATATTCTGTTTGTATTTCGGATAGATTTGTAACAATGGCTTTGTGGAAATACTTGTTGGGCCATGTCCTGTTGTCTCTATGGAAATGTCCCTGTAAGGTTCGGGCCATGTTGTCTATGTTGTAATTGGTGGTTTTGATGTAATTCCATTTTATTTCTGACTTTTGTTTTTTCTTCTTTCTCTTTAATAGTATAACGTAAATAGTTTATTTTAGTTGTTCTGCATATAACAAATATTATCTTAAATTAACATGATTTAATAGCTCTTTTGTTTACATTCGCATTCTTAATCTATGAAATAACAGCAAAAAATGTATTAATTGATTTTTTGTGAATTTTCGAGCGCGAAAATGTATGTTATTTTGTAGTTAAACTTATGATATTCAGGCATCTGACAAGTCCGGGATGAATTGGTCTCAGAATTGTGGGATTTGAGATATTCGGAAATCTCGATTCTGAATTGGGGATTATGAGATGGAAGATTTCTCGAGGATGCCTTGAAGGTAATTTTTCTTTACTTGAAAAGTTGCCAAGTTGGTCATTTCGGAAGGTTTCAAACCATCGAAAAGAGTTTTTGTATGCAAATTTATGATTTTCAGCTAAGATTTTAAGGTTGGACTCTTCCCGGGTATTTCTTCTTCTGATAGCGGTTTTGTAAAATAAAGTAGTAAAAAGTTACAAAAAAAGAAACTTTTCCCGATTTTCATCGTTACTACTTATGATGAGTAGTTAATGAGTAGTTAAGTAGTAGTTGATAGTAAGTAGGTATACTAACTATAATCACTAGTCTGTTGTAGTCATATTAAAGTAATATCAATAGTAGGTAGTTATATTATGTCCTTACTTAAGATATTATGTTCTTACTTCGAAGTTCTTTTTTCTCTTTCTCTGTAGTTTCTAAAGAAAAAATCTCTATTATTACTTGCTTTCCACAAAAAAGGCTTAACTTTGTTGGCTGATAAAAAAGAAAATGGACTGAAGGATGGAGGTTCAAAATGTGAAAGATACGGTCAAGCAGATATTCACCGAATATCTCAATGCGAACGGGCATCGGAAGACTCCCGAACGCTATGCCATACTCGATACCATCTATTCCATCGACGGCCATTTCGACATCGATACGCTCTACTCGCTCATGGCCGACCAGGAAAAGTTCCGCGTCAGCAGGGCTACCCTCTACAACACCATTATCCTGCTCATCAACGCGCGGCTGGTCATCAAGCACCAGTTCGGCAATTCGTCGCAATACGAGAAGAGCTACAACCGCGATACGCACCATCATCAGATCTGTACCCAGTGTGGCAAGGTGACGGAGTTTCAGAACGAAGACCTCCAGCACGCCATCGAGCACACCAAACTCAGCCGCTTCAACCTGACACACTATTCTCTCTATATCTATGGGTTGTGCAGCAAGTGCGAGCGGGCCAACAAGAAAAAATTGAAAAACAACATTCATAAGAAAGAAAAATGAAAGTAGATGTACTGTTAGGATTACAATGGGGCGACGAAGGCAAAGGCAAAGTCGTCGACGTACTGACGCCGCGCTATGACGTGGTGGCCCGTTTTCAGGGTGGCCCGAATGCCGGCCATACGCTGGAGTTCGAAGGCCAGAAGTATGTACTCCGCTCGATTCCTTCGGGAATTTTCCAGGGCGATAAGGTGAATATCATCGGTAACGGCGTGGTGCTCGACCCGGCCCTCTTCAAGGCTGAGGCCGAAGCGCTCGAAGCCTCGGGTCACGACCTGAAGCAACGCCTTCACATCTCGAAGAAGGCTCATCTCATCATGCCTACCCACCGTCTGCTCGACGCCGCCTATGAGGCTGCCAAGGGCGATGCCAAAGTGGGTACGACAGGCAAGGGCATCGGTCCTACCTATACCGACAAGGTGAGTCGCAACGGTTTGCGCGTGGGCGACCTGCTGCACAACTTCGACCAGAAGTATGCCGCCGCCAAAGCCCGCCATGAGCAGATACTCAAGAGCCTGAACTTCGAATACGACTTGGCTGAGGCCGAAAAGACCTGGTTCGAAGGTATCGAATACCTGAAGCAATTCCAGCTGGTGGACAGCGAACACGAAATCAACGGTCTTCTGAACGAAGGCAAGTCCGTCCTCTGCGAGGGTGCACAGGGCACGATGCTCGACATCGATTTCGGTTCCTATCCTTTCGTTACTTCGTCCAACACCATCTGTGCGGGTGCCTGCACGGGTTTGGGCGTGGCTCCTTGTAAGATTGGAGATGTCTATGGCATCTTCAAGGCCTATTGTACACGCGTAGGTGCCGGTCCTTTCCCCACCGAGCTCTTCGACGAGACGGGCGACAAGATCTGTACCCTCGGACACGAATTCGGTTCCGTTACCGGCCGTCGTCGTCGTTGCGGATGGATCGACCTCGTAGCATTGAAATATGCCATCATGGTAGACGGTGTGACGAAGCTCATCATGATGAAGAGCGACGTGCTCGACACGTTCGAAACCATCAAGGCTTGTGTGGCCTACAAGATGAACGGCGAGGAAATCGACTACTTCCCCTTCGACATTGCCGAGGGCGTGGAGCCTGTCTATGTAGAGCTGCCCGGCTGGCAGACCGACATGACCAAGATGCAGAGCGAGGACGAGTTCCCCGAAGAATTCAATGCCTACCTGTCCTTCCTCGAAGAGCAGCTGGGTGTGCCCATCAAGATTGTGTCCGTAGGTCCCGACCGCGAACAGACCATCGAACGATATACCGAAGAATAATTCGGATGTGATAGACAAAACGTAGGCTTTCCTGTCCGTTTCAGGAAGTCTACGTTTTTTGTTCCTTAAAACATAGTTTTCATTCACTTAAAACACCCTTTTCTTCATGAAGACACATCTTTTAGCTTTAGCCCTTTTAGTAGGGGCTTGTTTGTCACTTCCCGTACGTGCTCAAAGTTATACGCCTACGGAAGAAAATCTGAAATCTCGCCAAGAGTTTCGTGATGCCCGTTTCGGCATTTTCCTCCATTGGGGCTTGTATGCCATGCTGGCTACGGGCGAATGGACAATGACCAACAACAACCTGAATTATAAAGAATATGCCAAATTGGCAGGCGGATTCTATCCTTCGAAATTCAATGCCGCCGAGTGGGTGGCCGCCATTAAGGCTTCGGGAGCCAAGTATATCTGTTTCACCAGTCGCCATCACGAAGGCTTCTCCATGTTCGACACGAAATACTCCGACTACAATGTGGTAGACGCTACACCCTTCAAACGCGACATTCTGAAGGAGCTGGCCGATGAGTGTCACAAGCAGGGCATCCGTCTGCATCTCTATTATTCACACCTCGACTGGTATCGTGAAGATTATCCTTGGGGACGCACGGGTAGGGGGACAGGCCGTCCTGACGCCAAAGGCAACTGGCCGAGCTATTATCAATTCATGAACAACCAGCTGACGGAGCTGCTCACCAACTATGGCCCGATAGGTGCCATCTGGTTCGACGGCTGGTGGGATCAGGATCAAAACCCCGATTTTGACTGGCAATTGCCTGGTCAGTATGAGCTGATACACAAGCTTCAACCCGCTTGCCTCGTGGGCAATAACCATCATCAGACGCCTTTTGAGGGCGAGGATATCCAGATTTTTGAACGCGACCTGCCGGGTGAAAACAAGGCCGGCCTTTCAGGTCAGGACATCAGCAGCCTGCCGTTGGAAACGTGCGAGACAATGAATGGCATGTGGGGCTACAAGATTACCGACCAGAATTATAAGTCGACCAGAACCTTGATCCATTATCTGGTGAAGGCCGCCGGCAAGGATGCCAACCTGCTGATGAACATCGGCCCTCAGCCTGATGGATGCCTGCCTCAGGTAGCCGTAGAGCGCTTGAAGGAGATGGGCGAGTGGATGAAGACCTATGGCGAAACCATCTATGGTACGCGTGGCGGTTGCGTGGCTCCTCATCCTTGGGGTGTGACTACGCAGAAGGGTGATCGTTTGTTTGTCCATATCCTTGATTTGCAGGACAAGGCACTCTTCTTGCCTTTGGAAGGCCAGAAGGTGAAACGTGCGATGGATTTTGCAAGCCGTCAGGCCTTGAAATTCAAGCGCGTGGATGGTGGCATCGTTCTTCAGCTTGACGAAATCCCTACAGAAGTGGATAAGGTTGTAGAATTGCAACTTGATTGATTGGGACGTAAAACAATGGAAAATTTATAATCTGTGTTAATTCCTGAGGCTACTTGCCTGTCATCGCTTATCTTTGGCAAACTATTTGCACTTGGTAGAAAAACGCATATTGTCAAATGATTAAAATAATAGAGAATAATAGATTATGGTAATAGGAATGCAATGGATTATATTTATCGGCGTAGCCGTTGTGAGCTGGTTGGTGCAGATGAACCTGCAAAACAAGTTCAAGAAATACTCGCAAATACCTACAGGTAACGGTATGACAGGCGCCGACGTGGCTCGTAAGATGCTTAACGACAACGGTATCTATGATGTGCAGGTCACTTGTACGCCCGGTCATCTGACCGACCACTACAACCCTGCCAACAAGACCGTCAACCTGAGCGAGAGCGTTTACTCCAGCAACAGTATCATGGCCGCCGCCGTAGCTGCCCATGAGTGCGGACACGCCTTGCAACATGCCCGTGCCTATGCGCCGCTCACCCTGCGCAGCAAGCTGGTGCCGGTCGTTTCGTTTGCTTCAAACATCATGACGTGGGTATTGTTGGCCGGTATCTTGCTGCTGGATGTCAATTCGAATTTCCTGCTGGCAGGTATCATCCTCTTTGCGATGACCACGTTGTTCAGCTTCATCACTCTGCCGGTGGAAATCAATGCCAGCCGCAGGGCGTTGGTATGGCTCAGTGCGAGCGGCATCACCAACTCCTACAATCACGCTAAGGCCGAAGACGCCCTTCGCTCTGCCGCCTATACCTATGTAGTGGCTGCTTTGGGTTCGTTGGCTACGCTTATTTACTACATTATGATTTTTATGGGCCGTCGTGAGTAATGTCGCTTTGTCGATAGCCTTTGTAAAGAATGGTTACGGCCGATATCTTTCTTCCTTTTTCGAGGAGAATAGATGTCGGCCGTATTTCTTTTTATAAAGATGATGCTTGTTTGGCGAAAAATGGTTATCTTTGACCGCTGGTATTGTTAACTTTAACCAATTTCTATATGATTAAAATCCGTTTTGTTTCGAAGGCTTTGTGCCTTGTTGTATTTTCATTATTTGTGCAGATGGGGTTGTATGCCCAGAATGAGAAACCTTTTGTTATTCCCGAACTGAAAGAGTGGAAGGGGAGTGAAGGGGTTTTTACTCCTTCGGCTGATATGCGTGTCGTTTATGCGCAGGAAGCCTTACGTTCAGTGGCCGAAGCCTTTGCCGCCGACTATGGGCAGATGTTTGGACTCACTCTTGAAGTAATTCAGGGCAAGCCTTCTGCTGGTGACATTTATTTTACGCTGAAGAAAGACAAGAAGTTGGGTCGAGAAGGTTATGCTATCCGTACGGATCGCTACGTCACCGTCTCTGCCCCTGAGGCTGTTGGTGCCTACTGGGCTACGCGAACTTTGCTCCAGATGAGTGAGCAGACAGAAAACCATCAGTTGCCGAAAGGTCAGTTGCGCGACTGGCCCGACTACGCCATGCGCGGCTTCATGATGGATTGTGGGCGCAAGTTCATTCCCATGTCCTATATGCGCGACCTGGTGAAGATGATGGCCTATTATAAGATGAACACCTTGCAGGTACACCTCAACGACAACGGCTTCAAGCAGTTCTTTGGCCACGACTGGGGACGCACCTACGCCGCTTTCCGTCTGGAGTGCGATACCTATCCCGGCCTCACCGCTCGCGACGGTTACTACACCAAACGCGAGTTTATCGACTTCCAGGAAGAGGCTGCTTCACGTTTCGTAGAGATTATCCCCGAAATCGATGCGCCTGCCCATACGTTGGCTTTCACCCATTACAAGCCTGAGATAGGTAGCCAGGAGTATGGTATGGACCATCTCGACCTGTTCAATCCCGAGACTTATAAGTTCATGGACGGCCTCTTCAAGGAATATCTGGAAGGTGACAAACCCGTATTCCGCGGCCCGCGTGTCCACATCGGTACCGACGAGTACTCCAATAAGAAGAAAGACGTAGTCGAGAAGTTCCGTGCTTTTACCGACCATTACATCCGTCTGGTGGAGAGCTACGGCAAGCAGGCCTGCGTATGGGGCGCTCTGACTCATGCTGCCGGCGAAACACCCGTCAAGTCGGAGAACGTTATCATGAGTGCCTGGTACAACGGATATGCCGACCCCAAGGAGATGGTGCGTCAGGGTTATAAGCTCATCAGCATCCCCGACGGGCTGGTTTACATTGTGCCTGCTGCCGGTTATTACTACGACTACCTGAACACTCAATACCTCTATGAGAAGTGGACGCCTGCCCATGTGGCTAAGGCTGTCTTCGAGGAGAAAGACCCCGCCATCTTGGGCGGCATGTTTGCCGTGTGGAATGACCACGTGGGCAACGGCATCTCCGTTAAGGATATTCATCATCGCCTCTTCCCCGCCTTGCAGACACTGGCTGCGAAGACTTGGGATGCGCAGGTCGACTTACCTTATGCTGACTTCAACCGCCTGCGTCAGGGCTTGAGCGAAGCTCCTGGCGTCAATCAACTGGGACGTATCGGACGCGCAGAAGGCTTGGTTTATGAAGTGGCCGAAGTACATCCAAACACCAATCTCGCCCACGAGGAGATTGGCTACGGCTATACCGTCAGCTTCGACCTCGAGGCGGCTGACGAGGCTCCCGGTACCGAGCTGTTCCGTTCGGATAACGCAGTCTTCTACCTGGCCGACCCCATTAGCGGACGTTTTGGCTTTGCACGCGATGGCTATCTGAACTCCTTCCAGTTCCGTCCTTATCCGGGCGAAAAACTGAACGTGCAGGTGAAGGGGGACAATCGCTCCACTTCGCTTCTCATCGATGGTAAGCTCGTCGAGACGATGGACATCCAGAAACGTTACTTCAACGGTGGCAAGGACTCCATGAACTACGTTCGCACCCTCGTCTTCCCGCTCAAGAAGGCCGGCTCGTTCAAGAGCAAGATCACCAACCTGAAAGTCTATAACCAATAATTTACCTTTGCATGAAGAATTTCAACTTTTCAGCTTCCCTGCTGTGCTCGCTTTCAGGCACGGCAGTTGTGTTGCCCCTGCTCTCGTCCTGCTCTGCGCAGAAGAAGGCCGAAGCTAAGCCATACAACATCGTCTACATCATGACCGACGACCACACGGCGCAGATGATGAGCTGCTATGACCAGCGCTACATCGAAACGCCCAACCTCGACCGCATCGCCGCCGATGGTGTGCGCTTCACCAACAGCTTTGTGGCCAATTCGCTGAGTGGTCCCAGCCGTGCCTGCATGATTACGGGCAAGCACAGCCACGCCAACGGCTTCACGGACAACACGACCTGCGTGTTCGACGGCTCCCAGCAGACCATGCCCAAGCTGCTCCAACAGGCGGGCTACCAGACGGCCATCGTCGGCAAGTGGCACCTCGAAAGCCTGCCTACGGGCTTCGACTATTGGGAAATCCTGCCCGGCCAGGGTGACTATTACAATCCGCGCTTCATTACCATGCAGAACGATACCGTCAAGGAGAAAGGCTACCTGACCAACCTTATTACCGACAAGAGCATCGACTGGATGGAGAACCAGCGCGACAAGGATAAGCCCTTCTGCCTCTTCATCCACCATAAGGCCATCCATCGCAATTGGTTGCCCGAGCTGAAGTACCTTTCCCTGTACGAAGACAAGACTTTCTCTATGCCCGATAACTTCTATGACGACTACGAGGGCCGTCCGGCCGCCGCCGCGCAGGAGATGAGCATCTGGAAGGACATGGACATCATGTACGACACGAAGATGTACCGCAAGGACCTCAAGTCACCGCTCAAGGGGGCTTACGAGTCCTTTATAGGCCGCCTCACGCCCGAAGAGCGTGCCCAGTACGACGCCTTCTACGCGCCCATCATCGAGGAGTTCTACAAGAAGAACCCGCAGGGACGCGACCTGGCCGAATGGAAGTACCAGCGCTACATGCGCGACTATGCCAAGGTAGTGAAGTCGCTCGACGACAACGTGGGCCGTGTGCTCGACTACCTGCAGGAGAAAGGCTTGCTGGACAACACGCTCGTGGTCTATACCTCCGATCAGGGCTTCTACATGGGCGAGCACGGCTGGTTCGACAAGCGCTTCATGTACGAGGAGTCCATGCGTACGCCGCTCGTGATGCGTCTGCCCAAAGACTTCCAGACCCGTGGCGACATTCCGCAGATGGTTCAGAACATCGACTACGCGCCTACCTTCCTCGACCTGGCCGGAGCACCTATCCCCGACGATATCCAAGGCGTCTCCCTGCTGCCCCTGCTCCGTGGCGAAAAGCCGGCCGACTGGCGCAAGTCGCTCTATTACCACTTCTACGAGTATCCGGCTGAGCACATGGTGAAGCGCCACTATGGCGTGCGCACCGAGCGCTACAAGCTCATCCACTTCTACAATGACATCGACGAATGGGAACTTTACGACCTGCAGGAAGACCCCACTGAGATGCACAACCTCTACGGCCAGCCTGGCTACGAGCAGGTAACGGAAGACCTCCGTGCCGAGCTGAAGAAGCTCCAGGCCCAGTATCAGGACCCCATCGAAGAGAAGCTTCAGGCCGAAAAGGAGCAGAAGAAGTAAGCTTTATCATTATCTATCGGATGAGTGGCAGGCCCCCGTTGTTTGCCGCTCATCCCCCTCTTTCCCTGTCGGCAGAAGCAAAGGTATGCCATCTTCTTCAGGCGGCCAAAAACGGGGTGTTTGTATGTCCTAAAAATCTGTTAACGAAAATCAGATTTCGTGTTAATAAAACTAATGCGTTGATTTGCAGGGAGGAAAACGATACTTTCGTGCGTACAAAGCGGTGCTTTCCGATTGGCAGCGCAGCGTGCGTGTGCTGTGGATTTGGTGTTGCACTTCGCTTTGTTTTTTTATGTCTGCACGGTTCTTGTGGCTATACTTTCAGGAAAGCGTTTATTGGCTTGGGAAATAGTAGATAAAAGCGTGACGTGTGACAATTGTGACAAATGACAATTAGTAAATCTGTCACAGAAAAACGGGAAATAGAAAATTAATACTA
>ERZ779852.3764-NODE-3764-length-10490-cov-4.396071_pt1 | contig 10490 bp, 8 predicted proteins | sample MGYA00511559_ERZ779852 | MGnify/ENA primary metagenome ERZ779852 (study PRJEB29588, sample SAMEA2157977) | human gut metagenome | biome: human gut; feature: human-associated habitat; material: faeces | place: Denmark | collected 2008/2010 ...
GCCTGATGCGAGAAAGAGTGAACAGCGAAATTTATTAAAAATACGAATATCATTATTTGGTATTTATAATAAATATAACGTAGACAATCTCATTGCGGTTCAGCGACGTTGTCCATTTGCCGAAGATATGTGGCATGACTTCATCGGCTGACTTTGCCTGCTTGTCCTTGGACTGCACGACATTGAGTCCCTGGCCGACGAACCAGCACTTCATGGCAGAAGCCGCTTCCTTCATGTCGGCTTCATTATCAGAGGAGGCCATCTGCCGCACGATATCCGTCGTCACGCCGTACTGCTGTTGCAATCCGTTCCGGACACGCTGGATCTGCGCTGCGTATTCCTCTGCCGTGCCACCACCCTTGATGGAAGTCAGACCGATGCCAAGATCCTGACCATACGAGCGAAATAAATATCCCCCGGCATAGCCGGGGGTTTTATATTTACGGCCTTATAAGGCCTCCGCTTACCAGCTGCGCTTAAAAGCGCTTGTCGGTCCGTCATACGCTTACTATTTCCGGCTACCCGTAAACGGGTCTGTCATATCCAGTACCAACTGTTCCGACATGTAATCTTCCTTCAGCTGGTTCTGAATGTATTCCGTTATTTTCTTTTCATTCTTGCCTACCGTACTTACATAGTACCCTCGACACCAAAAGCTTCGATTTCTATATTTGTACTTCATATTCCCCCATTTCTCGTAAATCATCAAACTGCTCTTCCCCTTCAAAAAGCCCATAAAATTGGACACGCTAATCTTTAGCGGTATCTCAACTAAAATATGGATGTGATCAGGACAGGCCTCGGCTTCTAACAAGTTCACCTGTTTCCACCGACACAGTTCCCTTAGGATTTGACCAATCTCGTACCGCTTCTGACCATAAAAGACCTTTCTTCTGTATTTAGGGGCAAATAACAATATGATATTTACACTCCCATTTTGTATGTGATAAACTATGTACATCGTGATCTTTCATTACGATATACCTCCTTTGTTGTATTGGTTGCAGTTGACGGACCGCAACTTTATACTTCAAGGGAGGTTTATTAAATCCTTTAAAGACTCATCGCTAAAGCTTTATCGAACCCCTGGTCTAACCAAGGGTTTTCTATATACAAAAAACAGGTTCAGGAAATACTCCTGAACCTGTCTGCGATATTTCTTCATTTCTTCTGCAGAGCCGCCAGCTTGGCTGCCTTCTTTGCCAGGAACCGCTCGCGCATGGCCATCTTGTGCTTCATGCGATCGACGAGATCCTTAGCGTCGGCGATGTCCTGTGCATCGGGATGCGTGGAGGCGAGTTTCCAGCGCTCCATGCTCTTGGGACCGCCGTGTGGGTCGTCGGGGCCTGCGTTCTTGCGCTTGGCGAGCATCGCGGGGTTGATCTTGCCGCGGCAGCCGAACGTGCCGAGGATCGTGCAGCCCGGGCCGAGATTGTAGCCGGCGCGCGCGAAGCTCGTGATGGCGTGCTCGCTCGTCGGTGCCGTGCCATGCGTCTGGAAGAAGACAACTTCGGCATCGTGGACCTTCGGCAAGTACTTGAGCATCAGCGGGTCCGGCTGCCCGAGGCGGAGCCAGTAGCCGAGTGCCACCACGTCATAGCCCGAGAGGTCCTCCGGCGCGTCCTGCACGCGAAAGACATCGGCGTCTCCTGCCTGCTCTGCGATTGCCTCTGCGATCGTTCTCGTATTGCCCGTAACTGACGAATAAATAACGGCCCATTTTCCCATGTTCGTATCCTCCTCTTTCACTCTCTGTATCGTAGCACAACGCCTTGTATTTCACAGTAACCTTTGTTACAATGAGAGTCGTTGTAAATCGTCTCACATTAATATTAGAAAGAAGTGTTATCATGACTGAACTTCTCGCCTCGCCGACAGCGGGCTTTGCCATGCTCGGCACGCTCGTGCTGATCCTCGGCGGGCTCTACACGCGCCACATCCGCCTGACAACGCGCACGATCATCGATATCGCGCTGATGCTCGCGCTGACGATCATGCTGCACCAGATCCGCATCTTCCACATGCCGCAGGGCGGCAGTGTCACGCTCGGCGCCATGGTCCCGCTGCTCCTGCTCTCGTATCGCTACGGGCCGGGCATCGGCGCGCTCGCCGGTTTTCTCTACGGCCTCATCAACATCATCCAGGACCCGTTCATCGTGCATCCAGTGCAGGTGCTCTTCGACTACCCGCTGCCGTACATGGCAATGGGCCTCGCGGGACTCTGGCAGGGCCATCTCTACCGCGGCACGGCGCTCGCGTTCCTCGCGCGCTTCCTCTGCCACGTCGTGTCCGGCGTCGTCTTCTTCGCCTCGTACGCACCGGAGGGGATGAACCCGCTCGCCTACTCGCTCGTCTTCAACGCGACGTATCTCATCCCGGAGTTCGTGATCTGCTGCATCATCCTGCGCCTGCTGCCCATCAGACGCCTGCTCGCGGCCATGGGCGGGCAGTCCCGTTAAGGAGGTATCTGTATGATAAAAGACGGCACCTGGCTACTGAGCACAGGCCACTTCCTCAATGATTTCTACTGCAATTTCCTGCCGATTCTGCTGCCGATCATCATGCCGCAACTCGGCATCTCGCTGACAGTCAGCGGCCTTCTTGTCATGGTCCTGTCCATCACGAGCAACATGATGCAGCCCGTCTTCGGCTACGTCATGGACCGCCACAACCTCAGCCGCATCCTCATACCGGTCATCCCGTTCGGCGCCATCTGCATCTGCTCGATTGGCCTGATCTCGACGAAGGCGATGCTCTTCATCATCATTGCCCTCACGGGGCTCTCCGTCTCGGCCTTTCACCCGCTCGGCTCGACGCTCGTCGCCAAGACGGCGCCGTCGGAACGCCAGGGCCGCTCGATGTCGTACTACATCGCGGGCGGCAACCTCGGCTACGCGCTCGCGCCGATCATCGTCATCGCCTTCCTCGACCGCTTCTCGATGGCAGAGCTGCCGTGGCTCATGGTGCCCGCCTTCCTCTTCGCCTTCGTCTGCCTCAAGAGCGGCCTGACGCGCTTCTCGACAGTCGCGGAGCAAGCCAAGGGCAAGGTCTTCCACCTGCGCGAAGTCTTCCACAATGCTGCCATCCTGCGCCTCAACGTCGCAATGGGCCTGCGCTGCTGCACGCACGTCTCGATGTCGACGCTCTTGCCCCTGCTGCTCGTCAGCCACGGCTACTCGGGCATCCTGTCGGGCACGCTCCTGACGTTCTTCCTCGTCGGCTGCACGGTCGGCGGGCTCATCGGCGGCTACCTCGGCGACCGCATCGCCCACAAGCGCATCATCATCATCGCGCTGGCCCTCGCGATCTTCCCGACAGTCTACTTCTACCTGCATCCTGGCACGGAGCCGCTGTCGCTCATCGCACTCTTCCTCACAGGGGCCCTGCTGCTCGCGCCGCAGCCGAGTTCTCTCGTCTGGGCACAGCGCGCCATGCCCGGCAGTGAGGGCATGGCTTCGGGCATGATGCTCGGCTTCTCGTTCGGCCTCGGCAGCCTCGGCACGGCCATCACCGCCGCCCTCGGCGACCAGATTGGCCTGACACCGGCGCTGCTCATCTCCTCACTGACACTGCCGCTCGCCGCCATCTGCACGGTCTTTGCGCCATTCCCGCAGAAAAAATGATCCTGTATATGAAAACGCCATGGACTGCCGCACACAGCAGCCCATGGCGTTTTTCATCGCTTGCAGAGTGTGATGACGGCCTCTTCCAGCAGCTCATTGCCGGCCTTTCCAGTCTTGAGCAGATAGTCGGCATCGATGAGCCGCAGCATCGCGCCTTTCAAGGTATCCTCCTTGAAGGCAACAGCCGCCCGCCCGAGTTTCTCGGCGATGAAGGGATTGAGCTCCAGCGGCTTGGCGAGCGCCTTGCCGCGCACGCCCCTCTTCATGAGCACCTTCGCCTGCCAGAGCTGGCGCACGTGGCGCGTCAGCAGGGCCAGCAGCACGGTAAAGTACGTGCCGTCTGCCAATTGACGGTGCAGCAGCATCAGGGCCTTCTTGCTGTCGCGCGCGCTGATGGCATCCATGAGCGCAAAGACCGAGACTTCCGGCAGGCCCGAGAAGACTTCGACGAGCTCCGCCTTCGTGATGCGCCGCCCCTCGCTGAAGAGCGCGAGCTTGTCGAACTCCTTATCGAGGTACGAGAGCGAGATCTGCTGCATCATGCTGACGGCTCCAGCGAAGTAGGCGTAAGCATCGCGGTCCATCTCCTTGTGGATGGTGCGCAGCTTGTCCTGCAGCCAGTCCTGGATATTCCAGGCGCGCAATGGCTCCGCCTCGAGCACGAGCCCTGACTTCAAGAGTGCCTTGTAGAGCTTGCGCCGCTTGTCCGCCTTGTAGGGCGCGACAAAAATCAGGTAACTGTAGGGCGGCATGTTGCCGAGCTGATGGCAGAGCGCCTCGAGCTCCTTGCCGTCTGCCGGTGATCTGCTCTCGCGGAAGAGGTTCGTGCCCGCGAGCAGGATGACATTCTTGTCGGCAAAGAACGGCGCCGCTTCGATGCTCGCGAGCAGGTCCGCGAGCGCCATGTCGCCATTGACCTTCTGCAGCGCATCCTCCATGCCGACGCCGTCCGGGAAGAGCCTCCCGAGCAGGGCCCCCTTCGCCTTATCGATGTAGTACGGCTCCTCGCCGCTCAGCAGGAATACATGCGGCAGCTCCCCCTTGCGGATGGCCGCCATGAACTCGCCGAATTTCACCAGCAACGCCCCTTTCCAAAGTCTTTCTTCCTGATAGCATTATAGCATAAAAGAATAGCATTATAGCATAAAAGAACGCCGCTCCACCAAAAGATGAAGCGGCGCTTTTGTGTCCGTCCGTATCGGGAAGGCTCTCGGTCAGACAAGCCCCTGAGCCAGCATGACATCGGCGACGCGCACGAAGGCTGTGATATTCGCACCGGCGACAAGGTCGTCGGGGTCTGCGTACTTCTCGGCGTTCTTGCGGGCGCTCTCGTAGATGTTCTTCATGATCGCCTTGAGGCGGCCATCGACTTCCTCGAAGGTCCACTGCAGGCGCTCCGAGTTCTGCGCCATCTCGAGAGCTGAGACAGCGACACCGCCGGCATTTGCAGCCTTGGCTGGCGCGAAGAGGACCTTTTGCTGCTGGAAGTAGGCGATGGCGTCGAGCGAGGACGGCATGTTCGCGCCCTCGCCGACAGCTGTGACGCCGTTGGCGACGAGCGTCTTGGCGCTCGCGAGGTCGATCTCACCCTGCGTCGCGCACGGCAGCGCGATGTCGCACTTGACCGTCCAGACACCGCGGCAGCCCTCGTGGTACTCAGCCTGCGGATGCGTCTCGACGTACTCCTTGATGCGGCCGCGGCGCACCTGCTTGATCTCCTTGACAGCGGCGAGGTCGATGCCTTCCGGGTCGTAGATGTAGCCGTTCGAGTCGGAACAAGTGACGACCTTCGCGCCGTACTCCTGCGCCTTCTCGATGGCATACGTCGCGACATTGCCCGAGCCCGAGACGACAATCGTCTTGCCCGCAAGGTCAATGCCCTTGGCGTCGAGCATATTCTTGACGAAGTATAGCAGGCCGTAGCCCGTCGCTTCCGTGCGCGCAAGAGAACCCCAGTAATCGACGCGCTTGCCCGTCAGCACGCCGGCGTCGTAGCTGTCGCGGATGCGCTTGTACTGGCCGAAGAGATAGCCGATCTCCCGGGCACCCACGCCGATATCGCCGGCGGGCACATCGACATTCGGGCCAATGTGGCGGCAGAGCTCCGTCATGAAACTCTGGCAGAAGTGCATGACCTCATTGTCGCTGCGCCCGTGCGGGTCAAAGTCCGAGCCACCCTTGGCGCCGCCGATCGGCAGTCCCGTCAGGGCATTCTTGTAGACCTGCTCGAAGGCCAGGAACTTCAGAACATCGAGCGTGACGCTCGGATGGAAGCGCAGGCCGCCCTTGTAGGGGCCCATCGCACTCGACATCTGGACGCGATAGCCGCGGTTGACCTGGACCTCGCCCTTGTCGTCCTGCCAGACCACGCGGAAGGAGACGGTGCGCTCTGGCTCGACCATGCGCTCCAGGATCTTGTTCTCCCTGTACTCCGGATGCATTTCCAGGACTGGGACGATGCTCGAGAATACCTCGGATACCGTGTCGTGGAACATCTTCTGCTCTGGGTCCTTCTGCTCGATGCTCGCGAGCACATCCTCAACATACTGTTTCATATCAGCCAAAACTAACCCTTCCTTTCCAAATCGAAAATCCCCATTCAGGCTTACAACGTTACAGTCATAGCCATCTAGAAAAATTATACTATACAGTCGCGGCAATGTATATAGTATTTCAAAAAGAAGTATAATTCCAACATCTCACTCATTCTGCACGAACTCGCGCGGCAGGTCGAGCAGGAAGCGGCTCATGTGCGTATAGTGGCCGTACTGCGTCTGGCACCAGGACAGGAATAGCTGGCGCTTCGGCCGCGTGATGGCGACGTAGAAGAGGCGCGCTTCCTCCTCGAGGCTGTCGTTCTTCTCTGCCTGGAGCCCCGGGAACGTCCCCTCCTGCAGGCCGGCGACGAAGACGTAGTCGAACTCTGCGCCTTTTGCCTGATGCACGGTGACGATGGGGATCTGCTGCCGCTTCGTCATGGCATCGAGGTTCGTGTTGGAGAGCGTCACGTAGTTGAGGAAGCGCATCAAGGCGTCGAATGGGCGCGCCTCGCTGTCGTCCATCGCGCGCGCCTGCCGGAAGAGGTCGCGAAGGTTCTCGATACGCTGCGCCTCCCCGCGCCTGCGGTAGTAATCATCGATGCCGATGTCCACGACGATCTTGGCGAGCAGCTGCCAGGGGCGCATCCTCACGGCCTCGCGCCGGATGGAGCTGATGTGTCCCGCGAGCTCGTTGAATACATCCTGCCACTTCTCCATGAATTCCTTGCGCTCTCTGGCATGCGGGCGTATATCCTTCTCGATGGCGTAGACGAGGATCTCGGCCGTCGCGCAGACATCGTCCATTGCATCGTGTGTAGAGCGGTGCGAGACATGACAGAATTCGCCGAGGTACTCGAGCTTGTGGTTCGGCAGGTTCGGGTAGAAGCGGCGAAAGATGTCGAGCGTGTCGTAGTAACGCCGGTACGCGAGTGGCGGCAGGCCGAGCCGCGCGAGCTCGCTGCCGAGGATGCTGAGGTCATACGTGACGTTGTGGCCGACGATGACGCTGCCCGCGGCAAAGGCGCAGAACTCGCGCAGGACTTCCTCCGGCTCCTGGCCTTCCCGCTGCAGTAATGCGTCGCTGATCTTGTGCACCTTGTAGCTGTCTCCAACAGAGCGGCGTGCCTTCAAGAGGCGCTTGAACTCAGCCTTTGCCTTCCCGTCTCGGCCGAGACGCAGGCCGGCAATCTGGATGATCTCATCGCGCGTCGGGTCGACACCCGTCGCCTCGACGTCGAAGACGACGATATCCTCCGCCTCGAACGCCTCTACAAGCACTGCGAACGGGTCGCCCGTGCGCCGCGCATCCTCGTCGAGGTAATCCGTGATGCGGATGCCAGCCCGGCGATACGACTCGTGCGAGATCTTGCGTATCGTGCCCGGGCCGATGCCCCTGCCAAAGCGGTTGAGGATGCGCACGAAGCTCGCCGCATCGTGCGGGTTGACGACGAGCCGCAGGAAGGCCAGCGCGTCCTTGACCTCCTGCCGCCGGAAGAACTTGAGCTCATCGAGCAGCATGAAGGGCAGCCGCTCATTCTCCGGCAGGTGACAGCCGAGGTTGCGGAAGTAGAGCGACAGGTCTTTATTGTAGCGGTTGCTGCGCGTCAGGATGCAGACGCGCCCGTAATCCTCGACCGGCAGCTGTTGGATCTTGTAGTAGATCCACTGCGCTTCCTCCGCGAAGCTCATCGCCCCTTTCAGCACGATGGGCAGGCCGTGCTCAACGCTGACCGCATGGATGCCCTCGGGGTAGAGCGCCGAGACGCGCTCGGGGAAGCGGTTCTTCAGCCACGCGAAGGACGCGCTCAAGAGAACCTGCGTCGAACGGTAGTTCTCCGTCAGCACGATGCGGCGCGGATGCCAGTCGCGCTGGTAGGCGCGCAGGACGGCCTCGGGGTGCGAGCCGCGCCACTCGTAGATGGTCTGGAAGTAATCGCCGCAGAGCAGCAGGCGGCTGCTGCCGAAGATGCGCGAGAGGATGCGGTACTCGAGCTCGCTCGTGTCCTGCACCTCGTCGATGTTGATGTAGAGGAAGCGGCGCGCCCACTTGATGGCGATATCCGCCTGAGCGAAGAGCGCTTCGGCCTGCACGATGAGATCCGTGAAGTCGAGGCCGTGCACATCGTGGAGGCGCGCATCGTAACGCGCCGCGATTGTCGGGCCCCAGGCCTGCCACGCTTCGAAGAGCTGGCGGTAGAACTGGTAGTGCTCTGTGACGGCAAGCTTCCGGACAGCAGCGGGGTCTTCTGCCAATAATCTCTGCAGGGCAGCCTTGTAGTCGGCCTCAGCATCATCCGTCTGGAGGCCGTACGCCGTCCGCGCTTCCTTCAAGAGAGCAATCAAGGATTGGACGGAGCGCACGGGCCAATCCTCGGACAGGAGATCTCGGATGATGGCGAGGCAGTCCGCCTCATCGAAGATCGTGAAGTCCGCGAAGAGATCCGAGTGGCGCTTGGCCTCCGTCTTGATGACGTCGTAGCAGAAGCCGTGGAATGTCCGGACGAGCACGCGCCGCCCGGCCTCGCCGGCGCGCAGGACGATGCGCTCCTTCATCTCGCGGCACGCCTTGTTCGTGAAAGTCAGGCAGAGAATCTCCTCCGGCTCGGCCCGCTCTGCCGCCAGTATGTTGGCGATGCGGCAGGCCAGCGTATTCGTCTTGCCCGTACCAGCGGGCGCGAGCAAGAGGATGTTGTCCGACAGGTTCTCCACCGCCTCGCGCTGCGCCGGATTCAGTTCTGCAAATTCCATACGATCACCTCAAGATCTGCCAATACGTCACGACTGCTTGACATGCGTCCTCACCCACATCTTCTCTCCGTCCGTCTCAAAGACGATGGCCCCTGCCTGGTCCGTGCGCAGGATCTCGATGCCCTGCTGCTCATAGCGGCGCAGGACCTCTTCCTTCGGATGGCCAAAGGAATTCTCGAATCCTACACAGAAGACACCGTAGCTCGGCTTGACAGCCTGAAGGAATGCCAGCGAGCTCGATGTTGCGGAGCCGTGGTGACCGGCCTTGAGGACCGCTGCCCGCACGTCTTTGCCCGTCTCCAATAGCTTTGCCTCCTGTTCCTTGACGAGGTCGCCCGTAAAGAGAAACTGCGCCCTGCCGTAGGAAACGCGGTAGACGTTTGAGACTTCATTGCCCGTGCCGCCGCCCTCCGGCGCAAGCGGGGCAAACAGAACCTCCACCTTGACGCCATCTACGGTCAAAGCATCGCCCTCCTGCGCCCGGCTGAACTTCTGCAGCAAAGGGTCGGCATCGCCTATCCCCATGCTGCGCGCATAGGCGGCCGTGCCCTCGCCCGCCGTGTATACATGGCCGACCGGCATCTTTTTCAGGATAGCACCGCAGCCTTGTGCGTGGTCCTCGTGTGCGTGCGTCAGGAAGACAGCCTCGACCTCCCGGATGCCGTGATGCAGGAGGTACGGCACATCGACGCGCGCGCCGATGTCGAAACTGCCATCGCGCGTGCCGCCCGTATCAATGAGCAGAGCCCGCCCCCTCGGCGTCACGACGAGCGCTGCATCGCCCTGTCCCACATCGAGGAAGTGGACCGCGAGGCGCTCCGGCGTGACTGCACGGTAGACTGCGACAGCAGCCGCCAACGCGAGAAACAGCGCGAACGCCGGCCGTCGCCAGGGCACAAGGCGGGTCCGCAGCCATTCCCGCTGCTCTTCTGTCAGCAGCAGAGTGCCCAACGCGAAGTAGTAGAGCACGACAGCAGGCCAGCGCATCGCCGAGAGGTAGAAGATGCCGCCCGGGAGACTCGCGAGTACGTGTGCGAGCTCCGCCGCCAATCCCAGCAGCAAACTCGTCGAAGCGAAGACGACATGGCCGAGAAGCGGCAGCAGGAAGGCCACGAGCCCCGCAAAGAGCCCGAGGATGATGATGAGCTCCAGGATGGGCACGACGAGCAGATTAGCGAGCAGTGCCGAAAGCGACACCTGCCCGAAGTACCAGGCGAGCACAGGAAGCGTCGCGAGCTGCGCTGAAAGGGTGATGGCGAGGCCCATCGCTAGGACATCTGGCATGCCCCTCGCGCGCAGCCATGCCCGGAAAACAGGCGCGAGAAACAAGAGCCCGGCCGTCGCCAGATATGACAGCTCGAAGCTGATGTGGAAGAGCAGCAGCGGGTTCCAGAGCAGCATGAAAATGCCCGTCAGCAGCAGGACACAGCGCGATTCGCGCTCGCGCCCGAGCGCCAGGGCCAGGAAGGCCAGTCCGCCCATGATGGCCGAGCGGATGACAGGCGGCACACAGCCCGCCAGGATGCTGTAGAGGGCGATGCAGGAGAGCACGAGCGCAGCAGAGACGGCGCGCGGCAGG
>ERZ779852.3770-NODE-3770-length-10484-cov-11.327069_pt1 | contig 10484 bp, 10 predicted proteins | sample MGYA00511559_ERZ779852 | MGnify/ENA primary metagenome ERZ779852 (study PRJEB29588, sample SAMEA2157977) | human gut metagenome | biome: human gut; feature: human-associated habitat; material: faeces | place: Denmark | collected 2008/2010 ...
TAGATTATTAGGCTACGCCTGTACCAAGAATTGCAGTTCTATGTTGAACTTGCGTGGTTTCCAAATGACTATGTTCTGCCTGCTACTGTTTTGTGATTACACGAGGAAACTCGCTCCATAGATTAATAGGACGTAGCGAAGAAATTTGCCGAGTGTAACGCTGATGAGCGAGAGGGGAATGTTGGCGCGTGTGAGTCCGAGTACTATCGTAATGGCAGAACCCAATAACGGGAGGAACGAGAAGAACCCCATGAGTGCACCATGACCGCCCATGAAACGTTCGGCACGTTCGAGGCTCTCTTTCTTTACGTGCAGATACTTCTCTATCCACTCCATTTTTCCGAGTCTGCCGACACAGTAATTGAAGATTCCGCCGAGTACATTGCCCATCGTTCCGTAAATTATCAGTTGCCAACCGTTGAGTCCGGCCGCGTTCAGTGCAACCATGACGACCTCGCTGCTGAAAGGGAAGAAACTGCCGGCAAGGAATGCCGCAACGAACATTCCCCAATAGCCATAGCCTATAAGAATGTCAATAAGGGCATCCATGTGTTATATGCGGTTACTATTATTGCAAGAATGATTAATGTGATGGTTACGATATTCGTGATTTTCGTGTGCGTGAGCGATATGTAATGCGCTATCAGCGGCGATGTGTTTATTGTGATGAAGCCCAGAAGCATATCGTAGTGCTGTGGTTGCAGAGCCAGGAAAATGAACGAAATGACGTCGATGATTATGAAAATTTCGTATTGTTTTCTTGTCCTTATCTTGTCGTTGGTGCTCGTATTTATGAAATGTACGCTGCCGATTATTGCCGAAATGAGCAATAATGATATGGTTACGATTTGCCGTGTGTCGAGAATGGTGTAGTCTGCCACCTTGCCAAACTCGGCAAGCGACTCAAAATGGAGAATGAAACTGTTGAAATCGTTTGTTATTGCATAGAAAGCAGCGAGAAACCAATAGGGCGTTATGATGCCAAACAGAGATGCAAAAAATGTCTTCGCACTCATCGACAGCAGGCTTGAGGCCATGATAATCCATAGAACAGGCAAATAGAAAAGTACGTGTACGGACATCACGCTTGCCAAACCGAGGCACAGAAAGGCATAGAAGGTCCATCCTGTGGCCCGATTGTCCTGATAACATTTGAATAAAGCAAGGTAGAAGCCTACGAGGCACAGCACAATGACAGCCTCGGAGAGCGACCGGTATTCGAACGATGCCATCGTCATGAACACGAGAAAAGCACACGACACCATGCGGCTGTATATTCGGATAAGCGCATTAGTGTTGTTCAGCTCCACCATCAGATATGTAGCGAGAACGACACATCCGAATACCGGCCAGACGGTATTGTCGTGGAGACCGGCAAAAATCCATAATGCTCCGCAAAGAACCGACACTATGGGGAGGGTCTTTCTACTTTCCGCTATCTTGTTTTGAAAACGTTTTATCATTTCTTTTTAGTTGACAAGTAAACGAGTTGACAAGTTGTCAACTCGTTTACTCGTTAACTTGTTAACTGAATTATAAGTCTTTTCCGATGTCGGAACGGAAGTATTTATCTGTAAATTCTATTTTCTGAGCCTCTGCAAACGACTTAGCGAGAGCCTCGTCCTTGTCTTTTCCGTATGACGAAACGGCGATTACGCGTCCTCCGGCTGTCACGATCTCACCGTCTTTCTGCGCTGTTCCACTGTGGAAGACGATAGAACCTTCTACTTTGTCAATGCCTTTTATCGGATAACCCTTCTTGTATTCCTGTGGATAACCGCCGCTAACGAGCATCACGCACACTGCCGCACGCTCGTCGAACTCTATCATGCGCTTGTCAAGGTCGCCATTAGCCACACCCTCAAAGAGGTCTACAATGTCGCTCTTCAGACGCAACATTACGCTCTCCGTCTCAGGGTCTCCCATACGGCAGTTGTATTCTATCACCATAGGCTCGCCCTTCACGTTGATAAGGCCGAAGAAAATGAATCCTTTGTAGTCGATGCCTTCCTCGGCAAGACCCTCTACCGTCGGGCGGATGATGCGGTCTTCAACCTTTTGCATCCACTCTTTCGTAGCAAACGGAACGGGTGTTACGCTGCCCATACCGCCTGTGTTGAGGCCCGTATCACCCTCACCGATGCGCTTGTAGTCCTTTGCTTCGGGCAGAATTTTATAGTTCTTGCCGTCTGTGAGTACGAATACCGAGCACTCGATACCGCTTAGGAACTCTTCTATCACGACTTGTGCCGATGCGTTTCCGAACATTCCGCCGAGCATTTCCTTCAGTTCGGTTTTAGCCTCGTCGAGAGTAGGGAGAATTAGTACGCCTTTTCCGGCACACAGACCGTCGGCTTTCAGTACGTAGGGAGCCTCCAATGTCTCCAAGAACTTCAGTCCTTCCTCTACGGTTGTGCCATCGAATGTCTGGTATTTTGCAGTCGGGATGTTATGACGCTGCATGAATCCTTTTGCAAAATCCTTGCTTCCCTCGAGCACTGCACCCGCCTTAGACGGACCAATAACTGGTATCGCCGCTGTGCGTTCATCGTTCTTGAAGTCATCGTATATACCTTTTACGAGCGGATCTTCCGGGCCTACGACCACCATATTTACGCTTTTCTCTACGCAGAATGTCTTCAGCGCTTCGAAATCGTCTGCCTTTATGGCTACGTTTTCGCCTGCATTTGCCGTTCCGGCGTTACCCGGAGCGATGTAAAGTTTATCACATTTGCTGCTCTGAGCAATCTTCCATGCAAGGGCGTGTTCCCTTCCTCCACTTCCTAATAGTAATATATTCATATTTTCTAAGTGTTTCTTAATTTGCCGCAAAGTTACTTTTTATTCACGACTTAGGCAAAAGAAAGGTGCTGAATGTTTGGTCGTTAAGCGTTTTTTTCTTATTTTTGTCAAGTAATATATTGAAATACACCTTTTATGAAAAGATTCTTTATTTTTGTTATGGCCTTTGTTGTGACCCTAACGGTGTGTGCACAACAGGTTAAAGACGAGATTATGCAGAACCCGTGTTTGTCTGCAAGTAATTATCTGGCATATCCCGGACCGGCTCAAAAGGCGCTCACTCCGGCTCCAAAGGGATACAAGCCTTTCTATATCAGCCATTACGGCCGTCATGGCTCTCGCTATCTCATTGGCGATGATGAGTATGATAAGCCGTTGACTATACTTAAAACAGCCAACCGTGAAGGCAAACTGACACCCTTAGGACAGGATGTCTTGCGCCGTGTTAAGGTGATGTGGGACGAGTCATACAAGCGTCTTGGCGAGCTTTCTCCGCTTGGAGCGCAGCAACATAAGGATATTGCGCGTCGTATGTATGAACGTTTTCCTGAAGTGTTCAAGGGCAATGCCGACATTGACGCAAAGAGTACGATTGTCATACGTTGCATATTGTCGATGGAAAACGAACTGCAACAGTTGCTGGTTCTTAATCCGAAACTGAATATCACACATGACGCGAGCGAGCATGATATGTATTATATGAATTTCGATGACAAGCTATTGACGAAACGGAAGAAGCCGGCGGGTGTCTGGGCGCAGTATAAAGCCTATAGGAAGCAGCATCTTGACTACACCCGTCTTATGGAATCTCTGTTCAATGATAAAAGTTATGTGTATCGGAACATCGATGCCGACGACTTCGGATATAGGCTTTTCAAACTCGCGAGCAATCTCCAGAGCATAGAGGCACGCAAGGATATGACCTTGTATGACATCTTCACGAAGGATGAGTTATATGCGAACTGGCAGATGGAGAACGTTCGTTGGTATATAGAATATGGTGCTTGTCCGCTCAACGGAGGGCAGCAGCCGTTCTCGCAGCGCAACCTTTTGCGCAACATCATAACTCAGGCAGACAGTTGCATCGCAACGGGCAAGAACTGCGCAACGCTCCGTTTCGGTCATGAGACGATGGTCTTGCCGCTCACTTGCCTGCTCGGACTCAACGGTTATGATATGCAGATAAGCGATTTCGACAAGATTGAGGAGCAGGGATGGATTAATTACAGAATCTTCCCGATGGGAGCCAACATCCAATTCGTGTTCTATCGCCGCAATGCCGACGACAAAGATGTGCTCGTAAAGGTGTTGCTTAATGAGAATGAAGCCACTCTTCCGATTGCGTCTGACATGAAACCGTATTATCGTTGGAGTGATTTCAAGGAGTATTACATGAACAAAATCAAGTCTTACAGGCTTAGAAGAAACGACTGATATAGAGATATCGAATATTTATAGATAAGTAAGTCGCTAAATTAATGTATACTATCTGTGATAAAGCATATACTATACATTAATTTAGCGACTTACTTATGATGGCGTGTCAAAATACTTATACAGCAACCAGTAAGGCATATTGAAGATTTCAGACTTATAACAGCGCGGCGTATTTCCGTATTTGGTTCAGTCGTTCCATGAATGACTTATCGCTGGCGGTCTGTTGCATATTGTATTTCAGTTGCAGTCGCATCAGAGACTCGGCAGGGATGTCCAATGCCGCTTCAAACATCATAGCTGTTGCAGTGGTCAACGCACGGCGTCCGTTCAGCAAGTCGTTCAAAGCCTTGTATGGCATACCCGTCTGTTCTGCCAGTTTGCGTTGCGAAATCTTGCGGTATTCTATTTCGTCTTTAAGCACTTCACCTGGATGCGTAGGTGTATATCCGAATCTTACGTTTGCCATAACTGTTTCTTATTTATAATGGTTTGACAATTCAATGATATTGCATAGGGTGACCACAATTTCGGAAACTACTTTTGTTGTCTTGAATTCAATGCGGTATTGGTCGTTCACCCGGACAGACTCCATTCCCGCCTTGTCGCCCACAAGTACTTCGTAGTGCAACGAATGGTAACGGTAAAGGTCCTCGACTACAGTCAATGATTCCAGCAAATCTATAGTCTTGCGATATTTCGCAATGATTTGTGGCTGGAAACGATGTTTCTTGTCGGATGTTTTCCCGTTGAGGTATAATTCCTCCAAATACTTCTTTTCAAACTTGATTTCCACGTGTATATATTGTTTTCACACGCTGCAAAGATAATGTAAATCTTTTGAATGTCCACAAAAAATGAGGATTATTTTCGGATTCTCCTTATTGGTCAACCTTTAAAAAGTATAAATCTTCGAGAAATTTCTAATAAAGAATATCTCGAAGATATATTTTCTATAAGTCACAAAAGAAGTCTCATGGCCCTTTTGTATTTTATGCGGCTGCTGCCAGAATTACATTTAGAACTCACGTTAAATGTCTATACTATTTGGAATAATGCAAATGTATGTTGATAAATAAAGGCTGAATTCATTGCACCGAATTCAGCCTTTATTTGTCTTTATCTGTCTTTATCTGTTGTATGGCGTTACTTCAGATAATCTTCAAAATACTGCGTGATGCGCTCATGCAGGTGTACACTCTGATGACCGCGCATATTGTGAGGCTCTCCCGGATAAACGAAGAAGTCGGGCTGGGTGCCTTCTTCGATGCACTTGGCTATGAAGGAGAGGCAATGCTGCGGCACTACTGTGTTGTCATTGTAGCCCGTTATGATTTGCAACTTGCCTTTCAGGTCTTTCGCCTTGTTCAGTAAGCTGGTCTTTTCGTAGCCTTCCGGATTGCTCTGAGGCGTATCCATATAGCGCTCGCCGTACATTACCTCGTACCACTTCCAGTCTATCACTGGACCACCGGCCACACCAACCTTGAACACATCGGGGTAGTTGGTCATCAAAGAAATTGTCATGAAACCGCCGAAACTCCATCCATGCACACCAATGCGGTCGGCATCGACGTAGGGTAGGGACTTCAGGTATTCAACGCCCTTCATCTGATCCTGCATCTCTATCTGTCCGAGCTGGCGGAATGTGGCCTGCTCAAACTCACGTCCGCGGTTCTCACTGCCGCGGTTGTCGATGATAAAGAGCACGTAACCCTTCTGTGCCATATACGTTTCCCAGCTTCTGCTGCCGTAATGCCAGCGCGCATCGACGTTGTGAGCGTGCGGACCGCCATACACATATACCACTGTCGGATATTTCTTAGATGCGTCAAAGTCCTTTGGCTTCACCATTCTGTAATACAAATCGGTCACGCCGTCGGCTGCTTTCAGCGTTCCTGTCTCGTAGCTCGGCACATCATAGCCCTCCCACGGGTTGCTTGCCGTGAAGTAGAGCGTGCGCTTTGCCGTCGCCGTATTGGCTATTTCAATCTTGCGGGGCACGTCAGGCTCTGAGTAACTGTCATATACCAATACGCCGTTGGCACTCAGTTTGCCATAATGCCAGCCCTTGCCGTTGTCTAACGCGGTGCGTTTGCCCGTTTGAATGTTTACGGAATAGATGTTATTCTGTATTGGCGATGCCTCATTCGACTGTATAATGACCGACTTCGTCTTGCTGTTGAAGCCGAGAACGTCCATTACCACCCACTTGCCCGACGTTATCTGGCGTAGCTCTTTGCCCTTCGTGTCATATAGATATAGGTGGTTATAGCCATCTTTCTGACTTTGCAGTATAAACTTCGTGGCATCCCACGGCAGGAAAACGATAGGATTCATAGGCTCGACATACTTCGGATGTGTTTCCTTGTATATCTCGTTGAGCTTTTCTCCTGTGCTCGCGTCGTAGCAAACAAGTCGGCAATCGTTCTGGTCGCGGTTCAGTTCAAACATATAGATGCACTTGTCGTCAGGACTCCACGCTATGTTCGTGAAGTAACGGTCGGTCGGATCGCCCGCTTTCAGATATACGGTGCTGCCCGTTTTCATGTCATATACGCCCACAGTTACCTTATGTGATGCATCGCCGGCCATCGGATACTTGTCCGGTTCGTGTGCGGCAATTTTCGGAAACACATCCACCTGCGGATAGTCTGTCACCATGCTTTGGTCCATTCGGTAGAAAGCGAGCTTCTCGCCGTTGTTGCTCCAGAATGTTCCCTTCATTATTCCGAACTCGTTGCGGTGTACCGCCTGACCGTAGACGATTTCCCTTGAACCGTCATCTGTCAGTTTATTGGTTACACCGTTGCCGTCGGTTACATACAGTTGATTGTCTTTTACGAATGCCAGCGCCTTGCTTTTAGCGTTCCAGTCCTCGGCACTTGCGTTCTCACAGCCCTGTCTCCATACTGTATTGTGTTTCTTGAAATCAACAAGTATGCGCTCTTTCTTGCTCTTTACGAGTACGTAAGGCTTTTCTGGATAAGGAAACTCAGCGTAGTACAGGCTGCGAACGGGAGCTTCTTCTGTTGTTTCCGCCCATTTGTTTATCTCCTCAAGATTGAAGAGAACATTCTCCTTGCCCGTCTTTGTGTCTATCGTCGAGCAGTTTTCTGCATCCAGTCGCACCAGAGTCTCGCCCCACCAGGTGGCGTAGCGGTTCTCCGGCGTCATGTTGTGATAGTTCTTTCCGCCGAAGTTCAGGTCTTCGAGAGTAAATTGTTTCTGTGCCATTGCGTCAGCAAAAGACATGAGACACGTCAGAACGGCTATTGCCAAGCCTCCGAGTCTGTTGTTTCTTTTAATCCTCCTCATAGTTCCTTCTTCCTTTTTTCTTGAAGTCGCCGTTGTCGCGCCTTCTGTTTTCTCTGTCAAAGCGCTTGCCACCGTTGTCCTTTCCGAATCGCTTTCCGCCTTTGTCATGCCATTTTCCGCCTTTGTCCGATTTCCGGTCAGAGTCGAAACCGCCTCTTCTCCTTCCTTTGTCGCGGTCGTCATCGTCTCTGCGCTCGCGTCTTCTGTCGAAAGAAAGGCGTCGCGAACTGTCGAGCGAACGGAATTTGAACGAACGAATGTCGTCCTCCTCCATGTTGTTGTCGTCCTCGTCGAGGCGTTTCTTGAATTCGCGGTTCTTCTTGAAACGGTGTTTCTCCGCCATCTCGCGCTTCTCCTCCTCGGTCTTCACGATGCCGCCCTCGCTGCGGAACTCCTTCAGTTTGCCCTCAAACATGGAGTATTTGCGGAACTCGCATTCCAGACTGCCATTATATACCGGTATCTTGATAGACGGTTTCAGGCCGATGCTCTCGAAGCACTCCTCGCGGTAGCTGAGCACCCATGCGTCGTTTCCTCCAAATTCGTGCTTCAGTCTCTCGCCAATCATCTTGTAAGTGCCGAGCAGGTTGGGCGTAGAGATACGCTCGCCGTAAGGCGGATTGGTGATGATGATACTCTTGTTCTCAGGCTTCTTGAAGTCCTTGAAGTCGGCTTGCTCAACGGTTATGTCTTTTGTCAGACCGGCTGCGCGCACATTCAGACGTGCCGTGTTCACGGCTTTCATGTCGATGTCGTAGCCATAGATGTGATGTTCAAACTCACGCTCCTGCGAGTCATCGTTGTATATCTCGTCGAACAAATCTTTGTCGAAGTCGTTCCATTTCTCGAAGGCGAACTCCTTGCGGAACACACCCGGCGAGATGTTGCGTGCTATCAGAGCAGCCTCGACGAGCAAGGTGCCCGAGCCGCACATCGGGTCGATGAAATCCGTGTCGCCTTTCCAGCCCGACATGAGAATCATTCCGGCCGCAAGAACCTCGTTGAGCGGTGCTTCCACGCTTTCCTGGCGATAGCCGCGACGATGCAGCGACTCGCCGCTTGAGTCGAGACTAAGCGTTGCGCGGTCTTCCGCGATATGGATGTTGAGGCGGATGTCCGGGTTGCTCACCGAGATGTTCGGGCGGCTGCCGGTCTTCTCTCTGAACTGGTCAACGATGGCATCCTTCACCTTATAGGTTACGAACCGGCTGTTGCGGAACTCCTCCGAATAGACCACCGAGTCGACTGAGAATGTCTTTCCGTCTTCAATATATTCGCTCCAATCAATTTTCTGTATCTCCTCGTACACGTCTTCTGCCGATTGCGCCTTGAAGTGCCTTATCGGTTTAAGTATTCTGATAGCCGTGTGAAGCTGGAAGTTTGCGCGGTACATCATCTCTTTATCACCCGAGAAGGAAACCATGCGTCGTCCTATCTGAATGTTGTTTGCTCCCAACTGTGTGAGCTCCTGTGCCAAAACCGGTTCCAATCCCATGAATGTCTTGGCGATGAGTTCAAATTCCTGTTCCATTATGATATTCAAATTCTAAGTTATCTGTTTTTTCTTTCTTGTATTTCTTAGTGTTAGGCTTCATGCTTCTTGTTACCCATACGTTACCGCCTATGACGCAGCCTTCGCCTATTGTGATGCGTCCGAGGATTGTGGCATTGGCATATACCACCACGTTGTCTTTCAATATCGGGTGGCGTTGTATGCCTTTTATCGGGTTGCCGTCCTCATCGAGCGGGAAGCTCTTGGCTCCGAGGGTCACTCCCTGATAAAGTTTCACGTTGTCGCCGATTATGCAGGTCGCGCCGATTACCACACCCGTGCCGTGGTCGATGGTGAAGTATTTGCCGATTGTGGCCGCCGGATGTATGTCTATTCCCGTTTCCGAGTGGGCCATTTCGGTCATCACGCGCGGTATCAGCGGCACGCCAAGCAGTACCAGCTCGTGGGCTATGCGATAGTTTGTCAGCGCTTTTATTACCGGATAGCAGGCAATGATTTCGCTGCGGCTTGTGGCCGCCGGGTCGCCGTTGTATGCCGCCTCTACGTCGGTGGCGAGAATCTTGCGTATGTCGGGCAGACGCGCTATCAGCTGTGCTGCCATCTTCTTTGCCTGAGCTTTCAGTTCGCGGCTTGTTTTCTCGTCGCGTGTGCAGCCGTTGTCGTTGCAGGTGCAGCTCGTATCGTCACACGTCGGTGCGGTGAAGCACAATCCGGCGAGGATTTGCTCGCAAAGCAGCTTGTGCATACGTTCTATTTTTACGCCGATATGATATTTCAGGGTTTGAATATTGACAGAAGACTTTCCGTAGAATCCAGGAAAGAGAATTGCTCGTGCCAGGTCTATTATCTCCTCAAGAGCTTTTGCGGAGGGTAGGGGGTCGCCGTCGTAGTGCTCGTGGAACAATCCCTTGAGCGATTCGCTCTCGGATAGCCGGTCTACCGTCCGTGTCAGAATATGAGTTGTATTTTCTATACTCATTATTAATATATAAATGTGTCAATGATTTCGTTGCAAAGTTAATAAAAAAAAAGAAATAGAAAAACAAAATCGGAAGGAAAAGAAATACTAATATAAAAGCTGTTGGATAAGCTCCGAAATTCGAGTCTCGAATCTTCAAAAAATGTAGCGATTTTAGTAAAAAACTCTTACAGTGAAAAATTGACTCCTTTGTGCTAACGAGTGTTAAATATAGGCTCCGTTACTCATTTTAGACAGTTTTTCGACTCCAAAAATCCCAACTCCAAACTCAAAATTCGTAATTCAAAATTCCCAAACGGCCTCCGTTAGAGAAAAAATGGGTCGATTTTCATTGAAAATTTGGGTCTCCAAAAATATGGGAAAATGGCAGAAATGGCCTGTTTTGTAGTTTCCTGATTTAGGTTGACTACTTGTATGTCTTAAACCTTGATAAAGTTG
>ERZ779852.3771-NODE-3771-length-10483-cov-4.048619_pt1 | contig 10483 bp, 8 predicted proteins | sample MGYA00511559_ERZ779852 | MGnify/ENA primary metagenome ERZ779852 (study PRJEB29588, sample SAMEA2157977) | human gut metagenome | biome: human gut; feature: human-associated habitat; material: faeces | place: Denmark | collected 2008/2010 ...
CGGCGGAATTCCCGTCTACAAGACTGAGGGGCACCATCTGAAGGGCGCCGCCGCTGTTATCGACAAGGACTTCGCCTCCTGCGTACTGGCTCAGCAGGTGGAAGCCGACACCCTTATCATCCTCACTGCCGTAGAAAAGGTTGCCATCAACTTCGGCAAGCCTGATGAAAAGTGGCTGGATTCCCTGACTCCTGACGCGGCCCGCAAGTACATCGGTGAGGGGCACTTTGCCCCCGGTTCCATGCTGCCCAAGGTGGAGGCCGCCGTGGAGTTTGCCGAAAGTGCCCCCGGTCGCTCCGCCCTCATCACGCTGCTGGAAAAGGCCAAGGACGGCGTAGCCGGCAAAACCGGCACCGCCATCCACCAGTAAACGCACACAAAACCGAGGCTGTTGCAGCAACAGCCTCGGTTTTTATCAAAAACTGCGGGCACTTCTGTTCTATTTCGTTCCGAAATTCCTTTTGCCAAAATTTTGTGTTAATACTTGTATTTCCCTGTTTATTCGGCTATAATACAAATCAGAGATGTTGAGAGAAGCGTATGACGGGAGCGTCATGCGCTTTTATTATTACGTGTAAGGAGAGAATCATATGAAACGCCCACTTTTGCTTGCGCACCGCGGTTTTTCCGGCAATTACCCGGAGAACAGCCCTCTGGCCTTCCGGATGGCAGTGGAAAAGACCGCTGCCGACGGCTTTGAAAGCGACGTCCACATCACCAAAGACGGCAAGCTGGTGATTTTTCATGATGCCTCTGTAGAGCGCACCTCCAACGGCACCGGCTTCATCAAGAACATGACCTATGATGAGCTGCTCTCACTGGATATCGGTGCTTGGAAGTCTCCGGAATTTGCAGGTCAGCATATCTGGACCTTTGGCCAGCTGCTGGACTTCTGTAAGGAGACCAAGATGCTGCTGAACATGGAACTGAAAAACTACGAGGTGTTTTACGAGAATCTGGAGCAACGGGTGATCGACGAAATCTGCAAACGCCAGATGCAGGAGCAAGTGTTCGTTTCCTCCTTCAACCATATCTCCATGCAGCATTTCAAGGAGCTGTGCCCGGACATTGAAACCGGCCTTCTGTATGATAAGCCCTATCTGGACATGGAACATTATGTCCAGCGCTCCAATGCCGACAATATGCATCCCCGGTATATGCTTCTGCAATATCAGCCGGAGCTGATGAAACTGTTCCACGGCCGGGGCATGAAGATCAACACCTGGACGGTAAATGACGAGGAGAACATGAAAGATATGATCGCCCGGGGCGTAGACTGCATCATCTCCAACCACCCCGATGTACTGTGCCGCGTAGCGGATGATGTCTGCGACTGAAAAACACTCCTGCATTGCATTTTGCAATGCGGGAGCTCTTCTTGATCCCAGATTTATCTTTATAACGAAAAACACCTGAAATCCGAAGATTTCAGGTGTTGTTCTGCCATGTGTTGGCAAAAAAGATGTAGGCACAAATCATTGTCTCGCAGCGCTTTTGTAATTTCAAGTGCGTGAAATCAGTTAGCGGTTTTGGAAACGCTTTACCTCTGCAATTCCAGGCCTTTGTAATAAATCAAAAAATTCGTTAATCGCGTTGTGTCTTTGCATAGGGCACTTCATGCCAGTTCGTTTTTTGCAAAATGTAAATGTAACAGACGCCTTTGCACGTGATAGCGCCACAAAAAATGTACATCTATCCTCATCTGGTTGATTTCTAAAATTCCAAAAAGCGGAATCCTCTAATCCAATAAAATATACAGCATTGTATTCTAATCCCTTACTTTTATGAATTGTCATGATAGGAACGGAATGATCTCCGCGAAAGTTTTCAATCGCTAAGTTCCATACTCCGTGTGCGGCTACATATTCCTCAAAAAAGAGACTTTCAAATTGGTTGATTACATTCATAAAGTAAGTACCTTGTTTATACGCCGGGAATTTCGCCTTTATATTTCCAATGCCAAAAAAATCAATAATACTATTCAAAGTACTGTGCCATTGCTCTGTATCAAGCTTTTGCTGAATATTCTTCTTAACAACGTTCACTACAGCAGACAGTTTCCTCTGCATTTCATCAAAAGTATCATTTTCCCGCATCCCGCTAATTCCCCAAAGCTCAACCAGTAACTCTTCTATAAAAGTCCATTCATTTGGGTGTTTTCTGCTGTCAGCGCATATCATGAATTTGATAAACAAATCTACTATTGGTTCTTTGATAAGATCCTGATAGCCAGTTTCAATGCGCGCCCGTACACCGTGTTTCTCCAACTCCTCAATAATCGCCGAAGCGTAGTCCTGCGGCTTTTGCTTGCAGAGAATACAAATATCGTGTGGTTCTACACCATTTGAGATTTTCAATAGTATATCCTTCGATACAGCAGCCTCCAGTTGTTCATTGTCTGCAATAAAAAGTGCAATGTTCCCATCATCCTCGGCCCAGTTGCCAGAAGCACATACTTCTGTTGCCTTTTCTTTTAAAGATTCATACATTGCCTTTTGCAATGCAACTAATCTGGGTGCAGAACGATGATTCATTATCAAGCGTATACATTTCGGATTCAGTTCTCTATAAAAGTCATTAAATATCGTTTTTACTGCCCCGGCCCATACCATGATTCTCTGCTTGTTATCTCCCACAGATGTTACCTTGGTACCAGAATTCCAAAAACACTCCTTTACAAACGCATACTGAATTGCCGTTGTGTCCTGAAATTCATCAAGGAACACAAATGAATACGTCATCTGTAAGGCTTGCTTAATATACGGGTTCGTTTCAATAATATACATGGCAAGCATCATGATCATCTTAAATGTCAAAGTCGCTTTATTTCCGTTGAATCCCTTTAACAATAGTGGCCACACTTTATGCCCTAATCCATCTCCTGTTAAAGGAAGACTAATTCGTGACAGAATATCATCATATTCAGTTTTCAGCCTAGACTGCGTGAAGCCATTAGGGTTTTTGAATCCCGCACAATGAAACGCTGCATCAATTATATCGGGATCATTCACCAGATAATCGGTGGCCGGGCGAAGTTCATCAGGCAGTGCATATAGAAAGTGGTCAAGAATATTTTTGGCAAATGCATCGTATGTCATTGATACAAATCTACCTTTTATATCTGTGCCACATCGCTTTTCCACGCGTTCTTTCAAATTCTGTGCAGCATCCGTCTTGAAACTGATAGCAAGTATCTTTTGAGGCTCTCTGCACTGATTTGTCTGAAATAGAAATGCTGCTTTTTGCGCCAACAATTCCGTTTTTCCTGCGCCTGGCCCCGCAACAACCAGTACATGTCTGTCACTGCAGCGAACGGCTGTATCCGCAGCTTCCTCTAACGAGATCCCGTCGCAAGGCAACCATTTATCAGGATGCACAATTTTCATTCTTATCACCTTTTAGAATGTGATCAGCAGTTTCAATTAAACGTTGCAAAACCGGCGGTACATTTTCTTTTAACTCCTCGTCACTTAATTGAGATAGTGCTGCAATATGTGTAGACGGTTTTCCTCTGTTCAAGAAGAAATATGTGTACCATACCATGAGTTTTTGCTGTTCGGGCGAGTAGGTATGTCCATCACCGCCTTCTTCTTTTAGTGTGTTTTTTATGTCTTTTAAGATTCGAGTTTCATACTCCGAGTGTATTTCACCATCATTTTCAATTTTTGTAATACGTTCTTTCTTTCCACTCTGGGCAATATCAATACAAGGTCCTTCTCTCGTATCCAAAGTTGCCTTATACATATCTCCCATCTGTTCCAGCATCATAAAATCGATATCCAACGGTGCGGAAAAGAAAACATTATATTTTTCAAGCCATGCTATCCAAGTCTGCATTGCTGTTATAGCAGATACATTCCAGCCCGCCATTCCTTCGAACTCGGCATCAGTTAGAATCCCGCTATCAGTGGTGTTGAGTAGTACATTTCTGTCGTATCCATTTGCAATGAGCTGCTTAAGCACATATTGGATACGTCCCCAACCACCACCATCTCGTTCCCGATCCAAATCGAGCAATGTTATATATGGGATTTCCAAGTCATTCAGCAATCTCCAGAAGTGGTTGACATGCCGACCTCCAAGTGGAACTATCGATATTCCACTAACATCTGTGTTCCCATGTATGGCTTCCCAATACTTCGGCAGGATAATTTCTTCACTATCGCCCTCTCCCAGAATAACGAGTTTTGCAAAATACAGTTCCGGATAGGCTCTCACCGCTTCCTTGATATATTTATATTGATCCTGCATACGTTCTTCATCCGGCAGAGTAATGCATCTTACTTTTGATGCCAGCAACTCCCTGTCTAATCTAAAGTATCTGAGATTCTCCGGATCAATCCGCTTAACAATCGAGGGCGAATGGGATGTCATAATTGCCTGCGCATTGTTTTTTTCTGCAATATCCTTCAAATTCCCCACCAATTTCCCCAGCAGATGTGGAGCGATGTGATTTTCAGGCTCTTCAAGTGCTACAATTGTCAAAATAGGTGGTTTCCTATTAAAAGAGGTATGTTCTGGATCTGTCTCTATTTCTCTCACCATTTGCCCTTCAACATCTAATATGCTGTCAACCAGAGATATATAGAATAGGGAGCGCAACCCATCTCCCATCTGGTCTATCGTATATTCTTTTCCCGTTTCTGTCGGTTCAAAAACAACCTCTGTTTTTCTAATAGATGTTTCAATATCGGTGCTGTTGAATCTTAAGCTGGCTGTCGAATATCGCTCATCAGAATCATAGGTTTTCCACTGTTTTCCCAGCGACGTGCCAAACATGGAAACGCCTTTTTCTCCTTCAAATTGTTCATTCAATTCCTTGATTTTGGTTTTAACTCTCCCCTTTGTTTCCTCGCTCCAGTTGATGCTGCTCATGATCTGATACATCATCGTACCAGATGCATTTTTCAGCTGCTTAGAAGGATCTCTGACTGCTGGGACATAAATCACTCGAATCTTATCCAGATCCCGTCGAGACGCATTTGTTCGATTGCCCTCTTCAATTTCAGCAAACTCCGGGCAAGTAATATAACTTATCTTGCTGTCAATCGAGCCGTCAATAGTATTGCTTTTTTCCCATGTGGCCTCAAGACGGATTCGTAGATACGGCAGCCCACCAGGATTATCAACAACAAAGTGTTGAAAAAAGATAGGTATAGCATATTCTCCACCATTGCTTCCTGACTGCAATTCTTCAAATTCAAATATTGCTTCTATATAAAGACTTTGCTGTTCCATTTCATCTGGGAGTATATTTTGGGGTAGATGAAAATCACTTCTGTGTAGAATACGATCATTACTGTTTTCAGAAAACATACAATTAAGGGCTGACAGTGCAGCAGTTTTCCCCGCACTGTTATTTCCAATAAATGTCGTTAGTTGATCAATTAAGATGACCTGCTCTTCTGAGCCAAAGCACCTATAATTCTTCAATTTCAGTTTAGATAGCTTCATTCTTATCTACCAACCTTAACGAATTATTCCCCATGATATATCAATTATCGAGTCCATTAATTGAAAAACCTTATGCATATGACCACCCACCTTATTTAAGTATACCTCTATTCTTTTCGTTTGTCTATATTATACAAAATCATTGAAAATGCGCCAATTGTATTTATTAACATGTTTTTTGACTACTATTTAATTTGTAAGGTAAGCTGATTAAAAACAATTCGCACCACAAGTGATTATGGAATTATTCTTAATTCACTTTTCATGCTATCCTTGATTGGTAAAGGAGGATATCACCATGAAATATTCAAATGAAGAAAAGCTATCCATCATCACGCGCTATCAGCAAGGCGAAAGAATCACCGCTCTTTCCAATGAACTTGCTATCTCTCGTAGCACCCTGTACCGTTGGCTCAAATCGTTTCCTTCGGACAGCATTGGAAAGCCGTTGAAGTTTTCCTATCAAGAATACGCATCACTCCAACGCAAAGTTGAAAAATTGCAGAATATCATCACAATTCTGAAGTCTGCCGATTGTTTGGTATCTGCCCCATTGAAAGAGCGGCTGCATGCTTTAGAGCCGTTCTATGGAAAATATGAAGTCCATACGATCTGTGAAGCATTGGATATTGACCGAGGTACATTTTATAACCACATACTGCGCAGCAAGCGCGGCAACGCCTGGTTTGATAAACGCCGTCAAGAATACTGCCAGATCATCCGTGATGTGTTTGACGAATATAGGCAGGTGTTGGGTGCAGAGAAAATTCGAACGATTCTCATTCAGCGTGGACACCAGGTCAGTGCGGAATATATTTCACAACTCATGCGTGAGATGGGCTTGAGCAGTGTTCGGTCGACAGCAAAAAAGGAATATTTAAAGCTTCGTGAGACGGAACGAAAGAAGAATATATTGCAGCAGCAATTTACTGCTGATCAGCCAAATCAGCGGTGGGTCAGCGATGTCACCTGTTTTAAACTTAGGGATCACTATTTTTATATTTGTGTAATTATTGAACTTTTCTCGCGCAAAGTGATCGCACATAAAATTTCAAAAAGGAACAGTACTCAACTTATCACCGCAGCATTCAAAATGGCGTATGAGGAACGCCAGCCACCGTCTGGTCTTATTTTTCATAGTGACCGAGGCGCGCAGTATACCTCCCATCGACTCCAGCAGCTCTTACATAAGCACAATGTAGAGCAATCATTTTCACAACCGGGTAAACCGCATGATAACTCAGTCGCAGAATCCTTCTTCGCATCGCTGAAAAAAGAAGAGCTCTACCGAAAGGATCATCCTTCCGATAGAGCATTTCAAGCAAGTGTCGCTTCCTATATTGAGTTTTACAATACCAAACGACCTCATCGCACACTGAAGAATTTAACGCCTTGCCAGACGGAAGAAAACTTCAACAAGAACGCCAAATGAGATAGTGGGGTTCGAATCGCCTGACTTTTATGTTTTCTACTTCAATTTGAAGTGGTTTGAGTCTTTTCGTCTCAGATTTTCCGTGGTGCGTCAATCCCCAAAAACGCTGTCATGTCAAGGCTTTCAGAGTATAAAACAGCCCCACCAAATTCGCAAGTCTCATCGACTTGTTCGAATTGGGTGGGGTCATTCATCTTGGAGCGGGCTACGAGGCTCGAACTCGCTACCTCCACCTTGGCAAGGTGGCGCTCTACCAGATGAGCTAAGCCCGCGGAACAAGAAGTATTATAGCAAGACCTCCCTGTTCTGTCAAGCATTTTTTACATTTTTTTCAATAGTTTTTTCGATGTCTTTCAAAGAGCCTATCACGGCGCCTGTTCTGCTGAAGATGCCTCCGATTCCGTCGGAGCATCCGACTGCGCCGCAGCCGCCTGCTCTGCTTGATACGCCTGAATTTCTTCCTCCGTGGGCTTGAGCAGGAATTCGATGATCCCCACTGGGTCGGTTTCCGGATAGTAATGGACGATCCAGACCGCTTCCTCCCGGGCTCCCCGCTCCTGCCGCACCTGCTGAACCTCCTGCGCCACCTTCTCCCGGCTGTCTGCCTGCCAATAGCCCATGCGGACCACCAGCTCCGTCCGGCCACCGTCCAGCGCCGCTTCCAGCAAATCACCAAGCGCACTGACGCTGGAGGCGCTGACGATGGTCTGCATCTGCTCCGCCGTGCGCCGATATCCGATCTGAAGGTCCGCCTCAAAGCAGCTCCGCTGGGGCTGGCTGATATAGGTGATGTACTCCACGGCATAGGCTCCCAGCGGGGTCTCCTGCTGAACCTCCTGTGCCGCCTTTTCCAATTCCTCCAACGCAGTTTGTTCGTCCGGGAAATTATACAGCCGCAGCGACGCGGTTTCTGTGTGCTGACCGATGAGGATCAGCAGATCGTTGACCATATCCTGCCGGTTTTCCGCCCGCAGGGTAGCGGCGGCTTCACTTTCCCAGAACTTGCTGCTGTGAGGCTCTGATGTGGTATAGGAGCGCTCCAGAAGAGAGGCGCAGCCTGTCAGCAGGCCCAGCGCCAGTCCCGCCGCCGCCAGTCGATATGCCTTCATTCGCGCCCCTCCTTTTTTAAATCGCTTAATAGCCCAGATCCTGATCGATCAGGACCACTTCCATCTCCATGTTGGCTACGGCCTCCCACAAAACCACCAGGCCCCGGCAGATCCGCTCCGGGCTCTTGCAGTCATAGCAGCGATCTCCATGAACGGCGCAGGGCGTTTTCCGGCCCAGCCGCTGGGCATTCTTCGGCGCAGCAATGTTCCGCGCCCGCCAAAGGGCCTCCTCGTAGGTGGGGGCCAGCTTGTTCCGTCCCACGATGAACCAGACCTTCTTGTGGCCGTACAGGGACGATGCTACCCGGTTGCCGTTGCCGTCGATGTTGATCAGTTCGCCGGTCTCCGCAATGCCGTTGACAGAGGTGATATACATATCCGCCGTCATAGCCTCTCTGCGGGGGTCCTCCGCCGACTCCGGACGCCAGTGCCAGAACACCCGGTTGTGTCCGGACAATTTTTCGTAAAGGCCCATCTGCTCCGCCGTGACGGAGCCGCCGATGCCCACAGATACGCCGTCAATGGAGCGATCCAGATAGTCCGCGGCCTCCTCCGCCGTGGCAAACGCACTGACGCGGAACCGCTTGGATTCCAGATTTTTTTTGACCGTTGTAAAATCCGTCATGGAAACTGCCTCCTTATAATTCCTTCTGATACTCGCCGAAGCCCTCGCCCAGCACGTCATGGGCGTCGCAGACGATCAAAAATGCCGCCGGGTCCGCCTCATGGACGATCTCCTTGATCTCCACGATCTCCCGCTGGCGGAAGGCCACCATCAAAACGTGCTTTTCGCTGCCGCTGTACGCGCCGGTGGCATTGAGGATGGTCACGCCCCGGTCATAGGCCAGAATAGCGTCGGAGATCTTCTGCCAGTGATTCGAGATGATGTAGGCCACCTTGGACGCATTCAGGCCGTAGAGCACCGTGTCCATAACCTTGCTGGACACATACAGGGCCACCGCACCATAGAGAGCCGTTTCCAGCCGCTGAAAGGCGATGGCCGTCAATGCCAGTACCACACCATCCGGGATCAGTATCAGCTTGCCCATAGGAAGCCACGGAAATTTCAGCTTCAGCAGGCGGGCCACGATGTCCGTACCGCCGGTGGTAGCCCCCTGAGAAAAGACGATGCCCAGTCCCGCACCCATCATAGCGCCGCCGCAGATGGAGGCCAGCATGGGATCCATCGGGGAGAATGTACACAAAAGGGCGATGCCGTCCATCGCCAGTGAGCTGACCGTCATGGAAAACAGGGACGAGGCCAGCAGATGAAAGCCGATGAACTTCCATCCGGCCAGAAACAGCGGGACATTCAGGAGGATCGTGCCGATACCTACGGAAAGAGCCGGGAACAGGACATTCAGCACTTGGGCCAGGCCGGTGATGCCGCCCATACCCACGGCGTTAGCGGCAAAAAACCAGTCGAAGGACAGTGCGAAGATCACAGAGCCCACTGTTATAATGCCATAGCTTCTCAGTTGTTTTTTCAAATGGATTTCTCCCTATCTTTATCTATTCGCCCGGAACATGGCCTTACAGCAGGCTGATCTGCTGGTCCTCGGAATCCTCTTCTTTGACCAAAGCGCCGGCGGCGGGAATGGCCCGCACCCGGTAGCGGGTCCGGTTGGTAATGGAGGTCTCCTCAGACAACAGCACCGTTTCCAGATGATACTTGGGCTTCAACGTCATCACCGCCACGCCCTGAGCGGAACGGGTGGTCTTGGGAGCCAACAGCGCCGTGTGGAAGATCAGACAGCGGGGCTCGTTGGAATATACAGCCAGCTCACAGTCCTCATCCAGACGGCGGATACAGGCCAGGGGCGACTTGTCGGAATAGGCGCCGGTGAGCTTCCGGCGGTTGGAGGCAGTCTGATACGCCTTCATCTCGATCCGGGCCGCCTTGCCGTTTTCATAGAAGAACAGCAGGCTTCCGGCGTAGTCCGCCCCCGGCAGCACCATGAAGATCACATTTTCTCCCGCATCCATTTTCAGCTTGGTGGGCAGGTAGTCACCCAGCACGCTGGCCTTGGCGTCATCAAACTCGCCCAGCCGGGTCTTGTAGACCTGGCAGTGGTCGGTGAAGAACATGGCCTCAGCGTTGGAAGTCGTCTCAAAGCTCTGGCGGAGAACATCTCCCTCCTTGAACTTCTGCTCGCTGTTCATCCGCAGGGAGGCAGGAGTGATCTTCTTGAAATACCCCTCCCGGGACAGGAACACAGTGACGGGATATTCCTCCTTCTGTTCCTCCTCCGGGGTGTAGCTGGTGATCTCGTGGGGATAGACGATGGAGGTACGGCGGGTCTCGCCGTATTTCTTAGCGGCGGCGTTCAGTTCCTCCACAATGACCTTCTTCACCCGCTTGGGGCTGTTCAGCAGGTCCTCCAGATCGTCGATCTCGTCCCGCAGGGCATCCGTCTCCCGGGTCCGCTTGAGAATGTACTCTTTATTGATGTTCCGCAGCTTGATCTCCGCCACATATTCCGCCTGG
>ERZ779852.3775-NODE-3775-length-10478-cov-11.002753_pt1 | contig 10478 bp, 5 predicted proteins | sample MGYA00511559_ERZ779852 | MGnify/ENA primary metagenome ERZ779852 (study PRJEB29588, sample SAMEA2157977) | human gut metagenome | biome: human gut; feature: human-associated habitat; material: faeces | place: Denmark | collected 2008/2010 ...
AGCTACCGCCGCAATAAGGGCACCGGACGGACTGCGTTGACCTTACACTCGCCAAAAACAGTACGCTTTAATCTTTATTAAGGCTGATTTCCATATGTGTTCCTTTAAATTCTTGACTTTCAAATTCGACTTTGATATCATCAAAATAGAGCATAGGTTTCTCTCCTTCATTGTTTGTCTCTTCAACTACAATTTTGGAGCTTCCTATGTTCTTTTTCAATATTTATTTTTGATTATCCCACATTTTTCCGTGATGAGGGATTTTTGTTTTATATGAAAGTTACCGTTATTTATATAACTTCATCTTATATATGTTTGACGCCTTTATTTGCGAAATTCACTTTACAGTCATTTTGCGTCACTATAATATGGGTGTAAAATGAATTTGGAGGTATATTTTATGGAAATTCTGAAAGTTGAAAATCTTACAAAAACCTACGGAAGCGGTGAAAACCTTGTCCATGCGGTTGACGATGTTTCGTTCTCGGTTGAAAAGGGCGAATTTGTTGCCATTGTCGGTGCAAGCGGCAGCGGCAAGTCAACTCTTCTTCACCTTATCGGCGGTGTTGACCGTCCCACAAGCGGAAAAATTTTTGTTGACGGCAACGATATAAGCAAAATGAATGATGACAAGCTTGCCGTATTCCGCCGCAGACAGGTGGGCATTGTCTATCAGTTCTACAATCTTATCCCGATTCTGACTGTTGAAGAAAACATCACGCTCCCCTGTGACCTTGACGGCAGAGGTGTTGACAGAGAACGACTTGAGATGATTCTTGATTCGTTCGGACTGCGTGCAAGAAGAAAACACCTTCCAAACCAGCTTTCGGGCGGTCAGCAACAAAGAACATCTATTGCCAGAGCGCTCATTAACAATCCGTCTCTTGTGCTTGCCGATGAACCGACAGGCAACCTTGATTCAAAGTCAAGCGAAGAGGTTATGAGTATGCTCAAAATGTGCAATCAGAGTTACGGACAGACTGTTATAATGATTACGCACAACCTCGACATTGCAAAACAGGCTGACAGAATCATAACAATCAGCGACGGCAAAATCGTTGAGGAGGTTTGATTTTATGAAACTTCTCAACAAGCTAACGCTTAAAAATCTGCGACTTAACAAGGTGCGTACAATTGTTACAATCGTGGGAATTATGCTCTCGGCGGCACTTATTACGGTTGTTTCGGGAATGGCACTCAGCGGACGACAGACTATGATTGACGCACAGGCGGCATGGTCGGGCAATTATGATGTTGCACTTGATATTATAGACAATTCAGTAATTGAAACGGCTCGCAATAACCGCAATGTTGAAAATGCCTTTTATAAGGAAAGGCTCGGATATGCCAGGACAAAAAATGCTGACGGCGAAATCTGCGATTACAGTGTTCTTGCCATGAGCGAAAATACCTACGGCAACTGTTTTAAGATAGACCTTATAAAGGGCAAGTTCCCCACAAATTCGGGTGAGGCTGTTGTTACAAAATCGTTTAAAACACAGGACGGAAAAGATGTGAAAATTGGCGACAAAATCACACTTGATGTCGGTGTGATTACCGACAAGGACGGCAATGTCCTTGATGAGGAAGGTATTCATAATTTGTTGCAAAAAGATTTTAATAAGTGCAGCATTATTGACACGGCAAAAAGAACCTATACCGTAACGGGTATTATTGAAAGACCGAAAACGAGCGAACTCTATGATCCGTCAAATCTTTCTATGATATATACCGTGTCTGATGAAAAAGCACCTATCGAGGCAATCAGGACAAAGCATATGAATAAGCTGTATATCGCCTATACGCCTCAGAGCGAAGGCAATTATCTTCAAAATACAGCAGATATTTTAGGCTTTAAAGCTGATGATATGAGTAATGTAATCAGCGATGAAATTTCACCTGAAGATCAGCAGACCTCGGGAATAAATGCATACGAATTCAATTCCATACTTCTCAGCATGAAAGGCTACGGCGAAAGTGACGGTACAAATGTAATGATTTTTAGCCTTGCCGTTATTATCATTATTATAGTAATGCTTGCGAGCGTGTTTGTAATCCGCAACAGCTTTGCAATTTCAATTACAGAGAAAACGAGTATGTACGGTATGCTTGCGTCGGTCGGTGCAACCAAAAGGCAAATCCGCAGGAATGTGCTTTTTGAGGGATTCATTCTCGGCTTAATCGGTATTCCTCTCGGCATACTTCTCGGACTCGGTGTAAACGCAATTCTTATTGCAATACTCAACAGCGTTCTCGGTGATATGCTGAACGGAGCAACATTTGTATTTGTAACTCCGACAATTCCGATTATTTGTGCAATTGTTCTTTCGGCTGTTACTATATTCTGCTCATCATTCTTCATTGCACTGCGTGCGTCAAGAATCCCACCGCTTGTTGCAATCAGAGGCAACAAGGATATCAAGATAAAGAATAATAAACCGTACCGCACATCCAAGCTTACGAAAAAGCTTTTCGGTGTAGGTGGTGAAATCGCCTCAAAAAGTCTTAAACGCAGTAGGAAAAAGTACCGCACAACGGTTATCTCAATTGTAGTCAGCGTTGCAATGTTCATTGCAGTTTCGGCATTTATGGACTACGGAATGACATTTACAGACCATTACTACGGCAATGCCGATTACAGCTATATGGTTGTCGGAATTGATTCAAAGCAGGCTCAGACAATTGAAAAAATGCCCGAAATCGAAAATTATCTGACAGTCGGTTTGCAGTACGGTTATGTGTCGGCAGATGTGCCTGTTAATGAATGTGGCAAGAACTTCCTTTATGATGAACCTGACGGTTCAAAGTCATTTGGTGCAGAGTTTCTTGAATTTGAACACGATACCTTTGTTCAGATTTGCAGGGAATTGGAACTTGACTACAACAAGGTCAAGGGCGGTGTACTTGTGTATTCTCAGGTAACCCCCGATAACAGTGAGAGTGGCAACTCTTCCAAGCCAATGAAACTGTTCGACAAAACCGCTCCGACAAAGTTTACCGTTCACGGAAATGATGATGAAGGAAACGCCTTGATAACAGGCAAATTAAAGGTTTCGTCAGTGTTTGATGAAATTCCAAAGTCGGCTGATTCTGTAATCGGCGAAGGAACAATTTTCGGTCAGGGATTGATAATCGGCGAACAGGGTGTAATCTCCCCTCAGCTTGGTGAACACGGATGTGCCGTTACTCTCTATGCCAATACATCAGATCACACTTCGCTTACAAACCGCATTGAGTCTATGGAAGGTGCAGACGACAGCATTTACATTGTTGACTATGAAGAAAACGTAAGACAGTTCAATGCCGTTATGCTGATTGTCGGAATATTTGTTTACGGTTTCATCGGTGTTATCTCGCTCATCGGACTTACAAACATCTTCAACACAATCTCAACCAATATGCAGTTGAGGAGCAAGGAATTTGCATCGCTTAAATCTATCGGTATGACAAAGAAAGAATTTAACCGTATGATTCGCCTTGAAAGCCTTATGTACGGCATAAAATCTTTGATTATCGGTATCCCTCTCGGCGTTCTCGGTGTATTTGCAATCTTCTCCGCATTTTCAATCGGAAGTGTTCCTATGAGCTTTGTATTCCCGTGGAAAGCGATTTTGATTAGCATTGCGGTTGTGTTTGTTGCAGTATGGCTGATTATGAAATACTCAATCTCAAAGGTTAATAAACAAAATATTATTGAAACAATCAGAAATGACAATATCTGAGCATCATATTCAGCCAACAGACTGTATTTTGTTGAAATTTGTTGACAATAGTTTTACACTCTGTTATAATGTAGTTGTAACAACAGATACCACAATATTTTGTATGTTTTCATTGCTGACGGGCGGATTATTGATTTAATCCGCCCGAATTTCATTTTGGAGGACTTGTTGTGAAAATTCTTCTTATTGAGGACAACCGTGCAATTTCAAAAGGACTTGTTTACACTCTTGAACAAAACGGTTTTGAGGTTGCGTTGTGTGAAAATGCCGAATCAACCCTTAACTCTCTCGGCGGTGACTTTGACCTTTTTATTGTTGATGTGTCGCTTCCCGACGGCAACGGTTTTGAACTTTGTGACGAGATAAAAAGAGTGTGCGAAACTCCCGTGATTTTTCTCACAGCACTTGACGATGAGGACAGCATTGTAAAAGGCTTTGACCTCGGAGCGGAGGACTACATAACAAAACCGTTCTCCAGCCGTGAGCTACTCGCAAGAATTAAACGAATTACCAAAAAGCTCGACAAAACTATGGCTATGAATTTTGGTGACATCAGCATTGACTTTGACAAAAAACAGGTTTGCAAAAACGGCAATCCCGTTGTGCTTACGGCGCTTGAGTACCGCCTGTTTGCAATGCTTGCCAAAAACAGCGGCAAGGTGCTGACCCGTGAACAGATTCTTGAACGCATATGGGATTTGTCGGGGAATTATGTTGAGGACAACACGCTGACCGTGTACATAAAAAGACTTCGCAAAAAACTTGATACAAATATGATTAAAACCGTAAAGGGCCTTGGTTACAGGCTGGAGGTATAATGAAAAACACATCAAAATTTCTTGCGGTAATGCTTGCGATAACGGGACTTTTCTGTTGTGCCGTTGCAGTAGGCATCGGTGCAGGCTTTAACGCTGTTCGTGAAAGCACGGATAAAAAGATAATTGCCGTTGCGGAAAAGGTTAGAGAACAATATCCCGACATTTCGGAAAAGGAGCTTGCTCAAATTTTAAACAGCGATACAGAGGATATAAAGGGCGACTTTGCAAAGTACGGAATAAAATCCGACAGTGGCTGGGTTGACATTCAGAGCGGAAGTTATGCAACAATTACAATTGTGATTGCAACCGCAGGAGTTTGTGTGTTCGGAATTTTGCTCTGCATTGTGTTCATAAGATACTGTAAAAAGCAAAAGCGACAGCGACTTGAAATTGTAAAATGTCTTGAAAAAATAAACAACCGAGAGTACGACCTCGACCTTGACGGCTCAACCGACGACGATATGTCACTGTTAAAGCAGGAGATTCAAAAAACAACTGTAATGCTTCGTGAGTATGCCGACAATTCAATGCGAGAGAAAGAAATCCTCAAAAATTCGCTTGCCGACATTTCACATCAGCTTAAAACACCGCTGACTTCAATTTTGATTACAACCGAAAATATCCTTGATGACGATGATATGCCCGTTGAAATCAGACGGGATTTTGTTATGGATATAGCGCATAATGCCCATTCGATAAATTTCCTTGTAAAAAGTCTGCTCACGCTCTCAATGCTTGATTCGGGAACTGTTGAATTGAAGTTTGGAGATGTGTCGGTTGAAAAAATCATTGACGAGTGCATTTCACGCACAGAGGTTCTTGCCGATATCCGTGATGTGAGAATTGAAAAAACCGTCAAAAATGATTTTATGCTTAATTGCGATTTTCGCTGGATTTGCGAAGCGGTTTCAAACATTGTAAAAAACTGTATTGAGCATACCGACGGCGGTTATGTCAGAATTTCTGCCGAAAGGAACAGTATGTATTCGGAAATCACCATAAGCGACAACGGATGCGGAATCAGCCCGAAGGATTTGCCCCACATTTTTGAGAGGTTCTATAAAGCACGAAATTCATCCCCGTCAAGCGTCGGCATAGGTCTGTCGCTTGCAAAATCAATCGTTGAAAAAACAGGCGGATATATTACCGCAGATTCCAAACTCGGCGTCGGCTCAACCTTTAAACTCAGATTTTTGAATGTAAGACTCAGATAAGATAAAAATTAAAAAGCGAAAATTGCGGTCGGGAATAAAGTTTTGTTAAGTACAAATCTTATTATTCCCGACCGTATTTATATAATTTTCGGCAGGGGGGCAATTGAAACTGTCTTTATAAATAAAAACAGAAGAGCGACAAGGGTAATTTTGCATAAAATTCCAGTGTAAAGATTGTGTAACTTGCTATTTTTACAAAATAAAAGGATTATGTGTAGTTTTTGTGAGAGTTTTGTGATAAAATCAAATTGTCTAGGGATGTTTGACCCTACGTTTTAAAAGCTTTGAAAGGAGTAATCAAACAATGAAAAAAAGAAGTATGAAGAGAGCGCTCAGTGCCGTATTGACACTTTGTATGGCTCTCCCCGGTGCTTCCGTAGCATTTGGTTCGGCAAGTGCTGCAACAGTTTCCGATGACAGCAGCACATCTGCATCATCAACTGCCGCAGGTTCACTTGTTGAAGATGACGGCTTTACATGGGATAATGCCAATGTGTATTTCCTGCTTACCGACCGTTTTAAGAACGGAAACACCGCAAATGACCATTCATACGGCAGAACACTTGACAAGGACGGCAAACCGCTTGAGGGCTGGGATACAAACCCCGGTACATTCCACGGCGGCGACTTTGCAGGTGTTACTCAGTCAATTGAAGAGGGTTATTTTGATAACCTCGGTGTAAACGCAATTTGGATTTCAGCTCCGTATGAGCAGACTCACGGCTATTGTGATTCAGGTAAGGGCTTTGCTCACTACTCATATCACGGCTACTATGTTCTTGACTATACCGAAACTGATGCAAACTTCGGTACAAAAGAGGAGTTCAAAACTCTCGTTGACACAGCGCATGAGCACGGTATCAGAGTTATCATGGATATCGTAATGAACCACACAGGCTACAACACCGTTGCAGATATGGAGCAGTTCGGCTTCGGTACTCTCCTTGACGGTGCGTTAGACTACAAATACAAGCTCACAGATGTAAGTGATGTAAACGACCACATTGACTATAAAACATCAGCAGAAGACTGGGGCAAATGGTGGAGCAATGACTGGATCCGCAGCGGTCTTCCCGGATATACAGAGGGTGCCGGCGGTGATCTTACAATGTCACTCAGCGGACTTCCCGACTTCAGAACAGAGCAGACAAAGAAAGTTACAATTCCTCCGATCCTCGAAACAAAGTGGAAGCAGGAAGGTACATATGCTCAGAAGCTCGCAAAATACGGTGATTCAAACACAGTAACAGGCTACCTTTCAACCTGGCTTTCAGAGTGGGTTAAGGAGTACGGTGTTGACGGTTTCCGTTGCGATACTGCAAAGCATGTTGATAAGGCTTCTTGGAACCAGCTCAAGCAGGCTTGTGTTTCTGCTCTCAGAGAGTGGAGATCCAACAACAAGGGCAAAGCAGGTGCTGACTGGAAAGAAGATTTCTGGATGACAGGCGAGCATTGGGATCACGGTGTAGGCTACGACACATACTATTCCGAGGGCGGCTTCGACTCAATGATTAACTTCGCAGTTACAGGCGGCGGTGCTCTTGCAAGCGGTAGTGTTGCAAACACATATCAGGGCTATGCAGACCAGATCAACACAAAGGAAGGCTTTAACGTTCTTTCATTTATGTCATCACACGATGAAACACTTACCCGTGGCGATGAGAACACAATGCTTTACAATGCGGCTGCATTCCTCCTTCTCCCGGGCGGAGTTCAGATTTTCTACGGTGACGAAACCAACCGTCCTCTCTATCCCGGCGTTGCATTTGACGGTTACGGCGGATCGGGTCATGCACTCAGAAGTGATATGAACTGGAACAACATGGACAAAACTCTTCTTGCTCAGTGGCAGAAGGTTGGTCAGTTCCGTAACAAGCATGTATCTATCGGTGCCGGCGCAAATGTTAAGCTCTCAGCTACAAGCGGTGTTGCTTTCGGCCGTACATACGATAAGAACGGCGTAACAGATCAGGCAGCTGCAGTAATCGGCTGTAACAAAAATTCAAGCGTAACTGTTGATGTTTCAACTCTTTGGGAAGACGGCAGCTATGTAATCAATACTTATGACAACTCATCTTCAGTTGTTACTGACGGTAAGGTAACTTTCAACAGTGGTGTAAACGGCACAATCCTTATGGAAAATGCTGACGGTCAGCCGCTTGTATCAATCACAGGCGAGCCGAAGTTCTACGGCACAGAGCAGGTTACTGTTTCTCTCAAGGAATGCGACAGTGCAAAGGTTTCTGTTGACGGCGGTAACAAGTTTGTTGTTAAGGACGGCGACACATTCACAATCGGTCAGACAGCTTACAAGAACGATACAATCGAAGTAACTGTTGAGGCTACAAACGACAAGGCAAGCTCAGAGGCTAAATTCACATTCCTCAAGCTCGGCGAAAACGACGAAAAACCTACAACCAGCCCGACACAGAGCACAACTGTTCCCGGTTCGACAGCAAGTCAGACATCAAAGCTTACAATCAAGAGCACAGCAGGCGCTCCGAATGTTTACGCTTGGACAGGTGCAAGCACAGCACTCAACGGTGCATGGCCGGGTCAAAAGGCAGCAGCCGTTTCAGGTCAGGCAAACACATATGAACTCACACTTCCTGTTTCAGCCGACAAGTCATTCAGCGTTGTTCTCAACAACGGCAGCGGCACACAGTCAGGCGATATCACAGGTCTTTATGACGGTGCTGTTCTCGAAATTCAGAACGGCAACTACACATCAGTTAAGACAGTAACCAACGGTAATCAGCAGGGAGGCGGCGGCGATCCAGAGCCTGCAGAGGGTTCTGTTTCCGTAACAATCAAGCCTTACAGCCCATCTGCAAGCTACAAAATCTATGCTTGGAATGATACACAGAAGCTCACAGGCGCATGGCCGGGCGTTGCTCTTACAGAAAAAGATTCTGACGGCAACTATGTTGTTAAGTTCGATAATGTTGACGAAGTAAGCATTATTCTCAGCAGCGGTTCAGGTCAGACAGCAGATATCACAGGCGTTAGAGACGGCGCTACAATCGAAATTACAAACGAAGGTTGTACAACATACAAGCTTACATCAAAGCCAATCGTTGTTTCACCTTATGAATCACTCAAGAAAGAAGCAAGAAAGATTCTTGCTATGACAGCATCAGACTACACAGCAGAGAGCTGGGCAAATGCTCAGAAGGTTCTCAAGTCAGCTGAGGCTATGATTAAAGCAGGCGAAGACGCTACAACAGCTGAAGATATGAATGCTATGATTGCAGACCTCAAGTCAGCTCAGAAGGCACTTGTACTTGCTCCTGCAACACTCACATATGCAGTTGTAGGCAAGAGCGTTGTATCAGGTGTTACAGCCAGCGCTGCAAAGGTAACTGTTACAGTTGACGGTAAGACATATACTGCTACTGCAGACGATGTAACAGGTGCATTCACAGTTGCAACATCAGCTCTCAAGTCAACAAGCACAATCAAGGTTGACGCAACAAGAAACGGTGTAAACGGCACATATTCATATGCTATGAAGAACGGCGACATTACAAGCGGATTTGTTCCAACATCTCCTACACTTCCGACACAGCCTACTACTTCAACTCAGCCGACTACAGCTACACAGCCTACAACAGCTACTCAGCCAACTGCACCTACACAGCCTACAACAGCTACAGAGCCGACTACTGCTCCTGCTCAGAAGCTCACAGTAAACGCTACTTCAAATTACTTTGGTTCTGCATCAAAGACAGTAAGCACTGACGGCAAGAAGGTAACTGTTCTCTACAAGCTCAACTCAAACATGGGCGTTGTTGACGGACAGTGGGCTGTTAAGTATGATTCAAGCAAGCTCAAATTCAACATGGCTGATAACAAGGCAGACGGCAAGCAGACAATCATGCCTTCACAGTCAAACCTTATTCACAATGCTTACAGCAATGTAATTAAGGGTGTATTTACTAACCCACAGGCGCCTACTCAGTACAACGGAGATACATTTATCTCACTCACATTTGAGGTTATCGGTTCAGGTACTGCAAGCGTATATCTTGACACACAGTACCTTACATTAGGTTATGTAAAGGGCAACAAGCTTAATCAGGCATCTGTTGTAAATAACAGCAAGGTTTGCGATGTAACAGGCATTGCAGGCTTTGAAAAAGTATCAGTAAACGCATCAACGGCATTTGTCGGCGATGTAACCCTTGGTGATGTTAACATGGACGGCGACATCACAGTTTTAGATGCAACCGAAGTTCAGAAGTATGTTGCTAATATCGTTGCATTCACAAACGACCAGTTTACTGCTGCCGATGTTGACCATAACGGCATAATCACAGTTAAGGATGCTACTACTATTCAGAAGTTTGTTGTAAACCTCATCAGCAAATTTTAATAAGTTTTAAAGCAATTGACATATCGTTCCGTTTAGTCGATATAGTAAGGAATGCCCCTCACAAAATGTGAGGGGCATTTTTTGTTTTTCCCTAATCACGGAAAAATGTGGGATAATCAAAAGTAAATATTGAAAAAGAGCATAGGAAGCTCCAAAATTGTAGTTGAAGAGACAAACAATGGAGGAGAAAAACCTATGCTCTATTTTGATGATATCAAAGTCGAATTTGAAAGTTAAGGATTTAAAGGAACACATATAGGAATCAGCCCTAATAAAGATAAAAGCGTACTGTTTCCGGAGAGCTTAAGATCAACGCAGACAGTCTGGTGCCCTTATTGCGGATGTAGCG
>ERZ779852.3778-NODE-3778-length-10474-cov-5.881083_pt1 | contig 10474 bp, 12 predicted proteins | sample MGYA00511559_ERZ779852 | MGnify/ENA primary metagenome ERZ779852 (study PRJEB29588, sample SAMEA2157977) | human gut metagenome | biome: human gut; feature: human-associated habitat; material: faeces | place: Denmark | collected 2008/2010 ...
GAAAACCGGACTGACCAAGCGGCAGAAAACGACTTGCATCTATTTTGACGAAGCCAGCAAAACCGTCGAAATTCAAACGCATAATACCGCGCTCAAAAAGCGGCTGACGCAGTATGCAGCGGCATATCCCGATTTGTGCAGGCAAACCGACGATGATGAACAGGGTGGGATAACCTTTGAGATCGACCGCAGACGATTCGCTGTTCGCCTGACTGCGCCGTATTCGGACGAGCGTCGGCAGGCAGCAAGTGAGCTTGCCAAGAGAAACGGACTGAAAGGACGAGTGTAAGCCCATATTAGTCACAGCCGTCCGCAGGAGCATCCAAGTTCCTGTGGACGGCTTTTTCTTTGCAGAGAACATCTCACGTTCTGAGGAGATTATCTTGTGAATATCGTCGTTTTGTGCTATAATATAATCAATCTAAATTTGGAACGGAGAATTGCAATGCCTATTTCCTACGATAAGCTCTGGAAGCTGCTGATTGATAAGAAAATGAACCGGACGGATATGAAAGATGCCTCCGGTATCAGCTTCAACGTGCTTGCCAAGATGGGAAAAAACGAAGCTATATCAATGGAGAGTTTGTATAAGATTTGTGCTGCATTAGATTGCGGCATTGGTGACATAGTGGAGTTTATAAGTGATGAAAATGATTGACCATGTTTGCACGGCTACGGTCGAGTACATTGACCGCATGCCAAAGTCTAAAAGAAAGAAATATGGGCAGTTTTTCACAAGCAAAGAAACTGCAGTTTTTATGGCAGGGCTTTTTTCGATTCCCGAAGATTGCACTTCTCTCAGCATCCTCGATCCGGGTGCTGGCTCAGGAATTCTTTCGGTTGCACTCCTTGAACGGCTGGAGTCAAATGCTGAGATTGACACCATAGAGTTGGTCTGCTACGAAAATGATACCAACATTGTGGACTTGTTGCGTTCAAATTTGGAGTGGGCGTGCAGCCATGCAACGAAAAACGTTTCTTTTAAAATTGTAACTGATAACTATATCCTTAGTCAAATGCTTGATTACAATAGCATGCTGGGGGCAAATCCGGATGCAGATAAGTTCGATATGGTTATTGGCAATCCGCCTTATATGAAAATTGCGAAAGATGCGCCAGAGTCCACCGCAATGCCAGATGTATGTTATGGTGCGCCTAACCTATACTTTTTGTTTGCGGCTATGAGCATGTTCAATCTCAAGGCGGGCGGAGAGATGGTGTATATCATCCCTCGCTCATGGACATCCGGTGCATACTTTAAGCAATTCCGCAAACGTTTCTTTGAAGAAGGCGCCTTAGAACATATCCATCTATTTGTCAGCAGGGATAAAGTGTTTGAGAAAGAAAGCGTTTTACAGGAAACTATCATCATTAAAGCAAAGAAGACGCAAAGTAAGCCAAATAAAATTACTATTACGACTACACAGAGTAATGCCGACTTCTCTAATCGAACTGTTTTTGAAGCTCCTTATTCTACAGTAGTAAATGGTGATGAGTCCTACGTCTATCTGGTGACGAACACCGAGGAAGTTCAAACTTTGAATGAACTGAACCGATGGACAGAGACCCTTCCTGACATTGGGTTAAAAATGAAAACAGGGTTAACGGTTGATTTCCGGAATCGTGAAGCATTGCGTGATTCAGCAGAAGACGATGCCGTTCCGCTGTTTTATTCGCAGCACATTCAGGATGGAAAGGTAGTATTTCCTGCTGGAAAGGAACATGAGTACATCGTTACTGAACAGCGCGGACTTTTACAGGAGAACACCAACTACTTGTTCGTGAAGCGTTTTACAGCAAAAGAGGAACACCGCCGCCTGCAGTGTGGTGTGTACTTAGCCAGAAAGCATCCTGAATATACGGAGATCAGTACACAGAATAAAATCAATTTTATCAGTGGACTCCGTGAGCTGTCAGAGTGTGTTGTCTATGGACTCTATGTGATATTCAATTCTACGCTGTATGACAGCTACTATCGCATCTTGAACGGATCTACACAGGTGAACTCCACCGAGATAAATTCCATGCCAGTTCCCCCTATGAATACGATTGAAGCGATGGGAAAAGAGTTGATCCGTGTTAGAGATATGTCGGAAGCAACTTGTGACAATATTTTGAGGAGCTATATATGAGTAAATTAGAGGAAGCAAAAGAAATTCTGAGTTCGTTGAAAGTTCCAGTGAAACAGCAAAACGGTATGTGTTGCTGTGTACTGCTTGCAATGGCTAATTTGACAGAAGCAGAGGCATGGGGTTCTGCCACAAATAATTGGATTCGGATTCACGATGTTATTGCTTTCGCAAACAGCAATTACGGAACAACCTATGCAGAGAATAGCCGCGAAACCTTCCGCAAACAGGCCATGCATCACTTTAGAAATGCAGCGTTCATTGAGGATAACGGAAAGGCAACAAACAGTCCAAACTATCGGTATCGCTTAACGGATGAGATGCTGCACTTGATTCAGAGCTTTGACACTGCAAACTGGGAGAGATGTTTGCAGTGTTTTATGGAAAATCACGACTCTCTTGTTGACCTCTATGCCTCTAAACGGGCAATGAGAAAAATGCCCGTAAAAATCAATGGCGAAGACTTCACATTCTCGCCGGGCAAGCATAACCAACTGCAAAAAGCAATTATCGAAGAATTTGCGCCCCGTTTCGCGCCCAACTCCGAGTGCCTGTATGTTGGGGATACCACAGAGAAAGACTTGGTTAAAAATGTGGACAAACTCCGTGCTTTGGGCTTTGAAATAACGTTACACGACAAGATGCCTGACGTTGTCCTCTACTCTGAAGATAAGGATTGGCTGTACTTTGTCGAGTCGGTTACGTCCGTTGGACCGATGGAACCTAAGCGCATCAAAGAAATTGAGGAAATGACGACTGGCGTTACATCTGGGAAGATATATGTTACGGCATTTCTGGACTTTAAGACATTCAAGCAGTTCTCAGAATCCCTTGCATGGGAAACAGAGGTCTGGATTGCCGATATGCCAGATCACATGATTCATTTGAACGGAGATCGTTTTTTAGGACCAAGATGATAAAGAGGAGGCAAAAACGGGAAAATTGATTGAACAAGGTTCTTTTCAAACGTATGCGGATGTTCCTCTAAATGAAGCAGAGCCAACTATTAACAAATATTCACTATGCAGTAGAAAGACCACCGTAGTTATAGCTGGCTGATAAAGCATAAAATAATTGATCGCGTGGGAATGCGCAATTCGGCGCATGCAGAAAAACACAAGTGAAGAAAACTCTGTACTTGCAGTTATCGTTTTTTGCTTCACCAGATAAGCAGAACTGAGAAATAAAATAAGAAAGCGCTGCGCGTTGAAAGCGAACACGCAGCACTTTCTCGCTTAAGATTTTTTCGGAGATAATTTGAGAAAGAAAACAAAACTTTATTATTGCATAAGTAGAGGGCGTGTGATATAATATTTCAAGAACGAGAGGGGGTAAGAAAATGTCGCTTCTTGAGAATTTCAAAGCATTCAATTTCAACGAGGGTGTTCCGTACGTTTCAGTGACGAGTAATGGGATGACTTTTAACAAATCCGTGATCATGAAATTGGGTTATCCAGAGCATGTCCTTCTCCTTATTGATGAGGAAACAAAACGGATAGCAGTACAGCCATGTACACAAGAGACGCCCAATGCCGCGCTTTTCTATAATAAAGAGAAGAAGTCCAACGCACTGTCTGTACGTTGGAACGGGCGCGACCTTCTCAACACAATTCAAGACCTGATGAATTGGGATTTATCTCAATGCGGGTATCGAATTGACGGAGTATTGCTCAAGGAAGAGCAAGCAATGCTATTTGATCTCACTCACGCAAGTGAGCTAAAGTGATCTGCTGTCTAACAGCTTCCGCTGTATGACATAAAAAAGAGCTTATTCGAGCGCCAACTCGAATAAGCTCCAGCTTGAAAAGTAAATACGGTTAAACCGCCTATACTCTTCTCCGAACAAGAAAAGTATAATAGCTGTGTTTGCCTTTTTCAAGTGATTTCAGAATTTGCTTCTGAAAAATCTTGCTTGAAGGAGGTGCTGCGTTTATGAGCAAAACTCATAACGATGCCGTAGAGTACATCTACACTGCGTTCATTACGCTTAAAAACGGCAAGCGTATTTACGCCAGTCAGTATGGCTTGAAGGCATTCTGCATTCCTGTGAAGAGCCGGAAGTAACAACTTTTAAAGGATGTTGGCGGTTTCATCCTTTTCTTTTTAGAAAGGGTGATTTTATGTCAAAAGGAAAGAATCAACATGTAACTCCGCACCCCAACGGTGGATGGCAAGTAAAAGGTGAAGGCAATTCCCGCGCTACAGCAAGAACCAAAACCCAGACACAGGCAATCAAGATTGCAAGAAGTATCTCTCGCAACCAAGAATCCGAACTTGTTATCCATCGATCGAATGGAGAAATTCGTGACAAGGATTCTCATGGTCATGATCCGTTCCCTCCACGAGGGTAATTTTAAGATGTATCTTTCCGCTATTGATAGCATCCCCTGATAGCTTTTTGATAGCAGAAAGTCGGATACCCCATAGGATTGGGATAATTGGTATCAAATAAAACCAAATGGAATCAAACGGTCTATACAAAAAAGTTTAGACCGCGTTTTCACTTGGCGAGTGGGAATGACGCTCGAAACGGCGAAAACCCGCATGAATACAGGCTTTTTTGCCCGTCCATACTGCTCTTGATACTGGATTGATACTATTTGTGTCCGCCCGGTATTCTCAAGAGAAAAATCCCAAAAGGACAAGCAAAACCGCCCTGCTGAACGACAAATTCAGCAGGGCGGTTTTTTTGCTTGTCTTATTTATTTTTCCGCCAAGGGATATAATATTCGCTTTCCAGGCCATCGTCGCAGGTATGGGGCCAGTTGAGTTTCCATTCAAAATACTCTTCCCTGGTGATCTCCCCGGCGTGTAACTCCTGCTGACGAAAAAGCCATTCCCGCATGAACTCGTCCACAAGGCCATACTGGAAGTACATACCCACGGGAGGGTGTGCGGGCCAGTCATCGCTATCATTGTACCGTACAGCGGTATCATCAGCGGCCCCTGCTCTGCCCGGATTGCGGACAAGTTGGAACAGGCGGATAGCGCCAGGGCTGTCCTCGTCCAGCCAGAAGAATGTCCGCATGAAGTCCTCGGCAGAGCCGGGGGCGATGGTGTAGAAGTTCTGGCGGTCTACCCGCAGCGCCTCGGCCATCTTGTCCAGCAGTTCCCGTTTCGGAACACGGTAATTCGTCTCATACTGGGCGATCCGGTTGTCCGCTCCCTTTTCCTCAAAGCCGATAGCAAGCCCCAATTCCTTTTGTGTCATGCCTCGAAAGGTGCGGATTTTCTTTATCTTGTCTCCGACTGTCATAATATCCCACCGCCTTTGCCAATAGTATAGCGCAAAAAAGCGAAAGATGCAAGATAATCTTTAACAAAAATGCGAAATAAATTCTTGACATTAACACTTATGTTAATGTATAATGAAGATGGTGACATTAACATATTTGCGAAACTAAAATAAGGAGGTGCTGACCATGGAAAAGGAGCTGTTTGTGAGAGCAGAGGAGGTCGCCAGGGAGCTGGGCATTTCCAAGCCCTACGCCTACAAGCTGGTGCGGGAGATGAACGAGGAGCTGAAGAAAAAAGGCTTTCTCACCATTCCCGGACGGGTAAGCAGGCGCTACTTCGAGGAAAAATTCTATGGGCTGCGGGACAGACAATAAGGAGGGAACCACAATGCCGGCATACAAAGACAAGGCAAAGGGCACATGGTATGCGTCCTTTTACTACGAGGACTGGACGGGCAAGAAAGTAAAGAAAATGAAACGGGGCTTTCCCACCAAGCGGGAGGCTCTGGAGTGGGAGCGGACATTCCTGCAACAACAGACCGCCGACCTGGAAATGACCTTTGAAAACTTCGTGGCTGTCTATGTGGCGGACATGAAAGGCCGTATCAAGGAAAACACCTGGGGGACGAAAGAGCATATCCTCTACAAGAAGTTGGTGCCGTACTTCGGCAAGCGGAAGATGTGCGACATTCACTCCAAGGAGGTCATCGCCTGGCAGAATGAAATGCTGGGTTACCGGGACAAGAACGGCAAGCCCTACTCTCCGGTGTACTTAAAAACGCTGCACAATCAGTTGAGCGCCGTGTTCAACCATGCGGTACGGCACTACAATCTAAAGGTCAATCCCGCTGCCCAGGCGGGCAATATGGGAAAGCCAAAGGGACGGGAAATGCTGTTCTGGACAAAGGCGGAGTATCTGAAATTCGCCGAGGCCATGATGGACAAGCCCCTTTCCTATTACGCCTTTGAAATGCTCTACTGGTGCGGCGTCCGGGAGGGGGAGCTGCTGGCCCTCACTCCTGGCGACTTCGACTTTGAGAAACAGACCGTCACCATCTCCAAGTCCTACCAGCGGATTAAGGGCAAGGATGTGATTACCGACCCCAAGACCCCTAAGAGCAACCGGGTCATTCAAATGCCCGCTTTCCTCTGTGAAGAAATGCGAGACTATATCAAGAGCCTGTATGGGGTGAAGCCCACCGACCGCATTTTCACGGTGACAAAATCCTACCTCCACCGGGAGATGGACAGGGGTGCGAAAGAGGCCGGGGTAAAGCGGATCAGAATACACGACCTGAGGCACTCCCACATTTCGCTGCTCATTGACATGGGCTTTACGGCCCTGGCAATCGCTGACCGGGTGGGACATGAAAGCATTGATATTACCTACCGCTACGCCCACCTGTTCCCCACCCGGCAGGCGGAGATGGCGGACAAACTGGACATGGAGCGAAAGGGGGCCTAAATCATGTCAGTGAAAAATCTTGACCGACACAACCGCTGGAGAAACAAAACTGTGGCTTTCCGGGTGTCCCCGGATGAGGACAGGGAAATTGAAACCGCTGTGCGGCTCTCCGGCCTTACCAAACAGGACTACATCACCCGACGGCTGCTGTGCCGGGATGTGGTGGTACAGGGCAACCCCAGGGTGTATAAGGCCCTGCGGAACGAGCTGGCCGCCGTTCTGGAAGAACTGGAGCGTATCGAGGCCGGGAATGGCGTGGATGGGGAGTTGCTGGACACCATCCGGCTGATCGCCGCCATCATGGACGGCATGAGGGAGGATTGATAGATGGATAGATTGCAAGAGAAAACGACTGCCCCATATCCGCCTGTTGGCGCAGACGGGGGACAGTCGCTCTCACAAAAACCTAACCAAAGTATAGCAGAGGGCGTGACAGAACACAAGCCCCCGGAAAGAGATTTGGAGGAAATCCTGCGGCAGATAAGCCGGGTCAATGACCCGGCCTATCTGCCTACCGTGTCTATGAATGACCTCTACGAACAGGTGTACCCCGGCAGACCTCCTGTGGTAGACGGTCTGCTCTATGCGGGGACATATCTCTTTGTGGGCGCTCCCAAGGTGGGCAAGTCCTTTCTCATGGCCCAGCTTGCCTATCATGTGAGTATGGGCCTTTCCCTGTGGGGGTATGAGGTGCGCCAGGGGACAGTCCTCTATCTGGCCCTGGAGGACAACCACCGTCGCTTACAGGAGCGGTTGTACCGGATGTTTGGAGTAGAGAGTACCGGAAACCTGTTCTTTGCCATCGGAGCTAAGCAGCTCGGCGGTGGCCTGGAGGAGCAGCTAAAGGGCTTTGTCCGGGAACACACGGACACCCGGCTTATTATCATCGACACCCTGCAAAAAATCCGGGAGGCCGGGGCAGAGAAGTACAGCTATGCCAACGACTATGAGGTAATCACCAAACTGAAACGGTTTGCCGATATAAGCGGGGTTTGCCTCCTGGTTGTACATCACACCCGCAAGCAGCAGGCCGATGATAAGTTTGATATGATCTCCGGCACCAACGGCTTATTGGGTGCGGCAGACGGGGCCTTTCTGCTCCAAAAGGAGCGGCGGGCAGACAACGCCGCCACCCTGGACATTTCTGGGCGGGATCAGCAAGACCAGCGCCTCTACCTCAAGCGGGACGAGGAACGGCTTGTGTGGGAGCTGGAGCGGCGGGAAACGGAGCTGCGGCAGGAGCCGCCTGACCCGGTGTTGGAGGCTGTTGCCGCCCTGGTAACGGCGGAACGGCCAGAGTGGAGAGGGACGGCCACGGAACTTGTCGCCGCCCTGGGGCTGGATATGAAACCCAATGCCCTGGCTATGCGGCTGAATGTCCGGGCGTGGCGGCTGTCCTATGAGTACCACATCCACTATGAAAGCGCCCGAACCCATGCCGGGCGGAGTATCAAGCTCACGTTGGAGGAACCCCAGGCGTGACGACCGTGACAGCTGTGACAGCTTTTCGGAGTGCGGAGGCGGTGTGTAAAACATCGTCACGGTCGTCACGGCTGTCACGGGGAGCGGGGGCGAAAGTCAAGGGGGGCATACCTGCGGGTGGAGATTGCCGCAAGTCAATACAACCCGTACCCCTTGACTTTCGGCCCACGGAAAACACTTGCCGGGCGGTGGAAAGGCCCCTGGCCTTTCCACCCTGCCCAACGGCGAGTGACAAAGTTTAGGCGGGGTGCAGGGTGCCCTTTTCAAAGGGCGGCCCTGCTGGGGGAGGCAACCGCAGTTGCCGGGGGCAAAGCCCCCACACCACCCCGTAGGGCGCAAATGCGCTTTTGATGGCCGTCAGGCTGTCAAAAGTGCTTTTGCGTTACTTTCGCAGAAAGTAACAAAGGCTCGCCGCTTGCGCGGCGGAAAAGGGAGGAGGGATTGATTTGAAAAGGACAATCAGCGCCATGGTGGGCCAAGGATCGGTGAACCATAACAGTAGAAAATTCCACGCCAAGAACACTGACCCGGAACGCTCCCACTTGAATATAACCTACTGCCAGGAGAATATCAAGGCGGTGTACCATGAACTCTTTGACGAGGCTCTGGAACGGTACAACGCTAAACAAACCAGGGCCGACAGAAGGATAGAGGATTACTATGAGAAGATCCGCTCCGGCAAGCAGGAAAAGCCGTTCCATGAAATCATCCTGCAAGTGGGCAATCGAGATGATATGAGCGCCGACAGCGAGGAGGGACAGCTTGCGGCAGCGGTTTTGGACGAGTACATGAAGGGCTTTCAAGAGCGCAACCCCCAACTCCGGGTGTTCTCTGCCCACCTCCACATGGACGAGGCTACGCCCCATCTGCACATTGACTTTGTACCATTCACCACCGGGAGCAAGCGAGGGCTGGACACGAGGGTATCTTTGAAACAGGCGTTAGCGGCCCAGGGTTTCCAGGGCGGCACCAGAGGGGACACAGAGTGGAGCCAGTGGGTGCGCTCGGAAAAGGAGCAGCTTTCCCTGGTCATGGAGCGCCACGGGATTGAGTGGGAGGACAAAGGCACCCACGACAAGCACTTGTCTGTGCTGGACTACAAGAAAGAGCAGCGGGCAAAGGAGATCGCCGTTCTGGAGACGGTCAAGGCGGAGAAAGAAAACCAGGTGGAGAGCCAGGAACGGCGGCTCAAAGAACTTGCCCCGGCGGTGAAAAATATGGAGCGGTTGGCAGCGGATTTCTCCGCCAATCCGGAGGAGATTTTGCCGGAGCCGGGAACGCTGGAAACAGGCCGGGCCTACCGAGAGAAAAAGGCAAAGCCCCTGCTGGCCCAAATCGTCAAGGTGCTGCGCTCCCTGTATCTGGCCTATGTGGAGCTGCGGGGGAAATTTGAGCGTCTGCAAGGGGACTATGGCCGGGTGAGGGAGAGCAACATCCGCCTGTCTGATCGATTGCAGGAGGTCAAGTTGGAAAACAAGGCCATGCGGCAAGTCTCCGCTGACTATGAGCGGGTCAAAAGGGCCTTTGGCCCAGAACAAGTGGACAGAATATTAGAGGCAGCTTACCAGCAGGAACATGCCGAAAAGGAACGGAAACGGGCCGCAAAGTCAAAAATTCGGATAGACGCACGATAATCACCAAAACCGGAGGGTATTCCAGTGAATACCCTCCGATTTTATTTGTGGAATCGGTAAAATGATTTCTTGTTTTTTAGAGCGTACTATGATATACTGCTATTATCCTGATTTGAGGAGTCTATCAAATATGCGGCAAGGTATTCTTAAATAAAATTTGATAATGGGCGCAAAAATGATTGCCCCTTGCAGGGGCTTGGTTTTTGTACCCAATTTTAAGAATACTTTTGCCTTTTTAGTAAATATCGTGACGGACCGCGGCTTATGTAAGTCGTGTATGTTTCTGTGTGTCCGAAGTCATGATCCCCAGCGGTAAAAGTATTAGCCGCTGGGGATTTTTGCGCCCATTCGGGCCTTGTATGGAGGATAGACATGAACATTATCAATATCGGGATTCTTGCCCATGTAGACGCTGGAAAGACGACCTTGACGGAGAGTCTGCTATATGCCAGTGGAGCCATTTCAGAACCAGGGAGCGTCGAAAAAGGGACAACGAGGACGGACACCTTGTTTTTGGAGCGGCAGCGT
>ERZ779852.3783-NODE-3783-length-10453-cov-5.411906_pt1 | contig 10453 bp, 5 predicted proteins | sample MGYA00511559_ERZ779852 | MGnify/ENA primary metagenome ERZ779852 (study PRJEB29588, sample SAMEA2157977) | human gut metagenome | biome: human gut; feature: human-associated habitat; material: faeces | place: Denmark | collected 2008/2010 ...
ATATGGTGCAACTCGTCGTAGGGTTGTGGTTTGATGTAGGAAACGGACGATATACAACCGCTGGGCGCTCTGCCTTTTCATCTTTTAAGTTGTGGTTTGATGTAGGAAACGGACGATATACAACGCGAAAGCAGTTGCTAAATACGCTGATGAAGTTGTGGTTTGATGTAGGAAACGGACGATATACAACAGACTCGGCATAAAGTTGATTGGTGATTGCGTTGTGGTTTGATGTAGGAAACGGACGATATACAACTTTTTCGGGGGATGAACCCCACGAAAAATGTTGTGGTTTGATGTAGGAAACGGACGATATACAACCCAGCTTGATTAGCAGGGTTAATACCTGCGGTTGTGGTTTGATGTAGGAAACGGACGATATACAACAAGTTTCTGAATGGCATGGTATACTCCAGTGTTGTGGTTTGATGTAGGAAACGGACGATATACAACTTCTTCATCTACTTTCTTAACACTTGTATCGTTGTGGTTTGATGTAGGAAACGGACGATATACAACTCTGCCAGCTTCGGAGATGTTCAGCCCATAGTTGTGGTTTGATGTAGGAAACGGACGATATACAACCTGATGCTACGCAGATTACGAACCCATGCGTTGTGGTTTGATGTAGGAAACGGACGATATACAACCTTGTAATTCGCAAGGATGGTCATTCGTCTGTTGTGGTTTGATGTAGGAAACGGACGATATACAACCGACGAGTTGTACATATTGTATTGGAATGGGTTGTGGTTTGATGTAGGAAACGGACGATATACAACCGCTTTTGGAACGCCTTATCGAGATATTCGTTGTGGTTTGATGTAGGAAACGGACGATATACAACTCCGTGTTGATGCAAGTGAACGCGACATCGGTTGTGGTTTGATGTAGGAAACGGACGATATACAACTTATCATTTCTGTTTACAATTCCTTTTAAGTTGTGGTTTGATGTAGGAAACGGACGATATACAACTGTACATACTTGCTACTCGGCTGCTTGTACGTTGTGGTTTGATGTAGGAAACGGACGATATACAACATATATTTTTTTATGCTCTTGCGAGTATAGTTGTGGTTTGATGTAGGAAACGGACGATATACAACAGAAAAAGGTGCGGAACACGACCCAGTGTTGTTGTGGTTTGATGTAGGAAACGGACGATATACAACCCATCCGCGTAAACAACGCCATCGCCGCAGTTGTGGTTTGATGTAGGAAACGGACGATATACAACCTACTACGCCCTTCTTCTTCCATTTACCAGTTGTGGTTTGATGTAGGAAACGGACGATATACAACTCAATAGCACGGACTACAAGACCTACGAGGTTGTGGTTTGATGTAGGAAACGGACGATATACAACATATTTGGCGTTTATCTTGTCCTCTTCAAGTTGTGGTTTGATGTAGGAAACGGACGATATACAACATTGTTCAAGGGATTGCAAATCATCGTGAGTTGTGGTTTGATGTAGGAAACGGACGATATACAACTTCTCGGCAAAAGCAGCATGGTCTATCTCTGTTGTGGTTTGATGTAGGAAACGGACGATATACAACACATCATCCGCCAACTGCTGCTCGCAAACGGTTGTGGTTTGATGTAGGAAACGGACGATATACAACCATCATCCGCAAACTGCTCGTCGCAATCGGTTGTGGTTTGATGTAGGAAACGGACGATATACAACACTTCACTTGTCTTACCCATCATGGCACTGGTTGTGGTTTGATGTAGGAAACGGACGATATACAACTGAAAAAGATTCAAGGTTACGATGTAACGGTTGTGGTTTGATGTAGGAAACGGACGATATACAACTTTTCAAATAAATATATTAAATCATGTCTAGTTGTGGTTTGATGTAGGAAACGGACGATATACAACCTCCTACTGGTTCTTACCTTGGCAGCTACGTTGTGGTTTGATGTAGGAAACGGACGATATACAACATTCTGTAGCTGCGGATATTTACCAAGATGTTGTGGTTTGATGTAGGAAACGGACGATATACAACTTGCCAAAACAAAACGACACGGCGCGTTTGTTGTGGTTTGATGTAGGAAACGGACGATATACAACAGAAGTATATCGACGTATTGACTGAACAGGTTGTGGTTTGATGTAGGAAACGGACGATATACAACTCTTTTAGGTTCACGAAAGGTGTATGAGCGTTGTGGTTTGATGTAGGAAACGGACGATATACAACTTCTGGTTGTGTTGCTGTACTGCCTGTATGTTGTGGTTTGATGTAGGAAACGGACGATATACAACTTGCTACGGTAAGATAATTATAGAACTGAAGTTGTGGTTTGATGTAGGAAACGGACGATATACAACTGACAGGCAACGAGTTTTTCACTGATGAAGGTTGTGGTTTGATGTAGGAAACGGACGATATACAACTTCACGGACTATCAGTTGCGCACGTATTTCGTTGTGGTTTGATGTAGGAAACGGACGATATACAACGTATTGCTCGCAATTGCAGCAATAGCAACAGTTGTGGTTTGATGTAGGAAACGGACGATATACAACAAGTCCAAAATGATCCTCTTTTGATGGCCAAGTTGTGGTTTGATGTAGGAAACGGACGATATACAACGGTCTGTGGATGCGTTCCAGCAAGACCCAGTTGTGGTTTGATGTAGGAAACGGACGATATACAACCTCATCGCAGGTTTCTATTTCTCGAATCAGGTTGTGGTTTGATGTAGGAAACGGACGATATACAACTAAAGCACGTATCAGTTGTAGGGTGTCATTGTTGTGGTTTGATGTAGGAAACGGACGATATACAACACGTTTGCAAAGGTATTATATAAATTTGTTGTTGTGGTTTGATGTAGGAAACGGACGATATACAACGGTTAACCAACCCGTATGTTGAAAGGGTGGTTGTGGTTTGATGTAGGAAACGGACGATATACAACCTTAGCGATGACGATTGTTGTGTTACAACCGTTGTGGTTTGATGTAGGAAACGGACGATATACAACCAGACTGCGGGCGCACTCAGGTCAGAGAGCGTTGTGGTTTGATGTAGGAAACGGACGATATACAACTCGTACTGAGTTGAGCCGAGACGTTCGGTCGTTGTGGTTTGATGTAGGAAACGGACGATATACAACCAAATATCTCTTTGTTGAGCTTGTCCAAGGGTTGTGGTTTGATGTAGGAAACGGACGATATACAACTTTACTTAGTAATAACAATTACCTATCGGGTTGTGGTTTGATGTAGGAAACGGACGATATACAACACAATCTACACAAGCCGTACCCTTACCAGGTTGTGGTTTGATGTAGGAAACGGACGATATACAACCCAAAACGAGATTGACCGAAAGGATTGTAGGTTGTGGTTTGATGTAGGAAACGGACGATATACAACAAAGCACGTATCAGTTGCAGAGTATCACTGTTGTGGTTTGATGTAGGAAACGGACGATATACAACCATCTGATGCCAACTGCTCGTCGCAATAGGTTGTGGTTTGATGTAGGAAACGGACGATATACAACGCGCATTCGATGGATTTTATTGTTGCGTGGTTGTGGTTTGATGTAGGAAACGGACGATATACAACTCGTTATAATACTTGTGCCAACTTTCCTTGTTGTGGTTTGATGTAGGAAACGGACGATATACAACACCAGCGCCAACTTATGCTTGACCAAGCCAGTTGTGGTTTGATGTAGGAAACGGACGATATACAACGGTTCAAGGCAAAGAGCAGCACCCAATCATGTTGTGGTTTGATGTAGGAAACGGACGAGGAACTCCATGTGAATATCGGTTCTCAGCTATGTTGTGGTTTGATGTAGGAACAGACAACACGGGATGCCATTCTCCCCCAAGCGACTCCACCAGCGGATGGCAAAGCGGATGTGACGCCTCCTATATATAATAAGGTATATATCCGCGCCCAATCCCGCCCCTTTGTGCATGGCAGAAGAAAAAATGGGGATTGAGGGATTGGGGGTCAATGTTTTTTTGTAACTTTGTAGCATCTCTGTGGCAACCCTGGGGCTTGACGGCGCAAGCAGTTATGGCTGTGGGATGGATACGGAGCGGAAAGAAATGTTATCAAGCGATATTTCTATTTATACTGATATAGTTATGACAAATTCTACAGAGAATCTCTATCAGCTTGACGGTAGAGTACCATTGGGCAAAGCAGTCCCATTCGGTCTTCAGCATGTACTGGCCATGTTTGTCAGCAACATTGCGCCTATCATGATTCTTGCCAGCGCCATAGGGTTGGACAAATCAGTCAGTGCGGTGCTCGTACAAAACTGTATGGTAATAGCGGGTATAGGTACGCTGGTGCAGCTCTACCCCGTATGGCGGATAGGTTCGCGGCTACCCATCGTGATGGGTATTTCCTTCACCTTCCTCTCGCTGGCCATCAGCATTGGCGCAGCCTATGGCATGGGCACCCTCATCGGAGCGGTGATTGTGGGCGGCGTGCTGGAAGGACTGCTGGGACTCTTCGCCAAATACTGGATAAAACTGATTCCGCATGTCGTGGCAGCCACTGTGGTGACAGCCATCGGATTCTCGCTGCTGCCGGTGGGAGCCAACTCCTTTGCCGGCGGACTGGGCGCAGCCGACTTCGGCAGCATGGACAACTGGATTGTGGGCAGCGTGACGCTGTTGGCCTGTCTGCTCTGCCAGGTGTTTGCCAAGGGATTCCTGCGGTCGCTGTCGGTACTCATGGGCCTCATCGCGGGCTATATCCTCGCTCTCTTCATGGGTATGATTGATTACAGCGGACTCAGCGATATATCGATTGTGGCGCTACCCAAGCTGCTGCCCTTTACGCCTGAGTTCAACATCGGCGCGATACTCTCGGTGACGGCGGTCTATCTGGTCTCGGCGACAGAGACGATAGGCGACACATCGGCACTCTGCAACAGCGCGCTCGGACGCGACCCCAAGCAGAAGGAGATGGGGTCTGCCATCTGCTGCGACGGTTTTGTGAGCAGTGTATCAGGACTCTTCGGCTGTACCCCCATCACCTCGTTCAGCCAGAACGTGGGTCTGGCTGCCATGTCGGGCGTAGTCAACCGCTTCACGATAGGCGTGGGTGCCGTGGTAATGATTGTGGGCGGCATATTCCCGGCTATAGGCTATGTGCTTACCACCATACCCCAGGCCGTACTTGGAGGCTGCACCATCATGATGTTTGGCAGCATCCTCTTTGCCGGTTTCGGCATGATGGCCCGCTCTGGATTCTCTCAGCGCAACATGATTATCGTGAGCCTCTCGCTGAGCGTGGGACTCGGTTTCACCCAGGCCACAGACATGTTCAACATCTTCCCTGAGATTGTGCGTACGGTATTTGCCGACAACTGTGTGGCTGTGGTATTCCTCCTGGCCGTGGTGCTCAATCTGATTCTGCCCAAGGAGAAGGAAGACGCTGCTGACAAGCAATAACGATACAAGACACTCCATTACTGAAGAGACGACAGCCGACGATGGGCCCCACAGCGCCCTGCCGGTTGTCGTCTCTTCGGTTTCAGGGGTCGGCGTGTCTATCATAATCATGAAAAATCAAGCATTTTGCCATTCTTTCGTTGCATAAATCAAAAAAAACTCCTAATTTTGTATACTTTCTGCAATAAACGATAATAACTATGGACGACGACAAGACCAAAGAGGAAACAGACGATATACTGGACAACGACCAGCACTCCGACTATCGCCCTGCCGACCGCTTCGACGCTTCTGCCGTGCATCACCTTTCGGGGATGTACAAGAACTGGTTTCTGGATTACGCCAGCTACGTAATCCTGGAACGTGCCGTACCTCATATCGAGGACGGTCTGAAGCCTGTGCAGCGCCGCATACTGCACACCATGAAGCGCATGGACGACGGCAGATATAATAAGGTAGCCAACGTGGTGGGCGAGGCGATGAAGCTGCACCCTCACGGCGACGCGTCGATAAGCGATGCGCTGGTGCAGCTGGGCCAGAAGGAGCTGCTCATCGACACCCAGGGCAACTGGGGCAACATACTGACCGGCGACCGTGCTGCTGCCGGACGATACATCGAAGCCCGTCTTACCAAGTTTGCCCTCGACACGGTGTTCAACCCCAAGACCACCGACTGGCAACTGTCGTACGACGGCCGCAACAAGGAGCCTATCACGCTGCCCGTGAAGTATCCGCTGCTGCTGGCCCAGGGAGCCGAAGGTATAGCCGTGGGTCTGGCGTCCAAGATTCTGCCCCATAACTTTACCGAGATATGCCAGGCTGCCATAGCCTATCTGCGCGGCGAGAAGTTTGCCCTCTACCCCGACTTCCCCACCGGCGGTTCGATAGACGTATCCAAATATAACGACGGACTGAGAGGCGGAGTGGTCAAGGTGAGAGCCAAGATAGAGCAGGTAGACGGCAAGACGCTCGCCATACGCGACATCCCCTTCACCAAGACCACATCAACTCTGATAGACAGCATCACCAAGGCTATAGAGAAAGGTAAAATCAAGATACGCCGCATCGACGACAATACCGCCGCCGAGGTGGAGATACTGATACACCTGGCGCCGGGCACAAGTCCCGACAAGACCATCGACGCGCTCTATGCCTTCACCGACTGCGAGACCAATATCTCGCCCAACTGCTGCGTAATCAAGGACAACAAACCCTGCTTCCTCACCATCAGCGACGTGCTGACCCACTCGGTCGAGCACACCAAAGACCTGCTGAGGATGGAGCTGGAGATACGCCGCAACGAGCTGCTCGAGCAGCTGTTCTTCATCTCGCTCGAGCGCATCTTCATCGAGGAACGCATGTACAAGGAGACCCGCTTCGAGCAGGCTCCCAACCAGGACGCCGTGGTGGAGTTCCTCGACGAGAAGTTTGCTCCATTCAAGAAGAAGCTGGTGCGCAGCATCACGCGCGACGACCTGCTGCGTCTGCTCGAAATCAAGATGCAGCGCATCCTGAAATACAGCAAGGACAAGGCCGACGAACTGCTGGCACGCATCAAGAAGGAAATCAAGGAGATAGAGCACGACCTGGCCCACATGACCGATGTGACCATCAACTGGTATGAGTATATCATCGAGAAATATGGCGCCGACCATCCACGCCACACTGAGATACGCAACTTTGACACCATCGAGGCCACCGAGGTAATCGAGGCCACCGAGAAGCTCTACATCAACCGCAGCGACGGCTTCATGGGCACCGGACTCAAGAAAGACGAGTTTGTGTGCAACTGCTCCAAGATAGACGACATCATCATCTTCTACCGCGACGGCAAATACAAGATAGTCAAGGTGGCCGACAAGTTCTTCGTGGGCAAGAACGTAATCTGGGCGCAGGTGTTCAAGAAGAACGATGTGCGCACCATCTTCAACGTGGTCTATCGCGACGGCCGCAAGGGCATGTGCTTCATCAAGCGTTTCTTCGTCAACGGCTGTACCCGTGACCGCGAGTACGACCTGACCCAAGGCACCGAGGGTTCGCGCATCATGTACTTCACTGCCAACCCCAACGGCGAGGCCGAAGTGATAAAGATAACGCTCGAACCCGACTGTACAGCCAAGAAGAAGGCCAATATATTCCTCGAAAAGGATTTCTCCGAAATACTTATCAAGAACCGTACGGCACGAGGCAATATCCTCACCAAGAAGCCCGTTCACCGCATCTCGCTCAAGAGCCGCGGCCACTCCACCCTGGGCGGACGCAAGGTGTGGTACGACCCCTATGTGCGACGCATCAACTATGAAGAGCGGGGCAACTACCTCGGAGAGTTCAGCGACGACGACCGTATACTGGTCATCCTCAACGACTACAGCTACTACTTCACCGACTTCGACGCCAACAACCACTATAGCGAGGGCATCGTCGTCATCGAGAAGTGGAATCCCGAGAAGATATGGACCGCCGTGCTCTATGATGCCGACAACAACCGTCTGCTCTACATCAAGCGATTTGCGCTGGAATACTCGCGCAAGCCGCTCAACATCATGGGCGAAAACCCCAAGAGCAAGATGGTGCTGCTCACCGACACGCCCTATCCCCGTCTGAGGGTTACCTTCGAGGGCGTCGATGTCAAGCAGCCGCCGCTGGAGGTCGAGGCTGCCGACTTCGCCACCATCCGCTCGGTCAAGGCCCACGGCCGCCGACTCACCATCTACAAGGTCAAGACGGTAGAAGAGCTTGAGCCTACCCGCCAGCCTGAGCCCGAGCCCACTGCCAGTGACGCCGACGACAGCACCGACGACACCAACCTGGACCCCGATGCCGGCAAGAGCCAGCAGCAGGTCATCGACGAAATCACCGGCCAACTCAGCCTTTTCTCCAATGACGACAATTAAGATCATCCTCCTGGCGCTTCTGGCAGTCGTGCCCTGCTCCATCGCTTGGGCCCAGAGCGAGCGCATAGTCACCAATGCCCGCATGGTGGGCATTGGAGGTGCCGAGGTGCTCGACACCTATCTCTCCCCGCTCCATTACAGGGGCACCGAACTGAGATACATCTCACACACCCTGCGCGAGAAGACCGACACCACGCGCCTCTTCCATGAAATCATCCACCAGGGCAGCCTCTCTCTTCTTGAAAACAAGAGCGGCTACGGTGGCGAGATGGCAGGCAGCTACAATTTCCAGTACGGATGGCACTGGCATCTATGCGATTTCCATTTCAAGGGAAGCACCCTGCGACTCGACGTGGGTGGAAACATCGACGCCAACATAGGTTTCATCTACAACACCCGCAACTCCAACAATCCCGCACAGGCCCGAGCCTATCTCAACCTTACGCCCACAGCCGCCGCCACCTACACCCTGCACTGGCGCCATCCGCTGGCAGTGAGATACGAGGTGTGGCTGCCAGTCGCCGGCGTCATGTTCTCGCCCAACTACGGACAGTCCTACTACGAGATATTCTCCAAGGGCAACTACGACCACAACGTGGTGCCCACCTGGGTAGGCAACGCGCCGTCGATGAGGCAGATGCTCACCGTCGACTACAACCTGTGGGGCACCACCCTGCGCGCCGGCTATCTGGGCGACTACCAGCAAGCCAGCGTCAACCACCTCAAGTCACACATCTACACCCATGCGTTTGTCATCGGTGTGGTGCGCAAGTTCAGCATCCAAAAGATTAAACAGCCATGACCCTTCCACGCCTTTCTTTCTTGTTCCGCCTATGCCTCGCATGTCTTGTCGCCATCAGCATGACCAGTTGCGTAGATGAAGACGAATACACCAACTCGCCGAGCGGCAACTTTGAAGCCCTATGGCGCATCATGGACGAACACTACTGCTTCTTCAGTCAGAAGGGCGTAGACTGGAACGAGGTCTATCAGCGCTACTCGCGCCAGATAGACAACCGCATGAGCGAGAACCAGCAGTTTGAAGTGCTCTGCAACATGCTCAGCGAACTGCGCGACGGCCATGTCAATCTCTACTCCACCTTCGACATCGGCCGCAACTGGAGTTGGCGCGAAGACTATCCCTCCAACTTCTCCGACACACTCTCCCGACGCTATCTCGGCACCGACTACCGCATCGCGTCGGGCATCAGCTACCGCATCCTCGACGACAACATAGGCTATATGCGCTGCTCCACCTTTGCCAACGGTTTCGGCGAAGGCAACCTCGACGACATCATGGCCTACCTGCTCACCTGCCGCGCCCTCATCATCGACATACGCAGCAACCCCGGTGGAATGATAAGCGCCGCCGAGCAACTGGCTGCCCGCTTTACCGACGAAGACATCCTCGTGGGATATGTGCAGCACAAGACGGGCCGCGGCCACAACGACTTCTCTGCCATGAAGGAGCAGCGGTTGCGCCCGAGCCGCGGCATACGCTGGCACAAGCCGGTGGCAGTGCTCACCAACCGCACCGTCTTCAGCGCCGCCAACGAGTTTGTCAAGTACATGCGCTGCTGTCCACGCGTCATCACCGTGGGCGACCACACCGGTGGCGGAGGCGGCATGCCCTTCAGCAGCGAGCTGCCCTGCGGATGGAGCGTGAGATTCTCAGCCTGCCCCATCTACGACCGCAACCGCCAGAGCACCGAAGACGGCATAGCCCCCGACCATGTGGTGAGCATTACCGACAGCGACCTCCAGCGCGGCATCGACACCATCATCGAGGAAGCCCGTAAAAAATTGAATGACAGCAAATAAAAACTCACGCATCGTCACGTTTCTCATTTTTTTATCGTAACTTTGCACCGCTATTGCGCTTGTGGCGGAATTGGTAGACGCGCCAGACTTAGGATCTGGTGGCTCAGGTCGTGTAGGTTCGAGTCCTATCAGGCGCACCCGCTAATCCTAATTGCTTATCAACAAGCAGTTAGGATTTTTTTGTTTGTATACCCAAGCCCCATTGGCTGCGCGGTCATCACTCATGATCGCCTGACTTACCCTAAAAAAACTTGACACTTTTGGATGCCTAAAACAAAAGTGTATGA
>ERZ779852.3795-NODE-3795-length-10426-cov-3.050429_pt1 | contig 10426 bp, 10 predicted proteins | sample MGYA00511559_ERZ779852 | MGnify/ENA primary metagenome ERZ779852 (study PRJEB29588, sample SAMEA2157977) | human gut metagenome | biome: human gut; feature: human-associated habitat; material: faeces | place: Denmark | collected 2008/2010 ...
AGCCGCATCAATTATCATAGAAGATCTAAATTTACAGAAAAAATTTCACACCGTCTAAAAATTTGCAAAATACACTCTCTTCATATAAGAAATTAATTGAATTATTTCATTTGTTGGATTCGGCAGAAAACGGTCATTTTGTATTGGATTTTACGAATGTGAGTTTTTTATCTGCTAATTTATTAGCCGTATTAGGCTGTTGTGTGGATAATACGATGACTAATAGAAATCATTCTATAAAGGTTAGAAATCTTCATCCGAAGATAAAGGCAGTAATGAGAAAAAATGGATTTAATCGCTATTTTACATGGGAGGATCTAGAAGATCGATTTCATAGTACAATGGACTATTCTATTTATGAGGCAACTACAGAAAAATTAGTTGATTTTGAAAAATATTTGTTGCTAAATGTATTTAGCAGAGGTGATATTCCACTTATGAATCCCGCTTATAAGAATTGTATTATAGATAATTTGTTGGAAATGTTTAATAATGTAATTGATCATGCAAATAGTAATTATGTTTATGTATGCGGGCAGTTTTTTCCGCATAGTGGTAATTTGACATTTTCCATTGTTGATATTGGAAGAACAATTCTAGAAAATGTAGAACTATATATGACCGAAAACAATATGAAAAAGCCGGATAATAGCTTGCAGTGGGCAATTTTGCCGGGACATTCAACCAAAACGGAACAAGCGCCAGGCGGTTTGGGATTTAGTACATTATTATACTTTTTGAAAAAGAATAGAGGGGAATTTATATTGATTTCAGGTAATGAAGCGTATGAATTGAATAAAAATAATAAGGATAGGTTTAATAGGATAGAAAAATTTTTCCCTGGAACAATAGTAACCGTAACAATTAATTTGAAAGATGAACAGGCATATTTGTATGATGAAGCAACGAATAATGTCATAATATTTTAGGAGGATCGATGAAGAATAATTATTTTAATGTAGCTGAATTGATAGAAAGCCCATCAGCTTTGACAAGAGAACAAGGAAGCGTGGTTTACAACGTAATAGTGCCATTGTTGCGAAATGGAGAAAATATAACATTAGATTTTGCTGATGTTGAAAGTTTGATAACACCTTTCTTGAATGTGGCAATAGGTAAGTTATATGAAGATTTTAGTAGTGAACAGTTGAATGATCAATTGAAAATATCGAATCTGCCAGAAGGAACAAGGGCTAAATTCAAATTGGTTATTGAGAATGCTAAAAAGTATTATACAGATAAGGAGCTGTTTGAAAAAAATGTAGAGGAAGTGATTGATAATTAATGAAGAGAAATATTGTGCAAATAGATAATTTTGTGCCACAAAAAGACCAGAAGATTGTGCTTGACACAAATATCTTAATTAATTTGTTTTATCCGATTAATTTTTCCAATAGAGATGTGTGCGATGAATTGTATGCGAGAATATTGAAAAACGGGAGTAAATTGTTAATTACGTCGATACAATTATCAGAGTTCATAAATCGGTGCATTAGATTTGAATATAATCAATACAGGGCTGGAATCGGGGATAGTAGTCTTGATTATAAAAAGAATTATAGATCAACAGAGGACTATAACGAAAAGATGAATGCAATTTTGTCAATTGTAAGATCTGACATTGTGAAAAATTTTCAGTTCGTAGATGATGGGTTTAGTCGAATGCAACCGGATGAAATTTTTATATATGGGTTTTCTTATGATTTTAATGATGCATTGTTAGCAGCTTTCGTTAAAGAACAAGATGCAATACTGGTAACGAATGATTATGACTTTATAAATTATGGATCGGAACTTCGTATTGTTACCAATAATAAATTATTAGGGAGTATGCATTGAATTTTGTTTGTTCAAAATATATTATATACAATTAACTTGATAGAAATTATTCCTTGGACATGGTTGAGAAAAATTGTAGACAATTATAGTGTTTTTAATTGTGGATTTTTTCAATGCAAGTTTGGCATACAGTAGAGGTGTTTCCTTTCCCTGCCGGTAAAGATACACAACATCATTCGGGTCATCAAAAGTAACGGAGAAATTACATTCCTTATAACGGATAATAAGAACAGAGTTCTCACCGGTATTGATAAGGATGGAGTCTGTAGCGGGTGCTTACATACCAAGTTGAAAATCAGGATTATTGTTCATGGGACTCTCCTTCCCACAGATATTTTGCATCATCCAAGAGGTCAATTATAGCTGTAAATATATTGGGGTATTCTGTCTGCAATTCCCTGATTTCATTTGAAGCAGGAAACGTACCAGAAGTGGTATCAGTTGATGTGAATGCTTTTTGCATTTCAAGCAATTGCAGATACAGTGTATTAACAGTGTGTACAAGAGGATATATGGTTTCTTTCTTGTCGACAATGCAGATGCGGTTGTATATGCAGGAATATGCCGGTTGCTTTGGAGCATTTTCAATCATATAGTGAAATAAGAGGTACAGAAATTGGTGCTGCAATAGGGAGTTGTAGAATATAAAAAATAAATAATACTATCACACGGCAGCGCTTATCATAAATAAAAACAACGAGGATAATGAATGATGGATGTGGTAATGAATTTATTAGAACTTATGGAGAACTTCGGTGTTGAATCCGCAGTTGCTATGGTTCTGTTCATTGCTGCATTTACCATGATCTTCGCGGTGTATAAAGAGAGAGTTTTAAAGTACATTCTGCATGAGAGAAACGTTTGGGGATTTGCTTTTTCATTGGTATATGCTGGTGCGGATCTTTTGCTATCTTGATTTGGAATGATTTCGCATCTTGCGTTTTATATGCTGCTGATTTTAGATATCCTGTATCTGGCTTACTGTATTTATCTCATTAAGCATCCGTCACCATATGTGAAGAAAAAACTGGATGAGATGGAAAGACGCTTTAATGAAGGCGATATACTGGGAAATAAGGATTTCTTTAGAAAGAAGCCTTGGTACATTACTGAAAAGGTAGAGATAATTCGTTATACGAGATTAAAGTCGATGTATTCCTCGCATGTAGGAGAAATTGCTGAAGCTTACCATGAAGCTGCGAACATTCCACATGAATGGCTATATGAGGATGAGATCCCTGATTTCATAACTACGAAAGCAATGCTGCTTTGGAATATGGGAGACTTCAGTGCCGCGGTTAAGGTTATGGAAGAAGCAGATCTTTCGAACACTGCAATCGGACATATGCTTTTATCATTCGTAGCAGAGTACAGTGGTGACTTTGATACTGCGTATTTAGAAATGAAAGCAGCAAAGAATTGCATTACCATACAAGAGGTTGATCCCGCATACAAGGTTCAGATCTATCATAATTACGGTCGAATAGAGTTGATCTGTGGAAATCGACTAGAAGCCCTATCATACATGCAGATGGCATGTACTGAGGTCCCGAAATTGCAACCAGTAAGAATGGATTTGGTCCATATCTGCTTTTCACAGTTCATTTTCAATCTTGCATTGGATGCGGACGAGAAATATAAAGTCGATGATTATATTAAAAAATATCATGACTTAATAAAGAATGAGTCGATAGATAATTTGATTGAGTTCAATAACTGCAAGATCAGCTATTATAGACAGCTACATGATAGCGAAGCTACTTATCGGGGCATCAAGGACGGGTATGATGCTGTGATGTCGAAAATTGCAGATCCTGAGCAGAGGGCATTGTATCAGGTATCAACATTCCGGATGCTTATGAATGGTGAGTTTGTGCATGACTGGTTAGATGCGGATATCGAAAAAGAGTATAAAGGATACGAAAATCTATCACCTGGAGCAAGATTAGCCATAAGTAAAGAGTTTATGGGCATTCTTCATCTGCCGGATTTTTCCTGTGTTAAGAATCAATCACCATACAAGCAGATTTACAACAGAGTGACAAACTACTATAAAAAGGGCAAGGCACAGAAGGATATCGATGAGTGTCTTTCCAAATTAGATGCACATGAAATTGTTAAGAGATGTCGATTACTACAAAATCAGTTAAGCGTATTAAAGCATGTAGAAAGAGAATGTCATATTTCAAAGAGTAAAGAGAAATATCTTAATCTGCATAAAACGTGGATGGAAGCTGGATTTAGAATTGACGCAACTAATACACTTATGATATTAGCTGATGAGTGCATGTCATCATTTAATGTAGTTATTCAGCCAGCACCATGGATGCCATATTTTGTCCATCAGGATTTTCTGGACATGCTTTCTGGAGGACCAGCACCACAGCTGATGTCAAATGGATTTCAGTTGAAGTATAGCAAATATATCCCTGACTACTTTAAGGTCATTCCTCAAAAGAAAGACGTATTAGAGGAAATGCTCGAAATACTCATGCCAGAGGTTGAGAGTTGGAAGAGTCACCCGGCGAAGTATGAGTATTCCATCCACATCGCTCATTACTTGATGGGGCTAGGTCGAAGAGACGAGGCTAAGAAGTTCTATCTGATTTTTAAAGAAAGCAAAATCTCCATCGAACAGTATGCTTTGTGGATGCGGCAGGAAGTTGAGATACTGGATGCTGAGTTTGAAGTTGAAGTTTAGTGATTTCGTTTATTCTGCGAATAAAAAAAGATAAGCATTGATGCGATAGAAGTATAATTACAAGGGGAGGACAGTGGACAAACTGAACTTCAGGAGTTCACATGGTATATTTTGAAGGCAGCTATATAGTTTATAACGAAAATAAAAATGGAGTGTGACATAGAATGAAGCCTATGCTTGAGCATACCGCTCGCACACTTTATTTTGATTGAGGAGATTGTGTATGCAGGATACGAATTGGAGTCAAATTGAATGGGAACTCTTAAGTGAGGAGATAGAACTTAGTCCTCCTTGGAAGGCGGATCATTTTTTCAACACATTTCGTCTGGATATGGATGGAATCTATAAGATTCAAATATGGCGTGATGAAGAATATATGCTGCGAGCAAAACTAATTGGGAATTGTGTTATAACAGATCAAGGGGATGAGGGTGCTCTGGAGCGTGGTGTGATAGTTCAGAGTGATTTAAAAGGTGTGTGGGATTATTCGTATTCCGCGAAGCTGATACAGTGCTTTCCGGAACTGGCGACAACCAATTATTTACTGCAGGAAGATCGTACGGCAGTTGAATGTACAATGGGCATTTCCCATATTAAGGTGAAACCGCACAAGTCACTGCCGAAGCAGAAACGGGAGAGTCTGGTGGAATGGTGCCTGAATGCTCCGACATCTACGGTATTGTATGTAGATTCGACGGAAAGAAAAGTGAAAACGAAGCTTCAAAAGAAGCGGGATATGTGTGAGGATTCCTATATTCCGAATCGGCAGAGTCAGAATTCGAGAGATACGGTATATATCGCTTTCGAGAAGACGGGATGCTATATTAGCCAGGTGCCGGAGCAGTATGAGCCACGGTGGTCGGGTAAATTATCAATTGAGTACAGAAAGAAGTTTGGTTATGTGCCGGATAAGAAGACACGGGAGGCTGTGCGGGAATTAGCGGGCTTTCTTATGGGGCGAGATCTGAAACTGATTGGACGTACGGAATATAGCAAGAGTGGTTTTGCTATTCGGGCGATGGCACAGAACCCGCAGAGTGTCAACATTGTTAAGGTGTGCCGGTTGTGCAATCAGGAGATTGTTCCGGTACATATATATGGAAATGAAAGCCTGAATTTTAAAGAGACAATGGAGCAATTGCTTCCACGTTACTTACATAGTGATATGCGAGATGTGATTCAAAAAACATTGCCTCTATATTGGAGTTCGTTTGTTTTGTATGTTGATAATGCAATTCCGGTGATTGCCAGTGCAATTGAGACTTTGCAGAAAGCCTGGTTTGCGCTGGAAGAAAATGAGAGCGTTTCTGTCTATTATCCGAAGACAAAGTTTCGAGAGTTAAAAAAAGATTTGATTGCCATCATAGACGAGAAATTGGAAGAAGGTCCATATAAGAATGCGGTTCGGAACAAGGTGGATCAGTTGAATCAGATGTCGGTCAGAGATAAGAATGAGTCCTTTTTTGCGCAACTTGGCATTACTTACGGAGAACGTGAGATTCAGGCGATTCGTATGAGAAATGTTTTTGCACATGGAGATACGAACGGAAAAACGGATGCAGGGAATATGATCGAAGCTATCAAGGTTCTACAATTGTTGTATGCGAAGAGTGTACTCAAGCTTCTGGGATATGAAGGGGAATATATTGACTGGTGTGATGGGGGAACGCGAAAAACGGTATATTGAATATGAATTGTTTAAGCGTTATTTCTTCAACTGCGCAAGTTCGGCTTCAAGCTCCGCGATACGAGAGGCTTGTTGATCAATGGTTTGAGTCAACTGTGTATTAGCTTCTTCCGGATAACGAAGCTTATTGTTTTTTATGGTTTCCCAATAGGCGGCATCAGCGCGTGACTGTGCGCACTGGCGGGCTACTGCGTCTGAGTTGAGCTGATATAAGGAGTCCGCAGCTTTTTGCATTGTTTCATTATTTTTTGTGATCATACGCAAATCCTCCCATGTCTTTGTTTTGAAAAGTTTTGCCCAACGGTCGATTCCATAGTGCCGATCTTCTTCTGTGGCAAGATCGATGCGGCTTAGATCGATCACATGAATCGAAAACTTTTCACTGTACAGAGTTTTCGTTTTCACATTGAGAAGCTGATACAGTGCATTGAATTCCGGCGTCTCTTTAAAGAGCGTAAAATTGTATGCTACCTTTCCTTTAGTATGAAAGAGGGTGATGCCCTATGAACACAATGGAAGTGCTTACTTTATTGCTAGTAGTTTTTGCGGCACTGTCTTACATAGATAATCATAATAAAAAGAAATAGCATCCCAGACCGTCCAAAGTTGAGGATGCTATTCTTTGTAGTTTAACTTTACTGAGGGCAAATCGGATAACACATCCGATAACCTTTCTGAGTAAATTATACATGAGGGTGCTTGATTTTTCAAGTGCCCTTTTCGATACAATTAGCAAAATAAATAATGAAAACAAAATTGCTTGGAAAATATTGGTGTTTCAATAGTTGAATTTGACCAATCATAACCTTGATATTGCATCTTAACTTAAAATAAGTTACAATACAGAAAAAGAGTTGTAAATGGAGGCGATAGAGTGGAATACCTTAAGCGGGTTTTAGGAATTGAAGTGCTGTATGAAAATAAAGCTTTAGAGCATTTGCCAAACTTTATCAGTACAAGGTACGATTCACAGAAAGTATCTCTGAGTGGTCAAAAAGCCGTTTTTTTGTACCCTAAAACCGAATTGGAACAGGTGGAAACATTAAAAAAGCATCTGGAACGTGTGAAAAAGGTTGCAGATCGCCCTGTGGTTTTAGTACTGGAACAAATCACTGCACGGCAGAAAGAGTATTTACTTCGAGAAAAGATAGCATTTATTGTGGATGGAAAGCAAATTTATCTGCCCTTTATGGCGGCATATTTGCAGGAACGTTGTGATGCAGAAAAGAGCGACAGAGAAGAAATCTTGCCATCGGCGCAGATGCTGTTGCTTTACTATATTTATGAGGGAGCAAAGGAGCTGTCTACAAGTCAAGCTGCAAAAGATTTGGATTTGACACCAACGTCTATTTCCAGAGCTTCTAAACAACTTGAAGGAATGGGATTTCTGCGATCAAGAAAAATTGGAGTGCAGAAGATACTGCTTTCGGAAAACTCTGCCAAAGAGTTATTTTACAAAGCAGAGAAAGTTCTGCTCAATCCTGTGAAAAGGACGGTCTATGTTCCATGCGAGGAAGTAAAGAGTGAATTGTTGGAGAGTGGATATTTCGCATTGGCGGAGTATTCGATGCTCAATGCGCCTGGTGTTTGGTGCTACGCTTCAGAAAGAATATCTCAGTGGAATGACTGTATGACAAAGGATTTACAGGACTCAAATTCACAGGTGGCTGTTGAAATGTGGAGATATGACCCACGAAAATTATCGAAGGGAAAAATGGTCGATGGACTTTCTCTGGCATTATCGCTCAGGGAAGATGCAGATGAACGGGTAGAAGAAGCAGTAGAAGAAATGTTAAATGATCTGTGGAGGAAGATAGATGGTAACAGGGATTGAAAGCTTTAAGGAATGGTTCAAGGGTAACGAAAGCCAGTATGCAATTATCGGTGGAACTGCGTGTGACATCTTGATGACGGAAGAAGGCTTAGACTTCCGTGCAACAAAAGACATTGACCTTGTTCTAATTATTGAAGCCGTGGATGCGGCTTTTGGAAGAAAATTCTGGGACTATGTAAAACAGGCTGGATATGAACATTGTAATAAAAGCTCTGGTGTGCCGCAGTTTTATCGCTTCAGTCACCCGACCTCAAACCGTTATCCAGCAATGATCGAACTGTTCACTAGAAAACTGGATGCAATTCAACTTCCAGATGATGCAGTATTGACACCGCTGCCAATGGATGAGGATATATCGAGCTTGTCTGCAATCCTTTTGGATGATGATTACTATGAGTTCTTGAAGCAGGGGAAAGTGACTGTTGATGGAGTAACGGTTTTGGACGCTGCATATTTGATTCCGTTCAAGGCGAAAGCATGGATGGATTTGACGGATCGCAAAGAAGCCGGAGAACACGTTGATAGTAAAAACATTAAGAAACATAAAAATGATGTTTTTCGTTTGACTGAACTGCTTGACCCTACGGTTAAGATTGTCACTCCTAGTGGCGTGTATGAGGATATGCAGAAGTTTGTTGATCGAATGGAAAATGAAACGGTTGATGTTAAACAGTTGGGGCTTGTGGGACGAACGAAAGAACAGATTCTTCAGGAATTAGTAGAATTATATGCGCTACAATAATTGATGGGTTATGGAATGAACCACTAGCTTGTAAGGAAGTGATATAACATGGAAAAGAAATACCAGGTTTTTATTTCGTCAACGTATAAAGATTTGATAGAAGCCCGTAGCAAAGTAAGGGATGCCATCCTATCGATGATGCATTTCCCAGTTGGTATGGAGATGTTTAACGCTGCTGACGAAGAACAGTGGGAAATCATACAAGAGACGATTGATAGTTCGGATTATTATGTTTTGATTTTGGGACAGCGATATGGCTCTGTAATAGAATCTGGATCGGATGCTGGAATTAGCTATACGGAAAAGGAATTTCGCTATGCGAGAGAGAAGAAAATTCCTGTTCTGGTATTCATAATTGATGATGATGTGGCAATTAAGCCGGAATTTATAGAAAAAGATCCAGAAAGTATAAAAAAGCTGGCTGATTTCAAGACAGAAGCTAAAAAAGGACGAACGGTACAGTGGTGGACTAATATTGACGAACTTGCTAGAGAGGTTTCAGAATCTTTACATCAGCAAATGGATCGAAAAAAGCGTCCAGGGTGGATAAGAGGAGATGCCTTTGATATTGAAGCAAGTCATGCAGAAATTCTCAGTTTGAATAAAAAGATAAGAGAACTTGAGCAGGAAAATGCTGAGTTGAAATCACAGATTGTAAAGCGGGTTCCTGAGTTGATGGCCGCAGTTGTGCTGGATCAACAGGATGATGAAGAAGTGGACGGAAAAGGTCTTAAAACACATGGAAAATTGCTTATTGATAGCTCAGATAATGCAATCAAGATCCAGTTATATCATAATGATGGAGAATGCTACAAAAACAAGTATGAACCACTTGATTTAAGTTGCGTTGAATCACATTTAAAAAAGTATGTAAAAGAAAAGGACTTGCAGGCTTACAATGCAGCACTACCGTCTGAAGAAGAAATAAATGATTATGCACACAAGATGAGCGTATATAAGACAATAACAAACGGTGGTGTTGCGCTCAAGCTAAGAGTGCTTAATAAGGGAACAGCGAAAGCAACCGACATTAGAATCTCAATCGTATTTCCAAAAGATATTTTTGTATATGACATTGATGATATCGAAAAAATGAAGGAGCCGAAAGCACCAAAACTTCCACCGAATCCTATTGAAAAGGCAGAGGAACGTTTTATGAGCGACTTAAATCCAGTATATGGCTTGTTGAAAAATAGTATGGACGGAATGCAGCCATTCTACTCAGCTCGAAGCTTGCCGATTATAGACCCGGCAATTTTTAACAACTCCAATTCTTCTGTGTTTGAATCAATATCTATACGAGATAACTCAATATTTGCTGAATGCAATCAGTTGCCACATAAAGATGATACCGAGTTTGATGGGATATATATTGTTCCGGCTAGAAAAGGAAAATTCAAAGTAAGCGTTTCACTGATGTGTTCGGAATATATTGAACCGAAAGTTCATGATATTGAATTTGAAATTGTCTAATAATTAAAATAAGTACGAATAAGCCGCATAGGGCTTCCCAATGGTTTTAACCCAATGGGAAACTTTATGCGGCTTATTTTTTTTTGCTTTTTTTGAAAAAATTGTTGTCCCTATCTTGACATCAGGGGGATACGTCGGCCTTTCCCTTAG
>ERZ779852.3797-NODE-3797-length-10419-cov-6.084041_pt1 | contig 10419 bp, 14 predicted proteins | sample MGYA00511559_ERZ779852 | MGnify/ENA primary metagenome ERZ779852 (study PRJEB29588, sample SAMEA2157977) | human gut metagenome | biome: human gut; feature: human-associated habitat; material: faeces | place: Denmark | collected 2008/2010 ...
CGTAAGAGCCGAGGTAGCTGGCGTTGGCGATGAAGATCTGGTCAACGATGTTATAGAGCGCGCCTACCAGCAGTGAGATGACGCAGGGGACGGCATACTGCCCCATGAGCTTGCTCACGCGCTCCGTCCCCAAAAACTGATTTCCGGTTTCCAAAAAAATCACCTTTCTTTCAAAAAAATAAGAAATGCGCAAGTCCATGAAAACCCGGACTTACGCATTTCTGCTGCACGATTTGCCTATGAAGTTTTCGCTCATCTTGCCATTTCTCACCCGATTCTGCAAAAAAAGGCGCGTGGCTGTTTCTCCAACTGGATTTACGCAGAAACGCCACACGCTGTTTGTTTATTATAGCGGATTCGGATGCGGATTTCAAATGTTTTTTGAGTAATTCTATCCTTTTCTTTTTTCGTCCATAAGTGAAACTCTTTGTGCTAACCGGCATATCCAGTATTTCCTTCCTTATGCAAAAACAGGAGACCATACCCAGCCCATGCAGGCGGGTATGGTCTCCTGTCATTCAGATATGATTTTCAGCAAAGTGTTTCGTAAGCGTGAGCTTGAGTTGTTGTAGAAGTATCCTTAATTGAGGGAAAGCCCGTTCTCCCACGTGGAGATGGTCTTGTTCGACACACCGAGCTTTTCTGCTAACTGTTCCTGCGTGAGATTCTTCGCACGCCGCTTCTGTGCAATATAGCTGCCGATGGTTGTTTGATTCATTTTGAATGCCTCCTCGTCTTTTGGATATCTTAAGCATACAGAAGAAGATGGAAAGATGACATCCCTTCGTAGTAGAAATCGAGGGAATGCGGTCAATGCAGCGCCTTTCTGGAATACCGGGCAAAGCTGGTGGAACTTCACTACTCCGGCGATTTGAGCCTGCTGCAAGAGTTCTTATCGGAAGCGGATGAGAACAAAACAGACGATGCTCACGCGGTTGCCTCTGTGCGGATCAAACGCGAGTTTGCAGACACGGATCAAAGGTCGCTGCTTTGCATCCAGACACAGGCGCTACATTGGGATTCTGGCTGCACTTGCCGCCTACTACCTCGTTTACGAGAGAGCGTATTTGCTGTGCGCCCTGTTCACAGGTGTATATAAAATACAATTTGCGTGTAACAACAAAATATGTTACACTAGAAAAAAGAGATGAGAGGAGGGCGCTTGTGAATATCCGCGAGCTGGCAAAGGAAGCCGGCGTTTCTGTCGCCACCATTTCCCGCGTCATCAATCATCCGGAAGCGGTGCTGCCGGAGACCCGGGAGCGGGTACAGGCCATTATTGAAAAGTATAATTATGACCCCAAGCCAGTCAACCGCAATAAGCGCTTTGTTTCCCTTATCGTTCCTGCCGCGGCACGGGCACAAGGGGTGCTCCTTGGAGTACAGTCGGTGCTGGCGCCCAAGGGAATTCTGGTCAATCTGGTGGAGACCGCACAGGTCCCCGGCGGGGCTGCAGCATGCCTGCAGGCGGTTATTGCTGCAAAACCCATTGGCATATTAGTGGCGGCTGAATCCACATTGTCACAGGAAAGCCTGCCGACCGATGTGCCGGTGGTGCTGCTGGGCAGTTATGATCGGCTGGAAAATTGCAATATCTGCGGCATCAATTACCGTGACGCAGCCGAAAAGATGCTTGCCCACCTCTATGCCATGGGGCACCGCTCCATCTGGCTGCTGCAAAGCGACCAAAGCTATCCGGAAAAAGCTGCGGTTACAGCCGGCTATCGGCAGGCGGCGGCAGCGTTGGGATTGAATGATCGCCGGTGCCGCATTCTGGAGGCCAACGACAGCGTTGCCGGAGGATATCGCACCTGCCGGGAGGCGATCCTCACCGAAGAGCCGCCGCAGGCGGTATTTGCCGTCAGTGATGCGATGGCAATGGGGGTCATCAAGGCGGCTCGGGAGGAAAACATTCCGCTGCCGGATGGTCTGGCCGTAGCGGGCTTTACGGGCAGTGAGGCTGCCGCTGTTATTACCCCGGCGCTGACCACTATGGAGCACCCACTGGAGCGGTTGGGCGCAGTGGCGGCACGCCGCCTCATTGAACTGATTGAGGACAGCGCGCTGTATCAGGTGGAAACCCACGAGATCGTACTCAAATCTAAACTCAAGATTCGCCGCAGCTGCGGCAATCGCAAGGAAATTTACGAGCTGTTCGAGTAAAGGAGGGCACGAGATGTCGTTATCTGTCAGTTTTATGGGCTTGCCGCTCAAAAATCCCATCATAGCGGCAGCCGGTCCCTGGTGCCGTGATGCCACGGCAATGCAAAAGGCCATTGATGCGGGAGCCGCTGCCGTTGTTACAGAAACCATCACGCTGGAAGAAAGCTATATGGTCAGCCCGCGCATCTTTTATCGGCAGGGGGAGGTTTATAATACCACCCTGTACAGCACCCAAACGCTGGAGGAGGTGGAGCAGGAGGCGGAACGCCTGCACAAGGGTGATGCCTTCCTCATTTGCAATATTCGCGGCACCACGCCTTCGGAGCTGCGCTATCTTGCCAGCCGGATGCAGCGGCTGGGCGCCGATGCGTTGGAGCTGTGCTGCTTCACCCCGATCGGCACCAAGCTGGAGGATATCAGCATCCGACCGGAGGAGGTCGGCGAGATGGTGCGTGGCGTCACCTCGGCGGTGGAGATCCCCGTCATGGTGCGGCTGCCGCATCATGCAGCGCTCAATCCTGCCTTTGCCCGACAAATCACCCGGAATGGCGCCCGTGCCATCAGCGCCATCGAATCACTGGAGGGCATCAACGGCGTGAATATCGAGACCGCCCACTGTGAAATGGCGGCAATCGGCGGCTACACCGGCAGTCACCTGCGCCCGCTTTCGCTGGCGGCTACGGCTGTTCTGCACCAGTTGACCGATTGTGAAGTAGCGGCAATGTGCGGTGTGGAGGACTGGTACAGCATTATTGAATTCCTGATGATGGGTGCCACCGCCGTTCAAATGGGCTCTGCGATCATGCTGCGGGGCTACGGGCATATTGCCGAAACACTCAGCAAGCTGGAGGAATGGCTGCAAAAAAAAGGCTATGCAAGCGTTAATGAGCTTCGAGGGAAAGCGCTTTCCTCCCTTTCCGCCTTTGAGGAGCTGCCGGAGCGCCTGCTGCGTGTGAAATTGACCGCTTCCTGTGGCGGAACCTGTCCCGACGGCTGCACGCGGTGTGTCGGCGCCTGCCTGTACGATGCCATTTCTCAGGCCACGGAGGGCATCACCGTCGATGCCTCCGCCTGCACCGGCTGCGGCCTGTGCGTCTCCCTTTGCCCCAAAAAGCTGTTTACCATGAAATGATCTCCACCGGAGGGCAGCCGCTCTCCGGCTTTTGCTTGACATTTATGTAACAATAAACAAATGTTACATCAAATTGTTGTCAATTCCGCTGAAATACTGTCGCAAATGCAAAAAACTGTTGAAATTCTGATGTATTCTTGCTAAGATGCAGATGTAACAAAGATTTATTGTTACATAGAGAAACAAGCGCTTGATGTTACAAAAAGATCTGATGTTTTGGAAGGAGTTGTCCCCTATGTCAAAGATCCCCGTCGGCTACAGTCTGAATGACTGCCCGCCCATCAAGGAAACCGTCCCGCTGAGTATCCAGCAAATCGTCGTTCTCGTTTTTAATGTTCTGCCCGTTCCGCTGCTCATCGGCGCCGGCATCGGTCTCTCCGCTAGCGAGATCACCATTTTGGTCGCCGGTTGCCTGCTCGTTACCGGTATTGCCACCCTGCTGCAGACCATCGGCATCGGCCCCATCGGTGCGCGGCTGCCCATTCCGCTGGAGTGCAGCTTTGTATTCGTAGCCCCCGGCATTGCCTTGGGCGCCCAATATGGTCTGGCTGCGTTCACTGGTGCCTGCCTCGTCGGTAGCATTATCACCACCATTCTTTGGACCGGTCTGCATAAGCAGCTCTCCATTCTGTTCAAGCCCTACATCACCGGCGCAGTCGTTATGGCGCTGGGGCTCAGCCTTTGCAGCGTCGGTATCGGCTACTGTGCAGGCGGTGTAGGCTCCGCTGACTACGGCGATCCTATCAACCTGCTGCTGGCTGCCGGTACTATCATTATCATGGTTCTGCTCAACCACTTCTGCAGCAAGAACTTCCTCTCCAAGGCTTCTCCCCTCATCGCCATTCTGGTCATGAGCGCCGCTGCTGCTGCTTTTGGCAAGCTGGATCTTTCCCCCATTGCCGAGGAAGCGTGGATTCGCATTCCGCAGCCCCTGCATTTCGGCATCAAATTTGAACTGGGGCCGATCATCTCCATCTCCATTCTGTGCTTCATCGCACTGGTTGAGCTGATGGGTGATCAGACCACCGCCTCCATGTTGGCGAAGAACAGCCTGCCCACCAGCCATGAAACCAAGGGCGGTGTACTGGCTCAGGGGGTCGGCAGCGTCATTTCCTCTATGTTCAATATGGTTCCTGTCATCAGCGGCAGCGCCAATATCGGTCTGTGTGGTCTTTCCGGTGTTACCAGCCGCTTTGTTACCGCCATCGCCGGCGGCGTGGTAGCTCTCTGCGGTCTCTGCCCCAAGCTGTGCGCTGTATTCTCCTGCATTCCCTCCGCTGTTTTGGGCGGCGTAGCCCTTTCCGCCTTCGGTACCATTCTGGTTTCCGGCATGAATGTTATCCATAACGGCGGTCCCCTCACTGCCCGAACCACTACCATTGTTGCCATCTCTCTTGCAGTTGGCGTTGGCTTCAGCGCAGCATCTGATGCATTGGTTGCGCTGCCCTTCTGGGCTTCCAGCCTGCTCAGCGGTGTACCCGGTACCGCTATTGTAGCCGTGATCCTCAGCTTGATCCTCCCCGAGAAAAAAGACGAAAAAGCTGCTGCATGATCCGGCAAAAGGAGAAAACATTATGAAAACAGTACTGTATCAAAATGCGGATTGGATCATTACCATGGACGAGGAGCGCCGTCGCTATCGTCATGCGGATCTGCTCATCAGCGGCAAAGAGATCAAGGCCATCGGCAAAAACATTAGAGAGACCCTTGGGGATACCGTCACCATCGACCAAGTGGTAGATGCCAGCGGACGAGTGATCCTGCCCGGCTTTGTCAACACCCATCATCATACCTGGCAAACTCTGATCCGCAACATCAAGGCCACGCAGGGTCTGCGGCTGGAGCCGTGGCTCACCACCATGTATGAGATCTATAAGGATCTGAATACCGATGTGGCCCGCGCCGGCGTATATGTGGCGCTGGGTGAGGGGTTGAAAACCGGCATCACCACCTCCAACGATCTGTGGTATCCGCACCCGGTCGGCGTGACCTGTCTGGTAGATGCCGAAATCGAAGCCGCAAAGGAACTGGGAATCCGCTTCCACCCAGTGCGCAGCTACCACTCCGTCACCAGTGATATTGTCCCTCCCGAGGTGGTAGACAGTATTGAAGGCGTCATGGGCGATGTCGAACGGTTGGTGAAGAAATATCATGATCCTTCCCGCTTCTCGATGTGTCAGGTCGGCATCGGCCCCAGCATTGCCTACTATGAAACAGAGGAGATTGTCCGTGCGACCATTGATCTGGCGGAGAAGCTGGATATCAAGGTGCACGGTCATCTGGCGGAAAGCCGCGGCGAAGTGGCTTTCGTGGAGGAACACTACGGCTGCCGTCCCGCCGAGTGGTTCCGCCGTCACGACCTTTTGGGCGATCGATTCTACTATGCCCACTGCATTCATCTCAATGATGAGGAGGTGCAGTTGATGGCGGATACCAACACCGGTATCTCCACATGCCCCATCTCCAATATGTATCTCAGCTCCGGCTCCTGCCGAATCCCCGACCTGCTGCGTGCCGGTGTCAGGCGCTTCGGTATCGGTGTAGATGGTGCTGCAAGCAGTAATTCCGCTAGCATGATGGAGGAGATCCGTGTCAGCTACCTGCTCAATCGTCTCAGTTGGGGAGATGATTCCATCGGCTGCGAGGATATTCTGTACCTTGCCACCGCTGGCGGCGCTGCGGTACTGGGTCGTGATGACATCGGTCATCTCGCCCCCGGCATGGCGGCGGATTTCACCCTGATGAACTGGAATCAGCTGCAATATGCCGGCGGCTGCAATGATCCTGTGGACTGCATCGTGCTCAGCGGTGATGCCAGAATGATCGAAACCGTCGTGGTCAATGGCGAGACCGTTGTGCAGAACGGTCACTTGACCAAGGTGAACGAGGAAGAAAAACGTGAATATGCAGCTGCCGTTGGGCGCGAGCTGCTCACCAAGGCTTCCGCTCGTATCCCCGGTCTAAAGGCTGACCTCATGTAAGCAGCAATCGTCAACTCAACCACCCATCCTCACCCCCATAACGAAACCACCCCCATCGCATCAGCGATCGGGGGTGGTCCTTTGTTGTGCGGTACGCCCATTGAGCGCACGTTCTTATGGGTGAAAGTCTCGGGATAGAATGCCTTATATATCGGTATTAATTACAACTCCATTTGCTTCCCCAAGTAGCTCGCCGCCGCCTGAATGAGCTTCTGCTCGGCATCACCGGGACGGTCGCTTTCTTTGTTTTGCAGGAACATCACACTGCCGCACACATCGCCGGAGGAGATGATAGGGAACTGCACCAGTGCATAATAGGCAACGCCTTCTATGGGCTGTAACGGCTGCCCGTCTCCCACAGAGAAACACTTACGGTTCTCGATCTGATCTTCGAGGCCATGTGACACCCGACGCTCCAGCACCTCCCGCTCGGAGAGCGATGCTTTTTTATAGGTCATGCCCCCGAAAAACCGTAGCGACAGAGCAGGGGTGCGATAAATGAGCACCGAATAGAGGACAGGAGTTGCAGCTGAATAAGCATGAGCCCCATTCTCCCTGCATTGATGCACTTTCATTCGTGTTGATATTCCCACACATTTCTGCTACTATTAGCGAGGATACACTTAGATGGGGGATCTTCCTTGGTTTCCAAGCATTATCGTACAAGAATTACAGAAAAGGAGAAAACACAAGGAAACCCCAATGAAAGTAATGTATGATAAAAATAACATTGGACTAACAAAATGAAAGCTGCTGGGGAACAAAAGGGTAAAATTATATGAAGGTAATCATACACGATTTAGATGTTGGATATGAAAAACTATTGCAATCAAAATGCGATGAGTTAATTTGTGCAGACGGAAAGTATGCAGGTTGCCAAGGATGCTTTGCTTGTTGGACAAAACGCCCCACTGAATGCGTTATACACGATAGCCTAAAAGAAATAAGCTGCCTTGTAGGAAAGGCAGATGAGTTAGTTATCATAACCCAAAACTGCTATGGAACCTATAGCCCTGCAGTTAAAGCTATTCTTGATAGAAGTATTGGGCTTTCAACACCGCTCTGCACATATCGAGAAAAAGAAATGCACCATACACTCCGTTATGGGATACATGATGAAATAAAAATATTTGTATACGGCGAGTTCTTACAAAATGAAAGGGCGTCCTTTGAGTTGATGGCTCGAAGAAATGCGATAAATTATGGGTATAAAAAGTCGCAGGTCATATTTGCTGACAGCGTGGAGCAGGTGATGGAAAGTATATCATGAAAACAGTTTTTATTAATGGAAGTCCCAAAAATCATTTCAGTGCCTCCAATTACTTTTTGAAACTACAAAGTGCTTTTGTCAGAGGTCAAGCTGTATTTCTTAAATTACGAAATAAAGGTGACCACAAAAACATTTTGGAGCAGATTATAGATGCTGACGCAGTCGTTTTTTCCATGCCCCTGTATGTGGACGGTCCGCCTTCACATATACTGGCGTTTCTACAAGACATGGAAATATTTTGCAAGACTCATCATCTATGCTTGAAAATCTATGTCATTTCAAATAACGGCTTTATCGAAGGAAAACAAAATGCGCCGTTATTTTATGTTTTGAAAAACTTCTGTGTGCGAAGTGATATTCAATGGTGCGGTGGTATCGGAATTGGCGGAGGGGTCATGTTTAATGCGCTGAGAATCGTATTTTTTATTGAAATGGGAATATTCCTTCTCAGTGTTTTCATTAGTGGCATCTTTTACGGGAATTGGGTTCCGTCTGGGACAATTTACCGTTTCACAACCACCCTGCTGATAATCGCCCTTTTTCACCTTGGTGTGTTTTTTTATATGCTGAAAATGGGCAGGCAAATCAACAGGAGAGGCTTTTTTGCAGAAAAATATACACGTATTCTTCTGCCATCGTTTCTGTTTATTCTCATTACTGATGTTTATTTTGTTATTGTGTCACTATTTAGAGGCGGCATATTTAGAGGTTGGCTAAAAAAGAAGTAGACAGATACCTTCCAGTAGAGGTAATGTACAATAAGTTGCGCAAATCGAAAAGAGCAAAAAAGGAGACATAGCTTGCAGGAACCGGTAATGCGCTGCATCGCCCTCCGATCACTCGACCGGAGGGCGCACCTATATCCATTACAGCTCCATCTGTTTTCCAAGATAGCTTGCTGCCGCCTGAATGAGCTTCTGCTCGGCGTCGCCGGGGCGGTCGCTTTCCTTGTTTTGCAGGAACATCACGCTGCCGCATACATCACCCGAGGAGATGATAGGGGACTGCACCAGTGCATAATAGGCAACTCCTTCAATAGGCTGTAACGGCTGCCCGTCGCCCGCAGAAAAGCTCCTGCGGTTCTCAATTTGATCTTCAAGACCGTGTGACACCCGACGCTCCAGCACCTCCCGCCGGCTGATGCCGCTGACCGCCACCACATGGTCCCGGTCGGTGATGAGTACCGGAAAACCTGCGGTGCGATACAGCACCTCGCAATACTGTGCTGCGATGCTACCCAGCTCGCTGATAGGGGAGTACTTCTTAAAAATGACCTCCCCCTCGTTGCTGACGAAAATCTCCAACGGGTCGCCCTCACGAATGCGCATGGTCCTGCGGATCTCTTTGGGAATTACTACTCTCCCGCGAGTGTGTGATAATTGGACCAACACGGGAAAACCGCTTGATCAAGCCATTTTTTCGTGTTCGCAATTCCTGTATGACCGATTTTTTTGAGAAATTCCAGAATAAGGAAGGCGAAATGGAGCAAAAAAACGCTTAAAAATGAGTGCCAATCAAGATCAGCTGTCCAGGTATATTTTTGAAAAAAAGGAAGGATTGAACACAATTTGAGTAAACCAATCACGACCACAACACATGTATAGATGCAAAAATCCAATGGCACATGTCTCATGGGCAGCACAGAAAGCAAGGGAGAGACTATAAACTCCTCCCCTTGCTTTTGCTGCCTGCGGGAACATAGCGGCAGAGCAGGTGTGCAATAAATGAGCACCGAATAGAGGACAGGAGTTGCAGCTGAATAAGCATGAGCCTCATTCTCCCTGCATTGATGCACTTTCATTTGTGTTGATATTCCCACACATTTCTGCTACTATTAGCGAGGAGACGCACCGGCGTGTTCTACTTCCATGCCATTCCGGAATTATTGAGAATTTCTGTGAAAGAGAAAACACAAGGAAATCCTGATGAAAACAAGGCATAGAGGTATTGGAATTCATTTCTCTTTGGTGCCTTGTAGCGTAGTGGAAAGTGTTGGACATAAATTCGTGATTGTGTCAAGTCTGTAGCCATGCGAAATATGGGTAAACATTGAGCCATTCCCGACCCACAACATCGTCAAACAAGACTTACGGGTGTTGCAGGAAGAAGTGAGCCTCGTTAATCGGATGGCTTTCAGTTGTATGGACTACAGCACCGAGGTGACTGCTTTTACCCAATATAAGCAGTTCTTCAATGACAGAGATGCAGAAGCAATAGCGTTCTGTAATGAGCGTGGTGTAAATTGTCACATCAAGGAAGGACGGAACGATAACTAAATAAGAGATACTCGAAAGGACCTGCTGTGTGTTAGCAGGCTGCATCTCTCTATGGAAGCGGGAATAATGCCGCTATGCAATTTTATGAAAGGTGTTCTGATGGAACTTTTGAAGTGGCTGAAGACTGGTTAGTCGAATGCACTATATGTAGACACCGGTACCGGATTGATCGCTGTTCTCTGCATATTTCTGCGTCCTATCTTGGACTTGCTCCGGGAGAAAGCTCCAGCTCGGACAGTATACGCCGCCTTGGAATAACAAAAGCAGGAAAAAGTCATTTGAGACAGCTGCTGATAGAAGCATCTGGCGGAATCTGCAAGGGTGCTGTGGGGCATAAATCAAAAGCGTTAAGAGCAAGGCAGAATGGTAATACGGCAGAGGTAATAGCGTATGCGGATAAAGCAAATACGAGACTGCGGAGCCGATACTATAAATTTATAAGACATGGAAAGAAGAGAAATGTGGCCGTAGCTGCGATAGCAAGAGAACTGGCATGTTTTGTATGGGGGATGATGACAGATAACGTTGAAATGAAAGGCGCATAGAGGTATATCATAGTCATCTGCCAGTCAAGGGTGCAGGCACCGCTGAGGCGGC
>ERZ779852.3803-NODE-3803-length-10404-cov-5.431733_pt1 | contig 10404 bp, 5 predicted proteins | sample MGYA00511559_ERZ779852 | MGnify/ENA primary metagenome ERZ779852 (study PRJEB29588, sample SAMEA2157977) | human gut metagenome | biome: human gut; feature: human-associated habitat; material: faeces | place: Denmark | collected 2008/2010 ...
CGTCGTTCGACTATCCCCTCCACGGCTTCCGTCCGAGCCGTCTGGTCAAGCTCGACATTCTTCTCAACGGCGAGAGCGTCGACGCCCTGTCGACACTGACCCACGCCGACAACGCCGAGCGGTTCGGACGCCGCATGTGCGAGAAGCTCAAGGAGCTCATTCCGCGCCAGCAGTTCGACATTGCCATCCAGGCCGCCATCGGCGGCAAGATCATAGCCCGCGAGACTATCAAGGCCGTGCGCAAGGATGTGACCGCCAAATGTTATGGCGGCGACGTGTCGCGAAAGCGCAAATTGCTGGAGAAACAGAAAGCCGGCAAGAAGCGGATGAAGCAGATAGGCTCGGTGCAGGTGCCTCAGAAGGCGTTTCTGGCTGTGCTTAAACTTGACTGACAGGCATGAGAGGACTCGTTGGAATACGACATATAGCCTCGCTGCTGCTTATTGCGGCGGCTCTGCTGCCGCCCGGGAAGGCATCGGCTCAGATCAACGCCGAGCAAGTGCTCCGTGTAGGGCAAAATGCGCTCTACTTCGAGGACTATATGCTTGCCATACAGTATTTTAATCAGGCGATAACCGCCAAACCGTATCTCGCGCAGCCCTACTTCATGCGCGCCATAGCTAAACTGAACCTCGAGGACTATCTCGGGGCCGAGGAGGATGCCTCGGCGGCGATAGAGCGCAACCCCTTTATCGCCGATGCCTATGAAGTGCGCGGTGTGGCCCGTCAGAACCGCGGGCTGCTGCGCGGAGCAGTGGCCGACTACGACGCAGCGCTCAAGCTCGTGGCCAAGAGTCGCGGACTGCTCTTCAACAAAGCCCTCGCACAGCAGGAGCTTAACGAGATAGACAGCGCCATGGTGTCGATGAACACCCTGCTGGAGCAATTTCCCGGATTTGAGAACGGATACGTGGGGCGTGCCCGTCTGTATCTGGAGAAAGGAGATACCGTGGCAGCTCTTGCCGATGTGGATAAAGCACTGAGCATCAACCACAATCTCGCCAATGCTTATCTGATACGCGCCGATGTGGCCATCAACGGCCGCCGCGACTACGAGCAGGCCCACAACGATATCTCTGAAGCAATCAAACTGCAGCCCCGCGAAGCAGGGCTGTATATCAACCGCGCCTTCCTGCGGTATAACCTCGACGACTATTTCGGCGCGATGGCCGACTACGACTACGCCCTGCAGCTCGATCCGCTCAACGAAGCAGCGCTCTTCAACCGCGGACTGCTGCGCATGGAAGTGCGCGACCTCGACAACGCCATCTCCGACTTCAGCCGCGCCCTGGAAATAGACCCCAAGGATTACCGTTCGCTCTACAACCGCGCCTACCTCTACAGCGAGAAGCGCGACGTGGCGCATGCCATGGCCGATGTCGACAGCCTCCTGGTAGCCTTTCCCGAGCTCCCGGAGGCATACTACATGCGCAGCAACCTCAACAGGATGGCAGGAAAGATGGGGCAGGCCGAGCGCGACTACAACCGCGCCCTCTCGCTGGCCAAGAATCTCCCCTCGCAGGCCGATATAGCGCAGGAAGCCACCCGCCACGACGCATCGGGCACCCCCTCCGGCACAAAGAAGGATGGAAAGAAAGAAGATACCTCCGAGCGGAGCGCCGAGGAGAACCTGACGCCTGAAAAAGTGGCCCAGCGGTTTGCCGCCCTGCGCACCATCGACAGCCCGATAGAGATGGAGGAGGAGTACAACAACAAGAATATCCGCGGCCGTGTGCAGGACCGCTCGCGGCGCATAGAGCTCGAGCCGCTGTTTGCGCTGAGCTACTACACCGCGCCGACCGAGCTGCGACAGTCGGCTTATTACCTCAAGGAGATCGACGATGTGAACGCCACGCGAGTGCTGCGCTACATGGTGCAGCTGACCAACGACGACATCTCGCTCGACGATGAGGATAAGATCAACCGCCACTTCCGGTCGATAGAGTATTTCAACTCGTATCTCGCCACTCATACACCGCGCGCCATCGACTACTTCGGCCGCGCCATGGACTTTGCCATGCTGCGCGACTATGCGGCGGCTGTGGAGGACCTGAACCGCGCGCTGGAGCTGACTTCCGACTTCGCCTTGGGATATTTCGCCCGTGCAACGGCCCGCTATAAGGCCATGCAGGCCGGCGAGGGCACCGCCGGCAACCGTCAGGCCGAAGTGAGGGCGATAATCTCGGACTACGACAAGGCAGTGGAGCTCTCGCCCCGCATGGCCTTCGCGCATTACAATAAAGGGAATGTGCTGGCCGAGATGGGCGACTACACCTCGGCACTGCGCGCCTACAACAAGGCGATAGAGCTGAAACCCGACCTTGGGGAGGCTTACTACAACCGCGGATATGTCTACTTCCAGCTCGGCAACCGCGACAAAGGTGTGGAAAACCTCTCGAAAGCCGGCGAGCTGGGCGTGGTGCCGTCGTACAACCTCATAAAGCGCATGCACTGACCGCGCTAAAGAGCGCATCGATGCAACAGGAAGGGAGAAACGATTGTTAATCATAGAGTACAACCAATAAAACTACATAGCCATGCTGACAGAATCAGACCGCAAGACCCTGCAGGCCCGGGGCATCACCGAGGAGCAACTGCAGGAGCAGGTAAACCGCTTCGTGACCGGTTTTCCTTATCTTAAAATATACGACTCAGCTCGTCCGGGCGAAGGGATCACCGTGCTCAGCGACAGCGAGCAGACCGAGGCTGTGGAGCGCTGGAAACGCTACCTTGCCGACGGAGGAAAGGTGACAAAATTCGTGCCCGCCTCGGGAGCAGCCTCGCGCATGTTCAAGGCTCTCTTCGCCTTTGTCGATGGCGCCGAGGAGCATGCAGCCGAGGGGTCGGATGTGAAGAAACTGCTCGACGGCATCCACCATGTGGCATTCTTCAAGGAGCTCAACGAGGTGCTCCTCTCGAAATATGGCAAGGATGTGGACGCCCTGCTGGCCGAAGGTCGCGAGAAAGATGTGATCGCCGGTATCATCAAGCCCGAGGGGCTCAACTACGGCAACCTGCCCAAAGGTCTGCTGACATTCCACCACGCCGAAGGGGGCTCAACCCGCACCCCGGTGGAGGAGCAGCTGATGGAGGGCGCACAGTCGGCACGCCAGTCCGACGGGACGGTGAACATGCACCTTACCGTATCGGGCTCTCACCGCGCAGCCTTCGAAAAGAAGCTTGCTGAAGCCGCTCCCGCCATCGAGAAAAAGATGGGCGTGAAGATCAATGTGAGCATGTCGGAGCAGAAGGCCTCGACCGACACTGTGGCTGTGAACGAGGACAATACCCTCTTCCGCGACGAAGAGGGGCGGATGGTGTTCCGTCCCGGTGGCCACGGAGCGCTGATTCAGAACCTCAACGACATCGACGGCCAGGTGGTATTCATCAAGAATATCGACAATGTGGTGCCCGACGGCCTGCGCGGCGACACACTGAAATACAAGATGGTGATAGCCGGATATCTGATGGAGATCCACGACAAGGTGATGGAATATATCCGCCTGATCGACAACCGCACCTACACCGAGGCTCAGCTCGACGAGGTGAAGGCATTCATGCAGAAGACATTCAGCTTCGACGCCCCCGAACTGGGCACCCTCAAGGGTGAGAACCTCGCTACCTATCTGCGCGCCAAGCTCGACCGCCCTCTGCGCGTGTGCGGCATGGTAAGAAACGAAGGGGAGCCCGGCGGCGGCCCGTATATCACCTATAACAGCGACGGTTCGCGCTCGCTGCAGATTCTGGAGAGCACCCAGATCGACCTCTCGAAGCCCGAAAACAAAGAGATGATGTCGAAGGCTACCCACTTCAATCCGGTGGACCTCGTATGCTACGTGCGCGATGCCGAAGGTCGCAAATATGACCTCACACGCTATGTAGACCCGCAGACGGGCTTCATCTCGTCGAAATCGCTGCACGGACGCTCGCTCAAAGCACTTGAGCTGCCGGGCCTCTGGAACGGCGCGATGAGCGACTGGAACACAGCCTTCGTGGAGGTGCCTGTGACAACGTTCAATCCCGTGAAGACAGTCAACGACTTGCTGCGTCCCCAGCATCAGGGCCACTGACCGGAGGACGAGTCAAAGCCTGGAAGGAGGCACCTCCTTTTCCTCACTTTCATCAGACCGGTAAAATCATAGGCGTATGCAAGTCGCCTAAAGGCTGATTCCGATAACTACACAACAGGCTGTGCCCATTTTATTGCGGCACAGCCTGTTGTGTTATTGTTATTACGGTAGAACGGCGGTCATTCGTCGCTCCAGAGGGTGATAGGGCCTGCGAGGGAGGAGCCGACGAGGATGAGCCGCTGGTTGGAGGAGCCTCGAAAGCGGAGGGAGATGTCGCGCAGACTTTCTATGAACGGACCGTCGACAAGCACTTCGATATAGCCGAGGAGCTCGCGCTGCGCCGGCATATCGAGCAGCTGCTCGAAGAGAAATCCGGTGTAGCACCATATCTTGTAGCCCCGGGAGCGCAGGAGGCGCGCCAGCGGCAACAGTTCCTGTGCATGGTACATGGGATCGCCTCCGGAGAAAGTGACATTGAAGCCGTTGGCTTCGACCACGGCCATGATCTCGTCGATCTCCATCGGCGTGCCTGCATCGTGGGGCCACGACTGCGGATTGTGGCATCCGGGGCAATGGTGGTCGCATCCGGCGAAGTAGATGGATGTGCGCAGTCCGGGCCCGTCGACCGAGGTGCCTTCCATGATGTTGAGCACTCGCAGCATATCTTTCGGATAGAGTAGTGGCGGGGTGAGGATTATTTGTGCACTACGCGGTCGGAGAGCTCGGCGAGTTTGGCTTTGTTCCAGCGGTTGGTGGTGCCGACGAGGTAGCCGGTGATGCGCTGCAGCTTGTCGATGTCGTGGCTGCCGCAGTGGGGGCACTCGGTGAGCGATTCCTGCGCGTCCTCATATCCGCAGCGCATGCAGCGGTTGCGGTTGTGGTTCACGGAGCAGTAGCCGATGTTGTTGGAGTCCATGAGGTCAACGATGTCGGCAATGGCCTGCGGATTGTGCGTAGCGTCGCCGTCGATCTCCACGTAGAAGATGTGTCCGCCTCCGGTGAGCCGGTGGTAGGGGCCCTCGATGGCCGCTTTGTGTCGAGGTGAGCAGTGGTAGTAGACCGGCACGTGGTTGGAGTTGGTGTAGTAGATTTTGTCGGTGACTCCGGGAATGATGCCGAAGCTCTTGCGGTCGCGCTCGGTGAATTTGCCCGAGAGCCCCTCGGCGGGAGTGGCGAGGACGGAGAAATTGTGGCCGTAGCGCTCGGAAAATTCGTTGACACGCGAGCGCATGTGGCCTACGATGCGGAGGCCCAGCTGCTGGGCTTCGTCGCTTTCGCCGTGGTGCTTGCCCACCAGGGCCACGAGACACTCGGCCAGGCCGATGAAGCCGATGCCGAGGGTGCCCTGATTGATGACGCTCTCTATGGTGTCGTCGCTGTCGAGCTTGTCGCCCCCTACCCACAGGCGCGACATGAGTAGCGGGAACTGCTTGGCGAGCGCCGTCTTCTGGAAGTCGTAGCGGTCGCAGAGCTGGCGGGCTGTGATCTCGAGCATCTCGTCGAGGCGGCTGAAGAAGCGCTCTATGCGTTCGTCTTTGTCCTTGATGTTCATGCACTCGATGGCTATGCGCACGATGTTGATGGTGGAGAAGCTGAGGTTGCCGCGGCCGATAGAGGTCTTCTCGCCGTAGCGGTTCTCGAAGACACGAGTGCGGCAGCCCATGGTGGCTACCTCATATTTGTAGCGCTCGGGGTCGTCGGCGCGCCATTCTTCATGCTGATTGAAGGTGGCGTCGAGGTTGACGAAATTGGGGAAGAAGCGGCGTGCGGTCACCTTGCAAGCGAGGCGGTAGAGGTCGTAGTTGGGATCGTCGGGGAGGTAGTTGACACCCTTCTTTTTCTTCCAGATCTGTATGGGGAAGATGGCTGTGGCGCCGTTGCCCACACCCTCGTAGGTGGAGTGGAGCAGTTCGCGGATCACGCAGCGCCCCTCGGCCGAGGTGTCGGTGCCGTAGTTGATGGAGCTGAACACCACCTGGTTGCCGCCGCGCGAGTGGATGGTGTTCATATTGTGGATGAACGCCTCCATCGACTGGTGCACGCGGGCCACGGTGCAGTTGATGGCATGCTGCAGCTGACGCTCGCGCCCTGTGAGGCCGTCGAGCGGTCGCTTTTCGTATTCTTTCAGCTCGATATTATAGAGGTCGCTGAGATCTTCGCCCGAGATCTCCTCCACCTTCTTCACCTCCTCGATGAACGAGCTGCGGACGAACGGAGCGAGATAGAAGTCGAAGGCCGGGATGGCCTGACCGCCGTGCATCTCGTTTTGCGCCGTCTCGAGCGATATGCAGGCTATGACGCTTGCGGTCTCGATGCGTTTGGCCGGGCGCGACTCGCCGTGTCCGGCGATGAATCCGTGGCGGAGGATATTGTCGAGCGGATGCTGCACGCATGTGAGGCTCTTGGTGGGGTAGTAGTCTTTGTCGTGGATGTGGAGGTAGCCCTGACGCACGGCGTCGCGAGCCTCCTGGGTGAGCAGGTAGTCGTCGACGAACGGTTTGGTGGTCTCGGAGGCGAATTTCATCATCATTCCCGCGGGGGAATCGGTGTTCATGTTGGCGTTCTCGCGGGTGATGTCGTTGTTTTTGGCCTCGATAATCTCGAGAAACATGTCGCGGGTCTTGGCGCGGCGTGCTATGCTGCGCTGGTCGCGGTAGGCGATATATTTTTTAGCCACCTCTTTGCGGGGCGACTTCATCAGCTCGAGCTCTACGCGGTCCTGAATCTGCTCCACGCTCATCTGCTCGTCACCGGTGATGCCGATGCGGTCGGTGATTTTCTGAATGAGTGTTTCGTCCTCGCCCAGAGGGGTCTGGAGCATGGCTTTACGGATGGCGGCTTTGATTTTCTCTTCGTTGTATCCTACCACACGTCCGTCGCGTTTTAGCACGGTCTGAATCATGATTGTTGCTCGGTTATTAGGGAAGTGTAAAAATAGTGGAAATTATGCCGGGCAACAACTGAAACAGAGTGGTCAGACAGGAGTTGCCTTAGGACTCTGCAAAGATATGTATATATTGCGAAATGTGCAATATATGGAGAACGAAAATCTTAGAAAATTTTCATTTTGGAAAACTTTCGGCGGGTGTAGAAATTTTAAATAGCTGATTATTAGAGTAATGAGCTTTGGTTTTGGAAAACTTTGCCGACTGATGGTTGTCGGAATACTCCAATTGGCTGTTGCTCACACTATTGCCGAGCACACGGGCGAGCAGCTGAATGTCGTCAGCTTTGATGCCGCTTTCGGCAAGGGGCACGGCGGCGTTAAGGTCGGTGATGTAGACCGGGTCGGCATAGGTGTAGGATGCTCCGGCGAGCGACTTGGTGTGGTCGGCCAGCGGGGTGTCGACGCCGCAAAGGTCGAGGGCGGTGTTGCTCATGCTCTTCTGCGGCGACACGCAGCGATGGGCGTTGGCGCGGAGGCTTTGCAGCATGTGGGGATGGCGCTCGGCAAACTCGTCGGAGAGCCATGCGAGCATAGCCACATGCAGCTGATAGTAGGTGGGGGTGGGGGAGGCGTGGAGGAAGCGCCCGCGGGCATCGTCGTAGATGTCCTCGCCGTGGTCGGCGCTATAGAGCATGGCCGAGGGGCAGCGGGCTGAGCGGAGGAGGTCGATGACTGAGGCGAGGATATGGTCGGTGTAGAGGATGGAGTTGTCGTAGGCGTTGACCAGGCGGCTGCGGTTGGCCTCGGAGGCTTCGTCGGGGATGTCGGGAAGGAAACGGGCGAACTCGCGTGGATAGCGGTCCTTGTAGCGGAAATGCGAGCCGTAGGTGTGGAGCACTACAAACTGCTTGGGGTGCACCGTGTCGGCCACGGCATCGTTGAGCATCGTGAGCAGCTCCTCGTCGTAGGGGTGAGGATGGGCGTCGGTGGCTGTGTAGCGTGTGTCGTCGGCCTCGTTGCCGAAATATTCGGTGTAGGAGCGGTTGGGCGGCTGATTGGAGAAGAAACGGGTGTAAAATCCGGCCTCCTTCATGGCTGTGATGATGCTCTTGGAGCGGTTGACATCGTCGAAACGCTCGGAGGAGACGCAGCTCATGATCATGGGCACGCTCTTGTGGGTGGTGTTCGACTCGCTCAGGGCTCGGGGGAAGAAGACCACGTTGGGTTCGGCCGAGAGGCGCGGATTGGTGGGCCGGGAGTAGCCGGAGAGCTGCCAGTCGAGGGCGCGGGAGGTCTCGCCGATGACGAAAACGTAGATTTCCCTCTCGCGCGGGTGGCGGATGGAGCGGGCGTGGAAGGTGTAGTGGGCCGAGGTCTCGGGATAGGCGGCAATCTGCCGTATGCGGTCGATGGCCTCGAAGAGGTTGACGATGACATTGGCCGGAAAGATCTCCTTGCGGAAGCTGCTGCGGCCGGAGGAGGCGATGAAGCCGAGAATGGCGCCGAAAACGGCCATCGAAGCGCCCCACACGGCCATCTCGCGGCGCGTGGAGCGGGCGATTTCCGATTTTTTTACCAGTTGATAGATGGCCCAGGCTATCACGGGGAGATAGAGCACTATTACCAGCACTATGGAGGGGACAAGGTTCTCGAGCAGCTCGGTGGCCTCCGACATGCTGGTGGTGACCACGTTGAGATACATGTCGACGGCTATGATCGACTCGCCGTAGAGGTAGATCAGCACCAGCTGGAAGGCGGCGAGCACCATCATGGGGATGAGCACGAGCACCATCACCGCCGTGCGCCGCGTGCAGGCGAGCAGTAGGAGATAGATGCCCGCCGGGAGGGCGATGTTGACTATCTTCCAGGCGGTGGTGGAGGTCTCGGTGATGTCGAGCGCTATGTTGGGTATGAGCAGAGTGATGAGGGCCCATAGCGCCAGGCAGCGCGGGCTCAGGAGAATAGCGTGGATTATATAAACGTTCGATTTCATCTGTTTTTAATTCGTAATCCCTCGGACATATTGTGATGCCGAAAATATCAAAGTCTGTGAGCAGCGTGTTACAGGCTACCTTTCATAAATAAAAACAAATGGGGATGGGGGAAGGTTTCGTGAGGTGGGGGTGGTCGGAATGTCCGGTCCGTATGGTATCAGAAAGTCTCGTTCATACCGAGGCTCACGGACATGGAGCGCTTGCCGAAACCTAAGTCCACACGCATATTGACCTTCTTCTTAAACTCAAATCGGCCTCCGATGCCGTAGGTGGGAAGCAGCGAGTTGAGGCGCACGTCGGAAAAATGGCGGAACACCGTGGCGGCGCCTCCCCACACCACCACCCCTATGCGTTGCCACACATGCTGGCGCAGCTCCACCACCAGGTCGGCCTCGTTCTTATCACGATAGCGCCCCTCGAAATAGCCCCGGACGGCATTGGTGGCGTCGACCGTAGGAAGCATGCTCCAAGGGGTGTTGCCGTAGGTGGCCATGGCATGCACTTGGGCGGCAATCACCGCCGAGGACCATATGCGGCGATAGATGCCGAAGGTCAGTTCGGTCGAAGAGAAGGAGTAGCGGTTTTTGATGAATTTCGGGTAGAAAAATTGTTTCAGTTTGAGGTTTTCACCCTTCGAGGCGTTGGTGGAGTAGTCGCGGGTGTCGAGCGAGAGTGAGAATCCGAGTCCGATGCCGTAATCGAAGACGCTGAGATCCTGCCCCTGCCACAGTTCGGGCCGCTCTACTTTGGTGGCCTTTGTGAAGTCGAAATTGACCGACGGGCCGACGAAAAGGGCTTTGCCGATGCGCCACTGCATGTCGGCCCAGAGGGCGGTGCGCAGCTCGGTGTATTTCGACTCATTGTTGTCGTGGCTGGCGTTGGCGTAGCCGAGTCCCCAAAATTTGAGGGGAAAATGGGCGAAGTCGCCGCAATAGAGGATGCGGAATTTGTCGGAAGGACCGTAGTGCTCGCCCGAAATCCCCACGCGGTAGAAGCCCGAGAGCGATCCCTGCACAAAGAGGGTGACATTGGAGACCGGGGTGAGGGAATCCATGCGCGAATAGTAAAGTCCCGAGCCCATCACGGCGAGCTGCAGAGATGTGGCCTCGTCGTAGTTGGGTCCTCCGACAAAGGTGAAGTCGAAGCGTTTGCCGGGCTTGGTTTTGTTTGACTCGTCGAAATATTTGATGACTCTCTGCATGAGATTGAGCTTGCGGGGCTTCTCTGCGGCGAGCGCCTCTATGCTGTCGGGCACCGACGGCGTGGCCTCGGCATGAAGGGCATGTGAGACTGTAGCGCAGATCAGCGCGAGAATGAGCGTTATGTAGCGTTGGCGTAGGGTCATACGATAGTTGAAAAACGTGGCGGGGGCGCGAGGCCAATGTGGCGTGGTATATATATAACCTGTTGGTTGAATTAATTTCTTAAAATATTTATAATGAAAAAGTTGCGC
>ERZ779852.3805-NODE-3805-length-10394-cov-5.864977_pt1 | contig 10394 bp, 9 predicted proteins | sample MGYA00511559_ERZ779852 | MGnify/ENA primary metagenome ERZ779852 (study PRJEB29588, sample SAMEA2157977) | human gut metagenome | biome: human gut; feature: human-associated habitat; material: faeces | place: Denmark | collected 2008/2010 ...
AGGAGAACCCCGAATGATCGATTTTGAACATGTATATAAAACCTACGAGACCCACAACGATGAGAACGTCGCGCTGGAGGACATCAACATCCATATTGACGAGGGCGAGTTCGTCTTTATCCTCGGCCATTCCGGCGCGGGCAAATCCACGTTTTTAAAGCTCATCCAGATGGAGGAGAAGCCCACCGAGGGCAAGGTCTTTATCAATGGGCAGGATTTAACGCGCATCAAGCGCCGCAAGGTGCCCTACTTGCGCCGCCAGATGGGCGTTGTGTTCCAGGACTTCCGCCTGATCCCCACCATGACCGTCTATGAGAATGTCGCCTTCGCCATGCGCGTGACGAACATCTCGACCAAAAAGATTAAAGACCGCGTACCGTTTGCACTCTCCCTTGTCGGTCTGGAGGACAAAATGGACCGCCTGCCGGATGAGCTCTCCGGCGGCGAGCAGCAGCGTGTGGCCGTTGCCCGCGCGCTGGCCCACGGCCCCAAGCTGATCATCGCGGACGAGCCCACCGGCAACATCGACCCTGAGATGTCCATGGACATCATGCAGCTGTTTGAGGCCATCAATAAGGTCAACATCACCGTTGTGGTTGTCACCCATGAGCATGAACTGGTACATAAGCTCGCCCGCAAGTACGGCAACCGCGTCATCACACTGGCCAACGGCATGGTCGCGTCCGACACCGCACACCCCGAGGCCGCCCGCCGCTACGCAGCCGCTATGGCCCAGCGGGAAGAGGATGATTACGACTACGATGAAGACTGATCTTTGATATTAAAGAGGGGACACCATGCGTTTTTCCAGCTTTACCTACCTTGTCGGCCAGGGCCTGCACAATCTGCGCGCCAACCGGCTTATGACCTTTGCCTCGATGGGCGTGCTGACCGTCTGCATGCTGCTGATCGGCGCTGCCTACCTGCTGGGCGTCAACATTGATTATATGGTCGACTATATCGGCAACCAAAACATGATGGTCGTCTATATGGGCGACGAAGTGGGTCAGAACTCTACGGATGAACAGATCTCGGCTGCCGATGCCGCGATCCGCAATACGCCCCACGTTGTGGGCGTGACCTACATGTCACCGGCGGATGTTCTGGCCACCTACGGCGATATGCTCAAGGACTACACCAACCTGCAGCAGGTCTTTCAGGACGATAACCCGTTCACTCCCAACTACCGTGTGACCGTTGACGACCCGCAGAATATCGAGTCTGTCTCCGCACAGCTCATGCAGATTGACGGTGTCGCCAGCGTCAAAGCCCCGCTGGCTATGGCCGAGATGTTCACTTCTTTGCAGCGCGTTATCAACTACGCCTGCTATGGCATTGTAGCGGTGCTGGCTATCGTGTCCATCGTGGTCATCAACAATACGATCAAGATCACGGTGTTCAACCGCCGCAAGGAGATCGGCATCATGAAGCTGGTGGGTGCCACCAACGGCTTTATTCGTTTTCCGTTCTTTGTGGAGGGTGTTACCTCCGGCTTGATCTCCGCTGCGCTTGCCTCCGGCATCGTCTGCGGCGCGTACTATGCCCTCTGCCGCTGGTATGCCGAGAACCCGTCCAACCTCTCGCAGATGTTCGGCGGTCAGCTGGTTCCGCTGGAAAATGTATGGTATTACATTGTCGGCGGCTTTGTGCTGCTGGGCTTTGTGCTCTGCGGCCTCGGCACCGCCACCAGCATCCGCAAGCATCTGAATGTATAACAGCAACGAGCAGGGGAATTGCAAACAAAGATGAAGCATTTTTCGCACAGCAAAAAATTTATCTCACTGCTGCTCAGCGTAGCAGTTGCCATGACGATGACACTTTCCACCGTTATGACGCCGCTGGCAGCTGCCAGTGTCAGCGACCTGCGCCAAAAGCTGCAGGAGCAGCAGGCCGCATTGGAAAAAGTCAACCAACAGCTGAAAGAAACACAGAGCGACAAAGCGGACGCGCAGGCGCTCAAAACACAGCTGGAGCAGCAAAAATCACTGCTGCTCAGCCAGATCGGCACACTGACCGAGCAGATCGGCGGTCTGGATAATGATATCGTCAACAAACAGGAGGAGATCAATCAAAAGCAGCAGGAGGTTGACCAGAAGCAGGCTGAATACGATCAGCGCTGGGCAGATTTCAAGGACCGTATGCGCGCGATGCAGCGGCTGAATGACGGCGGTTCCATTGCGCTGCTGTCCAGTGCGACCAACCTGTACCAGCTGCTTACCTTTGCCACCACGTTGGAGCAGATTGTCAGCAAGGACGAGGAGATTTGCCAGCAGCTTGAGGACGAGCATACCCAGCTGGAGCAGCAGCGCGCCGAGCTGGAGCAGGCCAAGGCGGATCTGGAGGCAACAAAAGCCGACTACGAGGCCCAGAAGGCCGCACTGAACAGCAAAACCAGTGAGCTTGCTGAGAATATCTCCCAGACAGATGAGAGCATCTCCAAGGCGGAGGCCGAGGAACAGGCCCTGAAAGAGGCCCAGATCGAGGCCAACAAAAAAGTGGACGAGGCAGCCAAAGAGCTGGATGCAGCCCTGAACGCCGCCAACCAGGCCTACGGAAACGCCTCGATACAATGCTCGCTGGATTTTGGCCGCCCGCTTGCCACCTATAAGTATGTTTCCTGCTACTTTGGCGGCAACGGCCACCGCGGCACCGACTATGCCGCGCCGGGCGGCACCGAGATCTACGCCGTCAGCGGCGGCGTTGTCACCGCAGCCGCCTACCACTACAGCTGGGGCTATTATGTTCAGGTCTACCACGGCAAGGATGACAACGGCAACAGCTATTCCACACTGTACGCCCACATGAACAGTGCGCCCATCGTCAGCGTCGGGCAGGGCGTTTCCAAAGGACAGACGCTGGGGTATGTCGGCTCCACCGGCAACTCCACCGGCAACCACCTGCATCTGGAAATGAAGGTCAACAATGTTCTGGTCAATGTCATGAATTACTTATACTAAGAAAGGGGAGTCCTTATGAAGCCTCAGAAGCATAAAACCGCCGTGCGCATTTTTTGCCTGGTGGTCGCCGTTCTTATGGTGCTGAGCCTTTTCTCTACGGTATTTTTCTCCCTTGCCTACGGGGCATAAACGCAAAAACAGTAAGGAGCCATCAGAGCCATGAGCAAAAAAATCAGTCTCGGCGTGGCAGCCACCATCGCCATCATCGCAATGGCTGTCACCTTCTCGCTGACGATGGTCGTGTCGATGAAGATGTTCAACACGACCGTGTCCAGCGTCAAAAATAAGGAACGCCAGTACAACAAGCTGTCGGAGATCGACCGCTTTGTCCGCGCAGGGGAGTTCTTCACCATTGATGAGGATACCCTGAACGATAAGCTGGCCGCCGGCTATATGAGCGGCATCAACGACCGATACGCTATCTACTATACCGCCAAGGAGTACAGCGAAAAGCAGGCCATCGAGAAGGGCACCCTCACAGGCATCGGCGTGGCCGTTGTCAACGATGCCTCCTCCGGCTATGCGCGCATCATCCGCGTATACAACAATTCCCCCGCCAGTGAGGCCGGCCTGCAGGTCGGCGGCTTTATCACTGCCATTGGCGAGGAATCCACCAAAAACATCGGATCTACCGCGCGTTTGACCTCCCGCCTGCTGGGTGAGGAGGGCACTACCACAGTCATCACCTACCTGACGCCCGACCGTCAGGAGCAGCAGCTGAGCCTTGTACACTCCAACTATAAGACCCCCACCATCTCGACAAGCCAGCTGACTGCCGGCACCTGCGGCTATCTGCGCATTGACGCCTTTACCACAGGCACCGCCAGCGAGTTCAAGGCTGCCGTGGACAACCTGCTGCAGCAGGGGGCAACCTGTCTGGTGTTTGACCTGCGCGACAACGCCGGTGAAAACCTCAATGCAGGGCTTGTCGCAGCGGATTACTGCGTACCCTCCGGTGAGATCGCCAAGCAGCAGGATAAGGACGGCAATGTGACCGTGCTGCGCATGTCCGATGAGAACGAGATCAATGTTCCGATGGTCTGCCTCGTCAATGGGGCTACCTCCAGCAGTGCCGAGCTGTTTGCCAATGCCCTGCGCAAGATGGGCGGTGCCACGATCGTTGGCACCAAAACGGCCGGTATGGGCGTTGTACTCAGCGATGTGCAGAGCTTCTCGGACGGCTCTGCCGCCTATATTACCTCCGGCCTGCTGCTCGACAACGAGGATCAGAGCTGGAACAACGAGGGTCTGAAGCCCGATATTGACGCGACACTCTCCGTTGATGAACAAAACTCCTACTACGACTACACGATCGACACTGACCCTCAGATCAGCAAGGCCGTTAATGCGGCCATGTCGCTGACCGGCCAGAACTGATATACGCTGAAAGGAAGCCGCCGTGCCCACATTGACCGACTTGTCTACCATCCGTGACCTTTGTGCGCGGTACGATTTTGCCCTTTCCAAAGGGTTTGGCCAGAATTTTATCATTAACCCGGGTATATGTCCCCGCATTGCCGAAGCCGCCGGCATCGGCCCCGGCTGGGGTGCCCTTGAGGTCGGCCCCGGCATCGGTGTACTGACCGAACAGCTCTGCAAGCGCGCGGATAAGGTCGTTTCCATCGAGGTAGATAAGCGTCTGCCGCCGCTTCTTGAGGAGACGATGGCAGGGTATGATAATTTCAAGCTGGTACTGAACGATGTCCTCAAGGTGGATTTGAAGGCGCTGCTGGCTGAAGAATTTGGCGATAAGCCGGTGGCCGTCTGCGCCAACCTGCCGTACTATATCACCAGCCCGATCCTAATGCGCCTGCTGGAGGAAAAGCTGCCTATCCAGAACATCACTGTCATGGTGCAAAAGGAGGCCGCACAGCGCCTGTGCGCCGCCCCCGGCACCCGCGATGCGGGTGCGATCAGCTACGCGGTGGCTTATTATGCGGAGCCGAAATTGTTGTTCAGCGTGCAGCCCGGCAGCTTTTATCCCGCCCCCAAGGTGACAAGCGCCGTTATTCGCTTGGATGTGCGCAAGACTCCCGCCGTACAGGTCCCGAACGGTGACGAGGCCGCCTTCTTTGCGTTGATCCGCGCCGCATTCTCACAGCGCCGCAAGACCGCAGCCAACGCTATTGCCAACGGCCTGCACCTGCCCAAGGCACAGGTCCTGACCGCGCTGCAGTCAGCCGGTCTTGATGAACGCGCACGCCCCGAACAGCTTACGCTGGAGGATTATTGTGCCCTGCAGAACGCGCTTCATACAAAATAATTTCTCAACGATGCCATACTAAACAAACTCCCGGCTGCTTGATTGCAGCCGGGAGTTTTTACTGAAAATGTATGACACCGGAAAAGGCATAATTTAATAACTAAAAAGAGCGCTGCAAGGTAAAATTAAACCTTGCGGCGCTCTTTCGTCTGGAGCTAGTAACAGGAATCGAACCTGCAACCTGCTGATTACAAATCAGCTGCACTGCCAATTGTGCTATACTAGCGGGTACTAGATAATAATACCACAAACAGCAGCGCTTTGTCAAGACTTACAGCAATTCTACACCGGCATTACGGCAGGCTTTTACCGTGGCATCATCCCAAAGGCTGACCTGAACCTCACCTACATGGGCTTTGCCGAGCAGCAGCATGCAAAGGCGGCTCTGGCCGATGCCGCCGCCCATCGTCAAGGGCAGCGTGCCGTCCAACAGCATCTTGTGGAAGGGCAGCTCTGCGCGCTCGGGGCAGCCTGCCTCGTCCAGCTGGCGGCGCAGAGATTCAGCATCCACGCGGATACCCATGCTGGACAGCTCCAGTGCGCAGCCAAGGGGCTTGTGCCAGAACAGAATATCGCAGTTCAGCGCCCAATCATCGTAGTCGGGGGCACGGCCGTCGTGGGGTTTGCCGCTGCGAAGCTTGCCGCCGATCTGCATAATGCAAACCGTGCCATGCTCCTTGGCAAAGGCGTTTTCGCGCTGCTTGGCGGTAAGTTCCGGGTAGAGGTCCTCCAGCTCTTGCGTCGTGATAAAAGCCACATCGCGGCCGAGATGAATGTTCTTCAGCTCCGGAAACTTCCAGCGCAGCTCATCCGAGGTCGCGCAGACCGCATCCACGATGTCGCGGACGGTCTCCCGCAGAAAATCCAGCGTGCGCTGTTCAGCGGTAATAACACGCTCCCAGTCCCACTGGTCAACATAGATGCTGTGCAGGTTGTCCAGCTCCTCATCACGGCGGATGGCGTTCATATCGGTCACAATGCCCTGACCGGGGCGGAAGCCGTACTTGTGCAGGGCATAGCGCTTCCACTTAGCCAGACTGTGGACGACCTCGGCCTGTTCGTTCAGGCTGGGCACATCGAACGCAACGGGGCGCTCGACGCCGTTCAGGTCATCGTTCAGGCCGCTGCCCTGCATGACAAACAGGGGAGCCGTGACGCGCTTAAGATGCAGTGCCATGCAAAGCTTTTCCTGAAAGATCGTTTTGATAAGGCCGATGGCCTTCTGGGTGTCATACAGCCCAAGCAGGCTTTGGTACCCTTCCGGAATGATAATGCTGCTCATAGTAGAATCTCCTTTTTCTTTCCCAGATTTTGACCCTATGCTTACGCCTTGGCAAACTGACTTTCGTAGAGCTGCTTATAAAAGCCGCCCTGCGCCAGCAGTTCATCATGCGTACCGCGCTCGATAATGTTGCCGGCCTTCATCACCAGAATCTGGTCAGCATTTTTGATGGTGGACAGGCGATGGGCCACAATAAAGCTTGTGCGGCCCTTCATCAATTCCTCAAAGGCATCCTGCACCAGCACCTCGGTGCGGGTGTCAATGCTGGAGGTGGCCTCATCCAAAATCAGAATCGGCGGACGCCGCAGCATGACCCGCGCAATGCAGAGCAGCTGCCGCTGCCCCTGACTGATATTGCCGCCGTCCTCGGCAACCTGTGTGTCGTATCCGTTCGGCAGGCGGCAGATAAAGCTGTGGGCGCGCGCCTTCTTGGCTGCGGCTATGATCTCCTCGCGGGTGGCATCCGGTTTGCCGTAGGCGATGTTTTCTGCAATCGTACCGGCTTTGAGCCATGTTTCCTGCAGCACCATGCCAAGATTGGCGCGCAGGCTGTCCCGGGTCACCGTGTCGATGGGGTGTCCGTCCACCCGCAGTGTGCCGCTGTTGATCTCATAGAACCGCATCAGCAGGTTTACAAGGGTGGTCTTGCCGCAGCCGGTTGGACCGACCAGCGCGATGCGCTGCCCCGGCTCGACCTTGAGGTTCATATCCTCGATCAGGGGTACATCGTCCTGATAGCGGAACCGCACATGCTCAAAGGCCACGCTGCCGGCACCATGGGGCAGGCTCACGGCATCGGGGGCATCGGGGATGATCGGTGTCTCATCGATCAGATCAAACACCCGCTGCGCACAGGCCAGCGCATTCTGCAGCTCGGTCATGACATCGGAGATGTCATTGAAGGGCTTTGTGTACTGGTTGGCATAGTTCAAAAAGACGCTCAGCTCGCCGACCGTGATACCGCCGGCAATCGCAACAAATGCGCCCAGTATGCCGACCGAGGCGTAAACCAGCGAATTTACAAAGCGGGTGCAGGGGTTCGTGGTCGAAGAAAAGAAGGTTGCCCGCACACCGCAGCGCTGCAGGTCGCGGTTGATGCAGTCAAAGCGTTCCTCGGCGCGCGCCTCATAGCCGAAGGCGCGAACCAGATGCTCGTTGCCGATCAGCTCCTCCACAAGGCTGGTCATCTCGGCGCGGGTCTCGCTCTGCACCCGGAACATAGAATAGGTGTGTGTCGCAATAAAGCGCGCCACAAAAATGGAGAGCGGTGTCAGCGCCACGACCACCAGCGCGATGCGCCAGTCTATATAGAGCATGACCCCCAGAGTACCCAGAATGGTCAGCACACCGGTAAACAGCTGGGTAAATCCCATCAGCAGGCCGTCACTGAACTGCTCCACATCGGTCGTGATGCGGCTGATCGCATCGCCGGGGCGGTGGGCGTCCATATATTTCAGTGGCAGAATTTCAAGCTGCTCAAACACGCGCACCCGCATATCCCGCACGACCTGAAAGGTGATGCGGTTGTTGACAACATTCATCAGCCATTGGGAGAGCGCCGTGCAGGCGATCGTGGCAGCCATAGCCAATGCGATGCGGCCAAGCCCCTGATAATCTACCTGCCCGGGCCCCACGATCTTATCGACCGCCCTGCCGGCCAGCACCGGTGCAAGCAGGGTGGTGACAACCGTGATGAGCGCCAATGTAAGCGTAAGAATGACCATGCCCTTGTAGGGGCGGATCAGCTGCAGAACGCGTTGGATCGTATTGCGGTCAAGCTTCTTCGATGTCTTGCTCATAGTGTTTTGGCCACCTCCTCCTTGCTCAGCTGGCTCAGGCAGATTTCCTTATAGACCTCACAGCTCTGCAGCAGTGCGGCATGGGGGGCATCACCGGCCAAGGAGCCGTCGTCCAGCACAAGAATGTGGTCGGCGCGCTGCACGCTCGCCGCGCGCTGGGAGACGATAAAGACCGTCATACCCTGCGTTTTTTCTTTAATGGCCTTGCGCAGGGCTGCATCGGTGGCGAAATCCAGCGCGGAGGCACTGTCATCGAGAATCAAAATTTTCGGCTTCGGTACCAGTGCGCGTGCAATCGTCAACCGCTGGCGCTGCCCGCCGGAAAAGTTGCGTCCGGCCGTTTCCACAGGGGCATCCAGCATGCCGGGCTTGCTGCGGACAAAGTCTGCGGCCTGTGCGATTTCAAGCGCCTCCCAGATCTCCGCATCGGTGGCATTTGGGGCGGCCCACTGCATATTGTCGCGGATGGTGCCGGTAAACAGCACCGCCCGCTGGGGTACGATGCCTACAAGGCTGCGAAGCTGTGCAAAGCTGTACTGCTTTACATCATGGCCGAACAGTGTCACCGTGCCGCGGCCGGCGTCGTAAAAGCGGCAGATCAGATCGATCAGGGTCGATTTGCCGCTGCCGGTACCGCCGATCACGCCGATGGTCTCGCCGCAGCCAGCCGCAAAGGAAATATCGGTCAGGCTGGGTGCGCCCGCACCATGATAGGTGAAATCCACATGCTCAAACCGGACCGCCTCGGCAGCACCGTCAACCGCGAGCGGTGCCGTGCCGGGGTCCTCCATCGTGGTGCGGGTGTTCAGAATCTCATTCACACGCATACCGCTGGCCAACGCGCGCGTTACAGAGACGACCAGATCTGCCAGACGCAGCAGGCTCAGAAGGATCTGGCTCATATAGTTGATCAGCGCGATAACCTCACCCTGAGTCAGCGCACCGGCATCGACCTCCATGCCGCCGCGCAGCAGCAACGCTACCACGGCGAGGTTGACTACCAGATAGGTCAGGGGATTCATCAGGGCGGAGATGCGGCCCGCTGCAAACTGCAGAGATTTCAAATGATTGTTCGTCTCGACAAAGGCGGCCAATTCATCGGCCTGCCGGGCAAAGGCGCGCACCACACGGGCACCCACATAGTTTTCACGGGTCAGCAGCGTCACACGGTCAAGACCGTTCTGCGCCTCATGGTAAATCGGCACCGTGACCCGCATGATTGCCCAGATGATCAGCGAGACCGCAACGGTAACGCCGAGGAAAAGCAGCGTCAGTCTGGGGCTGATCGAAAACGCCATGATAAGCGCGCCAATAACAATGAACGGCGATCGCAGCAGCAAACGCAGGGTCAGGTTCACACCGTTCTGGACCTGATTGATATCACTGGTCATCCGCGTGACCAGCGTGGGGGTGCCGATACCGTCCAGTTCGCTGTAGCTCAGCGTGTCAATATGACGGTACAGGTCCCTGCGCAGCGCCGTGCCAAAGCCCAGTGCCGCCGTGGCGGAAAAGTATTGGGCCGTCAGGCTGCTGGCAAGACCGATGGCAGCCAGCAGAACCAGCAGGCCGCAGCGCGTCCAGATAAAAGCTGCATCCCCGTTTTTGATGCCTGTATCAATGATGCTGGCGATGACCAGCGGTACAAACAGCTCAAAACAGGCCTCCAACATCTTGAATAGCGGCGCCAACAGGGCTTGTCGCTCATAGCCCTTGATGTAGCGCATCAATTTGTGCATGAAAGACCACCTCATAGGTACAGATTGCGTGTAACTGCATTATTATACCACTAATTCGGGAATTTGTCATATCCTGATTCAACGGATTTCGATGATTATTTATCCGTCCGGCGTCTATACTTTCAATGGGCAGATACAAGAGGAGGATATGCAGATGTTCTGGGTCTACAGCTACAAAGGTTTTTCACGCACGGCGGCGCGCACCGTCCGCACCGCGCTGGTACTGGCAGGGCGGCAGGGCTGCTGTCAGGCCGACACAGGCCATCTGCTGCTGGCGCTGGTGCAGACAGCACAGGGGACAGCGGCGGATTTTCTGCGCCGCAAGCGGGTGACATCCACCGCCCTGGCCGAGCATAC
>ERZ779852.3814-NODE-3814-length-10366-cov-5.099602_pt1 | contig 10366 bp, 5 predicted proteins | sample MGYA00511559_ERZ779852 | MGnify/ENA primary metagenome ERZ779852 (study PRJEB29588, sample SAMEA2157977) | human gut metagenome | biome: human gut; feature: human-associated habitat; material: faeces | place: Denmark | collected 2008/2010 ...
TACTGCGCTATCATCCCCTGCCTAAAGACAGGGGAATTCCCGCTTTATTCTTAAAAATATTTTAAACTTAATGGGCATATAGCTGTAAGACCTTTCTACCCTGGCGGAGATTTCGAAAATTTCGATTACCCCGAGAACTGCATCGTATTAGACAACCCACCCTTTTCAATCCTTGCACGCATCGTGGATTTTTACCTTGAACGTGGAATAAAGTTTTGGCTGTATGCACCGCACCTTACTTTGTTTAACTATATAAACCGAGTAGGAGTTACGGCTGTAGTTACCAATAGCAAAATAATCTTCGAAAATGGTGCAAACATTAACATCGGTTTTATCACAAATGTATGGCCAAAAGGCGAGATATTTACGACTGAACCCGTACTAAACCGTTATTTGTCGTTTGTTCAAAAAAAAAGACTCCCGTCAAAAAAGAAGCCCGTGATATCATTCCCCGACAATGTAGTTAGTTCAGCATTATTGGGCAAGGTTGTAGCACACGGAGTGAGATTTAGTTGCCCAAGGAGTGAAGCGGTGTTTATAAGAAAATTAGATGTTGGGAAGTGTATATTCGGTTGCGGTGTGTTGATGAGTGAACGCATGGCAGCAGAACGCATGGCAGCAGAACGCATGGCAGCAGAACGCATGGCAGCAGAACAAATCTGTTTGAGCGAAAGGGAACGGGCTATTGTTGACGCGATGGGGACATAGAACCACGGTCACAAAAAACAGAGCAATAAATTCATACTAAAATCAACCGGTGTGAGGATATTGCTCTAAATGAATGGATTTTTTTTCAAATATAGAAATTTGTTCGTATATTTGTTGCAGAAATATTTCTGCTTCTAACTTTATGTCGGATATTATTAAAAATATTTGAGCCATGTGGAAATTCTTTATTTTTTGGATAGTACTTTATGTTATTTACGTCTTTTATCTTACTATTCGCGCTCTTATTGACCCGAAGTTTGCTGAGAAATTGTCGGAAATGAATCGGAGAGAAAGAGAAAGGAAAGCAAGGAAAAGAGCTGGGAAATCTCGTTTCCATGCAACAAATGGCGGTTGGCCACCATGGTGTAATAGCGATGGAAGCCCAAAAGGTTGATATTTATTATGTATTGGATCATTCCTTTGTCTTTTAAATAGCGATTATTGCGTGTTACTTTTGGAACATTAAAACCAAAAGTAACACGTTTTTTTATGAATGCACAAGACATCAAGACGGTAAAGCTGGTTATCAACTCCGATCAGGCACAGCAAAAATTAGACGACATAAACAAGAAACTGGAAACGGCACGACAAAAACGTGCCGAAGCCTTTGAACGTGGAGATGCGAAGGCGTTGCAAACCTATACGCGCGAAGTAAAGAATTTGGAAAGACAGGCCAAGCGCATGCAAAGCAGGGCGCAAACCGTAGAAAAAGTACTGAAGAACTTGGACAAAGCCACGCCCAAAGAACTGAAAGAAACAATCAAGGAAATCAATAAGGAACTTGAAAGCGGAAACGTGGAGCGTGGGTCAGAGCAGTGGAAAACGCTGACGCGAGCTTTAGCAGAAGCACGAACTGAACTTAATAAAATTAGCGAGGAAACAAAAGCTGCAGAGATAGGGCTGGATAAATGGGGAAATAAATGGGTCGGTTTTTCGACGATCATAACCTATGCCAAAGACGCACTCAGCAATGCACTCAATACCATGCAAGGCTATGTAGAAGAGTTTGCCGAAATGGACGAACATCTGGCCAACGTGACGAAATACACCGGCATGAGCCGTGAAGAAGTGGAAGAACTGAATGAAGCGTTCAAACGGATGGATACCCGTACCAGCCGCGCAGCACTCAATGACTTGGCCGCTGATGCCGGACGATTGGGCATACAGAGCAAACAGCAGGTGCTCGACTTTGTGGACGCTGCCAATGTGCTGAATGTGGCTTTGGGTGAGGATCTGGGCGAGGGCGCGGTGAAGAACATCGGCAAACTGGCTCAGCTATTTGGTGATTCGGAACGCATGGGACTGAAACAGGCCATGCTGGCTACCGGCTCAACCATCAACGAACTGGCACAAAGTTCATCGGCAAACGAAGGATACATCATGGACTTCACAGCACGCCTTTCGGGTATGGCCCAACAGGCCGGCATGACGCAGGCTCAGGTAATGGGACTGGCTTCGGTCATGGACCAGAGTATGGTGAATGCCGAAGAAGGTAGCACGGCATTGAACCGACTTATCCAAGAACTTTACACCAAGCCGTCTGAAATGGCAAAAGCCGTAGGACTGGATGTAAAAAAGTTTACTACGCTCGTAAAGCAGGATGCCAATGCAGCCTTGCTGGAGTTTGCCTCTGCTGCACAAAAGTTGGGCGGTATGGACGCGCTCGCTCCACGCATGGCCGAATTGCAACTAACGGGGGTAGGCGTTACAAAAGTGATTACTTCGTTGGCAAACAATTTGGAACTTGTCAGAAACACCCAGCTACAAGCCACGGAAGCCTTTTCACAGGCCGACAGCGTGCAAAAAGAATATGACAAGGCTAACAACACCACACAGGCTCAGCTCGAAAAATCAAAACAAAAGCTGGCCGACTTGCGCACGGAACTGGGCGAGAAATTGATGCCCGTGTTTACCACAGCCACGAATGGGCTAACCGCTTTTTTGCAGGCATTGATGGCGGTTGGAACGTACGCGGCTCAGAACATTGGAGCAGTCGGTTCATTGGCGTTTTCTATTGCCACATACACAGCTGTCGCAAAAGCAGGAACAATAGCCGAAACTGCCAAAAATACCGCCATAGCCTTAGGCACACGAATCGCAGCCACCGCACGTGCAGCCGGATTGATGCTCACTGCCAGCTATGCCAAACTAACCGGAAATGCCGTATTGTTACGCGCCGCACAGATGAAACTGAACGCCACCATGCTGGCCAACCCTTATGCTGCAGTGCTGGCCGCTGTAGTTGCTGTAATCGGGGCGGTGTATCTGCTGGCTTCGCGAACCAAAGAACTGACCCGCGAACAACGATTGCAAAAAGAAATGCAGGCCGATAGCCTGGAACTTGAAAAACAGGGCGCAGAAGCAACGGCTAAAACGCAAAACAAAATAAAACTGCTTACAGCCATTGTGCATGACAACACCCGAAGCCTTGCTGAACGCAAAAAAGCCATTCACGCATTGCAACAAATTGCACCTCAATATCAGGCCGAAATCAACGAGGAAGGCCGCATCACGCGCGAAAATACAAAAGCACTCACCGACTACATCGAGCAACTGAAGAAAAAGGCCATAGCGCAAGCTGCCATAGCCAAAACTGATGAATTGACCGGACAGCTGCTCGACCTTGAAATGAGCCGTGACCGCCGACGCAATGCCGTTAGCATCCGCAAAAAACGTTTGAACGACTTCATTGCTAATAATCCGGAACTCAAGCATTTTGCTGGAATGTCGGCTGAAAACATTCTCAGACAAAATACACCCGGAACATTCACCCCATACGGCACTTCGCTGCAAATGCCTGGTAAATATCAAGAGTTGCACAAACTGGCTGTACAGTTGAAAGAGGCTGAAGGCTGGGTGGATGAACAAACGCAAAACATTGCGGATGTAAATAAACGTATTCAGACAGTCAACAAAAAAGCACACGAAATGGGGGCTACGGTTGAAACGATAACCAATAAAACAATAGATGAACCTGTTGTCAATACCAGCGGGGACTCAGGAACGGCTGGAACAACCACAAATCATACAAACAATACGCCATCAAAAGCCGATGTGCTGAAAAACAATGCAGAACGAGATTTGCTAATGGCTGAAGTAGACTATAAAATAGGACTGTCCACTTACGCAGAGTACCAAAAGAAAAAGTACGATATAGAACTGAAACTTGCCACAGATTTGCGCGACTTACACCAAAAGAACAGTACGGAATGGCTGAAAGCCGAGAAACAACGGTTGGAAGTAGAAGTTGACTATAAACAAGAAGCGCACAAGCAAAACCTTTCGACACTGGAAGCGGCCAAGACCAAAGAAGAGGCAGCACTGAAAAATCAGTACATAGCGGGCAAAATCAGTCTGGAGAATTACGAACAGCAGAAAACAGAAATTACGCTAAAACACCTAGCTTTGCGTATTGAAGCTGAACGTAAGCAAGGTGCTGACAAAAAACTGCTGCAAGAGCTGGAACAGCAATACGATGAACTGCAAAACGCTGATAAATTGCAACGCCAAAACGAATTTTGGCAAAAGGTACAGCAATTACAGGCTGAACATCTGAAGAAATCTGCCGAAGAACAACAGCATACGGAGGAATCCATTGCAAACGAAGCGTTTAAGCGCGGACTGCTCAGCGAAGAAGAATACCAACAAGCCATTCAAAGCATACGCGATAAATACAGTAAAAAGCAGGAAACCGGAAATGCCGAATCAGAATTAGGCGGTACGATGGATGCAATGTCAACTTCGCTGGTGCGCACGTTTGAAGCTTTTGCCCGATTGGATGAAAGGATTCGAAGCGGTAAAGCCTCCTGGCAAAACTGGGCATCGGTAGGTGTGGCAGCATTGCAAACTGTTTCAGCGGTCATGAGCAGCGTGTCGCAACTCTATCAGGCGCAGCAGAGTGCCGAAGAGGCAAAAATCAATGCCAAATACGAGGCTGAAATAGAACGAGCAGGGAAAAATTCCAAAAAACAAAAGAAACTGGAAGAAAAGAAACAAGCCGAATTGGCAAAAGTAAAGAATAAGTATGCCAAAAAACAAATGGTGATGGAATTGGCACAAGCGGTGGCACAAACCGCGGTGGCAGCCATCAATGCTTACGCTTCGGCCTCAAAGGTGAACTGGCTACTCGGCCCCATTGCTGCCAGTATGGCATTGGCAGCCGGAAGCATACAAATAGCTGCCATCAAAAAACAACATGAAGCCCAGGCTCAAGGTTACTATGAGGGCGGTTTCACAGGTGGAAACCATTACCGACGCGAAGCCGGTGTGGTGCACGAAGGCGAGTTTGTAGCGAATCATCAGGCTGTAAGAAATCCCGCCATTCTGCCCGTACTAAACTTGATCGATCAGGCTCAACGCACCAACCGGGTGGCCTCACTCACAGCTGCCGACGTGAGCCGAGCCATCACCGCTCCATCCATCAGTGCCTCGGCTGTAACTGCTGCCGATAACAAACCTACTGTCACCGTGGTAGATACTGCACAGCCCAGAACTGCCGAAGCCCTCGAAAAATTAACCGCACAAATAGACGAAGGCATTACAGCCGTGGTAACTATCGACGGACCAAACGGATTTGCCCGCCAGTGGAAAAAATACAACAAACTCGTTAAACTATGATGAAACTAACCATCAACGGCATCGAAGCCGAACTGAAAGCAGACACGACGTTTAAACTTGTCCGCGAAAATCCCTATTTTTCAGAAAACTCCGACTATACGTTCGACGTTGCTCTGCCATTGCGCGAATGCCCACAGAACCGCCTTATCTTTGGTTTATTAGACAGACCTGAAGTGGCCCACGCTGATTTGTTGACAAAAAAATACAATATGCAACTGATTTGTCCGCCAATAATATTGGCTGGAATAGCGATTGTCACAGCGTGCAATGCTAATGAAGTAAAAGTACAACTAAAAGGAGGAACGACAGGATTGCTCAATGTTACAGAAGCAACGGTAAACCGCATCGGTTTGGGTAAAGCCTGGGACAGTCTTGGAGAAATTGAGGAAGGTGGCGAGACTTGGAACCCCGGAGTGACATCAAATGATACCATACGCTTTTTTCATTATGCATCTGGTAATAACCCTGGAAACAAAGCCCGAATGTTGGCTCACGGCACCCAAAGCCAAACCGACAGTGTGTGCTTTCCAATTCTAAGCACTACGGACGAATTGGTTGCAAACCCATGGACGCGAACAAATTTGCCTAATGTTACAGCAAGAATGGCAATGTACATGTCAAACGCTGAAACCCAAGCACGCCACCCACAATACACCATACTTGCCCCTCAGCCTTACCTGCTCGACATCATGAAAAGAGTGGTGAAAGCCATAGGTTACAAAGTAGGAGATTGGGAATATTATAACACAGACCGCTTGGCATGGGGCCTGTTTATCGCAAACAGTCGGGGAAGTATATATCGCGCAGATGCTCTACCTGAATGGACGCTTTCGGAGTTCTTTAATGAACTCCAAAACTTTTTCGGATGTGTGTTCGTCGTTCGCGACGGTAAGACCGTAGACATGATCCCGCGAGAACATTTTTACAAAAGTGGAGTAAGAACCGTAAATATAACTGAAATCGTTGATGATTGGGAGGTCGAACATGATAGCGAAGGCGAAAGCATAGGAAGTTCCGATGGAAATGTCGACTACGATTGGCCGGAAGTATCCACCATTCTGCGTCTTCCGGACGAGGTATGGGAACATGCCGATCGCTTGGAATGCAAAACCTACGAAGAGGTAGAAAAGTATGTGAATCAAATGAGCGAAGAAGATAAAGAAACAAGTCCCTATCTTTTTCACGTAGCGGAAACAGATAAACTCTACGCACTGTTGCACAATACGGCTACAGAAAAATTTGATCTGTACAGAGTAGGCCAATTTGAACCCTTGTGGCGAAGAAAAGAAAAGCGTGACATCGACACAAACCTGCGAATCGTTCCGGCTTCTTGGGCACCCGCAACCGGTTTTTGGAGTGAACACGATAAGCACAGTGTATCAACTTTCTACGAATCCAATATCAAGAATTGTGTACCAATACTTAAAACAACCGATGTCTGCCTTACCAATAAATCGGTTTATTCCATTGATGCTGCCATCAATCCCAATACTCCAGACAACTCTCAACCATCTGACACCAAAAAAGAAGTGATGGAAGTAGCCTATAATTGTTACCCCTATTGCTCCCAAAGCTATGGTATACCCTATTATCCGGCAGCCATCGGTCAGCCATATATGGAAAACGAAGAAACACTCTTGCCAGACATCCCCCCGTTCTTCAATATCAACAATGAAGAAGTTCCTCTCCCTGCCGGTCCTTTTACATTATGCAAAAACAACGCACGTAGCGAAACAGGCACCATAGGCGACTACATGACAGTAGCCCCAATCATAGACACCAGAACTACTCATATATTTACTTATGTAGGTACTGGCACTCTTCTCGACCCGTCTCTCCCCTACCTCATTCGCGGACGCCGATACGCGTGCCGAAAATTAGAAATCACCATTGATCATCGTGGCATTCAACCAATAGTACGCGGTTACTTCTTTGAATTAACATGAAAGCAATAACGCTTTCAAAACTCTGCTAAGAAAGGAACAAAACAAATATGCCTTTTGTTCCTTTCTCGTTTCTTCTATTCGCAATGCAACAAACTAAAAATACGTAATACGCTGATATTCAGATACTTATAAAGCCATACAAATAAGGCATCAGAATCCAAACTCGACTCTTAAGGGGATTTTTTATAGTCTACCCTTCTTTATAAGAAAAAAAAGAAACCTTATAAAACATCCAGACTTCGCGAATAATCAGCACTTTTGACAAGCTCGCATTTCAGAATATGCTTAATAACATATCGGCAAGATTTGGTCCATACTGATAAAATTACTAATTTGCGCACCGTAACCGAGGAAACTCCCCGTTGCTTAGTTGAATTTGCCTCAACTTCATAAGCCACAAGTACTAACCTAAATGATGTGGTAAGTTATGGCAAACGGCTTAAGTATAATTAGACCATCTAAATCTTAATATCACCATGAAAGTTTACAATTCTCATGAGATTAAAAACATTGCACTCTTAGGTAATGACGGCTCAGGTAAGACCACGCTCACAGAAGCTCTACTTTTTGAGTGTGGTCAGATAAAAAGACGTGGTCGAATCACGGCAAAGAATACCGTGTCAGACTATTTTCCAGTGGAACAAGATTATGGCTATTCTGTTTTTTCCACTGTTTTCCATACTGAATGGAATAACAAGAAACTGAATATCATTGACTGTCCGGGTTCCGATGACTTTGTTGGAGCAGCCATGACAGCACTCAATGTAACCGATACAGCATTGCTACTGATCAACGGACAATTTGGCCCTGAAGTTGGTACGCAAAACCATTTTAGATATACGGAGAAGTTGCAGAAGCCTGTTATCTTCTTGGTAAATCAGCTGGACAATGAGAATTGTGACTATGAAAAGGTGGTTGAAGATTTACGCTCCATTTATGGCAATAAAGTAGTTCCCGTTCAATATCCCGTAAAAACAGGCCCAGATTTCTGCGAATTGATTGATGTCATCTTAATGAAGAAACTCAAATGGAGAGCCGAAGGAGGTGAACCAACCATTGAAGACATCCCGGCAGAAGAAAAAGAACGAGCTGAAGCTATGCACAAAGAACTCGTTGAGGCAGCTGCCGAAAACGATGAAGGCTTGATGGAAAAGTTCTTCGAGACAGAACATCTGACAGAGGACGAAATGCGTGAAGGTATTCGCAAAGGTATGGTTACCCGCAGCATTTTCCCCGTATTCTGTGTGTGTGCATCAAAGAACATGGGCGTAGGTCGCTTAATGGAATTCCTGGGCAACGTTGTTCCTTTTGTTGACGAAATGCCGGCAGTACATAACAGCCGTGGTGAAGAAGTTAAACTCGATCCTAATGGTCCTACTTCGATCTACTTCTTTAAGACGGGTGTTGAACCACACATTGGCGAAGTTCAATACTTTAAAGTAATGAGTGGTACTGTTCATGAAGGCGATGATTTGTCAAATGCAGATCGTGGTTCTAAAGAACGCATGGCGCAAATCTTTGTATGTTCCGGAGCAAACCGCGAAAAAGTTGAAAAGCTTTCAGCAGGTGATATCGGATGTACTGTTAAATTGAAGGATGTTCGTACCGGAAATACACTCAATGGAAAAGACTGCGAACACCGATTCAACTTCATTAAATACCCCAACCCCAAATACACGCGTGCTATTCGTGCCGTCAACGAAGCTGACACTGAAAAGATGATGGCAGCTTTGAATCGTATGCGCCAAGAAGATCCGACGTGGGAAGTTGAACAGAGCAAAGAACTCCGACAAATTCTGGTACACGGACAAGGAGAATTCCACTTGCGTACCCTTAAATGGCGTTTGGAAAACTTAGACAAAATTGCCATTGAATTCTACGAACAGCGCATCCCCTATCGTGAAACAATTACAAAAGCTGCACGCGCAGATTATCGCCACAAGAAACAAAGTGGTGGTGCCGGACAGTTTGGCGAAGTACATTTGATTGTTGAGCCCTATAGCGATGGTATGCCTGATCCTACCGTTTACAAATTTGGCAACCAGGAAATCAGAATTGCCATCAAAGGAAAAGAAGAAATTCCTTTGGAATGGGGCGGTAAATTGGTATTCATCAACTCTGTAGTAGGTGGTGCCATTGATGCACGCTTTATGCCAGCTATTCTTAAGGGCATTATGAGCCGTATGGAGCAAGGTCCGCTTACTGGAAGCTATGCTCGCGACGTACGAGTTATCGTTTATGACGGTAAAATGCACCCCGTTGATTCAAATGAACTTTCATTTATGCTGGCTGGACGCAACGCATTCAGTATAGCATTCAAAGAAGCCGGTCCTAAGATTCTTGAACCCATTTACGACGTTGAAGTTTTTGTACCTGCTGACAAGATGGGCGATGTAATGAGCGATTTGCAAGGACGTCGAGGTATGATTGTTGGTATGAGCAGCGAAAATGGCTACGAAAAACTTCAAGCTAAAGTTCCTTTGAAGGAAATGGCCTCATACTCAACCTCACTCAGTTCACTCACGGGAGGACGTGCCTCATTCATTATGAAGTTTGCCAGCTATGAACTTGTTCCTGGTGATTTGCAGAGCAAGCTAATTGATGCACATGAAAAAGAATTGGCAGAAGAAAAGTAATTATTAGCTATTCAATAGAATATATTACACTACTGACTTAATTTATTAGGCGTGATGTCAAAAACAAATTTGACATCACGCCTTTATAAATACAAAAGTTCAATTAGTAAGCAACCTTTGAAACATGAAATAGAATCAGTAGCAAAAAGGTATGGGAGTTGCAGCATTGGGGGGGAGGCCAAGCGTTGCAGTTTCGTACGTTTTGAGAATCGACAAGAGATAAAATGTTATATCCCGATTTCATTTTTTTTCGCGTATGGAAAACGCGCCGAAATGCCCGTAGATAAAGGGCTGAATGCCCGTTCGGAGGTATGGAAAATTGTCGAGGTGCGATATTAGGCGGTCAAAAAAATTGGATTTCGGGTTGTGCATGTTGTATCTTTGCCTACGGCGAACTCAGGCTACACCTCAGCATAGCTTTTGAGAGCCAGCTCTCGTCGCTCTGCATTCGGTTTGCAC
>ERZ779852.3827-NODE-3827-length-10323-cov-13.648422_pt1 | contig 10323 bp, 3 predicted proteins | sample MGYA00511559_ERZ779852 | MGnify/ENA primary metagenome ERZ779852 (study PRJEB29588, sample SAMEA2157977) | human gut metagenome | biome: human gut; feature: human-associated habitat; material: faeces | place: Denmark | collected 2008/2010 ...
GGGTGGGCCTCCGGAAGCCATACGTGCATCGGGAAGAGTCCGGCCTTCATGCCGAAGCCTGCCAGGAAAAGGAGGTAGAGCGGCAGCACGGGCTGCGTGCGGAATGCGGCGGACAGAGCCCCGAACGAGGTGTCGCCCGTCGCGACATCGAGACGGACGAAGCCGATGAGCAGCAGCACGAAGCCGATGTGCATCATGATCAGGTAGGAGAGGGCGGCGCGGCGAACCTCGCGGCGCTCGGCGTCGAAGAGGATCAGCAGGAACGACGCCACGGTCATCAACTCCCAGAAGAAGAGGAACGAGTAGCCTCCGTCGGAGAGCACGACGCCCAGCATGGCATAGCACATGGTGACCAACGAGGTGTAGTGCAGCGAGACGTGGGCCGGGGACTTGTGCTGCAGGTGCCGGGCCAGGTAGCCCTGCGAGTAGAGCACGGCGGCCACCGAACCGATCGCAATGACGAGGACGAAGAGCGCCGAGAGGCCGTCCATCGAGCCCGAGTCGCCGCCGAACGGCGTGCCGGAGATGACCCACAGCGGTCCGTAGTGGGCCCCGGCGAGCGTTGCCGCGGCCCGTATGCCGACGGCGAGCGTGCCGATGAGCGTCAGGCCGAGTGCGGCCCACGCTTTCATGCGCAGGGGTACGGCGAACAGCAGGGCTGTCACCGCCGCCAGCGCGAGAAGTGTACCGAGAAAAAACATGCTGTTATGATAGGTGTCTTTTTTATTTCGAACCGTTTACGACCGACGTCATCACCACGGCCACGAGGGCTGCGGTTTCGGTCCTCAAGCGCTGCTGCCCGAGCGTGATCTCCTCGAATCCGTGTTCGAGCGCGAAGTCCACTTCGGCGGGGGAGAAATCCCCCTCGGGGCCGATGCAGACGAGCACGGACTCTCCCGGGCGGATCGCCTCGGGCAGGTAGCGTTTGCCCGAGGGGGCGTGTGCCGCCCCGCAGTGGGCGATCAGCCGCCGCCCCTCGAAGGGGGCGAGCACCGCCTCGCGGAACGGGGTGAGCGGGTGCAGTACCGGGCGGTATGCCTTGAGCGACTGCTTCATGGCCGCCGTGATGATCTTCTCGCTCCGCTCGGTCTTGAAGACGCGCCGCTCGCTGTGCTCCGTTTCGAGGGGGATCACGGCGCCGATGCCCACCTCGGTGGCCTTCTCGAGAAACCACTCGAAGCGGTCAGCGTTCTTGGTCGGGGCTACGGCCACCGTCAGCGCATAGGAGAGCCGCTCGAAGTCGGGGATCGTCTCGACGACCTCCACGGTGCACCGGCGCGGGTCGTCCTCCACGATCCGGCAGCGGTAGAGCGTACCCCGCCCGTCGGAGATGTGGAGCGTCGCACCTCGTTCCAGGCGCAGCACGCGGATGCAGTGTTTCGACTCCTCCTCGCCGAGCGTATGTAGGGGCGGTACGATCGCGGGATCGTAAAAAAGTTGCATACCTGCTATAATTTACTAACTTTGCAACGGCTTGAGCCGGCGCATGGAGATGCCCCGGCGTTTGCAGGCTGCAAAGTTATATAAAATAAGACGACTGATGAAACGTATTGCAGGATTATTGACACTTTTTCTGGCCATGACGACCGTTGCGTGCAAGTCCGACAAAAAGGTCGGCGAAAACCCCTTCTTCTCGGCATGGGAGACGCCCTACGGCGTTCCTCCCTTCGACAGGATTCTACCCGAACATTTCCTCCCGGCCATCGAGCGCGGCATGTCGCTGCACGATGCCGAGATCGACGCCATCGTGACCAACCGCGACGAGCCGACCTTCGAGAACGTCATCCTGGCGTTCGACAACTCGGGGCAGATGCTTGCGCAGACCTCGCTGGTCTTCGGCATGCTCTGTGCCGCGCAGAACACGCCCGAGATGCAGGCCCTGCAGGAGCAGGCGATGCCCCGGCTGACGGCCCACTACGACAAGATCCTGCTCAACGACGCGCTTTTCGAGCGGGTGAAGGCGGTCTACGATAACCGGGCGACGTTCGACCTCGACGCCGAGCAGAGCCGCCTGCTGGAGAAGACCTACCGTTCGTTCGTGCGCGCCGGAGCGCTGCTCGGTGCCGACGAGAAGGCCCGGCTGGCGGAGATCAACAGCGAGCTGGCCCTCGCTTCGGTGAAGTTCGGCAACAACCTGCTGGCCGAGAACTACAACTTCACGATGGAGCTCGAGCCCGAGCAGATGACCGGGCTGCCGGCCGGCGTGCAGGAGCAGGCCCGCGAGAAGGCCCGCGAACTGGGCAAGGGAAACAAGGGGGTCTTCACGCTGCAGAAGCCGAGCATGATCCCCTTCCTGACCTATTCGCCCGACCGCGAACTGCGCGAGCGGATCTACACGGCTTACCTGAACCGCTGCAACCGCGGTGACGAGTACGACAACAAACAGCTCATCAACGACTTCATCCGCCTGCGCACGGAGAAGGCCCACCTGCTGGGCTATCCCTCCTACGCCGCCTATGTCGTGGACGACGAGATGGCCGGCACGACCGAAGCGGTCTACGACCTGCTCGAGGGGGTCTGGGCTCCGGCGCTCGAGAGTGCCAAGCGTGAGCTGGGCGAGCTCGACTCGCTCTTCCGCAAGGACTTCCCTGACGGTGAGTTCGCCTCGTGGGACTGGTTCTACTACGCCGAGAAACTCCGCAAGCAGAAGTACAACCTCGACGAGGAGATGCTGCGTCCCTACTTTGCGCTGGAGAATGTCCGCAGCGGCGTCTTTTTCCTTGCCAACCGCCTCTACGGCATCACCTTCCGGCCGATCGTCGTGCCGGTCTACCATCCCGAGGTGACGGCTTTCGAGGTGCTCGATGCCGATGAGTCGCACCTCGGCGTGCTCTATTTCGACTTCTTCCCCCGCGAGGGCAAGGGGCAGGGCGCCTGGTGCGGCAACTACGTTGAGCAGACCTACCGCGACGGCGAGCGGGTGGCTCCCGTCGTGTCGATCGTGGCCAACTTCACCCGTCCGACGGGCGACAACCCGGCGCTGCTGACCCTCGACGAGGTCGAGACGCTCTTCCATGAGTTCGGCCACGCGCTCCACTTCCTCTTCCACGACGTGAAGTACCGCGGCCTGTCGGAGGTCGAGGGCGATTTCGTCGAGCTGCCGTCGCAGGTCATGGAGAACTGGGCCTTCAACCCCGAGGTGCTCAAGCAGTATGCCGTACACTACCGCACGGGCGATGTGATGCCTGAGGCGCTGATGGCCAAGATCGCCCGCAGCGAACTCTTCAACCAGGGCTTCATGACCACCGAGCTGATCGCCGCGTCGCTCTCCGACATGGACATCCACTCGAAGACCGAGTATGCACCCTTCGATCCGATGGAGTTCGAACGCAAGGTGCTCAACGAGAAGCGGGGCCTCATCCCGCAGATCGAGCCGCGCTACCGCTATCCCTACTTCAGCCACATCTTCGACGGAGGCTATTCGGCCGGATACTATTTCTATACGTGGGCCGAGGTGCTCGACAAGGATGCCTTCGAGGCCTTCCGCGAGAGCGGCGACCTGTCCACCCGCCGCGTGGCCGACGACTTCCGCCGTAAGATCCTCGAGCGCGGCGGTTCGGAGGACGGGATGACCATGTACCGCGCCTTCCGCGGCAAGGATCCCGACAAGCGGGCCATGCTGCGCAGCCGCGGGCTGTGGACCGATCCCGAACCTGCCGATTCGCTGGCCGCCGGCCCGCAGCCTGCCGCGGGGGCCGCTGCCGAGGCTGTGGCGGAGAACTGATCCCGCCGATTCGTGAAGAAACCGCAAACCCTGTACCTTATATGAAAAAAGCAATTCTTGTCATGGCTGTTTCCATCCTGGCCGCCGGTTGTGCCGACAACTCGATTCCCCGGGCCGACCTGCCCGAACTGGACCTTTCGAATCCGCTGCTGGCGGAGTGGGATACCCCTCATGCCACGCCGCCCTTCTCGCGCATTGAACTCAAGGACTACGAGCCGGCATTCGACGCGGCGATCGCCTGCTCGCGTGCCGAGGTTGAGGCGATTGTCCGCAACCCCAGGAAGCCGACCTTCATGAATACGATCGTCGCCCTGGAGCGTCAGGGCGCCCTGCTCAACCGCATTGCGGGGGTCTTCTTCAACCTGATGAGCGCCGATACGTCGGACGAGATGCAGCAGATCGCCGAGCGCGTGCAGCCCAAGCTGACCGCCCTGTCGAACGACATCTCGCTCAACCCCGAGCTCTTTGCCCGCGTGAAGGCGGTCTACGAACACCCCGGACGCAAACTCTCCACCGAAGACCGGCGCCTGCTGGAGAAGACCTACCGGAGCTTCGCCCGCAACGGTGCCGCCCTGTCGGACGAGGACAAGGAGCTCTACCGCCAGTATACCACCGAGCTGTCGGCCCTCTCGCTCGAATTCGACCGCAACTCGCTGGCCGCGACCAACGCCTTCACGCTCCATATCACCAACCCTGCGGTGGTGGCCGAACTGCCCGCCTTCGTGCGCGAGGGTATGGCCGCCGAGGCCAAGTCGCGCGGCGAGAAGGGTTGGGTCGTCACGCTGCAGTATCCGAGCTACCTGCCCTTCATGACCTATTCGTCGAACCGTGCGCTCAAGGAGAAGCTCTGGCGGGCCAACAGCTCCTGCTCGCTGGGCGGTGAGTTCGACAATACGGAGGTGGTGAAGAAGATCGTCAATACGCGGCTGAAGCTGGCCCGCCTGCTCGGTTACGACTGCTATGCCGACTATGTGCTCGAGGAGCGCATGGCCAAGGACACGCCGACGGTCCGTGCCTTCCTTGCCGAACTGCTCGATGCCTCGAAGGAGTATGCCGACGCCGACTACCGCACGATCTCGGAGTATGCCGCCTCGCAGGGCTTCAAGGGAACGCTCATGCCGTGGGACTGGTCTTACTATACCGAGAAGTACAAGCGCGAGAAATATGCGCTCGACGCCGAGACGGTGAAGCCCTATTTCGAACTCGAGCGGGTGAAGAAGGGCGTCTTCCTGCTGGCCAACAAACTCTATGGGCTCAACTTCACGCCCAATCCCGGGGTCGAGGTCTACCATCCCGACGTGACGGCCTACGACGTCACCGATGCCGGGGGCCGTTTCATGGCGGTGCTCTATCTCGACTTCTTCCCCCGTGCCTCGAAAAACTCGGGCGCGTGGATGACCGAGTTCCGCGGAACGAAGCGCGTGGACGGCGAGGAGACCCGACCGCTGGTGTCGCTGGTGATGAACTTTACGAAGCCGACCGAGACGACCCCCTCGCTGCTGACCTTCGACGAGGTGGAGACCTTCCTGCATGAGTTCGGACACTCGCTGCACGGCATGCTGGGCGAAGGTTCCTACGAGTCGCTCACCGGCACGAACGTCTACCGCGACTTCGTCGAACTGCCGTCGCAGATCATGGAGAACTGGGCCACGGAGAAGGAGTTCCTCGACCTGTGGGCCGCACATTACCAGACCGGGGAGAAGATTCCCTCGGAGATTGTCGATCGCATCGTCGCCGCGCAGAACTACCTGGCGGCCTATGCCAACGTGCGCCAGCTGTCGTTCGGTCTGACCGACATGGCCTGGCATACGCTCACCGAGCCCTTCGAGGGCGATGTCGAGCTTTTCGAGCGCGAGGCGATGGCCCCGACGCAGGTGCTGCCTGTCGTCGAGGGTACGGCCATGTCGCCCGCCTTCGGCCACATTTTCGCCGGAGGCTATGCCGCCGGATACTACGGATACAAGTGGGCCGAGGTGCTCGAGGCCGATGCCTTCTCGCTCTTCAAGGAGAAGGGGATCTTCAACCGCGAGGTGGCCACGTCGTTCCGCGACAACATCCTCTCGAAGGGCGGAACGGAGGATCCCATGGAGCTCTATGTCCGCTTCCGCGGCCACAAGCCCGAACCCGAGGCGTTGCTGCGCAAACTCGGGCTCGAGAAGCGGTAGCGCTCCTGCCGCTCCCGGAAAACGGATGCGGGCAGTCCCCTTCGGAGGACTGCCCGCATTGTCGTTGTGTCCGTGCACGGACGGATGTTGCCGGATGGGTCTATGCAAACGAAAACCCCGCCACCTTGCGGTCGCGGGGTTTTGTTGAGCTACCTGGATTCGAACCAAGAATAACAGGACCAGAATCTGTTGTGTTACCATTACACCATAGCTCAATGACGTTTTGGTGATGCAAAAGTAGAACTTTATTTTGCAATTGCAAAGAAAAATCAGAAAAAAATTTCGTAATTTTGTTTTCATGACGCCCCGAGCAAGGGGGTTGAAAACGTAAAACTACTTAAAACCAGTAAATTATGGGAATTAAATTCCGCCTCGTGGTCATGAACTTTCTTCAGTATGCAATCTGGGGAGCGTACCTGACCTCGATGGGATCCTATCTTGTGGGCGTCGATCTGGCGTCGCATATCGGAATCTTCTATGCCATGCAGGGCATCGTCTCGCTCTTCATGCCCGCCGTCATCGGAATCGTGGCCGACCGCTGGGTGCCTGCACAGCGGCTGCTCGGCATCTGCCACCTGACGGCCGCCCTCTTCATGGGGGCTGCGGGCTACTACGCCCTCTCGGCCGGTCCGGAGGTCTCGTTCGGGATCCTCTTCACGCTCTATTCGTTCAGCGTAGCCTTCTACATGCCGACGATCGCCCTCTCGAATTCCGTGGCCTACAGCGTGCTCGAAGGGGCCGGTATGGATACCGTGAAGTCTTTCCCGCCGATCCGTGTCTGGGGCACTGTCGGCTTCATCTGCTCGATGCTCGTCTGCGATGCGGCCGGTTTCCAGACCACCTGCATGCAGTTCATCCAGTGTGCCGTGCTGGGACTCCTGCTCGGCCTCTATGCCATGACCCTTCCGTCGTGTCCGGTCAGTCGCTCGGCCGAGCGCAAGAGCCTGGTCGAGGCCCTCGGACTGCGCGCCTTCACGCTCTTCAGGCAGAAGAAGATGGCCCTGTTTTTCATCTTCTCGATGCTGCTGGGCGTCTCGCTGCAGATCACCAACGGCTTTGCGAATCCCTTCATCACCAGTTTCCGCGACATCCCCGAATATGCCTCCACGTTCGGCGCCAACCACGCCAATGCGCTGATCTCGCTCTCGCAGATCTCCGAGACGCTCTGCATCCTGCTCATTCCCTTCTGCCTGAAACGTTTCGGCATCAAGAACGTCATGCTCATGGCCATGTTCGCCTGGGTGCTCCGCTTCGGCCTCTTCGGCCTGGGCAACCCCGGAAGCGGCGTGTGGATGTTCATCCTCTCGATGATCGTCTACGGCGTGGCCTTCGACTTCTTCAACATCTCGGGATCGCTCTTCGTCAATAAGGAGACCGATACGACGATCCGCTCCTCGGCACAGGGGCTCTTCATGATCATGACCAACGGCATCGGCGCCACGATCGGAACGCTCGGCGCGCAGGCCGTCGTCAATCATTTTGTCTACTCGCAGCAGGGGGCCGAGGCGATGGTTGCGGGGTGGTCTGCCTCGTGGCTGATCTTTGCCGGCTATGCCCTGCTCGTGGGAGTGGTCTTCGCCCTGGTATTCAAATACCGGCACGACCCCGAGTCCGTGGCCGACGGCCTGAATCGTTGATCCCGCTCCGCCCGGAGCACACAGGGCGGATACAGCACAGTCTGTCCGGTGTCGGAGTTTTCCGATGCCGGATTTTTTTTGGAATGCGGGGTAGCGGGATGGAGGACAGACCGTGTCAGTACATGTTGTCGTACATCGACTGCGACTTGTCGTACTTCAGGTCGGAGAGCGAGGCGGCCTTCACGCCGATGTTGAAGCTCCAGCTCTTGTGGTAGCCGAAGGGGATCCACGAGAAGGACATCTGCCAGCAGTGGAGGTCGCGCGTGATCGATACCGACGAGGTCGTGAGCTTTCGGGCCTTGATGTCGTAACCTCCCTGGAAGGTGATGCCCGTCTTGGGTGTGAGGTTCAGCGAGCCGTTGAAGCTGACGGTCTGCGTGACGTTCTTGCGGTATCCCGTCGTGCCGTTGTTCACGTAGGAGACCGAATAGTTCACCGCATAGTTGAAGCCGAAGTTCCACGGCAGCGAGAAGTCGTAGTAGGCCTGTGACATGTATTGCCTTCGCAGGGTGGGGTCCATCGTGCCGTAGGGGTCGTAGAACGGGTTCGAATACTCCGGGGGCAGGCTCGTGATGTCGTTTACGGCCGGCTGCGACTTGTCCTCGCGCGACTTGAAGGTGTAGCCGAACGACCAGCCCGTCGAGGTGATGCGTCCCGGGAAGAAGAGCTTGTCGTAGCGGACACCCTCGGGTGTGACGCGGTAGGGGTCGATCGTGGCCGAGAGGTTGATGCCGAAGTTCTTGAAGAGCGTCGTGCGGAACGAGAGCGAGATGGTCGAGAGCCGCATCGAGTCGGCCAGGAAGTTGTACGACCCGCCCAGACGCAGTTCGTCGATGAGCTTGATCTTCTTGACGCCCGATGTGTCCCTCTTCGAGAGCACCTTCATCTCGAGGTTCTGCGACAGCGAGAAGGTCATCGACATCGAGCGGCCCGACGAGGGCACGCCGTAGGCATTGACCGCATAGGGAGAGTAGGTCGTCACGCGGCCCGTCGAGTCGGTCTGTCGCGTGAGGTAGTAGCCGTATCTGGGATCGGCGAAGTCGGGCGTGTAGGAGAATCCGACCGACGGGGTGATCGTGTGGCGGATGGCCTGGATCTTGCGGTCGCGGCGCTTCTTCGTGAAATCGTACATGCCGTAGAGGGTCGTCGAGGCCGAGACGCTGGTGGAGTAGTTGTAGAGGCGGTAGAATCCGTAGTTAGAGGGCAGCGTGTCGGTCTGGTTCGTGATCGGATTCCACTCGTACTCCTGCTTCTTGAAGTACCACTTCTCGGTATAGTTGAACGACGGCGTGATGTTGATGTAGTTGAGCAGGTTGAACGATGCCGATACGGGGATCGAATGCTCGATGCCGTTCTTCATGTTCTCGAGCGTCTTTTTCGAGAAGATCTCCGACTCGGTGGTGGTGACCGAGTTGGTCATCTTGCCCGTATACTGCATCGAGATCTTCTCGTACCAGCGGTCCTTGCCGGTCTTCTCCTTGCGCTTGAAGGGGTAGAATCGCGAGACGTTGAAGACCACCGTGGGCAGCGTCACCGAGATCGACTTGTTCTGCGAGTTCTGCGAGATGGCCATGTTTGCCGAGAGCGAGAAGGGGGTTCCGCTCCAGCTCTTCGAGTAGGAGATCGACGAGTTGGTCTGCGTCGAAAGGATGTCGTTGATGTTGGTGGCCGAGTAGCGGTTGTAGCCGCTGGTGGCGAAGTTCACCGAGGCCGAGAAGGTCGATCCGGGATTGGCCTTGGCATCCTGCGAGTGGGTCCACTGCACGCGGAAGTTGTTCTGCTTGATGTAGTCGGGTTCGCCCTTTTCGCCGGTCTTTACGCTCGAGAACTCCACGTTGAAGCTGCCGCTGTACTTGTATCGCTTGATGTAGCGCGAGGCGGCCGAGGCCTCCCACGAGCCGAGCGTGTAGAATCCGCCGCGGAGCGCCAGGTCGGCATATTCGCCCAGCGTGATGTAGTAGCCCAGGTCGCGGAGGAAGAATCCCTTGGAGGTCTCCTCTCCGTAGGTGGGCATCAGCAGACCCGACTTGGGGCCCATGTTGATCGGGAAGAAGCCCTCGGGTATGCCGAGGAAATAGATCGGCACGTCCTCCATGACCAGGTAGGCCGGTCCGGTGACCACCTTTTTCCCGGGAATCACCTTTGCCTTGGTCATGGCCAGGTAGAAGTGCGGGTGGTCGGTTTGGTCGCAGGTGGTGTACTTGCCGTGCTCGATGTTGAAGGTGTTGTCGGGCATCTTCTTCACGCTGCCGCCCACCAGCCATCCGTCGCCCTGCTGCGTGGCCACGCCCTTGATCTTGGCCTTCTGCGTGTCGAGGTTGTAGGTGATCGTATCCATCTGGTAGGCCGTTCCTCCCTCGGTGAACTCGGGTTTGGTGACCGTCCACTTGCCGTCCACCGAGTCGGGCTTTCCGTAGGCGTAGATCAGCTTCGTGTCCATGTCGATCTGCATGTAGTCGGCCTTCAGGTTCCGGTTCTGGTAGGTTACGTCTCCCTCGTTGTAGACGTAGACCCGCTTGTTGCGCACGTCGTAGACCAGTGAGTCGGTGTTCTTGCCCGAGAGCTGGTCGTCGAGGAACGGACGTGCGGCACGCGGGTTGCGGGTCGTGTCGGAGTCGGAGCGCGATGCCAGCGAGTCGGCCTTTTGGGCCACCAGCGAATCGACCTGCGAGGAGAAGACCGAGTCGCGCTCCTCCTGCGTCAGGTTGTTGAATTCGCGGTTGCGGCGCTCCTGTTCCCGGGCGGCGCGGGCCCGTTCGCGGCGTTCGCGGCGCGAGAGGGGTTCGGGCTTCAGGTC
>ERZ779852.3831-NODE-3831-length-10313-cov-11.162702_pt1 | contig 10313 bp, 6 predicted proteins | sample MGYA00511559_ERZ779852 | MGnify/ENA primary metagenome ERZ779852 (study PRJEB29588, sample SAMEA2157977) | human gut metagenome | biome: human gut; feature: human-associated habitat; material: faeces | place: Denmark | collected 2008/2010 ...
AAAACCGTTGATATTACTGGCTTTTTCAAAAAGTTCTGTATCACCACTCGCACCAGAAAAGTCCTGAAACCGGTTGGTTTCAGGACTTTTTTCTGACCTTTTGGCAGTAATTAGAAAGCGCAAAATAACGCTTTCTAACACTTTTCTAACACATTCCGGCAAAAGGCTGTTTTTGGGCACAAAAAGCAATCATAATAGAGAAAGTAACGCTCCCAAGATCAAGATGATCTCGGGAGCGTTTTTTCGTTCAGATGACGGCGGTATATGGCCATAAGACAGGTTCAGTAGAATGCTTCTCTTTCTACTCATCCTACGTTGTGGGACATTTAATGGGAAGTGCCTGCCTACTTGGTCAGAATATTCGGCAGCTGCGCGCGCAGGGCGGCCACGCCCTCGGCGGAGCCGAGGCCATAGCGCTCCACCATGCTCAAAACCGCCTGCAACGAGGTCTTCGGATCGCACCAGAGGTCCGGCTCATAGCCTTTGCCGTCTACATTCTCCATATTGTAGATGAAGTGGAACGACTGACCGAACTGGAAGCCGATGCCGGAGTTTGGAAGCGTCCAGCCTCGCACATTTCCGACCAGCTGCGCGCCTCTCGTCGGGCCGCCGATCACAAGGCAGTTGTCAAGTGTCCTGCAATAGGTCACGATGCTCTCGCCGGCGGAGCCGGACATGCTGTCTGTCAGAAGAAGAATCGGAGTGCTGTTTTCCAGCAGCTTTCCCTGAAACAGATCATAGTCCTTATCGCCTGTCCGGAAGGCGGCAAATTCTTCACCCAGGTCCGCGTAGGCTTGGGTCCTATCGAACATAGCAGTGCCCCAGTTGGAGATAATCGTTTTCTGTTCGGGTTCTTCTCCCGTGTAGCTTTTCAGCCAGTTTTTGATAAAGTCTTCATCGCCGCCACTGTTGGAGCGGGCATCAATGATGATGAGCTTCGCGTTTTTAAGGTCAGAACCGGTGCGGACGAACTCGTCCATTGTCTCCTCATAATTCCAGTCAAACCTGCGAATCGTTATCAAGGCAATACCGTTTGATTTCAGATAATGATAATCCGGGACCTGCGAACCGTCTTCCAGATAGGACTGGCTCAGCGACCATGTGACCGAAACCGTTTTGGTCTCAGCGCCCCTGGTCAGGGTGATACTGTCTGCCGTATGCGCTGCTGTCGCGGGACAGAACTGACGCAGGGAATAGCACACTCGGCCGCTGCCGTCAAGATACGGCTTCATTTCGACATTCGCGTTGCCGCAGGAGGTATAGTACCACTTCTCGGTTTCCCCCAGCAGATAGTACCCGCTTTCATCCTTGCCAAAGCTTTGACCGCTGTAATAGTAAAGATACTGAACGCTTTTTTCAAAGGCCGGTTCATACCGCCCGGCGATCGAGAAATGTCCGTCCCGAACGAAAAGCAGGCGCGAGTAAATGAGCGAGACGAGCTGGTCCCACTTGATCGTCTGATAGGATGCAAGCTCTGCACGGATGGCATCTTCCGCCTTTTGGAACGTCTCCTCACCGAAATAGTAGTAAGCGCCGTAGGAGTAATGCAGCGCGCGGAAGAACAGGTCCACATCCTCAAGCGCTTCTTCGCGCGTAAGGACCGCCTTGCCGGGATTGTTCAGATTTTTCAGGCTGTCGATCTCTGCCTGCGTGATCTCGACCTCGCCGCGGTGATGCTGTAAATATGCTTCAAAGCCGTCGAACGACTCTTCCCTTGCCATATCGGCGCGGCGCTTCTCGTTCACGTCCTTAAGCAGTTTTTCAAATGCGTTTTGGTAGACCGCTGTGGAACCCTTGCTCAAAACGATGGCAGTATTGCTGTCGGCGTCATAATCGACGGTAAAGCCGAGCGCATCGCCGAGGTCGCGCAGCTTAAAATAGTTGTTTCCCCCGATGTTGTAGACGGAAAGACCGTCCGCAGCCTTTCCGTCGATCAAAACGGACTGCTTGCTGACAACGGCTGTTTTGGACTGATCCCGCCCGCGCGCAAGCTCGCCGCCGACAGGGGTATATTCCTTCCCGGAAACGACCGTGACCGCATTGCTTTGCTCATCGAACGAAACGGAAAAGCGGCTGTCCGTCTTGCTCAGAAGCTGCGCAAGATCGCGCAGCTTGAAATAGTTGCTGCCGTCGATGTTGTATTTGTCACAGTCTGCATCGACGCCGTCGACTGACAGATTTTGCGGCGAAGCCACCACATTCGCGGCGGAGACATAAGACACGGCAATGCAAACCAGGAGCAGCGTCAAAATGATGGGCAATAGCTTTTTCATGGATGATTCTCCTCTCCCTTAGCACGCTTTCGGTGCGCCGCTTTCAAAGAAGCGTTCCCCGTCAGAGCAATTTTTCACTTTAAGGGTAGCATACTCCATCGTATGCTGCAACGCAAATTGTGCATAAAAGCGGTATCGCCCGTCTAAAGGCGACCGATAGCTTCATCCGCGGCCTTTCAGCCGAGCTTCTGCGCAAGGTCCTCGAGCGCGGCGGTCATCGCCTCTTCAAACGAGGGGTGCGGACGCATGGCCAGCAGGAATTGATCGACCGTCATGTGGTTGGCGAGCGCCTGCGAGACGCCGCCGATCATGTCGCTCGCATGCTCGCACATGAGCTGCGCGCCGAGAAGCTCGCGTGTTTCGGCGTGGGCGACGAACTTCATAAAGCAGCGGCCCGGGTCGGCGATGAGCGTCTTGGCGTTGTCGAACATGACGTGTTTGCCGACCTTGACGGGGATGCCCGCCTCCTTGGCCTCGGCCTCGGTGAGGCCGACGACCGCGATCTCCGGACGGCAGTAGATGCAGCTCGGCACGACGGACATGGATGTGTGATTTTCCCTTCCGTAGAGCAGGTCGACGCAGGCGATGCCCTGCGCGGTCGCCACATGGGCGAGCTGAATTTTGGCCGAGACGTCGCCGATGGCGTAGATGTGGGGGATGCTCGTCTCGTAGCGCTCGTTCACGGCGATGCTGCGGCGGTTCATCTCGACAGAAATGCCATCCGCGAACAGGCCGTCGCAGTACGGGCGGCGGCCGATGGCGCAGAGCACGGCCTCGCCGGAGACGGTCTCGCTCTTTTCCTTGCAGGTGAAGTTGACGGCGATATCCTCACCCGTCTTCTCGACGCTCTGGACCATCGCGTTCGTGAAGACCTTCACGCCCTGCTTTTTGAGGATGAGCGCGAGGCTCTGGCCGAGCTCCTTGTCCATGTTGGGCAGCAGGCGGTCCATGCCTTCGATGACGGTCACTTCACAGCCGAGGTCTGCGTAAAACGTCGCAAACTCGATGCCGATGACGCCGCCGCCGATGATGACGATGGAGCGGTACAGGTGGTCGCACCCCTCAAGCAGCTCGTCGGAGGTCATCGCGAACTCAAGTCCGGGAATCGGCGGGCGGGACGGGACGGAGCCGGTGGCGATGAGAATATCGTCGCAGGTGTAGTCGTCGGCACCGCCCTCGGCATCCGTCACGCGGACAGCGCCGGGTGCGGTGATGAGCGCCGTGCCGCGCAGAAAGTCGATCTTTGCGGTCTTGAAAAGCGATTCAATGCCGGAGGACAGCTTTTGCGAAATTTCGCGCTTGTAGGCAAAAATCTCCGTCATGTCGGCGCGGATATCGTCGGTGTGGATGCCGGCGTGTGCGCCGTGCTTGGCGTCGTGGAAGATCTGAGAAGAGTGCAGCAGCGTTTTCGTCGGGATGCAGCCGCGGTTTAAGCAGGTGCCGCCCGCTTTGCGCTTCTCGACGACGGCGACCTTCTTGCCGAGCTTGGCCGCATGGAGCGCGGCTTCGTAGCCGCCGGGGCCCGCGCCGATGACGATGAGTTCATAATGAGCCATAATAGTTCGTTCCTTTTTGAGAGCAATGCCGCCGACTTTTCGGCGGCATTGCGTGATGTTGAGATATGCGCTGCCTTCGTCAGGCAAACTGATAACGTAAAACCATGTTGCGCGCCGCGCCGACCTCGTCGAGACGGCGGACGGGCGTGGAGTGGGGAGCGGTGTGGAGCGCCTCGGGATCGGAGTGCGCGAGTTCAAAGAGCTTGCAGTAGATGCCGCAGACCTCGTCCATGGTTTCCTTGCTCTCAGTTTCGCAGGGCTCGATCATGAGCGCCTCATGGACGATGAGCGGGAAGTACATCGTGGGCGGGTGCAGGCCAAAGTCGAGCATGCCCTTGGCAAGGTCAAGCGCGGAGACGCCCGTCTCCTTGTGGATATCGACGAGCGACATGACGAACTCGTGCATGCAGATCTCGTCATAGGCCATGGTGAAGGTATCCTTGAGCCTGACGCGCATGTAGTTCGCGTTCAGCACGGCGTTCATCGCCGCCTCGCGGATGCCGGACTTGCCGAGCGTGAGCACGTAGGTCAGCGCGCGCACGACGACGTCGAAGTTGCCGTAGAACATCTTCACGCGGCCGATGGACTTTTCAGGGTATGCAAAGCCGTACTTGCCGTCCTTTTTGACGACCAGCGGGCCGGGCATGTACTTTTTGAGGAATTCCTTGCAGCCGACCGCGCCTGCGCCGGGGCCGCCGCCGCCGTGCGGTGTGGCGAACGTCTTATGCAGGTTACTGTGGATGCAGTCAAAGCCCATGTCACCGGGATGGACGACGCCCATGACGGCGTTGAGGTTCGCGCCGTCGTAATAGCACAGGCCGCCCGCATCGTGAATGATCTTCGTGATCTCGAGGATGTTCTTGTCAAAAATACCGACGGTGTTCGGGTTCGTCAGCATCAATCCCGCGGTGTCGGGGCCGACGGCGGCGCGCAGCGCGTCGAGGTCGACGCAGCCGTCCACGCCGGACGGGATGTTGATGACATGGAAGCCGCACATCGCGGCGGTTGCGGGATTTGTGCCGTGGGCGGAGTCGGGCACGATGATCTTCGTGCGGTTAAAATCGCCGCGGTCGGTGTGATAGGCCTTGATGAGCAGAACGCCCGTGAACTCACCGTGCGCGCCCGCCGCGGGCTGGAACGTGACAGCGTCCATGCCGAAGACCTCGCCAAGCTCAGAGCCTAACGTGTGCAGCGCCTCGAGCGCGCCCTGCGCGGTCTCGATGGGCTGGAGCGGGTGGAGCTGGGTGAAGCCCGGCAGCGCCGCCATGTCCTCGTCGATCTTGGGGTTGTACTTCATCGTGCACGAGCCGAGGGGATAGAAGCCGTCGTTCACGCCATGGATGCGCTTGCAAAGGGCGGTGTAATGGCGGGTGAGCTCGTTTTCACTCACGTGGGGCAGGTGCAGCGCCTCGCTGCGCTCTTCGGGAAGCTGATATTCGGGGACGTCACACTCCGGCATGAGGGTCATGCCGCGGCCTTCGACGCCAAGTTCAAAAATGAGCTTCATTTACAGCACCTCCTTCACGATGGCGACAGCTTTGTCGAGCTGCGACTTGGAGACGAGCTCCGTCACGCACCAGAGAATGCCGCCCTCGACCTCTGCGCCGCCGAGGATGCCCTCTGCTTCGAGCGCGCCGAGGATCTTCCTGCGGCAGTTGGGGCATTCGACCTCGGTGACGAACTCGTGGAAGAATTCACCCTTGTACTTCAAGGTGCAGCCGATCTTTTCAAGTTCAGAGGCGAAATAGTGCGCCTTCGAAGTGCAGAGCCGCGCGCACTGCTTCATGCCCTTTTCGCCCATCGCGGCCATGTAAACGCCCGCGGCGAAGGCGCATAGCGCCTGGTTGGAGCAGATGTTGGAGCTGGCCTTTTCGCGGCGGATGTGCTGCTCGCGCGCGGACAGCGTCAGCACGTAGCCAACCTCGCCGTCCACATCCTTCGTCTGGCCGACGATGCGGCCGGGGAGCTTTCTCGTCATGGCGGACGTCGTGGCCATGAAGCCGAGGAACGGGCCGCCGAACGCCGTGTCGAGGCCGAGGGGCTGACCGTCGCCGACGGCGACATCCGCGCCCATCGCGCGCGGCGTGGGCAGAATGGCGCAGGCGATGGGGTTCACGCCCATGACGAACTTGGCGCCCGCGGCGTGGACGATCTCACCGGCCGCCTTCGCGTCTTCGATCTGGCCGAAGTAGTTCGGCTGCTGGAGGTAGAAGCACGCGGCGTCATCGCCGAGCGCTTCCTTGAGCGCGTCGAGATCAGTTCTGCCGTCCTTTGCGGGGACGACAAAAAGCTCGGTATTCGAGGCGAAGCAGTAGGTCTTCATGACCTCGATGACCTGCGGATGGGCGCAGGCGGAGACATAGGCCTTCGTGCGCTTGCGGTCCTTGCACATGGGGATCGTCTCGGCTGCGGCGGTCGCGCCGTCGTAGTGCGAGGCGTTGGAAACGTCCATGCCGGTCAGCTCGCAGATCATCGTCTGGAATTCAAACGTACCCTGCAGAACGCCCTGGCTGATCTCCGCCTGATAGGGGGTGTAGCAGGTGACAAGCTCTTCGCGGGAGGTGACGGATTTGACGACCGACGGGATGAAGTGGCGGTAGGCGCCCGCACCGCGAAGAACGGTCTTGAAGACCTTGTTCTTTTCGGCCATGGCGGTGACGGCCTCGCGCACCTCAAGCTCACTCAGGCCCTCGGGGATGTTCAGCCCGCCGCTCCGCAGGAGCATTTCCTGCGGGACGGCCTTGTACAGACCTTCCAGGCTGTCGACCCCGATGGCGGCGAGCATTTCTTCCCGTTCCGCAGCCGTGGTGGGAACGTAAGAGCCCATCTCAGCCCTCCTGCGCGCAATGCGCTTCGTAAGCGGCGGCGTCAAGCAGCGCCTCAGTGTCGGTCACGGGGGAGACCTTGATGATCCATGCGCCGTAGGGGTCGGAGTTCAGCGTCTCGGGCGCGTCGGCGAGCGCTTCGTTGACCTCGCAGATCGTGCCGCTGACGGGGCAGATCACGTCGGAGACCGCCTTGACGGACTCGACATCGCCGAAGCTCTCACCGGCGGTGACGCTGTCGCCCTCGGCGGGCAGGTTGATAAAGACCACATCGCCCAGCGCATCCTGGGCAAAATCAGAAATGCCGATCACGGCGACGTCGCCGTCCATCTTGACCCACTCGTGGGACTTGGAATACTTCAGCTCAGCGGGAAAATTCATCATGTGTTCCTCCTTGAATTTGATAGAGTTGTTCTTATGTCAATGTACTTAGCGCTCCAGTTTGTAGAACGGCATCGGCACGATCTCGAGCTCGACCATGCGGCCGCGCACGTCGGCGTTGAGGTGCTTGCCGATCTCGATATCCTCGACAGGGATGTAGCCCATCGCGACGCCGCAGCCGATATAGGGTGCGAACGTGCCGGAGGATGCCCAGCCGATCTTTTCTCCGTCCATCGTGTAGAGGTCGCAGTGCTCGCGCACGATGCCGCGGCCGACGACCTTCATGCCGATGCGCTTCATTTTCGGCGCGCCGAGCGCGACAAGCGCGTCGCGGCCGATGAAGTCCTTGCCCGTGAGCTTGCACGGAAGTCCCGCCATCTTCGGCGTGATCTCGTCGTTCATCTCGTGGCCGTAGAGCGGCATCGAAGCCTCTAAGCGCAGCGTGTCGCGCGCGCCGAGGCCGCAGGGGATCAACCCCTCGGGCTCGCCCGCCTTCAGAAGCGCTTTCCACAGGTCGACGGTGTCCTCGGCCTTGCAGTAGATCTCAAAGCCGTATTCACCGGTGTAGCCCGTCTGGGAGACGAGGGCGCGGATCGTGCGCTCGCCGAGGTTCAGGGGAACGTCTTCGATGAAGGTGTAGTACTTGGCGGGGATGTACTGCTTGTCGCAGAGTTTTTTGAGAATGTCGCCGGACTTGGGGCCCTGCAGGGCGATCTGGCCCCAGTCGTTGCCCTCGTCGCGGTAGTCGACGTCGCCGGAGAGGTGGCTCTCGACCCAGGCGGCGTCCTTTTCGCGGTTGCCCGCGTTGACGACGAGCCAGTAATTGTCCGCTGCGCAGCGGTAGACGATGAAGTCGTCGATGATGCCGCCATTGTCGTTGCAGAACATCGAGTACTTGATCTCGCCGTCTTTCATGTTCGAAATGTCGGCGGTGATGATCTTCTGCACGTTGGCGACGGCGTCGGGGCCCTTGAGGCGAAGCTCGCCCATGTGGGAAACGTCGAACAGACCGGCCTTTTCACGAACGGCCATGTGCTCGGCAATCACGCCGGTGGGATACTGCACGGGCATCAGGAAGCCGCCGAATTCGACGATCTTGCCGCCCATGTCCACATGCGTTTGGTAAAGTGGGGTCTTCTTTTCCATAGTGCGCATCCTCCGAAAACAATAATTTTAATGAATATTATAAAAATTATTAAAATTAAGCATCAAAAAAGAGGCACAAAACTCCCTTTTGAGCTTTGTGCCTCCGTTGATCACCTGAGAGATTCCCCGCCCGAGCCATCGCGGCAGGTTGCACCTTCGGCGTGCGTAAACGCACTTTTCGGAGCGTCGTCCGAGTTCGGCCCTTTTGCCTGAGAGCTTCTGCGTTCCCCTTCGGCGCCGCGGCAGAATATTCCGCGGTCTCTCCCGAACTCATCATCCGATCGGTTGATTCATTTTGCTTTTTAAAGCTAACATAAGAATTGGCCTTTGTCAAGAAAGAAAAAATAATATTTTGTTAAAATATTTCAAGCGGAAATTCGGCAAACCGAAAACTGCCGAAACGGGTCAAAATTTGAAAGCATCCCGTTGTTATGACTGCGTTGCCGGCCAGGTTCCATTTCGCTTCGGCATAGCTTTATTTGTATTTCGCATTTGCATTTTGCCTAAAGCGGCGGCGGAGAAGTGATGGGGCGTCTATTTTCTTCGACGAAATCCGTCCTGCGCGGACAAAATTGTATTGACAACGGCGGAGGATGGGTCTATTGTACACACATCATTCGTCAAATGCTTTGAGCAGGACACGACTTCCCCGGATCACCGCTTTCAGAGAGCCGTTGGTGGTGCAAAACGGCAGCAAGGAACGGGCAGGCCATCCCCTGTGAGCAGCCGCGGTGAAAGGTGCAAACGCCGAGTAATCGCAGCCGGTCCCCCACCGTTAACAGGGTACGCTCTCCGATCCATTCGGGCAGCGGTCGAGCGGCCGGTTTTCCGGCAAGCAAAGTGGTAACGCGGAAGTTGAGATCTGCGGCGGATATCGCCGCGATATTGGCCTTCGTCTTTGCGATGGGTTTTCGTTGTGGAAAATCCGCGGCAGAGGCGGGGCCTTTCTTTTTGCTCCCGGCATTGACGAAGAACACAGCTTTTTTAGGAAAGAAAGGGAAATCACATGAACACACTCGTCATCGTGCTGATCGCGGCGGTCGTCCTCGTCGCTGCCTATGCGCTCTATGGGCGCTGGCTCGCCAAAACCTGGGGCATCGACCCCAAGGCGCAGACGCCCGCCGTCAAGTATAACGACGGCAAGGACTTTGTCCCCACCAACGGCTGGACCGTCTTCAGCCATCAGTTTTCCTCCATCGCGGGCGCGGGCCCTGTCACCGGCGCGATCCAGGCCGCCGCGTTCGGCTGGCTGCCGGTGCTGCTGTGGGTGCTGCTCGGCGGCGTCTTCTTCGGCGCTGTGACGGACTTCGGCGCGCTGTACGCCTCCGTCAAAAACGACGGCAAGTCCATGGGCATGCTGATCGAAAAGTACATCGGCAAGCTCGGCCGCAAGCTGTTTCTGCTGTTCTGCTGGCTGTTCTGCCTGATCGTCATCGCGGCGTTCGCCGACATGGTCGCCGGCACGTTCAACGCCTACACCGTGGTCGACGGCGTGACGCAGCTTGCTGACGCCGCGCAGACCAACGGCGCAGCCGGTATGGTGTCCATCATGTTCATGGTGTTCGCCGTCGTCTTCGGCCTTGTGCAGAAGAAGCTGAACCTCTCGGGCTGGAAGGAAGCCGTGCTCGGCATCCTCTGCATCGTTGCCTCGTTCGCCGTCGGCATGAACTGCCCACTCATCTTCGGCAAGGCGACTTGGAGCTACATCACGTTCGTCTACATCTTCTTCGCCGCCGTTCTCCCGATGTGGCTTTTGAAGCAGCCGCGCGACTACATGACCACCTTCATGTTCATCTGCATGATCGCGGGCGCGGTCGTCGGCCTTCTCGTTGCGCATCCGACGATGAACCTCCCCGTCTTCACGGGCTTCAACAATGAAAAGCTCGGCACGATGTTCCCCATCCTGTTCGTCACCGTCGCCTGCGGCGCGGTGTCCGGCTTCCACAGCCTCGTCTCCTCCGGCACGTCGTCCAGGACGGTCGAAAACGAGAAGGACATGCTCAAGGTCGGCTACGGCGCGATGATCCTCGAAAGCCTGCTTGCCGTGCTCGCGCTCTGCGTGGCCGGTGCGGCCGCCGCGGCGGACGGCACTCCCGCCGCCGGTACCCCGTTCCAGATCTTCAGCCGCGGCG
>ERZ779852.3835-NODE-3835-length-10304-cov-2.371061_pt1 | contig 10304 bp, 10 predicted proteins | sample MGYA00511559_ERZ779852 | MGnify/ENA primary metagenome ERZ779852 (study PRJEB29588, sample SAMEA2157977) | human gut metagenome | biome: human gut; feature: human-associated habitat; material: faeces | place: Denmark | collected 2008/2010 ...
ACCAAAGGCGAGAAATCCGGTTTCACCAAAGGCGAGAAATCCGGTTTCACCAAGGGCGAACAATCCGGCATTTCCAAAGGAGAACGCAAAGCCGCGCTAGATATTGCGAAAGGCATGCAGAAAGAACACATCGCCTCGGACGTCATTGCAAAAATCACAGGGCTTACGCTTGCCGAGATTGAAAATTTATAAGAATATGCGGAAACTTCCCTTGTTTGGCACGTGGTTGGACAAGGGGAGTTTTTGGTTTTAGCAAAATAAAACGGTAAAACGTCGGGTTTGTAAAGTAAAATGTACAATTTTTAGAAAAAAATGGGGTTTGTCAGAGAGTGTAAAATAAAGTGTGTAAGTTTTGAATTTATTTTCTAAACTTACACACTCTAAAAGGACTTCTGTCTGGCTTCCAACTATGCCGGCATCGCATTCGGCAACGCAGGCTGCGGCGCAGTACACGCACTGTCCTACTCCATCGGCGGCGCATTCCACGTACCGCATGGCGAATCCAACTATCAGTTCTTCACAGAAGCCTTCAAGACCTACATGAAGAGAGAGCCGGAGGGCAAGATCGCTTCCCTGAACAAGGTTTATGCAGACATTCTAGGCTGTGATGAGGCAGTTGTTTATGACGAGCTTGACAAAGTTCTCAACAAGCGGCTCAACAAGAAGCCGCTGAGAGAATATGGCATGACAGAAAAGCAGATCGAGACCTTCACGAAGTCCGCCGTTGACAACCAGCAGAGACTTCTGAGCAAGAGCTACGTGCCGCTGTCCTATGAAGAACTCGGACAGATCTTCGTAAACTTATACTAATTGATTCAAATCGATCGGAAATAAACAAAACATAAGGAAACTGATATGAAATTTATAGAATCCCCATGGACTGATCCTTATTATAATCTGGCACTTGAAGAATATGTTTTTGAAAAGCTGGACCGGCGTGAGGACTGGCTGATCCTGTGGCAGAACTACAATACCATCGTTATTGGCAAATATCAGAATACCATAGAAGAAATCAACGCGGACTATGTCAAAACGCATGGCATTTCGGTCGCGCGCCGTCTGTCGGGCGGCGGTGCTGTCTACCATGACAAAGGCAATCTGAACTACACGATCATTGTGGATAAGAATGATGATTTTGATTTCAACTTTCAGTATTTCGTACTGCCGGTCACGAACGCACTCAAGCTGTTTGGACTGGACGCCGCGTTTTCGGGACGCAACGATGTGACCATCGACGGTAAAAAATTTTCCGGCAATTCACAGTATGTGAAACAGAACCGGATCATGCACCATGGCTGCATCATGCTGGATTCCAATCTCGCGCATGTGGCCGATGCGCTGCGTGTCAAACCGGTCAAGCTGGAATCCAAGAGCACCAAATCCGTCAGAAGCCGTGTCACGACCATCAATGCGAATCTCGCGGAGCCGATTCCAATGGAAGTCTTTAAGACTGCAATCAAGATGCAGGTTGCGGCAGGCAATGAAATGGAAGCCTATGGTCTGACGGGGCATGACATCGCTGAGATCCAAAAACTCAGGGATACCAAATATGCAACGTGGGAATGGAACTACGGTTTTTCGCCGGAATATACCATCCGCAAGGAAGAAAAATTCGACGGCGGTATCGTGACTGCACATATGAATGTCGAAAAGGGACGTATCAAGGAGATCAAACTCTTTGGAGACTTCTTCGGCAATGGGGATATTGCTGAATTGGAGGAAACCCTGCAAGGGCTTCCGTTAGATGAACATTTAGAAGACAATTTACAAAGAATTCACATCGACGAATACATGAAAGGTATTCATGTCGAAGAATTGGCCGCGTTGCTGAGAGACTAGGAGATACGTACGGCGGCACAGACAAAGATGTTTTCTACTCCTCAATGATTACATATACCCAAATCGTTGACAGAACAGCGGCATGACCTGCGCAAGCGGGAATGACGCTGTTCTGTTTTTTGATGCGACAGTGCATCGAAAAAAGCAGTGCTGCGCAGCGGCATTTTTTGCTGCTGTTTTTTGAATCACAGCAATTGCAAGGATTTTAGGACTTCCTTTTGAATAGAAGTCCTGTTTTTTTTACAAAAAATCGATTGGCTTGATTCTTGCATCTACCTGTGAATAGTCAAAAATAAAACAAAATGATATATATTTATGGAGGTAAACACTATGATTCAAAAAGTTGGCGTTGTCGGAGCAGGTATGATGGGCGCGGAGATCGCGTTATGCTTTACGAAAGCAGGATATCCGACTATTTTAAATGACATCAAGATGGAATTCGCAGAGAATGGCGTGAAGAAGCAGGAAGCAGCCATGGATAAATCCATCAAAAAAGGCAAAATGACAGAAGAAGAAAAGGCCAAAGCACTTTCTCTGGTCCAGCCGTCCTGCGATTACAAAGACCTCGCAGACTGCGATCTGATCATCGAAGCCGCACTGGAAAATCTGGACATCAAGCTGAACATCTTCAAATCTCTGGATGAGATCTGCAAGCCGTCCACGATTCTGTGCTCCAATACATCCTCGATCTCGATCACAAAGCTTTCCTCCGCAGTCGGTGAAGCAAGAAAGGGACAGTTCCTAGGCACACACTTCAACTCTCCTGCATCTGTGATGAAGCTGGTAGAAGTGATCCCGGCGCTGCTGTCAGATCAGGCTGTTTGTGATGAGGTCTATGATCTGCTTGCATCTATGGGTAAGGAACCGGTCAGAGTCAAGGACGTTGTCGGCTTCGGCTTGAACCGTATCTTCCACTGCATGTACGCAGAAGCGATGCGTCTGATCGAAGAAGGCGTGTGCACACCGGAGGACGTTGACAAGATCTGCAAATACGGGCTTGGTCATCCGATGGGGATCTGTGCGCTGCTTGACATCACCGGACATGACCTCAACCTCGCAGTGGACCAGATCATGTTCGATGGCTACGGCGAAAGATTCAGACCGTCTCCGGTCATCCAGAGAATGGTCGACGCAGGTCACCTTGGCAGGAAATCCGGCAGAGGCTTCTACGATTATACAAATAAATAGGCATGAGAGCGGGACTGCGGCAGCCTGATGCAGACTGCCGCGGCTTTCTTACAGAAAAAGACAAGCAGAAAGGAACAAACAGAAATCAAATGAGCGTGATTCAAGTAAAAAAAGAGGACCATATCGCGATCCTGTCGGTCGTGCGTCCGGAAGCACTCAATGCACTCAGCAGAGAGATCGTTGACGAGATGGGAGAAGCCATCGATACAATCGAAAAGGATCAGGACATTTACTGCCTGATCTTCCATTCTGAAAAGAACTTCGCGGCCGGCGCGGATATCAAAAAAATGGCGGATTGCGACGAAGATGGTGCGAAGGCGTTCTGCTTCAGCCCGGTATACGACCGCATCGCGGAGCTTCCGATCCCGACCATTGCAGCCATCGAGGGCTATGCACTGGGCGGCGGCATGGAGCTTGCGCTGTGCGCAGATATTCGTATCGCGGGCGAGAGTGCAAAGATGGGATTCCCGGAAGTGACGCTGGGGATTTTCCCGGGCGCAGGCGGCACGATCCGTGCACCGAAGCTGATCGGACCGGCATTTGCCAAGGAACTGATCTTCAGCGGTGAACAGATCAGCGCCGAACGCGCACTGCAGATGGGACTGGTCAACAGAGTTGCATCAGATGATGCAGTTTTGGAAGAAGCGAGGAAGCTGGCTGCGAAGATCGCCAAAAGAGGACCGGTGGCTGTACGCATGGTCAAGGACGTGATCACTAGGGGGTTGGAAATGGACGATGTCAAAGCAGGTACCGCTTACGAAGCACAGCAATGGGCGAAGCTTTTCACGACCTACGACCAAAAGGAAGGCATGCATGCTTTCATGGAAAAGAGAAAACCGCAATTTGAAAACCGCTAAATAAAGCGGAAAGGAAAATAAAAAAACAGGAGGAATCTTAAAGTGGCAGAAGAAGTAAAACTCACATCAAAAGAGTTATTAAATCAATTAACCGCCAAGCATTATCAAGGCGCTTTAGAAGCAAAAGCAGAGGGGAAGCCGGTCGTTTGGGCGACCTCCATCTGCCCGGATGAGCTTTTGGCAGCGATGGATCTGACGACCGTTTACCCGGAGAATCACGCAGCAGCCATCGGCGCCAGAAAAGAAGCGATGACCTTCATCGAACACGCAGAGGGCAGAGGCTACTCTTCGGATATCTGTTCTTATGCGCGTGTCAACATGGGCTATGTCGACATTAAGCATGCGGAGGCACAGGACATCCCGATGCCGGATCTGATTTTCAGTTCCACCAACATCTGTCATACCGTATTAAAGTGGTATGAAAATATCGCAAAGGAACTGCATATTCCGCTGATCTTATTCGATATGCCGTTCAACCATACCTATGATGTTTCCGACAACTGCACGAAATATATCCGCGGACAGCTCGAAAACGCGATCAGTCAGTTGGAGGACTTTACCGGACGCAAGATGGACTATGATAAGCTGGCACAGAAGATGGACATGAACAACGCGACCTGTCAGTGGTGGAAAAAGGCGACCGACTGGGGCAAGGTGAAACCATCTCCGCTGAACGGTTTCGATATGTTCAACTACATGGCGATGATTGTCTGTATGCGCAACTCCGAGGACGGCCATAAGCTCTTCAAGCTCTGGTACGAAGAATTAAAGCAGAAAGCAGAAGAAGGCAAAGGACCTTGGAACTCCGCAGAAGAACAGTACCGCATCATCTGGGACGGCATTGCCTGCTGGCCGCACCTTTCCACGACTTTCAAGACACTCAAAAAATACGGCATCAATATGGTGACCTCTACCTATCCGTCATCCTGGTACAAGGTATATGAAACCAACGATCTGGACGGCATGGCGAAAGCTTATACGGGCAACTACGCGAACAGAAACCTCAACTACGGAGAAGACCTGATCTCCGGATTGATCAAGGATTTCGGTGTAGAAGGCGTGGTATTCCACAGCAACCGTTCCTGCAAGCTGATGGATTTCCGCTGCTATGAAGTACAGAGAAGAATCACAGATAAAATGGGCGTTCCGTCCGTAATCTTTGACGGCGACCAGACAGACCCTCGCGTATTCTCCGAAGCACAGTTCGAAACAAGAATTCAGGCATTAGTAGAAATGATGGAAAAGAACAAAGAATTAAAGAGAAGAGGTGACCTGTAATGTACAAAGATACCATTGAAAAATTAACAGCAGCAGGTTTAAATCCCGGCAAAACCATTGCGGAAACAAAAAAAGAAACCGGGAAGGACCTTGTCGGCGTATTCCCGATCAGAACGCCGGAGGAAGTCGTATATGCAGCAGGCTGCGTGCCGATCGGCATGTGGGGCGGTCATACAGAGATCACATTGGCTGATAAATATTTACAGAGTTTTTGCTGCTCAATTATGAGGATCAATCTGGAATATGCGCTGCGCGGCGTGTATAATGATGTGAAGGCGGTTTTGATCCCGACTTTCTGCGACACGATGAAATGTATCGTCGAAAACTGGAAGCTCGCGCTCCCGCAGGTACCGACCATCGCTTTCGCTTATCCGCAGCACCACAAACTGCAGGCCGGCATGGAATTTACGATCGACGAAATCAAACGCGTCAAACATGAGCTGGAACTGGCGCTCCACAAGATCATTACCAACGAAGAAGTGGAGGAAGCGTTCCATGTTTACGAGGACTGGCGCAAGACGATGCGGGAGTTCACCGCGCTTGCCGCACAGCATCCGGAAATCATCACAGCGAAGAAGCGCTATGCGATCATCAAGGCGGGCTGCTATATGGATAAGGCTGTCTACACGAAGCTGGTCAAAGAGATCAATGAAGGCTTGAAGTGTGAAGGACCGTCCACCTTTAAGGGAACCCGCGCAATCGTTACCGGCATCATGATGGAACCGGTCGATGTGCTGGACATCTTCGAAGAAAACAACATCGCGATCGTCGGCGATGACCTCGCGATTGGCTCCAGACTGTGGAGAACACCGGCCAGAGAGGACGTGGAGGATGTATATCAGAAGATGGCTTACATGATCCGCGACATTGAAGGCGATACGTTCTTCTTTGATCCGGAGAAGAAGAAAGGCCAGATGCTGATCGACATGACCAAAGCGATGCACGCAGACGCCTGCATCGTCATGATGATGAAATTCTGCGATCCGGAAGAGTACGATTACCCGATCTACAAGGCAGAACTGGCGAAAGCGGGTGTTCCGGAGCTTTATCTGGAATTTGACCAGCAGCTGTCCTCCTTCGAACAGATCAGAACGAGAGTACAGAGCTTCACCGAAATGCTCGTATGATCGTCGGGCAGTACAGTCGAGCGTTACAGAAGGAAGAGGTAAACTATGTTTTTAGGAATTGACATCGGATCCTCCTCGACCAAGGCGGCAGTCGTGGATCAGGACAAAAAGCTTTTGGCTGTTTCCGTGCAGAATCTTGGCACTGGCACGACCGCATACGAGACAGTCGTGGCGGATGTACTCGCCAGGGCGGGCATGCAGCCGTCGGATATTCGATTTACCGTCGCGACCGGATACGGGAGAGTGAATTACAAAGGCGCGGATAAGCAGATCACGGAGATTACCTGCCATGCGAAGGGTGTGAACTTCCTGACTCGGGACGCGAAAACGATCGTCGACATCGGCGGGCAGGATGCGAAGGTCATCAAGCTTGACGCCAACGGCAAAGTGGAAAACTTCGTGATGAATGAAAAGTGCGCTGCAGGAACCGGGCGATTCCTGGAAGTGATGGCCAGAGTGCTCGGATGCGAGCTGGGAGAGCTTTCGAATCTTGCGGACCATGCGGACAAGGAAATATCGATCAACAATGTTTGCACCGTCTTTGCGGAAAGTGAAGTGATTTCCAGACTATCCGGCGGAGAAACGAGCGCCAATGTGGCCAGAGGTGCACATGTCGCTATCGCCAAACGCGTGATGGGCATGTGCAACCGTGTCGGCTATGAACCGAAGATCGTCATGACCGGCGGCGTTGCCCTGAATGCAAACATGGTCGACGCACTGGCCAGAGAAATGGGGTATCCGATCGAAGTCGCGCCGCATTGTCAGGCCGCGGGCGCCATCGGCGCAGCAGTTTTTGCTTATGAGTATTTTCAGAAACAATAAAGGAGAGTAACAAATGGCATTGATGACAGCAGCTCAATATATCGAGAGCTTAAGGAAATTAAATACAAGAGTCTACATGTTCGGTGAAAAAATCGAAAACTGGGTCGATCATCCGATGATCCGCCCGTCCATCAACTGCGTGGCAGCGACCTATGATCTGGCGCAGGATCCGCAGTACGAGGATCTGATGACCGTCAAGTCTCATCTGACAGGCGAAAAGATCAACCGTTTCACCAACATCCACCAGAGTACCGAAGACTTAAAGAACAAGGTAAAGATGCAGAGACTGCTCGGTCAGAAGACTGCTTCGTGCTTTCAGAGATGTGTCGGCATGGACGCGTTCAACGCGGAATACTCCACGACATATGAGATCGACGAAAAATACGGCACGCACTACCATGAAAACTTCAAGAACTTCCTGCAGTTCGTACAGCAGAACGACCTCGTGGTAGACGGCGCGATGACGGACCCGAAGGGCAACCGCGGTCTCGCACCGCACGCACAGCCGGATCCGGATATGTTCGTCAGGATCAAAGAAAGAAGACCGGACGGTATTGTCGTACGCGGTGCAAAATGCCACCAGACCGGTTCCGTCAACTCCCACTGGCATATCGTGATGCCGACGCAGGCGATGAAGGCAGAGGACGCAGACTATGCGGTATCCTTTGCATGCCCGTCCGACGCAGAAGGCATGTACATGATCTACGGCAGACAGTCCTGCGATACGCGTAAATTAGAAGAGGGTGCGGACGTCGACCTCGGCAATAAGCAGTTCGGCGGACAGGAAGCCTTGGTTGTCTTTGACGATGTATTCATCCCGAACGAATATGTATTCATGGCAGGCGAATATGACTTTGCCGGCATGCTGGTAGAACGCTTTGCAGGCTTCCACAGACAGAGCTACGGCGGCTGCAAGGTCGGCGTCGCGCGCATGGTGAAGTCGAAGCGCCTCTATGAGAACAAGCGCGGCACCGGGTTCTATCCGTGGCAGAGGGACAAGCTGATCGAAATGACACACCTGAACGAAACGCTGTACTGCTGCGGTATCGCATGCTCCGCAGAGGGACATCCGACGAAATCCGGCAGCTACATCATCGACCTGCTTCTGGCAAACGTCTGCAAGCAGAACGTCACCAGATTCCCATATGAGATCGTCAGACTGGCAGAAGACATCGCAGGCGGTCTGATGGTAACGATGCCGAGCGAAAAGGACTTCAAGTCTGACATGGTCGTAGGCAGAAACGGCGAGACCATCGGCGAGATCTGCAATAAATTCTTTGTCGGAAACGGCAAGTGCACGACCGAGGAGAGAATGAGAGTCATGAGATTCCTCGAAAATATCTGTCTGGGCGCGGCAGCCGTCGGCTACCGGACCGAATCCATGCATGGCGCAGGCTCCCCACAGGCACAGCGGATCATGATCCAAAGACAAGGCAATATCGAAGGCAAGAAGGCGCTTGCCAAGGCGATTGCCGGTATTAAATAGTTTTGATCCCAAGATAACAACAAGAGATCTCTTCCAAACGATGATTGCGGGGAGATCTCTCATCAGATAAGGAGAAAAAATGAGCAAGTACAAAGTTGTCATTACAGACCGCGAGTATGAGAGCATCGAGGCAGAGAAGAGCCTGTTGGAAGCAAACGACTGCGAGGTCTTTGATTATCAGTATAAAGATCAGGAAAATATTCTGCGCGTAGCGAAGGATGCGGATGCGATCATCGTACAATACGCCAAAATGCCGAAGGAATTGATCGAACAATTAGACAAATGCAAAATCATTGCGCGCTACGCGATGGGTTTTGACGGCATTGATCTGCAGGCGGCAGCTGATAAGGGCATCTATGTGTGCAATGTTAAGGATTACTGCTATGAAGAGGTTGCAACGCATGCGCTGGCACTGCTGTTGGAATTCTCACGCAGAGTCGCTAAATATGACGCGTGGACACACAATGGGAACTGGTATGCGATGCCGGGCAAGCAGCACAGCCTCAAAAAGCAGGTGATCGGCGTCATCAGCTTTGGTCGTATTGCCAGAAGCTATATCGATAAGATTAAGCCGCTCTGTGACAATATCTGGGTCTACGACGCATTTGTCAGTGATGACGACATCCGTGCATATGGGGTAGAACCAAAGAGTCTGGACGAGATTTACGCAAATGCGGACTATATTTCCATTCATTGCCCGCTCACAGACGAAACCAGACATATGTTCAACAAAGAAACTTTCAAAAAAATGAAAAACACTGCGGTACTGATCAACGTCGGCCGCGGTCCGATCATATCTGAAGCAGATCTTGTCTGGGCACTGGAGAACCATGAGATTGGCGGCGCTGCGCTTGATGTACTGGAGCAGGAGCCGCCGGCGAAGAACAACCCGTTATTTGCTTTTGACAATGTCATTATCACACCGCATACCGCTTGGTATTCGGTCGAGTCACAGGCTATCCTGCAGTTGACTCCAGCAGAAGAAGTAGTCAGAGCCTTAAAGGGAGAAATCCCGCACAATGCAGTGAACCTTGACCTTATGAAATGAGGAGGATCGGATATGTTAAAGAGTCAAAAAGCGAGACTGGATGCGCCGGAGATGGATTCACTGCGTCTAGGGACCGGTTGGAAAGTGGAAGAACTGGGATTGCCGCAGATCTTTGTGGCAGGCACCTACGGAGAGGGCAGTCCCGGCAGCGTACATCTGGAAATGGTCGCGGACGATGCCTGCGCCGCGATTCGCGCGCATGGCGCACGCGGCGCGAAATACTTTGTCAGTGACCTTTGCGACGGAGAGATTCAGGGTGCCGACGGTATGAACTACTCTCTCGCATCCAGAGATTTTATCACCAATATGTTTCAGATTCAGGGCGAAGCAACGCCGTTCGACGCGGCTGTCTTTACGGCAAGTTGCGATAAGGCGATCCCGGCTTGTCTGAAGGCCATCGCCCGCATGAATATGCCGTCGGTATTCATTCCGGGCGGCACCATGAAGCATGGACCGGATATGATGACCGCCGAAATGATCGGCATGTACAGCGCACAGATGGAGCGCGGCGAGATCGACCGTTGCCAATTTGACTGGTACAGTCAGCATGCGTGTCCGTCCTACGGTGCATGTCAGTTCCTCGGTACAGCGAATACCATGCAAGTCATGGCGGAGGCACTCGGTATGGCGCTGCCGGGCAGCGCCTGCGTACCGTCCGT
>ERZ779852.3841-NODE-3841-length-10293-cov-2.800840_pt1 | contig 10293 bp, 8 predicted proteins | sample MGYA00511559_ERZ779852 | MGnify/ENA primary metagenome ERZ779852 (study PRJEB29588, sample SAMEA2157977) | human gut metagenome | biome: human gut; feature: human-associated habitat; material: faeces | place: Denmark | collected 2008/2010 ...
AGAAGTTCCACAGCTTATCGTACCACGCCTTGGAGTCCTCGGGCTTGCAGACCACGATCATCTCCTGCTTCTCAAACTGGTGGATGCGGTACACGCCGCGCTCCTCAATGCCGTGAGAGCCCTTCTCCTTGCGGAAGCAGGGGGAGTAGGAGGTCAGCGTCTGGGGCAGTTTGTCGGAGGGAATGATCTGGTCGATGAACCGGCCGATCATGGAGTGCTCGCTGGTGCCGATCAGATACAGGTCCTCGCCCTCGATCTTATACATCATGGCGTCCATATCCGTCTGGCTCATAACGCCCTCCACCACGTTGCCGTGGATCATGAAGGGGGGGATGCAGTAGGTGAAGCCCTTGGAGATCATGAAGTCCCGGCCATAAGCCAGCACAGCCTCGTGGAGACGGGCAATGTCACCCAGCAGGTAGTAGAAGCCGGAGCCGGAGACACGGCCGGCGGCGTCCATATCAATGCCGTCAAAGCTCTCCATAATGTCCGTGTGATAGGGGATGGGGAAGTCAGGCACCTTGGCCTCGCCGAAGCGCTGGACCTCTACGTTGGCGGAATCGTCCGGGCCGATGGGCACGGAGGGGTCAATGATCTGGGGGATCTGGAGCATGATGTGGTGGACCTTCTCGTCCAGCTCAGCTTCCAGCTTTTCCAGAGCGGCCAGCCGCTCAGCCTCATCGGTGACCTGCTTCTTCACAGCCTCGGCCTCAGCCAGCTTGCTGGGGTCCTTCTTGGCCTGACCCATCAGCATACCGACCTGCTTGCTCAGGCGGTTGCGGTCGGAACGGAGCTGGTCTGCCTCCTGAATGTTGGCCCGGCGCTGGCTGTCCAGCTCGATGACCTCATCCACCAGGGGCAGCTTCTCGTCCTGGAACTTCTTCTTGATGTTTTCCTTCACAATGTCGGGATTTTCCCGGATAAACTTAATGTCGAGCATAGTTCATTCTCCTTGATCGATTTGATCGAAATAATTGTAATGATAATGTTTACTTGTTCAAGATCGCTTCTTTTAATTCCTGATACCGCTGGGCCGGAGGCGTAACGCCTTCCGTATTGGTGCTGGGCAGAAGCTCGTCCAGATGCTGGTCGCTGATCTCCTGAAGGGTCAGGAGGCAGCCGTCCAGATTTCCGGTGAGATACTCCTGCTGAAGATTGTAGAGAGCCAGCAGCGCCTGAGACGTTTTCTCCAGATCGGAGATGCTGTCGGAAATGACCTTCAGCTCCTCCTTGGCCTCATCCCGTTCTGTTTCTGTTTTATCCAGCCGCTTCTGCAGCTCGATGATCTGCTCCTGTGTTGCCTGGATCTCCTGAATGGCGGAGACGGAATTCTGTAATTGTCCCAGTGCCTCCGTGTTGCTCCGCTGATGGGACAGCATGGAGAGAAACATCAGCAGAAATGCCGCCAGGAACAGGATCAGAATATAGATGATAACGGGCTTCTTGCCGGTTTCCGGCGTTTCTGAGGATGCGGGCGTCACCTCGCCTCCGTCAGCTCGTTTTTCAAATTTCATACCTGAGGTCCTTTCTTTAATTGTGAGACCTTGATGACGGCCAAAGCGTCCAGCAGGTCGTTCAGATCGTCCACGCCGTAATATTCCAGCTCAATCCGACCTTTTTTACGGCCGGGAACGATCTTCACACCGCGGCACAGCCGGGCCTTCAACTCATTTTGGGCCTCTGCCAGATAATCCACCTCGTCAGGATCTTTGTCCTGCGCCTCTTTCTTCTCGGCGGAAAGCCGTTTGACCAGAGCCTCTGTCTGCCGGACGGAGAGTCCGCCGCTGACAATGGCGTTGGCCGCGCTTTCCTGCAGGGAAGGGGAGAGGGGAACCAAAGCCCGGGCGTGACCGGCGGAAAGTTTGCCCTCCTCCACCAGCTTTCGGACGGAGGGCGTCAGTCCCAGCAGCCGCAGGGCATTGGTCACGGCGCTGCGGGATTTGCCTACCCGCTGGGCGGCTTCCTCCTGCGTCATGTGGTAGGATTCGATCAATGACTGAAAACCGGCGGCTTCCTCCATGGGATTCAGGTCCTCTCGCTGGAGGTTTTCGATCATGGCCAGCTCGGCCGCCTTGCGGTCATCGGCCTCGATCACGATGACCGGAACCTCCTGTAAGCCAGCCAGCCGGGCTGCCCGCCAGCGACGTTCTCCGGCAATGATCTGATAGTAGCCGGATGACAGCTTTCGCACGGTTAACGGCTGAATGATGCCGTGCTGTGAAATGGAATCCGCCAGTTCCTGGAGAGATTCATCATCAAAGCGCTTCCGGGGCTGTGATGAGCAGGTCTCCACCTGTGAAATGGGAAGTGACAGACTGCCGCTGGACTCGGTTTTCATCACGTCGTCGCCTAAAAGGGCGCCGAGTCCTCTGCCGAGACCAGAGGGCTTTTTTGATGCCATAGAAACGCTCCTTTCTACTGTTTTTTCAGGAACTCAACTGCGAGTGCCTGATAGGCCTCCGCACCGCGGGAGGTGCGGTCATAGGCCGTGATGGGCTTTCCGTGGCTGGGCGCCTCAGAGAGCCGGACGTTCCGGGGGATCACTGTGGCGTAGACCTTGCCGGGGAAGTAGTGCTTGACCTCTTCCGCCACCTGCATGGCCAGATTGGTGCGCCCGTCGAACATGGTCAGCAGAACGCCTTCCAGCGCCAGCTTCGGGTTCAAAGAGCGCCGCACAATGCGAACCGTGTTCATCAGGTCGCTGAGACCTTCCAGAGCGAAATACTCGCCCTGAACCGGAACCAAAATGCTGTCAGCAGCACAGAGGGCGTTCAGCGTCAAAAGCTCCAAAGACGGCGGGCAGTCAATGAAAATGAAGTCATATTCCGCCGCCAGCTGGTCCAGCGCGTCCTTCAGAAGAAATTCGCGGCGGTCCATGCCGATGAGCTCGATGCCAGCGCCGGCCAGTGCCTTGTTGGAGGGGAGCACGTCTCCGTATCGGGTGTGCACCACCGCGTCTGCGGCGGGCACATCGGAGACCAGCACCTCGTAAATGCCTTTGGAAACGGTTTTGTCCACGCCCATGCCGGAAGTGGAATTGGCCTGTGGGTCAAAGTCGCAAAGCAAGACGCGCTTGCCCTGCTCCGCCAGTGCTGCTGCCAGATTGACACAGGTGGTGGTTTTGCCCACGCCGCCTTTTTGGTTTACGATGGAAATGATTTTTGCCACAGGCCACCTGCTTTCCGGGCCACAGCCCTGTTTGATGCACGGCATAAGTGCCGTGGAGCATTGCGGTGCAATGACTCAGCAAATAGTATTATAACAAGGAGCCTGCGGTGTTTCAAGGCGTTCCTGTAAAAAAATGCGGTTTTGCAGTATTTTTTATAAAAACAATTTTTGGGAAACTCAGATTCTACTGGTTTCACGTGAAACATTTTGTTGGCGGCGGATGTAAAGGAAACTCCGCTGACAAAAGTCAGCGGAGTTGTTTCACGTGAAACATGAAGCAGAAGCGAGAGCGCTTCACGGCAGATCGGTTTGCAGCAGCAATCCGCTGCGGGGCGGCAATGTCAAGGAAATTGCATTGTCAGTTGGGATGAAGCGCTGACCGGTAAGCAGATCCCGGGCAGGCGGAGCAGACCAGGGCAGCGATAAGGCCTGAGACACATCAGCGGCATTGACCACGGTGGTCAGAAGCTGACCATCCAGCTCCCGTGCAAAGATCAACAGGGGACCGGAGGTCCAGATCCAATGAAGAACGCCAGCTTGCAATGCCGGGAAGGAGCGCCGGAACCGGGCCAGTTCCGCAAAGTGCGCTTTGAGCTCGGCGTCTTCCTGTGCCCAAGGATAGCCGGCCCGGTTAAAGGGATCTTCCCAACCCTCCATAGCAGCTTCATCTCCGTAATAGACGGTGGGCGCGCCGGGGAAGGTAAAGAGGATCAGTGCCGCCAGCCGCAGCCGCTCCAGGCCAATCTGGCGCTGGGCGGGGGAGAGGCGGTACGCTGCCCGGTCTGCCTTGTTGTCCGGTACGTTGTCAGCGCCTAAAACGGTAAGGATGCGAGGGGTATCGTGGGTACCAAGGAAGTTCATCAGGGAGAGGAATGCCTCCGGCGGGTAGTTTTCCCGGAGGGTTTCCAGCGTTTCCCGGAAATCGTCAGCGTCTCCACCCCGCAGGTAAGCGATGAGCGCCGTGCGGAAGGGGTAGTTCATCACGCCGTGCAGCTCGTGGCCAAGCAGATAGCGCCGCCGCTGGGAATAGGCCACCTTGGTGGTGGCGTCCTCCCAGACTTCACCCAAAAGGAAGCTGTCCGGGGCGGTTTCCTCCATAGCGGTACGAATTTCGGCAATAAAGTCATCCGGCAGCTCATCGGCTACGTCCAGCCGCCAACCGGAGGCCCCGGCCCGGAGCCAGTGACGCACCACGGAGTCCTGTCCCCGGATGATGAAGTCCCGGTAGTCCGGCTCGTTCTCCTGAACAGCAGGCAGCGTCATGATCCCCCACCAGGCGTCATAATCCGTAGGCCAGGGATGGAAGGAAAACCAGTTGAAATAAGGGGAATCGGTGCTTTGGGCCGCGCCTGCGCCGGGATAGAAGCCGTCGGCGTTGAAGTAGCGGCTCTGGGAGCCGGTGTGGTTGAACACGCCATCCAAAATCACCCGGATGCCTCGCTCCTTGGCCTCCCGGCAAAGGCGGCGAAAGTCCTCCTCAGTACCCAGCATGGGGTCGATGTGAAGGTAGTCGGCTGTGTTGTAGCGGTGGTTGGAGGCGGATTCAAAAATAGGATTCAGGTACAGCACGGTGACGCCCAGAGCGGCCAGATCATCCAGCTTGGAGGTGATGCCCCGGAGGGTGCCGCCGAAAAAGTCCCGGTTTCGTACCTCGCCGTCTGGGTCCGGCGCCCAAACGGGCTGGTCGTTCCAATTCTCATGGACCCAACGGTTTCCCACCAGACCGGTGGGGTCCGGGAGGGAAAGACGGCAGAAGCGGTCCGGGAAGATCTGATAGACCACACCGCCGCCAAACCACAGAGGGGTGGCCGTTTTCTCGTAGACGGTGAGCTGCCAGCTTTGGATCTCCCCGGTCTCCTGCCAGCCGGATTGATCCAACAGGGCCGTGGAGCCATCGGAGCGGATCAGGCGGAAATGATACCAGAGCAACTCCGGTTCTGAGGGGGCGGTGAGGACGCCGGTGAAGCGGGTACGCTCACCGTCCACAGCCTCCGGCAGAAGCTCCATCTGGATCTCTTCACCGGAAAATTCCCGCCGTGCCACCAGGACACAGCGGGAATAGCCATCCCGGGTGAGGGGACGGACATGAAACACAACATCGCTGCCGCAAGGGACAGCGCCAAAGGGCTTTTTACAGAACTCACTGCGGGAGTCGAACACAAAGGGATCACGCATGGGAGAGACCTCCGAATCAAGGAATCAGTTGATTTTCCGGGAGAATGGACGCAGTGTCCTCCCGGTCAAAGTAAGCGTTGATAATGTCCACAGCGGTGGTGGCCAGAACCGCGCCGGCGTCAGCCTTTTCCAATACCAGAGCCACGGCGATCTCCGGCTCGTCATAGGGCGCGAAGGCTACGAACACGCCGTTTTTCATGGAGCCGCCGATCTGGGCGGTACCGGTTTTCGCACCGGCGGAGACCACGCAGTTCTGGAAGGGACCGGCCACAGAGCCGCCGTTGGTGGTGTAGCCAAGCATACCCTTTTTCACAGCTTGCAGGGTGGAATCGCTGATGTTCAGGGTGTTGAGGGGTTCTGTGTCGCCAGTGGCGATGATCTCAGAGTTGTCATAGGATTTGACACTTTTCAGAAGATGGGCGGGGTAATGCTTGCCGCCGGAGACAAGAGTAGCAATGTAGTTGGCAAGCTGCAACGGGGTATATTCCTGATTGGCCTGGCCGAAAGCTGCCCACGGGGCCTGATCCTGGCCGCTTTCATTGACGGCCTGCCGGCCTGTGCTTTCACCGATCTCGATGCCGGTGGGCTCACCGAGGCCCAGAGCGGAATAGTATTCGTTCAGTGTGTCCAGTCCCATGCGGTAACCCATTTCCATGAAATAGGTGTTGCAGGAATTGGTGATGGCGCTGGTGACGTTCATTTTGCCGTGTCCGCTGCGCTTCCAGCAATTCGTGTTGTTTTCCCAAGTGGCACTGGGGTATTTCCAGTAGCCGGGGTCAAAAATGGTCTCGGTGGTGGTGGTGACACCGGATTCCAGTGCCGCCACAGCGGTAGCGGGCTTTAAGGTGGAGCCGGGGGCGTAGGGGCTGTTGGTGGCGCGGTTGGTCAGGGGCTTGGCGGGATCGTCCCGCAGCTCCGCAAAGTCCTTCCGCCAGGTGGAGAGGTCATAGGAAGGGCAGGAGGCCAGTGCCAGAATTTCGCCTGTACCGACTTTGACCACAGCGGCGGCGGCACCCCGGCTGTCCAGATGGTCTTTTTGGTTCAACTGGGCTACTTTAGCGGCCAAAGTGTCCTCCACCGCCTGCTGGAGCTTGAGATCCACCGTCAGCTCCACGGTATAGCCGGAGCGGGGCTCTACACTATAATATTCACCGGTGATCTTTCCGTCGCTGTTGACAGAGATCATCCGCTTGCCGTCCGTACCCCGGAGGTAGTCCTCAAAGGCGGCTTCTGCACCAGAGAGGCCGATGGTGTCATCCATTAGATAGCCCCGATCTTCCCATTCATCGGTATAGTCGGGGATACGGCCCACGGTGCCTAAAATATGGGTGGCGTAGGTGGTGGCGTACTGCCGGGCGGAGGAGCGGATGATCTTGGCCCCCTGAAACTGGCCGTCGCTGATGAGGGAGCAGAAGGCTACATCCACGTTCTGCGCCAGAACGTAGGCGTTGTTGTTGGCACCCAGCTTCCGCAGCTTCAATTCGTACCGGACACCCAAGATCAAGCGGGCGTCGCTGTCGGAATAATCGTCGGAGAGCTTCATATCCTCCCGCATCCAGTCGAAGAGCTTGGCGGGTGTGACGCCGGCGTTCAGCAGGAGGGAATTGGTCAGCGCGGCGCTGTTGGTCTGCTTCAAAAGCTCTGTGTCCTTGGCGGTGGCCGGGTCCAGAGCAGTTTCACCCTCCTTGGGGGGCTTCAGCAGCTCCGGGTGCTGGCGGACATAGGCGGCCAGCAGCTCCCGGGTGGGCTTCAGGTCCCGAAGGTAGGAGAAAAAGCGGCTTTTCTGCGTGTCGGTAAGGGTATCTACGGTGAAATGGGCCGCGCCGTCCAGGGAGAGGGGGAGGTTATCCTCCCAAGCGACCCCTTGATCCCGGCAGAGGGTGACCAGACGGAGGATGGCGTCATTCTGGTTTTCACCGGGCTTCAAAAGAGAGGCGTCAAAGGTCAGGCTGTAAGTGGATTGGTTGGTCACAAGGGTCCGGCCGGAGCGGTCAGTGATGATGCCCCGGGAGGCCTCCACATTTTCCATGCGGGTGATGGTCTGAATGGATTTGGCCAGATATTCCTCGTGGTGAACAACCTGGGTATTGAAAAGGACCACCAGATAAATGGCCAGCACTGCCAGCGCCATGGCAGCCATGACGCGGAATCTGGTGAGTTGGGAGGGGCGTTGGTTCATGATTACCTCCGTGGAAAGTCCTTAATCGTCAACATGAACGCGGAGATAGACCCGGCGGAACAGCCAGGTCATAGGCAGGCTCCACAGCAGGGAGGCGCACAGTTCCCGCAGGGTGACGGACATGGCCGCACCCCATGCGGGATGGCCCTGAGCCCAAAGGACGATGCAGTGGAAGATGCCTGTCAGCAGATAGGCGGGCAGAGCCGCGGCGGCAGAGCAGAGATACCCGGCTGGGATCAGACTCTGGGACAGCAGTCCGGCGGCGAGGCCCACAAGGGGGAGGATCAGAGTATAAAAGCAGGGAATGGGGGAGGGGAGCAGCAGGTCGCAGAAAACGCCACAGGCAAGGGCATAGACCGTGCCGGCGGCGGGGCCCTCAAAGGTGGCGGGGAGGGCGGCAATCAGGGGATAGAGAAAGGGAATGACGCCCCAGATGGTTACACGCTGGAGAAAAGCGGCCTGAACAACGGCCCAGACCAGCCCGGCCAAAGTGTACAGAGTCCATTTAAAAATCGTGGCGCTGCGGGCCAGCAAGGGGAATCCCTCCCTTCTGTAATGGTGGATGAACGGTAAGCGGTCAGCTTACGATCTCAAAGGATTTGATGATGCACACCTCCGTGAGATCGTTCAGGTCCGCAGCGGGGGTGAGGATGGCATAATTAGAGGTGTCGGAATCGTCGGCCCGAAGCTCGGAGACAGAGCCGATGACCAGATCCGGGGGCAGATAGCCGCCCAGACCGGAGGTAACTACCAGGTCGCCCTCCAACAGCTGGCAGGAGGCGGGGAGGGAATCCAGCTTCAGCTTGCCGTCACCCATCAGGGCGAAATCGCCGCCGGCAATGCCGATGTCCTTGGTGCGGTAGACACGGGCACCCAAGGAGGTGTCGGTGTCGATCACGGTCAAAACCGTGGACCAGTCGTAGCCCGCTTTGCTGATGCGGCCCACCAGGTTGCCGTTTCCGTCGATAACGCAGTCACCGATCTCCACGCCGTGGGCCGTGCCCTTGTTCAGCGTTAGGGAGGCGGTCCAGTTGGTGACACCCCGCTCCGTGACGGTGGCGGTCTCGAAGTCGCTGAGGTCCCGGCGCTGCTGACGCAGATCCAGCAGGTCCCGGAGAAATACATTTTCCTGACTGGCGGCCTCGCCTTGACGGACGGTGGCCTCCATTTCCGCGATCTGCTTTTTCAGGGCCTCATTTTCCGCTTTCAGGGCGGTGACGTCCTCATAGTAATTCTGCTTGTCGGTGAACCAGCCGGATACGGAGGTGCAGACTGCCCGGAAAGGACTGGTAATGGTGTTGGCCAGATCCACCAGCGGGGAGGCGTTGGTGCTGAAATAGGACAGCAGAGCCAGCGCCACGGCGATCACCGCCCCGGCGAAGAGGATCCATAATCCGTGATTCTTCAGAAAATCCTTCAAGGAAGTTCTCCTTCTAAAAAGTTAAAACGCAATCGATTACAATAGCTTAATGCCAAACTGAGCCAGCATCCGGCTCAGACGCAGGACAGGCAGGCCCATGACGTTGAAGAAGTCGCCCTCCAGACGCTCTACCAGTAACGCGCCCTTGCCCTGAACACCGTAGGACCCGGCCTTGTCCATAGGCTCACCGGTGGCAATATAGGACCGCAGCTCGGATTCCTCAGCGGGGCGGAACACCACGCCGGTGGCTTCGCTTTCCGTGAGTACACGGTCTCCCTGACGGACGGTGACGCCGGTGCAGACCGTGTGGCGGCGGCCCTGCAGTGCGGTGAGCATCCGCAGCGCGTCGGCCTCATCCTGAGGCTTGCCCAGACGCTGGTCATCCAGAAACACCATGGTGTCGGCGGTGATGACGATCTCCTCCGGGGTGCAGAGCTTGGCGGCGGCATCCGCCTTTTCCCGGGAGATGTATTCCACGATCTGCGCGGGGGTGAGACCCGCCGGGTAGTGCTCGTCCGTCTGGGGCACCCGGATGTCAAAATCCGTGATGCCGATGCGGTTCAATAATTCCTGCCGCCGGGGGGAGCCGGAGGCCAAAACGATGCGAGACATGGCGATCCTCCTTACTTGCCGGTGGAGCCGAAGCCGCCCCGGTCGGGACCGGTGAGGTGCTCCACACGGGTAAAGACGAGAGGGGGCTGGTTCTTCATAATGCGGAACTGGGAAATGCGGGTGTTCTTGTCGATGTGGACATCCCGTGTGGCGTACATGGGAACGCGCCACTGGTCATTGTCTCCCCGGTAGGTGTAGTCCACCACACCCATGGAGTTGGCTTGCAGCAGACCGTAGTTCTTAAAGGTGGAGCTGCGGGGCACCACATGGGCCTCATAGCCCTCCGGCAGCTCGATGGCGACGCCCAAGGGGATCAGGCGGAATTCTCCGGCCTTCATGTCCACATCCTCGGCGGCGTGGAGGTCGATCCAGTCGGATTTGCCTGCCACATAGCATAGCTCATCGATGCCGTCCACAAAATATTTTACCTTGATCTCTTCCATGTAAAACTCCAAAATTAAAAACAAATTGTATTATATGGCTTCTATTATACAAATAGAACTGAAAATCGCCTGAAAAAGCGGGGGATTCCCGGTGAGATTCTGCCGTCGGGTCAATCCACACCGCGGTAGTAGAGTCCCCGGGTGAAGGGGCCGGAGGCAGGGGCACCGGTCTGGTAGGCCCGGAAAATGTCCGCACATTCCGCAGGTGCTTCCGTGGTGAACCGCAGGCGGGCATAGGTCAGACCGCAGCGCTTCCACTCGGGCTTGTCCGCCAGCCCCACCGGCGCACTGTTCTG